>Ga0073928_10001251_pt1 | contig 50223 bp, 49 predicted proteins | sample PaiPotPPA55metaG_FD_76969 | JGI IMG/M metagenome (GOLD analysis project Ga0073928, IMG submission 76969) | Iron sulfur acid spring bacterial and archeal communities from Banff, Canada, to study Microbial Dark Matter (Phase II) - Paint Pots PPA... ...
CTGCAACAGGATAGTAAAATCGGTCCAAATAGTGAAATCTTCAACTCTTCAACTGGAGAACTGACGGTGACGAGAGACAAGGCTTTGAATCTAGCCAAGCTTTGGGTCGCGGCGTGGAACGCTCATGATTTGGACCTGATCATGACGCACTATGACGATGCAGTCGAGTTGACTTCGCCCGTTGCCGCCCAGCTATTGGGATCATCTGATGGCAAAGTGGTCGGAAAGCCAAACTTGAGAACCTATTTCCAGCGAGGACTGGAAGCTTATCCTGAACTCCACTTTCATCTTGAGGATGTGCTTTGGGGTATAAACAGCGTCGTGCTGTACTACACGAATCAAAAGGGGACGCGCACGGCAGAGTTCATGGAATTGTCAGCGGTTTGCAAAGTGATACGAGTTGTGGCGAACTACAGTGCGTAGGAACTATTAGTCCCGGCCTTCTCCCCTACTCGTCCTCCCCGAACATTTCGCTCAGGCTTTGCCCTCAGTGGACTTCCGGCTCTGCTCTTGCAGTTTCCGGAATACCTCAGGATAGATCGCCCGTTTCACTGGACCGCAAACCCACGCCTTGCCATTCGGCAGGTCGATGATGCTCATTTGGTAGTGAGCATCATGACCGTGGCATATCGCGCAGCACTCGATCCCGTTGCGGCAACTAGTCCTGCCCACCAATCCTTGTACAGCAGAACAAAATACGTAGACCAAACCGGACCGTAACTCGCCCCTACGCTCCGCGCTTCCCCTTCAACTCCGCCAGCAACTGCTCAATGCGATCTTCTTTTTCGAGCGCTGCCAGGCGGTCTTCCATGTTGTCACCAGCAATTTCTGCCTTGGCTTGGCCCACTGCCTCCGAATGCGCCACCTTGCGTTTCATGCGGTCGAAGGCGGCGGCTTTCGAGCCATCGCCCATGGCCAGGCGCGCGTCGCTTGCCCTTCCCACGGCACGGGCGCGGCGGTGTTGCGCGATCAGCAGATCGGCTTTGGCTTGCGCCTCGGCCAGCTTCTGCTCCAGTTGTCGCAGCGCTGACTTCAGATTCTCCACCTGCGCCTTCTGGTCGGCCAGTTGCTGCGTGTAGCTCTCGCTCATCTCGCGATAGCTTTCCACCCGCTGTAGCGAAGCGCGCGCCAGGTCGTCCTGTTTCTTATCGACCGATAGCTCGGCCTTGCGCATCCACTCGGCCACTTTGTCTTCATTCTCTTTCTGCTTTTTCTCGAGCAGGTGCTGATCAGCGATGGCGATCGCCACTTGCGTCTTCACCTGCAGCAGTTGGTTCTGCATGTCGAGAATTACCTGTTTGATCATCTTTTCCGGCTCCTCAGCTCTGTCGATCAGGTCGTTGAGGTTGGCCCGGACTAACGTGGAAACACGCTCGAGTAATGCCATGATGGACTCCTTTTCGCCGAAGCTTCTAGCTTCCAGCTCCCAGCTGTTGATTTCGTTTTGCCGCCTCGCAGTTGGCGCATTTCGCCGGGCGCAGCGTACTGCCGATCGCAATGCCGATGGCCACACCGATGCCCAGCCAGACCGCGACATGTCCCGCCATTACTCCCAGGACTGCGCCCACAGCTGCGCCCAACCCAATTCCTAAACCCATTCCTGTCGGCTTTCCCTGCATAGTCTCTACTCCGATTGTCGGAGCTCGCACCGAGCAGGCTCGCAACAAACCTGCCCTGTGCAAGCAATTCCGACACTACTTCGCCACATCCGCAACTGGCGGCTTCGGCGAGTGGTCACCGATCTGCCGCACCTTGCCCAGCAGTTCGGCCAGCGGCATGCCTGATAGCGTCTCGAACAAGGCCGGCACCTGCGCCGCCATCTTCGCGATGTCGCCGGTGATCTTGTTCATCCCGGATGCGTCGCCATTCCCCGTAGATACGATGGTGATCTTGTCGACGTTGGCCAGCGGACTGGCCAGCGCCCTGACTATCTCCGGCATTGCCGTGAACAGCCGGTCGATCACCGCCGCCTGGTTGTACTCCTGATAAGCCTCGGCTTTCACGTTCATCGCCTTGGCTTCAGATTCGCCCTTCTTGAAAATGATCTCGGCTTCGGCCTCGCCCTGCGCGCGTATCGATGAAGCATGTCCTTCCGCTTCGGCGATCAGGCGTTGTTTTTCAGCTGCGGCCAGTGTCTCAATCCTCTGACGTTCGACTTCGGCTTGCTTCAGGACGGTTGCGATCAGTTCTTTCTCGCGGCGATTGATTTCCGCCTCCTGCACCTTGACCTGTTGCTCTTTTTCGATCTGTTGCACCTTCACCTGCTCGGCCACAACCTGCTGCTGCATGATGTTGGTCTGGATGTCATACGCTTTGTCGGCCTGTGCTTGCTGGCGCTTCGTGACTTCCAGGAATTGCGCCTTCTTCACTTCCAGGTCGCGCTGCGATTCGGCCTGCTTGGCCAACGACAAAGTTTCCGCCAGCACGCGCTCCTGATCGGCCTGCGCCTTGGCCACAGCCGACTCGCGCTGTGCAAGCGCGCGCTTGATCGCCGTATCACGGTCCGCTTCCGCGGTGGCAACATCGGCATCGCGCTTGATGCGCGCCACGTCCGGCTTGCCCATGTTCGTGATGTATTCGTTCTTGTCGCGCACTTCCTTGATGGTGAACGAAATTACCTCGAGGCCCATCTTGTTCATGTCCTCGGCACACGTGCCGCGCATCCGGTCCGAAACCATTTCAGGCTGCTTCACGATTTCCTCCACCGTAAGCTGCCCGATGATGCCGCGCAGATGGCCTTCCATGACCAGCCGGATCAAAGCTTCGCGTTCCTGATCTGATTTGGTAAGGAACTGCTCGGCAGCCGTCAGTACAGACTCTCGGTCCGACTTCACCTTGATCTGCGCCACAGCCTCCACCGTCACCGCGACGCCTTGTTTTGTATAAAGATCCTGCTGCGGCGCCACGTCGAACGACATCAGCTCCAGCGACAGATCCTTGCAGACCTGCACCATGGGAAGCACCAGCGTGCCGTGTCCCTGCACCACACGCGTCCCGCCCAGGCCGTACACGATGAGTGCCTCGTGCGGCCCCGCTTTGCGATACAGCCTGGCCATTCCGCTCATCAGGAACAGTACGACCATCACTCCCAGGCCAACGAAAATCCAGATCTCAACCATGCGTGACATTTCCGGCATAACGCCTCCTCTTACGAAACCTGTTCGTTACGAATGCTGATATCGCTTGCTCACATTCAGGTCATGCACAATCCGCTGAGGATCGCGATGCCCTAGAAAAACTTTTCCGTCGTACATCGCGAAGCGAACCCCGGTATTTCCTCAGACATGGGCTTTACCGCTGGCGCAAACCACAAAAGCGCAGCTAGCGTCCTGTAACAGGTGCGGGTCATAGCTTCGGCTCCGTGTCGATGGCTTTCACAGGTAAAGTCTCTTCTCCCGACCACTCACTCCACAGTCGCACGTAAGCGATACCTTTCTCATAGCGAGTGACGACGACTTCAGTTCCCTTGGCGACGGCTTGGCCGTTGTCGCTGCGCGCCCCGCACACGCGGCGAGTTCCCATCTGCCTATAAACCATTTCTCCGGTTCCGGCTTCGCGGACGGAGCTGGAGATTCGCCCGAGAACCCCAACCATTTCGTAATCAGCGGGGTCCATGTTCTCTTCATCCGAGATAAGAACCCTGCTCAAGAATAGGAAAATGATTCCTCCTCCGACGAGGCCGCTGACCACCGAGAGCAACAGTCCCAAACCAATCCACACCGACGAGAAGCGGGTTAGCAAATATCCCGTGCCGCCAAACCAGGCCAGGAACGCGGCCAGCGACGGCGGATTGAACGGCGATACGCTGCTGCTGCGTGCAGCGTGATTCGCGCCCGGTGCCAGCGCTGGTGCCGGCCCGTGCGCCAGGGGAACGTGACCGCCGGCAACAATCGGCCCATGCGGCGCCGGTAGACTGGCCGAAGGGAGCTGTCCATTAACGTGGCCGTGGAAGTGCGGCAGATGCAGCCGGCCGGTGCGTGAGCCTCCGAGTAGAAACGAAAGGAAACTGAAGCAGAAGCCGATGGCGAAACAAACCAAGTAAAAATCCGCCCATGTCATGGAATAGGTCATCGGATTCTCCTTCCATCCGCGCTTGCAGCGCGATGTTGCGTCTCGCGACGACGATTCCCACCCGCCATAACCTCCGGCCGCAACGCTTCGAGCAGCCGCCCGGCCAGCCCGGGCGTGTCGAGAATAGCGCCCAGCAACAGAAGAGCGCGCCTCGTGTCTTTCTCGCGTGCGGCTTTGATCAGCACCTCACTCACCTCCGGATCACTGACAAAGCGTTCTGAACCTTGCAGCAGCCACACGTCGAGCTGGCCTTCGGTGGTGCGCAGATCCGAGGTCAACTCCGTGTGGTAGCCCTCCGGGTCATCGACCAGAAAGCCGGGATGCACCTTGAAGAACTTCGCCAGCAACGCTCGCGACGATTGCGTCATATGCGGACGAGCCCCATTTTCAATCTGCGACAAATACGACTGGCTGATGCCTTTGCGCAGTTCTTGCCGGACGGCCTTCACGATTTCCTGCTGCGTTAAAGGACGGCCAAGGCCGCGGAGCGAACCTTCCACCTCGCGCAGGTAACGAATTTTCTCGCCCAACGTCATATCTCACATCGCAATATGTATATTGCAATTTGCGATATGTGTCAAGAAATGAATATGGCGTGTTTTGAAAGGCTTAGGAGCTGCTCCTAGATCCCGGCTTCAATGCGCGCTCTCGGGTCGAGATAATCGCGCAGCGCATCGCCGATGAAATTGAACGACAATACGGCCAGCATCACGGCGAGCGCGGGAAACAGGACGAGATGGGGCGCGTCAAACAGGTGAGTGCGGCCGTCATTGAGCATGGTGCCCCAGCTTGCCGTCGGTGGCGGGACGCCGAGTCCGAGAAAGCTCATAGTGGCTTCGGCCAGAATGGCGCCAGCCATACCGATCGCCGCTTGCACGATCACAGGTTGAATAATGTTCGGCAGGATGTGGCGGACGATAATGCGGAAATCGCTGGCGCCCAGAGCACGGGCGGCTTCGACGAATTCGCGTTCGCGCGTAGCCAGTACTTGGCCCCGAACCAGGCGCGCGTAGCCGACCCACCCTCCAAGCGAGAGTGCGAGAACCAGATTGAAGATGCCGGGGCCGCGAAAAGCTACGAATGCAATGGCGAGCAAAATTCCTGGGAAGGAGAGGAATGCGTTCATAAGGATGACATTGACGAAGCGGTCAATCGCTCCGCCGTAGAATCCGGCGATGGAACCGATGAAGAGTCCCAGGCTGAGCGAAGCGGCGACGACGCAACTTCCCACCAGCATCGAAATGCGCGCGCCGTAGATGATGCGAGCCAGAATGTCACGGCCAAGTTCGTCGGTTCCAAGCCAATGAGCGCGGGACGGAGTCTCGAGTCGCGCCGGAAGATTGATTGAGGCGGGATCTTGCGGGGCGATCCGGGGCGCGAACAGGGCAAAGATCAAGAAGATGAAGATCAACACAACGCCTGTGGCTGCCAGCGGGTTCTGACAAACGCTGCCACCCACCCTTTGCAAAAGACGGGAGCGATTGGGTGGCGGGTCACGGGGAGAAATGGCGGCATTCAGCACAGTGGAATAGTAAACCGTATCTACTTGAGTTCGCTTACGAGATGTGTTTTCATAAAAAGAACATTGGAGCGCGTGTCCGCTCTGCATGCGCGCCGTAACCTCCACTTCCAACCGACATTCCAAAGGAGGAAGATCATGAGTAAAGTCTCGTATATTCCCAAGGACTACAACTCCATCACACCTTACCTGATCATCAAAGGCGCAGCCGAAGCCATTGAGTACTACAAGAAGGTTTTCGGCGCGACTGAAACGGTTCGCATGAATGGACCGGACGGAAAGGTCGGTCACGCCGAGTTGAAAATCGGCAACTCGCACATCATGCTGGCCGACGAAAATCCCAGCATGGGTCAGGGGCACACCAGTGCGGCCACCATTGGCGCCAGCCCGGTAAGCCTCTACGTTTACCTTCCCGACGTCGATAGCGTAGTGAAGCGCGCGGCGGCCGAGGGCGCGAAAATCCTGAAGCCGGTGCAGGACCAGTTCTACGGGGACCGCTCTGGATTTATTCAAGATCCGTTCGGACATCTGTGGGGCGTTGCCACTCACTTGGAAGATGTTTCGCCGCAAGAGATGAAAGAGCGGATGCAGAAGATGGTGCCGGCGGCGTAGTTTGATCTGGGCAGGAGGCGGGGTAGTGCTCCGCCTCTAGCTCTTTCGATTGCTTTCCCCGCCTCACCACACTTCCAGCTTGGTCTCGCGATAACGGTTGATTAGCTCAAAATCTGTCCGATCGGTCGTGACCAGGCGGGCGCCGTGGGAGCGGGCGGTAAGAGCGATGAGAACGTCGAAATGCAGGTCGCGCAATTTGGCCGGCGCGAAGCCATGATCGGCGCGAATGCTGCAGAGTATTTCACCCGATTCCAGCCAATTGTTTTGCGTCGGAGTCAAGACCGGGTGGTTTCTCGCCAAAGCCATTAGAAACTTGCGATCCGAAGGCGTCGCGGCGCCCCGCCACAGCTCTGCCAGAACCACAGACGATGTCCGGATGGCACCGATGACTGACTGGAGTCTTTCTCGATGGCGCGGCCTCCGAAGATCGTCGATGATGATCGACGAGTCGAAAATAACAAGGTCAATCAATATACCCTTCGAACGAAAGCTTCCCCTCGTTTTTCTTCATCAACGTCTTGAAGCGCTTGAGCGCGACAATTTCGCGGAGGGCGATGTGAACCGCGTCCGTTCGGGATTTCGCGCCTAGAACTTTGACGGCCTCATCGGCCAGTTGGGTGTCCAAGCGGATCGATGTCAGGGTTACGGCCATGGTGTCCTCTCTCACTTGCGTGTATATACAGAATAAGACAATGGTATATACACGTCAAGCACTAATGTGTTGCTGCTCACGCTTCGCAAAGGATGTCCCCGGGACTTTACAAAACCGCGAAGGGTGGGACCGTCGGCCCGAAGAGCATCGTTAGCTTGAGGCCATCCTCGCTTTCTGATCGGCGCTGCCGCTATCGTATGTCTTTCGTATGCCTACTGTCTGATCCTAGGGTTCGCCACCGAATACAGCACATCCGTCAGGAAGTTCACCGCGACATACGTCAATCCGATCGCCAGAATGCAGCCTTGCACCAGGTAGTAGTCGCGGTTCGAGATTGCCTGAATCGTGAGGCGGCCGATGCCGGGCCAGGAGAAGATTGTTTCGGTGACAATGGCCCCGGCCAGGAGTGCTCCGAACTGCAGGCCCAGGACAGTGATGATGGGGATCATGGCGTTGCGCAGGGCGTGCCGGTAGACGACGGTGCGCTCGGGCAGGCCTTTGGCGCGGGCAGTGCGGATGTAGTCCTGGCTGAGCTCTTCGAGCATGGAGGTGCGCACCATGCGCGTGAGGATGGCGGCGAGCGCTCCGCCCATGGTGACGGCGGGAAGAATCAGGTTGGCGGATGAGCCTGCGCCGGAGACGGGAAGCCATCCTAGCTTAATCGCGAACAACAGAATCAGAATCGGCCCCAGCGCGAAGTTTGGGAACGACAAGCCGAACAGACTGACGACGCTGAGCAGGCGATCGTCCCAGCGGTTGCGGCGCTGGGCGGAGCGTACGCCGGCCGGGATCGACAGAATGATGGCGACGAATAGCGATGCCAGCGTCAGCTGCAGCGTATAGGGATAACGCTGGGTCAGCAGTCGCGAGACGCTTTGGTTGTAACGGAACGAGGGCCCCAGGTCGCCGTGGAGCACACCTTTCCAATAATGGAGGTATTGCTCGCCGAGCGGGGCGTCGAGGCCATAGGCGTGGCGGGTAGCGGTGATATCGGCGGGCGGAGCGCCTTCGCCGAGCATCTGTTGAATCGGGTCTCCGGGAACCAGATGGATTAGCAGGAAGACCAGCGAGACGACCAGCCAGATTACCGGGAGGGTATAAAGGACGCGTTGGATCAGGAGGCGCATGAGTTGTTTGCGGGGGCAGAGACAGCAGGTCCCTCCACTTTACGGTCTCATTCCCTTTGGGAATGAGATGCTCCAGTCGGGATGACAAATCCTAACAGGACACCTCAGTTAGCGAGATCAATCTGCCGCATGCTTCGCGCTCTCCGCTCCGCTTTCTACGGCTTCTACTTTTTCGATTCTCACTTTTGCCACGCGGTGGCCTTCCATCTCTTCGACTGTATAGCGGTGACCTTCGTATTCGAAGGATTCGCCAAGGTGTGGAATTTGTTGCAGGCGAGCCAGCACGAATCCGGCGAGAGTTTCGAATCCGGCGTCGCGAGGCAGTAGCAAACCGTGTTGGGTCTCAAGGTCGCGAATGTTGACTGCGCCTTCGAGAACCAAAACAGACTCGTCGGCCAAAGCAGGCTGTGGTACTGAAACGTCGAATTCATCTTCGATGTCGCCGACCAGTTGCTCGAGAATGTCCTCGACCGTGATCACGCCCGCGGTTGAGCCGAATTCGTCGACCACCACGGCAAGGTGACGGCGGCGCTGCTTGAATTCATCCAGCAGTTCAGCCAGAACTTTGGTTTCCGGAACAACCAGAACGTCGTGCATGATCTGTCCGACCTGGGTGCGCGCAATGCGCGAAGCTACAGGCTGTCCGAGATTCACCAGTCTTAGCCGCACCCAGCGAACGAGTTCCTTGTAATACAGAACTCCGACGATGTGCTCGGGGCCGCGCTGCGGATCGTACACCGGGATGCGCGATTTCTGGCCTTCCACGACCCGGTTCAGAGCGTCGTCAAGGGTTAGGTCTGAGGGTAAGGAAAAGATATCAGGACGTGCCACCATGACCTCGCGGACGGTAATGCTGTCGAGTTCGATGGCGTTGTGGATCATTTCTTCCTGCGACTCCGGGATCTGGCCGAACTGGCGGCTGGCGGTGACGATGAGCTTGAGCTCGTCAGGAGAGTGGACGGCCCCGCCACGGCGGGTTTCGCGGGCGCCGAAAAGCCTTAGCACCAAGCCGCCGGAGCGCCGCATAAAAAAAAGCAGGGGACGCATTAGGGTGAGAAAGGCTTCCATGGGGGCGGCTACGGCGAGCGCGATCTGCTCGGCGCGCTGCAGGGCCAGCGTCTTCGGCACAAGTTCGCCCAGAAGCACGTGCAGGTAGGTGATCAGGCTGAAGGCAATTGCAATCGCGATGCCGTGGGCGTAAATTGCCGCGTGTGGAACCTCCTGAACAAACCGGAGCGTTCCCACCAGGCTGGCGACCATGGGTTCGCCGATCCAACCTAGGGTAAGGCTCACCATGGTGATGCCCAGTTGCACGCCGTTGACTACTTCGTCGAGATGCTGATGGAGGCGTTGGACAATGCGGGCGCTGATGCGCCCCGATGCAATCAACTGCAGGATGCGAGTATCACGAATGCTGACCAGAGAGAATTCGGCAGCCGCAAAAAACGCATTCGCTGCCACCAGGAGAAGGATTAGCAGCACCCGGAGCAGCACAAAGGCGACCATGGATGGGTCATTCTAGCATTCCAAAGGGAGCGGAGGGGCCAAAGAACGGGTAGGTTGGCGTGGCACGGGTCTATGGTCTAATCTGTGAGCCTCAACTCCGATTGTTGACCCGCCGGCCCGCATCTCTGTAGTCTTGCATGAGCAATCTTGCGCGCTAAATTTTGCATCACAACGTTAGATTCGAGGCTCAAGGAAAATTCATGAAGGAAGTTGCAATCCTGCTGCTCGTGATGCTTGCCTTTAGCGGCTGCGGCGGCACCCCTACTATCAACACCCAGACAGCTCAGACGGCGGCAGGGGGTATCTGGAGCGCGCAAATATTAGGGGGAAGCGGCGCGGCCTCCGGGTTCAGCTTTAACACGGAATTCACGGTAAATAGCGATACCACCTTGGCCGTCACTTACTTCCAATTTCTCACCCAGGGCACTTGTTTCCCTGTGGATGGCGGTACCCAAAACGGGACGATGGACTTGAACATCAATGGGAGTACGGGCGTCGTAACTGGCACCCTCAAATATACAGTGCTAGCCTCGGGCAATACGCTTACGCTCAACGGACTTGTGACTGGAACGGCTACTACTCAGAATGCAAACGCGCTGAGCGATGGCTCCGTCACAGGCACTTGGACGGTGACCGGCGGCTCGGGATGCAACGCAACGGGTGGCACTTTTACCATGTGCCAGTCGACAACGGCATCGCCATCCACAGGCGTCTGCACCACGACCACAACCACCCCTGCGACCGCGTCTCAGAACCAATCGCTGCGGTAGGCGACCCACCATGAGACGAATAGGATAGGAATGGTTGCGGCCAGGCCCCACCAGATCGGCAGCAAGAAATCCGCCAGCAGACCGAGTACAGTGAAAACCATCCAGAAGATTTTCCTCTCCATGAAGCGATTGTAGGCTAGGAGCAGCCGGCAGGCAGCAGCGCCGTCGGCCCAGCACTTTCGTCATCTCCGTGCTCTGCTATAGAGTGAGAGCGGAGTGACAGCAGAGTGACAGAAATGAAGCGCTCCCTGCAACAGATTGCACAGGCCGTTGAAGCCCGTCTGCAAGGAGATGGCAGTGTCGATATCGCGGGCGTGGCCAGCCTTGGGTCGGCTTCGGTGCACGACCTGGTGTTTGTGGAAAATGAAAAAGATCTTCCGCGAGCTCTGCAGTCTGGCGCGGGTGCGGTGATTGCGGGAGAATTTGCCGCGGCCTCATGGCAGAAACCGCTGCTTATCAACAACCACCCCAAGCTGACATTTTCACGCGCGGCCCGTTTTCTCCTGGACGGCAATCGCGATCAAGAGAGGGTGGGAGTCCACCCCACGGCAGTGGTGCATCCTTCAGCGCGACTGGGTCAGGGTCTGGTTGTCGACGAGTATGCGGTTGTTGCGGAGAACGCGGAAATCGGCGAGGGCTGCCGGATCGGTGCCGGCTGCGCCATTGGGCGGGGAGTGAAGATTGGGCGGGAGTGCCAGCTTTATCCGCATGTCGCGATTTACCCGGCCACGACACTTGGAGATCGCGTGATCGTTCATGCGGGCGCGGTTCTGGGAAGTGATGGTTTCGGGTACGTGCGCGACCCGAAGAGTGGACGGTACGAGAAATTCCCCCAGGTTGGCAGGCTCGTAATCGAAGACGATGTTGAAATTGGCGCCAACACTGCCATCGACCGCGGAGCGCTCGACGAAACGCGCATCGGACGGGGAACGAAGATCGACAACCTGGTTCACATTGGCCATAACTGCCGGATCGGCCACAACGTGGTGATCGCCGCGCAGACCGGCCTCTCCGGCAGCGTCGTGATAGAGAATGACGTGGTGCTGGGCGGCCAGGTCGGTGTTGCTGAACATGCGCGTATTGAAGAAGGGGTGATGCTGGGCGGGCAGGGTGGTGTGCTACCGCATAAAGTCTTGCGAGGCAAGGGCGTGGAGTTTTGGGGAACTCCGGCGCGACCCCTGCGGCAGTATCTGAAGCAATTGGCGGCGCTGGCGAAACTGGGGAAAAAGAGGTAGACGTGGCGATTGTGGTGATTGGCGGGCACTCGCGAAGCGTGGGGAAAACGAGCGTCGTTGCCGGCCTGATCTCCGCATTACGCGAGTACGATTGGACCGCTGTGAAGATTACGCAGTACGGCCATGGAGTATGCTCCGCCAATGGAGCACCGTGCGACTGTGCGACTGCCGATCACACCTGGGCGATTTCAGAGGAGAAAGATCGCAGCGGAGAGTCTGACACGTCCCGTTTTCTGCTCGCGGGTGCCGCGCGGGCATGGTGGGTGCGCACCGAACAGGGCAGGCTCGCCGAAGCTATGCCGGCACTACGGCAGCGCCTTGAGCGATCGCGTTATGTGATGGTGGAGTCAAACAGCGTGCTCAAGTTCTTGCGGCCTGACTTATATCTGACGGTGCTCGACCCACACACAGAGGATTTCAAGACTTCGGCGCAGGAATTTCTGGACCGGGCCGCTGCGGTGATTCTTCACGAGGGCCCGAGAATCGCGGGAGCGCGCTGGCAAAGAGTTTCTCTGAAACCCGTAACCGAGCGTCCGATCTTTCCGATTACGCCCCCTCTTTATGTAACGCCGGCGATGGTTGAGTTTGTGCGCGATCGCATCAGTAAGACGGCTTCAGAGAGAGTGAGAACCGTACACTAAGAACTGGGTTTGTTATCCTTCTCGGTGCGGCAAATTCATTTCAGCGCCTGGCTGTTGGTATTTCTGTCGACGCTCTTGCAAGTGCTCATTTTTCCGCTCGCCGGAATCTATATCCTCTCCTGGATCGCGTTCGCACCGCTGATTGTGGCCCTCCTGCAATCGCGACCGTTGGGAGCACTGGAAATTGTGGGCGCAGTGAATCTGCAGGCTGCGAAGCCTGGGCAAGCTTTTCTGCTGGCGTATACGTCTGGGATTCTTTGGTATGCGGGCACCTGTTACTGGATTTACGACACGATGCGTCAGTACGGCGGCTTAAGCCAGCCGCTTGCCTTGCTGGCGCTTTTTCTCTTTTGTCTCTATCTAGGTCTATATCACGGCCTGTTCGGTTTGTTATTGAGTTTGTCGGCCGGACCGGGCCGGGACCACCGTCGCGCCTTGGTGGCCGCACCGTTTCTGTGGGTTGCGGTGGAGTTGGCCCGAGCCCGCATTACCGGCTTTCCGTGGAATCTGTTGGGCACGGCGCAGGTGGACAACATTTCGCTCGCTCGCATCACCACCTTGACGGGCGTTTACGGAATCTCGTTCGAAATCATGCTGGTGAATGTGGCGGTCGCCGCGGCGTTTCTGGTACCCAAAAAGAAGCGCAGCATGCTGCTGATTGCCTCCCTGGCCGCCGCTGCTGTGCTTCAGGCGGGCAGGCTGGTCGGCGCGCCCGCGCTGCCGACGGATCAAGCTGCGCTGCTGGTGCAGGAAAATCTTCCGGTGGATGCAACCTGGACGCGCGAGACGTTCGAGCGCACGCTGCGCGAAATCGCGACCCTCAGTGTGAAGGCTGCAACATCTCGTTCAGCTCACCCCGATTCGAAGCCGGAGAGCGTTGATTTAATCGTCTGGCCGGAATCGCCTGCGCCTTTTTACGTGAGCGATCCGCTGTTTCGTGGTGCAGTGAGCGAGGTGGCACGTCAATCTCACACTTGGCTAGTGACAGGCGCCATCGGGACGAGTTCTCTAGCGCGGGGCGGCGGACCGGCTTCGGAGGTCTTCAATTCGGCCGCGCTCGTTAGTCCTTCAGGCGACTGGAGCGGGCGCTACGACAAAGTGCACCTCGTGCCCTTCGGAGAATATCTGCCGTTTCCCAGGCTGTTTGCGTTTGCCGGAGGATTAACCAAGGAAGTGGGAGAGTTTCAGGCTGGAGAATCCCGAGCGCCACTGGACGCGGGAGGCACACGGCTGGGAGTTTTTATCTGCTATGAATCCGTGTTTCCTGGCGAAGTGCGAAAGTTTGCGGAACAAGGCGCGCAAGTGCTGGTGAATTTATCGAATGACGGCTGGTATGGCGACAGCGGCGCCTACGCGCAGCATCTAAACCAAACACGCATGCGCGCGATCGAGAACGAACGCTGGCTCTTGAGTGCGACGAATACGGGAGTGACCGCCTCGATCGATCCCTACGGACGAACCGTAGCTCGTCTTCCCCGTAAGGAACGGGACGCTCTGCTCGCTCCCTACGCCCTGACCTCGGTAACCACGTTTTATACGCGGCACGGCGATTGGTTCGCGTGGCTGTGTGCGATAATTTCAGCAGGGGCGCTGCTGACGCGCTTCGCACGGATCAAGAAACCAGACAAGAAAGCAGAAACATCCTCATGAATCAAGAGCTCGAGCAGGAATACGGATCGCTGGGCAAAAAAGCGAGTGAGCTCCGGGAGTATCTTTGACGCGGACAAACTCCGTCCGCAACTAGCCGACATCGAGAAGCAAGCCTCCGAGCCCAATCTGTGGTCAAATCCAGCGCGCTCGCAGCAGGTGATGCGCGAGAAGAAGCGCCTGGAGCACCTTTTGGCTACCGACGCCGATCTCAAGCGTCGCGGCGATGACATTGCGGCTTACTTGGAGCTGGCGAAGGAAGGCGAGAGCGTCGACGGCGAATTGCGCCGCGAGATCGATTCTCTCCGCGATCTGGTCGACAAGCTCGAGACCGAGACGCTGCTTTCCGGTCAAAACGATCCGCTCAATGCGATCGTGACGATCCACCCCGGCGCCGGCGGAACGGAATCGCAGGACTGGGCCGACATGCTGCTGCGCATGTATCTGCGGTGGGCAGAACGGCAGGGCTTCGAAACCGTTCTCTACGATTATCAGCCGGGCGAAGAAGCGGGACTGAAATCAGCAACCTTTGCAGTGAACGGCGAGTATGCCTTCGGGTTGCTGAGCAGCGAAATCGGCGTCCATCGCCTGGTGCGGATTTCGCCCTTCGATCAGGCCAAGCGGCGACATACCTCGTTTGCCAGCGTATTCGTCTCACCCGAAATCGACGACAGTATCGAGGTGGTGATCAAGCCTGAGGACATTCGCACCGATACTTACCGTTCGAGCGGCAAGGGCGGACAACACGTCAATACCACTGATTCGGCGGTGCGGATCACACACATAGCCACGGGCCTGGTTGCCAGCTGCCAGAATGAACGCTCACAGCACAAGAATCGCGAACGCGCCATGAGCATGTTGCGCTCCAAGCTCTACGAATTCGAAATGGAGAAAAAACGCGCGGCGTCGAAGAAGATCGAAGACTCGAAGCTCGACAATGATTTCGGCTCGCAGATTCGTTCCTACGTTCTGCAACCCTACCGCATGATTAAGGACCACCGCACGAAGGCCGAGGTGGGTGACGTAGATCGAGTGTTGGACGGAGATCTGCAGCCATTTATCCGTGCCTATCTGCTCGCGAGACGGGCGGAGAAAGAGACGCAAGGGCGAAGCGGATAATTAAGTCTTAATTTATTTTTTCAGATTGAAGTCCCCTAACAGACATCATCGACCTGCGGCAAATAAATCTTGAAGGTCGTCCCCTTGCCCAGTTCGCTCTCCACAAATATGTAGCCGCCGCTCTTCTTAACGGTGAGTTACTGCTTGGCGGGTGACTCCCTAAGACTTATCGCCTGTTCGAGAGCTCGGTGAGCGTCGGCGAAATCCGGCTTGAGCCGTACCGCTTCCGAAAACTGAACGATGGCATCCTCCAACTTGCCCAACCTCGCCAGGGAGATTCCCAGGTTGAAACGTGCATTCACATCGTCCGGCCGTAAGCGTACGGTCGCGCCAAACTCGCGTGCCGCCTCCTGCACTCTGTCTTCCTGAGCAAGAGCGATTCCGAGGTTGTAATGCGCGTCTGCATTTTCAGGCTGCAAGCGAACCGCCTGGGAGAATTCGGCTGCGGCATCGCCGGGGCGTCCCAGCGTACCCAAAACAGATCCCAACCGGAAGTGAGCCACACCGTCATCCGGTCTCAGTCTCACAGCTGTCTGCAACTCGCTGAGCGCCTCATCGGGATGTCCCTGCCGGGCCAGGAGCTGGCCGAGTTCGGCGCGCGCAGGGACGTAGTAGGGGCGTACACGAACAGCTCCACGAAGTTGCGCAATGGCTTCATCGGTCTTGCCTTGAGCGTCCAGGGCAGATGCCAGATTGAAGTACGCCAGATAATTGTCCGGCACCACGGCGACGGCGTGCTGGTAGAGCGAGATGTCGTCACGCCAGTACTGCACCTGAAGCCAGGTGAGGGTCAGGCACGCCGCTGTCACCGCCGCGGCCAGCGCCACGCGGAACCGGGGCCAGGGCTGGAGGCGCTCCGCAATTTCCCAAACCAAGGCAAGCGATAGGCCGATCGTGGGGATGTAGGTGTAGCGGTCGGCGCGGGATTGCGAGCCAGTCTGAATCAGTCCGATGACCGGCGCGAGAGTCGCGACATACCAGAACCATCCAACGGCAAGGTATGGGCGCCGCGGAAACGCGAGCACGACCAGTACGGTGACGGCACACAGCGCGACGCCCGCGAAAATGGCCGGTACGACGAGCGATTGCAGGGAGTAGGGATAAAACACAGCCAGGTGCGAGGGCCAGAGCGATTGAAGGACATAAACAGCGTAGGTAATCAGAGCGTTCTCAAAACGAATGGCCAGCGGAACCATTTCGAAAGAAGCGACTGCCCCGCCCGTCTGGTGCGAGATGTAAGCGACCATCGACGACGCGAGGGATGCGGCAAAGAACGGGAGCTTTTCCCGGATGCGAACGCCACGACCCAGGGGCCAAAGATCCAGCAGGAGGAGTATAACCGGCAAGGTTACGAGCATCGGCTTGGCCATGAGGCCAAGACAGAAGAGGAAAAGGGCCAAGGCATAGCGGGCGCGTCCCGGCCGAGCGGCGTAGCCGGCATAGGCCCAGAGCGTCAGCATCCAGAAGAGCGCACTCAAGACGTCTTTTCGCTCGGCGAGCCAGGCGACGCTCTCGACGTGCAGGGGGTGAACGGCGAACAGGAGAGCTACCATGCCGCTCCGCCAGCGGGCGCCAGTCATGCGCCGGAGCACAACAAACAACACCAGCGTGCTAAGAGCGTGGAGCCATACGTTCGTTAGGTGATGCCAGCCGCTGTCGAGACCGAAGAGTTGACAGTCCAGCATGTGCGAGAGCCAGGTGAGCGGAAACCAGTTTGAGCCGTGAAACGTGGTGAAAGCCCAAACCAGGCCGGACCAAGTCAAACCGCTGCGCACCTGAGGATTTTCGGTGACGTAGATGGGGTCGTCAAAGCTTACGAAAGCATGGCTTCGGACCTGGCCATACATTGCCAGGACGGCGACGAGCAACCCAAAGCTAATCCAGAAATCGAGGCCCGGTTTGCGCACCGCGCCTGGGCTATTCCGTTCGGGTGGCAATGGTTTGGGCCGGATCTTGCTTGGCTGTGTCAATCGGAATTTCCTTTTTGATCTCGAAAACGATGCCATCGTACGCTCGTTTCGCCCGTTCGTGGCAGCGTGAAACGATTTGTCATCGGGAGCACTCCCAACGGCCTGCCATCCACACCAGCACAGCGCAAAATTGCCCCATTTGTGGCTTACTTTTGCAACACCTCTCCTAACCCCCATCAGTTTATAGACGGATTCCTTTGCTGACTGGACCACGATCCACCTATCCCGTCGGTATCGGTAGCAGTGCGATCCGGCCCAGCATCGCCCCGAACCGCCGCCGCGTCAGATGTCCTTCCGCCAGCATCAGCCAGTAGTAGCGGGCATGCTTCACCAGCCGTCCACCCGTCTTCACTAGCCGTTGCTGCAAGCTGGTCACGGACCAGTTCTCAATCCCTCTCGGCAAACCCAGCCGCCGCCACAAATTCCCCAAGTTGTAAGCCAACAAGCTCAATGTCAGCCGCACTTGATTTGAGCGGAACCGATGGCAAGAAAGGCGAGTCATCTTTACGGCTTGCTTGCCTTCCTTGATCCACTGCTCAGCCGTGCCCCGCTTGTTGTAGAACCGCACCACTGCCCGGCCGGGTGTCTCCAAGTTGGTCACGATAAATCCGACTCGGGGGAACAACTCCCCGAAGTGGAACTCCACTTTTGCCACCACACGCCGCGCCGTCTTCCAGCTCGCGGCTGGGTAGAGGAAGCCCTCGTACCAGACCACCGGCTTGTGGCTCGGTCTTCCTACGGGCCGCGTCAGCAACTCCGCGATGTCGCGCTCCAGGCTGTCGTTGGCCGGAAGGCCGAATCGCATATGTTACTCCCCATTGTTCCAGCGCTTCATAGAGCTCCGGCTTGGCAAACGCGGCATCGGCCCGAAACGCCACTTCCTTCCCCACTTCCTGTTGGCGCTTGATTTCCGGCAGAAGCACTTCCTCCCAGTCCTCGGCACTGTGTACGTTGCCGGGCCGCAGCTTCGCTCCCAGACAGTCTCCCTCCCGTTGAACAGCAACAGTGGGTGATAGCAGGTCGATGCAAAATGCCCGTTGTAGGCACTGTGCTCCTGCTCTCCATAGACCGGGATTTCCGTGCTGTCCATATCCAGCACTACACGCTGGAGTGAATCCATCTCCGCCTTCGCCAGCAGTTCCCGATTGATTCGGCTCAGACCTTCGAGGTTCTCGTCTGGCTCAGCACTTCGGTCTCGAACCAATGGAGGCGCGAAGGCAAGGCTGCTCCGCGCTCCCAGATCTTCTCCGAGCCGATTAACCGGAAGGTCGGATCTCGCGACAGCCGCTCCGCATCGTTCACATCTTCGTATCCTGCCAAGCGACTGTAGATGGACTGTCGCAGCAGATCCGGAAGCGGCAACTGAGTGTTCTTGCCGCGCCGGTCGTCCCTGATGTTTTCGGCGATAAGCGCACTCAACCCCAAGCGTTCATCCAACTCTGGCACCAGCAGCAGGCCACCATCCGACGTTACTCGCGATCCTTGGAAATCCACTTTCAAAGAGGGGTTGAAAGAGAGCTGAAAGGGTGGTTTTGTTGTTCACCCACTGGGTGCAAGCCTCCGGTGTGTACTTTGCGCCGTCAACACCGCATGAATACTGGCGTCGGTCCGATCAGACGGCGGCTTAGACCAAGTTCAAAAAGGAAATGTGGGTTAAGATGGCTGCGATGCAGAAATTAGCCGTGGAGCGGAGATCGGCGGTAAAGCTTGGTCCGCGATTCCGGCGCGCGTTTCTTTTTGCGGCCGACAAGCATGCCCGGCAGACCCGCAAAGCCTCGACGATTCCGTACATCTCCCACTTGATGGGGGTTGCGTCGCTAGTGCTGGAATTCGGCGGGGATGAAGACATGGCGATCGCGGCGCTGTTACACGATGTGGTCGAGGACTGTGGCGGCGCGCCGATGCTCACGGAAGTGCGCCGTCGCTTCGGGAAGCGCGTGGCAAAGATCGTGGATGGATGCACGGACTCTGACACGAATCCAAAGCCGCCCTGGCGCGAACGCAAGGAAACCTACATCCGTCACTTGAGAAGGGCCGATGCGGAGACGAGATTGGTTTCGGCCGCCGACAAACTGAACAACGTTCGGTCCATTCTCTCCGACTATCGCGAAGTGGGAGAGACTATTTGGGCGCGCTTCCATGGCGGGCGCGATGGATCTCTTTGGTACTATCGAGCTCTGCTGGAGGAATTTCTCCACAAGCCGAATCGTTTGATTCGCGAGTTTGAACTCGCAGTGAGAGAGCTCGAAGCCACAACCTCGAAGCCAAAATGAAGACTGTCCGGGACAGTCGTGCGTCTTACCCTGTCGAAGAGGTGAATTGATGCCACGCCAGATCGATCTGATTCGCGCTTCCAAACTGCCGTCAAACATGATGCAGTTTGCTGCGAAGGGAGCGCTCTCTGTGCCTCCCGCGGAGAATATCGAGATACTTGTATACCTCGCCAACCACAACAAAATTTTCGGCGACCTTGCCCGCATGACTTTGGCGGGATGGGACGAGAAGGCTTCACTGACAGCAGCCTCCGATCCAAAGACTTCGCGGGAAGTGCTCGATTACCTGGTTTCGCCTGAGAATCTACGTTCCAAACTGCTGCCGGCGTTGGTGGAGAATCCGTCCGTCCCGGATAGCAAGCTTGCCAAGTTTGCGATCTCCGCAGCGCGGGAATCAATCGAGGCCCTGCTGAACAGTGCGCGCGTCCGCGGTTCAGCGGAAATTCTGGATTCTCTGAGATCAAATCCATACTTAGACAGCGAAAAAGCGGCGACTGTCGCCCAGCTGCTCAGACCTGAAGTGGCAGCGCCGGATTCTCCCGTTCCGGACAGCGGATTGCAAGTTGTTGCGACAACAACTGCCCCTCTGACTGAGGGCAATACAAGCGACGCTGCCGAAAGCGCTCCTGACCAAACTGGGGAAGACCACGACGACGCCATCTCTGCCTACCTCGCGGAACATGAGACGGAGATAGAGCAGGAGCCAGACAAGCCTTTTCAGCCGGTCGGTGGCGTCGCGGATCTGTTACGAGTGTCAGAAGGTAAAGATAAAGATAAAGAGATGAGCGATAGCGCCGGCAACGCGGACCATGCCGCTGCTGCATCCGTCAGTTCGCAGACGGCTACCGAGAGTTCCAAACCGGCGGCGGCTGTGGCTGCGCTGCCTGCTCACCGGGACAATGCAGTGCAGAAAATCAATCGTCTGGATGTGAAGGGCCGCATTCAACTGGCGATGAAGGGCAGCAAAGAAGAGCGTTCGATTCTGATTCGCGATGGTACGAAAGTGGTCGCGTTGGCGGTGCTGGATGCGCCGAAAATTTCCGATGGAGAAGTCGAGAGGTTTGCTCTTCAGAAGAACGTTCTAGAAGCCGTGCTGCGCCAGATTCCGTTGAAGCGCCGTTTTATGAAGAATTATATTGTGGTGCGAAATTTGGTCTCGAATCCCCGCACGCCCCTCGATCTGGGTCTAGGCTTGATGAAGCATCTGTTGGTACAAGACTTAAAAAACATCTCGGCCAATAAAGAAATCTCAGAGACCGTTCGTAAGCTGGCGCTAAAGATGTACAAGCAGAAACTGGATGCCGCGAACAAGAAATGATCGAGAAAAGCGGACCAAACGCGCGGTTATCGCATCGCCCAAAAAGCGGGACCCATCGGCAGGTTCAAATCAGGCCTTTAGCGCGGCTTTGCCTTAATCCTTTGCCGCGCCCTAATAACGCTTTGTTCGGGATCACAAACTGAAATGGCTACCACTCCGCAAGAAGATCCGATTGCTGGATTATTGAGGCGCTCCAAAACGATTGCCGTGGTCGGACTCTCCAACAATCCGCTGCGCCCCAGTCACGGCGTCTCGGCTTACATGCAACGCCGGGGATACCAGATCATTCCGGTGAATCCGAATATCGACTCTTCCCTTGGAGAGAACGCTTACGCCTCGCTGCTCGAGGTGCCGCAGACGGTCGATATCGTAAACATTTTCCGGCGGCCGGAGTTCGTGGAGGAGATTGTGGACCAGGCCATTCGGTTGAAGGTTCCAGCGATTTGGATGCAGGAAGACGTGATTCACGAGAAAGCCGCGGAGAAGGCGCGGCGGGCCGGCATTCTTGTCATCATGGATCGGTGCATTCTGAAAGAACACCGGGCTCGATTCCAATAACCTCCAATCGCGAATGCCCGACCCGACGAAAACTAGTGCCACTCGCAATCTCTAAGATTCTTTCTCGGAGTGTGAGGATGTGTTTCCCCGGGAAGGTGTGCGCAATTTCTTGATTTCGTCCATTCGTTCGCGAATGCGCTTCTCGATCCCTTCGCTGGTCGGTCGGTAGTAAGTCCGGTCCCGTAGAGTTTCCGGCAGACATTGCATGTTGGCGACCTTGCCTTCGACATCGTGGGCGTACTGGTAGTTCTTGCCATAGCCCAGGCCTTTCATTAGTCCAGTGGGCGCGTTGCGCAGATGCAGGGGGACAGGTTCGGCGGCGGTTTGTTCGATGTCCTGTTGCACATCTCCATACGCCGTATAGAGCGCATTCGACTTGGGCGCGACCGAGAGATAGACGACGGCTTGAGCCAGGGCAAGATTGCCCTCAGGCATGCCAATGAAGTCGACAGCATCGCGCGCTGCCATGCATAGCGATAGCGCGTTAGGATCGGCTAAGCCGATGTCTTCCACCGCCATGCGCACGACGCGGCGCGCAATGTAGAGCGGGTCTTCGCCTGCTTCAATCATGCGTCCAAGCCAATAGAGTGCTGCGTCAGGATCGCTGTTGCGCACCGACTTGTGCAGGGCAGAGATTAGGTTGTAATGTTCTTCACCGGCCTTGTCGTAGAGCAAGGTTCGCTTTTGTAAAGCATCGCGAACGATGTCGTCGGTGATCTCTAAAGGATGGGCTCCTGCTTGCTGTGCCAGTCGAGCCGCAACCTCTAGCACGTTATAAGCGCTGCGCGCGTCGCCGCTGGTGTAGCTGGCGATCCTCTTGAGGTTATTGTCCGCAGCGCGCACCTTCAGAGCGCCCAAGCCGCGTTCCTCATCCGCGAGGGCCCGCTTTAGCAGTTGCACAATCTGATCTTCACCCAGCGGATTCAACACATAGACGCGGCAACGCGAGAGCAGGGCGGAGTTGATTTCGAACGAGGGATTCTCGGTGGTGGCGCCGATCAGGCGGATGTTGCCTTTTTCTACGTGAGGCAGAAAGGCGTCCTGCTGCGCTTTGTTAAAGCGATGTATTTCGTCGATGAAAACGATGGTGCGTGTGCCGTATTGGCGGGCGCGCTCGGCATCCGCCATGACCTGCTTAATTTCCTTTATCCCTGCGAGCACGGCTGAAAACTCGATGAATTCAGCTTTGGTCATGCGGGCGATGATCTTCGCCAGCGTAGTCTTGCCGGTGCGCGGCGGTCCCCAGAAGATGAGCGAACCGGTGTCGTCGCGCTCGATCTGCGTGCGTAACGGCTTACCTGGACCGATCAAGTGTTCCTGGCCGGCGTACTCTTCAAGCGTGCGCGGACGCATGCGGTCCGCCAGAGGCCGCGTGCGATCGGTGGCGTTATCGACGTTCGGAGCAGGTTGGAAAAGTCCCATAACTCAGCTAACGGTAAGATCTTCTTTGCCTCGCTGCTTCATACAGTACGATGCTCGCAGCGACTCCGGCGTTGAGAGACTCCACCTGTTGAATGTGCGGGATGGAAATAAATTCATCCATTTTCGCCATCACTTCGCGCGGCAGGCCGGCACCCTCGTTACCGAAAAAGATTGCTGATGGACCCTTTAAGTCAGCTTGATCCAATGATGTGCCCTTGTGCGAAGAGGTTGCGGTCAGGCGCACGCCTTTTCTCCGCAGGTTCTCTGAAATGTCTTCGAGCTTTTCGCTCGCTGACTTGCCACGCCCGTGAACGATTGGCAGTCGAAATAGTGATCCGGCTGAGCCTCGAACAACTTTCGAATTGAAGGGGCTGACCGAACCCTCGCCCAGAACAACGCCCGCGCTTCCGAACGCCTCGGAAGAACGCAGGATTGTACCCAGATTGCCCGGATCTTGTAGGCCGGCGAGGACGACAATCGGACCCAGCTGCAGGCGTTCGAGCACATCGTCGAGAGAGAATTCCTTCAGTCGGACCAAGGCGGCCACGCCTTGCGGGGATTCACTGGGTACGAGGCTATCGAATAGCTTATCGGGAAGCAGCAAGGTTTCGACCTGTGCGCCAATCTGCGGCAGCAGGCGCTCGGCGCGGTCCTGCGCAGACTCGCGAAAGAACACCGCGCTAAATCGCAGGCCGCTCCGGATGGCTTCTTCCAGAATGCGCAATCCCTCGATGGCACAGTCGCCGCTCTCGGTGAGCTCCGCCCGCGAAAATGCCTGCCGCAGTTGCTTTACCAGAGGATTGTGACGCCCTTCAACGCGGCGAAGCCTATGCTGCGAGCTGAGGGCGGGTTTTGGGGAGTTTTGCATCCGGAATATTGATGATACGCCGTCCCTGTATTGCGGCCCTTTGCCGTATTATGGTAGGTTCCACCGACAAAACAACGCAAGCAGAGCAATCACGAAGGGAACGACGTGCGCGCCGAAATCGTAAAAATCAGTAACGAGAGTCCGGAGACTTCACTGATAAAGTACGCTGCCGATCAGATTCGCGCGGGCGAAGTGCTGGGCATGCCCACCGACACGTTCTACGGATTGGCGGCCGACCCTTTTAACCTGCGGGCGGTGGATCGCGTGTATGACATCAAGACGCGCTCGCGTCACAAGCCCCTTTCGCTGCTCATCGAAAGCGTAGATCAAGCCGAGGAACTGGCGAAAGCGTTGAGTGAGGAATTTTATGCGCTGGCGCGGAAATACTGGCCAGGGCCGCTCACCATCATCGTAAAAGCAGGCTCGCGCCTTCCGCTGAAGGTGACCGCCAATACCGGCAACGTAGCCTTGCGTGTGCCCAACGCTAAAATTCCGCGGGCGGTGGTAGCCGCTGCGGCCATTCCGATTACGGCCACATCGGCGAATCTCAGCGGAGCTTTGGAGTGCACCAACGCCGAGCAAGTGCGCGACCAACTGCAGGGCCGCATCAGCATCATTGTGGATGGGGGCACTTCTCCGCGCGATGTGGCTTCCACCATAATTGATCTCACGGATGAGGGAACGCGCTGGCGCGTCATCCGCGAGGGCGCGATTCCCGCGGACGAAATTTCTACTTTCTTTGCCAAAGGATGAGCTTTGCCAAAGAATGCTGACGATTCTGTTAAACGGCATCCTCGGCGCCAGTGGTTGCTATGGTTCGAGGGGCTCGTGCTGGCCGCACTGGCGCTATTTCTCACAGTTACCGGTATCGTCATCGCGCATGAGGGATCACTCCAAGAGCCGCATGCAGCGGACGCCATCGTCGTCTTCGGGGCGGCGGAGTATTCAGGCCATCCCTCTCCAGTGCTGCGTGCGCGGCTCGATCATGCCTTCAATCTTTTTCAGCGAGGCATCGCTCCCGTCGTTATCACCACCGGCGGCGCTGCTTCCGATCCCAGCTTCAGCGAAGGCGGTGTGGGCCGCGACTATCTGGAGCATCGGGGAATTCCCGAGCGTAACCTGATCGCCGAAACCCAGGGGTCCGACACATCTCAATCGGCGGTGCGGGTGGCGGTAATCATGCGGGCCAACGGATTGCACAGTTGCGTGGCCGTCAGCGACGCCTATCACGTCTTCCGCATCAAGAGACTGCTCGAGCACCAGGGAATCGGTCCGGTGTACGTGGCGCCGAGGCCTGATTCGCGCCCGCACAGCCTGGCGCAGCGTATTTACGCCGTCTTGCGCGAAGCCTGTAGCTATTTCCTTTGGAAAATCGGGGTTACTTGAGCGGAAAATCTACAGCGGACTGGCATTGCAGCGAAGCACAGATCAGAAAGTGTCGATCCCATTTGCAGTGCGAATTTTGAACCACTCGTAGCGCAGATTGTAGCGGATGATGCCGCTGCGAACTTTCATGAACACATGCTGGATCCGCATCTCCATAATTACGTTGTTCCGGATGGTAGTTTGATCGTGCCGTACTCCAACATACTCGGCGCGGCGCCGCTTCTCGCAGGCCTGGTAGTCGCCGCCCTCGCGGCACATCTCATTTTCATTGCTGAAGTTTTCTTCGCGCAGAGTGGTTACGGTAACGTTTTGGCGAATCGCGGCGGCCAGGTCTTCGTCGTATCTTTCGTACCAGGCTTGCACCACCTCTTCTGTTTCCTCAGGAGTGTGACTCGCTTTGTACCGGCCGATGGCAGTAATGATTTCGTCGGAGTTTTCGGCGTCATCCATCCTGATCTTGGGTAGGATATTGGCCACGGCATCCATGTCGTCTTCCGTAATTACCTTCTTGGCCTTGGAGCCAGCTTGCTGCTTGGAAGTACGGACGACGGTACCGAGAGGCTGTTCCGCTCCTGTGCCGGTCGGCTCCGGCGCGGGAGGCGCTACCGGCGTCGGTTGCTGGGCGACGCAGGCGGAAATAAGCAGCGTCAAAACGAATGCTTGTCGCAGCAGGCTCCGCTGGAGCCCGACAAATTCTGACGGAGAAATTGGCACGCCAAATCTTATCCGGCGGCCAAAGCGGAGAAAAGATGACCAAAGTGTCAGGAATTTCTTCGCTTTGTGTTACCAGCCGTTTCTTTCCCGCAGCGAAATAATGTGGGCCACGTGGTGGCGTCCGTGCCAGGCGTAGATGGCCAAGTTCTTTTCCAGACTCACCAGGCCGAGTTCAGGATGGCGGAAGCTTCGTTTCCAATGTTCCGTTTCCAGTGAGCGGAGCAGCCGAACCCAGCGATCATGCAAGGAATCAAGCAATTGCAGCGACACCTCGACAGGGGTGGTCTGCGTATCGGCCAGTTGTGCCCAGCGATCTTCGGCGTAGGGCTTGATCATTGGTTCCTCTTCGGTGAGCGCCAGCTTGAAACGTACGTAGGCGTTCAGATGGCTGTCGGGAAGGTGATGCGCAACCTGGCGGACCGTCCAACCATCCGGGCGGTAAGGCGTGTCCAGTTGCTGCTCCGAGAGGCTTTTCACGGCGGCACGCAGGTTGGCGGGAGCGGCGGCGATATCGTCCATCAACTTGTGGCGCTGGTCTTTTGTAGAAGGTCCATCGAAATGGAACTTGCCAATGGGGTAGCGCAGGTCGGTCATTTCTGGCTCCGAAGAAGGGATATTATTGCTGATGTGCAACCTGAATAACAGGTTCAAAAAATGCTGCTTCCGGCATCCCGGCGGATCATGCGGCCAGATCCCGGAAGCAACACAGTTAACTACAACCCGTAGGGTGCATACGCTCCCAGCCCCATTTCCTCGGGCTTGGAATTTCGATTCCCTGCGGTGAGATTTGTGCATCCAAAGTGCATTTACTAGGCTAAACTGCCAATTCTGGGCAGTTTAGGCTGGTGGGCAGTAGCAGTGCGGAGTGGCTGTTGCATCCTGGCGAGCGAGAGGAACTATGCCATCTTCGGTCTGGTCTGGACACTTAACCTTCGGTCTTATCTCCATGCCTGTGCGTTTGTTCTCAGGCGCACGCAGTTCTGGCATCTCCTTCAACATGCTGCATCGTCCGGACAAGCAGCGGGTGAAGCAACAATATATTTGTCCGCTCGAAAACGTGGTTGTGGATCGCAGCGAGATCGTGAAGGGCTACGAGTTTCGCAAGGATGAATACATCGTCATCGAGCCGGAAGAAATCAAGAAGATCGAGCCCCAGACCGCGAAGACCATGGAGATTCTGGAATTCGTCAAGGCTGGCGACGTGGATCCCGTTTATTTCGAGTCTTCGTATTACATGATGCCGGAGGAAGCCGGGCGGCGTCCGTACGCGCTGCTGACCAAAGCTCTGGAGGAGAGCGAGTACGTCGCTATTGCGAAGATCACCATGCACAACCGCGAGTACACGGTCTTTCTTCGGCCCCACGAAGGCGGACTGATGTTGCACACGATGTATTACGCAGAGGAAGTAAAGAAGGTAGAAGGCTTTGGCGCGCCCGACGTGGAGTTGAAAGAAGCCGAGGTGAAGGTGGCGCACCAACTCATTGAAGCGTTGGCGGATGAGTGGAATCCGGAGAAGTATAAAGACAGCTTCCAGGAAAACCTGAAGCAGCTGATCGAAGCCAAGCTCGAGGGCGGGGAAGTGGCGGCCGTGGAGAAACCGAAGAAACTGGCTCCCGTTGTGGATTTGATGGCCGCTCTCAAACAAAGCCTGGCGCAGATGGAAGGCAAGAAAAAACCGGCCGCTACGGCCAACGCGGACGCGCCAGCGGCCGCTGCCGGTGGGCGGTCCCGGCGCGGCAGGTAACGCCCGGCCCGGCCTTGGGAGGCTTTAGAGCGTAGCTTGCATGGGTTGTCGGCGACTCGACCGATGTTGCAGCCAGTCCTCTCCGAGAAGCCTTGGCGATCGCACAATTTGCGTCCTGGCCATTCCATCCAACTTGTGCCTGAAGACTCGCATCCCACCAATGTCACTTCTCGAAACAGACAATTGAAATTTCTGCGGTCCTGGACCACTGGCGGAGATCGTTCCCAGCCATTAGAATGTTAAATTCCTCGCAAGCCAATTTCTCCTTTGGGGTGCTGATGAGTTTTCGATGCGTGGGCCGATTGGCGGTTACTCTCCTTCCAATCGTGCTATGGATGGCTTGCGGCCAGGTGTATCGTCCAGTGGTGCTTCCTTGTTCGGAGGGAGGACTTCCAGGATGTCCCGTGGAAGCGCCTCCGGCTCCCGCCAACTTCCACGCAGTTTTCGGTATTAGCCTCAACGCGCCCAACTCTCCGGGTGGAGCCATGCAAATCGACGTCGGCGGTGACAGCATCGTTGGTGAAACTCCCAGCTCCGACAGAAGCGCGCCCAACCTTGGCGACAATCCCACTCACGCCGCAATCCTTCCCAGCAACAGCCTGGTTTTTGTCCCAAGCGCGGGCAGCGTGCTGCCCGGTGGCGTGGATGTAGTTTCATCCTTCACCCCGGCGCTCCAGTCCCTCACGGCCACCGGACTGGGCGCCGTGACGACCACTCCGCTGCCCTTGGGGTCTTTGCCGGTATTTGTGAACTCGACGCAGAACGGATTTATGTATGTCGCGAACTTCGGCACGAATTCGGTCAGCGCGATCGATACGAATTCGAACGTGGTGAGCAACACGGCCACGGTTGGTACCAACCCAGTTGCCTTAGCCGAGATTCCGAACGGCCTCAAACTCTATGTAGCGAATCAAGGGAGCAACTCCGTCAGCAGCTTGAACAGCTTGGACCTGTCCGCGAATCCCGTAACGGGTTTTACCGGGATAACGCCGGTGTGGATCGTGGCTCGGAGCGACAGCCAGAAGGTCTACGTGCTCACGCAAGGGGACGGGCAGTTGGTAACAATTGATACCGCCACAGATACCGTTACGAGTAGTCTTCCAGTGGGTGCCGGAGCCAACTTTATTCTCTATGATCCAAACCTCAACCGCCTTTATGTGACCAATCCTGCGACGGGCACGGTAATGGTCTTTTCCGTTTCTGGCGGAGCCAACGATACACCCCGTCAACTGGCGGCCATCTCTTTTACCGCCGGGTCAGGCCCTTGTCCCTCGGCGTGCTTGCCCACTTCGGTGACAGCTCTGCCCGACGGCAGCCGTTTTTATGTGGCAAGCTACCAGATTGCAGCTTCTTGCCCCGATACGTTTGTGGGTGCAGGTTCGGCTTGCGTGCTTGCCAGCCTGGCCGTCTTCGACGCCAACAATTTCGCGCAAGAGACAACGCTCACGTTGCTGACGGATCCTCCATTCGCTGCCAACCTGACGACGAACCAATATCAATATGCCGTGCCGCCTGTCGCTGCCTGTGCCCCGGCGACAGTGTACTCGCCGAGAACTACGCGTTTTCGCGTTTTCACTACTGCCTCGACGGATAGTAGCCGCGTCTATGTGGGCATGTGTGACGCGGGCGCCATCGCCGTTGTCAATACCACGGACAACAATGCGAATAACGCGGGTGGTAGTTCGGTTACGGCCGACACGCTTGTTACGGACTTGCCAGCAGCCTTCAGCGCCGGTGCCATTCAACCGAACGGCGAACCGCCCAATCAGAATCCTATCTTCTTGCTGAGCGGACAATAAGATACCGTTATCCCCGTCATTTTCATCCACACAATGAGATCCTGGGGTTTTGGTTCCTGCCCGCACCATTAGCGCGGTACCGGCTGACAAAACACCAACATCCTCGCTTCGAGAGTGAATGATAAGGCCATGCAAGTGACCTAACGGATGGCCACTTCTTTTTGAGTATCCTGCTTTTGAGCATCTCTGGCCGCGTAGTGTGAGTCGACATAGTCATCGAGAATCCCGATGAACTCCGCGACAATGCGGTCGCCCTTGAGCGTAGTGAACAGGCGTCCATCCACGTAGACCGGTGCTTTCGGCTCTTCAAACGTTCCCGGCAGGGAGATGCCGATGTTTGCGTGCTTGGACTCTCCCGGTCCGTTGACCACGCAGCCCATAACGGCGAGCTTCATTTCCTCCACACCTATGTAACGGCTTTTCCACGCCGGCATCTGCTCGCAAAGATAGGTCTGAATCTGCTCCGCCATCTCCTGGAAGAAAGTGCTGGTGGTGCGTCCGCAGCCAGGGCAGGCTGTTACCTGCGGAGTGAAACTGCGAATGCCGATGGATTGCAGAATCTGCTGCGCCACGCGCACTTCTTCCGTGCGGTCCCCGCCGGGCGGGGGCGTCAGCGAAACGCGGATGGTATCGCCAATACCTTCCTGCAGCACCACACCCATAGCGGCGGCTGACGCCACTACGCCCTTCGCGCCCATGCCCGCTTCGGTAAGCCCGAGGTGCAGCGGATAGTTGCAGCGCACGGCTAGCGTGCGATAAACGTCGATCAGATCCTGCACGCCGCTGACTTTCGCGCTTAGGATGATCTGGTCAGGACGCAAACCAAACTTCTGCGCGAGAGCAGCGGAATCGAGCGCGCTCACCACCATCGCTTCCATCGTGACCTCGCGGGCGTCTTTCGGCTCGGCCTGGCGGGAATTCTCGTCCATCATGCGGGTAAGCAGTGCCTGGTCGAGCGAGCCCCAGTTCACGCCGATGCGCACCGGTTTCTGGTACTTCACCGCAACTTCGATCATGGTGCGAAAATTCGAGTCGCCCGTACGTCCTATGCTGGCATTACCGGGATTGATGCGGTACTTCGCGAGATCGCGCGCGCACTCGGGATATTTGGTTAGTAAAACGTGTCCGTTGTAGTGGAAATCGCCGATGATCGGTACGCGGACGCCCTGCTTATCGAGTTCCTCGACAATGCGGGGAACCGCAGCGGCGGCCTCTTCGTTGTTAACTGTGACCCGCACCAGTTCCGAGCCAGCCCGAGCCAGGGCGGCACACTGTTGCACAGTCGAAGCAATATCGGCGGTATCGGTATTGGTCATGGATTGCACCACAATCGGTGCATCCGAGCCGACGCGAACCCCCCCGACGACGGCGGTAACGGTTTTTCTGCGTGGAATGATAGCCATGGGAAACCTCTATTTTAGCATGGGGAAACAGCCCATTTGCGCCGGGACTCACCTCCCCGTATTAAGACTATAATGGCGCACCGATGGCGCTCACCTCAGGCACCAAACTCGGTCCCTATGAAATCCTTGCTCCGCTTGGCGCTGGCGGCATGGGAGAAGTGTACCGGGCGAGGGACACGAGGCTTGGGCGGGAGGTTGCGATCAAGGTCCTGCCCGAGGCGCTGGCGAGGGATACGGAGCGATTGCGCCGATTCGAAACCGAAGCCCGCGCGGTCGCGGCACTTAACCATCCCAACATTGTTTCGATCCACGATATCGGTAAGCATGACGGCGCGCCTTATCTGGTATCGGAGTGTCTGGAAGGCCAATCCCTGCGGCAGGAATTGAGTAGCGGTGCTCTGCCCCTGCGGCGCGCCGTGGAGTACGGCACAGAAATCGCGCAAGGGCTCGCCGCGGCGCACGACAGAGGGATCATCCATCGCGACCTGAAACCAGAGAACATCTTTGTCACACGCGACGGGCGGATAAAGATTCTCGATTTCGGACTGGCGAAGCTGGCCAAACCTGAAGCATCCTCGGATGAGGGCGTGACTCTCGAGGCAGTGCCTACATCGGCCGGCGTCGTACTCGGTACGGTGGGTTACATGTCTCCGGAGCAGGTGAGGGGCGAGGCCGCCGATGCCCGTTCCGACATTTTTTCCCTGGGAACGATTTTGTGCGAAATGCTCTCGGGCCAGCGCGCCTTCCGTCGCGATACTTCGGCCGAAACCATGACGGCGATCCTCAAAGAGGAACCCCCGGAGTTGAGCACAGCGAGCAAGCCTCTCTCACCGGCATTGGATCGGATCGTCCGGCGGTGCCTGGAAAAAAAGCCAGTCCAGCGATTTCAGTCGGCGCGCGACCTGGCTTTCAATCTCGAAGGCGTTCCAGGAATCTCTTCAACGACCGCTGCCGCGGCAATAGCCGCCGAAAAAAAGCGATGGCAAATGCGGGCGCTGCCCCTGGCGGGGGGTGTGCTGCTGCTCGCGGCGGTGGTTACTGGAAGTTGGCTGCTAGGCCGCGGCGCTCGCCCGAGCGCCCTCCCGGTTTACCATCAACTCACCTTCGAACGCGGTTTGATCTACGCCGCCCGCTTCGCGCCGGATGGACGTTCGATTTATTACAGTGCCAGTTGGAATGGCCAGCCTGTCCAACTCTATTCGACGGTCCCGGACAGCCCGGAATCCCGGTCGCTGAATCTGATCAACTCAACTCTATTTGCGGTTTCCTCTTCCGAAATGGCGATTTCGGTCGGCTGCAAGGACCGATATATCGGAAACTGCCAGGGCACGTTGGGACTGGTGCCGGTTTCCGGCGGCTCGCCCCGGGAGATCGCAGAAGATGTACTCTCCGCCGACTGGACGACCGAGGGCAGCGAGATGGCCGTGATCCGTCACGTCGGGGGAGAGTATCGCGTGGAATTTCCTCGCGGAAAAATGATTTACGAGAGCGGTCGACCGCTCGGGTATTTGCGGATCTCGCCGCGAGCCAACGCGGTGGCATTTGCGGAATCTCACACGGTAGATGGCGATGCGGGGTGGGCCGTTGCGGTCGACCGGAGCGGAAAAGAGCTGATTCGCTCAACGGAATTTGTCAGCGTGGAAGGACTGGCGTGGTCGCCCTCGGGAGACGAAGTATGGGTTGCCGCTACGGTGCATGAGGCTTGGGCCGATGCGATCCATGCTCTCAGTCTAAATGGCAAGCACGAAGACCGGATTGTTCTTCGACTGCCGGGCATTGTTCGCCTCCACGATGTCTCGCGTGACGGCCGGATTCTCTTGTCGAGAGAGTCATGGCGCAGCGGATTGCAGTTTCGGGGACCGGGGGATGCGAAGGAACGCGATCTCTCCTGGCTCGACTACGCGACCTTGAGGGATCTCTCTGCCGACGGTACGCGGGTGGTGTTTGACGATTGGGGGTCGGCGGCGGGCGCCTCAGGCTTGGCCTACTTGCGGAAAACTGATGGGTCGCCGGCCATTAAGCTGGGCGAATGGTCCCAGCCGGTTCTCTCCCCGGACGGGACACTGGTATTGTCGAACGACGCAACCACAGTGGGAGGGCATCTTACCTTACTGCCAACTGGCGTGGGAGAAGCGCAAGGGCTGCACTCCGACGGGATGCAGCAAATCAGTTCTCCCGGATTTATGCCGAATTCGCCGTCGATCTATTTCGCCGGCGACGATGGTCACGGGTGGCGAATGTATATCCAGGACCTCACGGGCGGCGCTGCGCGCAGCGTGACGCCGTTGATTTCCATCAAGCCGTCTCATTTCGAATCCCATCTGGTTTCGCCCGATGGCAAGTTAATTTTCGCGCGGGACTTAAGTGAAAAGGGCGTCCTCTATCCGCTTACAGGAGGAGAATCGCGAACTCTCGCCGGATGGTTGCCCGAAGATATCTGGATCACCTGGTCCGCGGACGGACGCTCGGCCTATTTGTATCGCGACGACAAAACGTCCGCGCCAGTGTACCGGCTCGATCTAGCCACAGGTAAGCGAGAACTGATTGCGACTCTTGCGCCCAGCGATCCGGCCGGAGTGACAGCAGTTCTGAATGTCCGTATGACCGCCGATGGCAAGAATTACGCTTATTCGTTCCTTCGAGAGTTGTCGGATCTATTCCTGGTCGAGGGAGTGCGATAAGCCTCGCGTTTTTTTCGCTGGAGATGCCAGTCCGTAAATCAGCCAACAATTGTGGCGTCGTCGAAATTACCGGCCTAAGGCAGCCGGTCCATCAGCCCAGGCAGCGTCTTCATCAAGTCGTTGTAGATGACCATGACGGCGAACAGCACCAGGAAAACGAAAGCGGCCTGGTAGACGCGTTCTTTGATGCGCAGGCTGACATCGCGCCGCATCAGCCCTTCGATCAAGAGGAATAGGATGACGCCACCGTCGAGAATGGGAATCGGCAGCAGGTTAAAGATGCCGAGGTTCAGGCTGATGCCGGCGGTCAACTCCATCAGCGGCGTCCAACCTTTTTGCTGGGCCGCGTAGCCGGCGTCCTGCGCAATACCGATTGGACCCGAGACCGCTTTCATCGAAACCTTCCCCTGAACGATTTTCTTGGCCAACTCGAGAATCAGCAAAGAATATTTCTTGTTTTGCTCGAGCGAAAGAGCCAGTGCCTGATTGAACGGCAGGGTGGTCACCTTGGTTTCGTTCTTGTTCAGGAACCCTAGGCGGTATCGCTGCTCTTTCGGGTCCTCGGTCTTCGAGAGAACAGGTTTCAGGTGGAAACTCAACGGCTGATTGCCGCGGATCACCGTCAGGTCAACGGGCGCATCTTTGCTCTGCTGCAAGCGCTCAATCATCGACTCAATCGAAACCAGGGGCTTTCCGTTCATAGCGACAATTCTGTCGTCTTCGGCAAGTCCAGCCTGAGCGGCAGGTGTATCCGCTTCAACGCGCCCGACGATCACCGGTTCCTCGGGATACCAGCCAGCGGAACCTACTTCAGAGGTGGTCACGGACTGGGGCACAATGGTTTTCCGGAAGATCTGATCTCCCCGTTGGACTGTAATGCTTAGCGGCTGGTTGGCACTGAGCCACACGCGAGGCTGCAGCTGTTCCCAGGTAGGGTTATCGATACCATCGACCTTTACGATCCGATCACCCGGCTGTAAGCCGGCCTGGGCAGCGGCCGAGTCGTGCTTAATTCCTTCGATGACTGCGGGCCGGTCGAGGAAAACCGGAGACTCGTAGTGCACCATATAAACCGTGGTGAGCAGAAAGATGGCCAACAGGATGTTCATCGTCGGTCCGGCTACCGCGATCAGGAAGCGGTGCCAGCGGGAGTGGGACATGAACTCGGCGGGATCGCCGGTGCGCTCGTCCATGGGATTCTCCCCGCTCATCTTGACGTAGCCGCCCAGAGGAATCGCGGCGATGCGGTAGTCGGTGTCTCCCTTGCGGAAGCCGAACAGGCGTTTGCCGAATCCGATGGAAAAAACCTCGACCCGGACTCCCAGCAATTTAGCCACCGCATAGTGGCCAAATTCATGGATCAATATCATGAAGCCCAGCACCACAGCGACCGCAACGACGGAGATAATGAAATCAGACATAAGAAAGGTACGTAACAGCTCTCCTGTTAGATTCAACTAGACCACAGATGTTGCGCGCGGTCGAACGGTTTTCCTGGCCATTCCCAAAACCCACTCCTGAGCATATCGCCGGGCCGTGGCATCGGCTTCAAGCACCTTTGCGATGGATTCCATCTTCGCGGCATTGGTTGCTGAAACCGTACCTTCGATGATCTTGGGAATGTCATCGAATCCGATGCTGCCTTCGAGAAACGCGGCTACCGCCACTTCATCGGCGGCGTTCAGCGCCACTGTCTTCGCCCCGCCCGCCTCTGCCGCTTCATAGGCTAAACGCAGACAAGGGAATTTATTCATGTCTGGAGAGCAGAAGTCGAGATGACGCAAGTTACCCACCGGAAATCGCATATCTGACGGAATGCGCTCGGGATATGTTAAAGCATACAGAATCGGCAGGCGCATGTCAGTCACCGAGAACTGAGCAAGTATGCTGCCATCCACGAATTCCACCATGGAGTGGATTGTGGACCCCGGATGCACCAGAACTTCCACTTTCGACGGCGGAATGTGAAATAGTCTGCATGCTTCGATCACTTCGAAACCTTTATTCATTAGGGTTGCCGAGTCGATGGTGATGCGTTTGCCCATCTTCCACGTGGGATGGTTGAGCGCCTGCTCCACCGTGATGGAACTGAACTCCGAGCGAGGAGTGTTGAGAAATGGGCCGCCGGAGGCCGTGAGCCAAATCCGCTCCACTTCCTCCATTCGCCCACCCCGCAGACACTGATGCACGGCGTTGTGTTCGCTGTCGATTGGCAGCAAGGGTTTACCTTGGCGGCGCGCCTCAGCAGTGATCAACTCGCCGGCAGCGACCAGGCATTCCTTATTGGCCACCCCGACTGTCTTTCCTGCTTTGACCGCTTCAAAGGTAGCCTCGAGCCCGGCCACGCCCACGATGGCACTGACCACGAAGTCCGCATCACGGTGCGTCGCCACCTGCACCGCGCCGGCCGCACCGTAAACCACTTCGATATCGTTCATGCCGGCTTGTCTGAGGCGTGTGCGCAAGCCTTCGGCATCGGCCTCCGCCGCGATCGAAAGCATCCGCGGCCGCCAACGACGCGCCTGCTCAAAGGCTGCCTCCAGGTTTTTGCCTGCAGCCAGCGCAACAATCTGAAAGCGTTCCGGATAGGTCTCGGTCACGCTCAGCGTGCTACGTCCGATCGAGCCCGTCGATCCCAGGATGGAGATGCGTTTCATGATCATTCGCAAGGAACTTGCACATCCTTCACTTCGGCAGCGCAGTGGCGTGGTGGTCAATCCAACCTCGTTGCTCTGCCGTTTCTCGAACAGGCACCCCGCGCGCCTCCGAGACTAAATCGATTGCAGCGCCCCCGGGCTCATTCCCTTTTTGACAAGTAGACACGCTGCCACCAGCCGGCTGCGTCCGATTCCCTGCCGGCAGTGGAGGAGGACATTCTTGCCGCCCGAAAGATCGCGAGTAACGCTTTCCAAAAACTCGGCTAACTTCGATTCTGACTTTGGAATCTGTCGATCTAAAAATCGGGAACGAACTGTAGCTCATGCCTTGGGCTCGCACCGCGCCCGCCTCATCGCCTAGATCCATGTCCTGCTCCTCGTCTGGCGTTAGCAGCGAAACACGCCATCGACCTGTGCTCGCTTCCAACTGGAGACAATCGTCGTTCAGCCATTCTCCTCCACGCGGCCGGGGATCGACGGCCAGGCTGCCAAGCCAGGACTCATCAAGCCAATAAAGTTCCTTTCTCATCTGTTTAGTCTTTGTGTTAGTCCTTCACCACAACGCCCCGCGGTAGACGGTCGACATCCGCGCCTCACTTACCCAAAATGTGGATGCGATGATGTCCATCCAGTATAGTTCCATCCGGCCGCGTTTTCAGACAACCTTGCGATCCAGGCGATAGCGAAACTAGCAGTACTTCGGTCGAAAGCCGCTCCATTTGCGCAAATTTGACTTCATTCAACGAACGATCCAAGTGGAGTGGTTTGAGGGGAGGAGATTGAGGCAATTCTACCATCGCGAAACCGTTACTGCATCACACGCCATGCCGCCCACATCCACAGTAGCGGCGCCGCAAACAGTAGCGCATCGATCCGGTCGAGTATGCCGCCGTGGCCGGGAAGAATCGTGCCCGAGTCCTTCGCCCCGGCGCCGCGTTTGATCAGAGATTCCACCAGATCCCCAAGCTGGGCCGCGACATTGACAGCAACGGTCAGCAGGATAATAGGCCACGCCTCAGGCTTCTCTAGCCCAAACATGCCGTCCCGCCGCTCAATCAGCCCCAGACGCAAGAGAAAAGAGCTTATCTGCAAGGCATGGCCGGCGAGCAAACTTCCGACGACCAGACTTGCGGCCAACGAGGCCAATGCGCCTTCCCAGGTTTTCTTGGGGCTGATGCGCGGCGCCATCAAATGCCGCCCCAGCGAGCGGCCAACGAAGTAAGCGAAAATGTCTCCTGACCAAACTACAAGCAGGAGATAGAACAGCCAGAACGCTCCCGCGAACTGCTGTCTCAACTGCGCCACCATGGCCATTGGCAGAGCAACGTAGACGAAGGCGAACGCCGAGGCCGCCGCTGCAGGATATGCGGCGCTTAGATGTGCCCTCCGCATGGCGATGGTCAAGAAGAGAAAAGGAGAGATCGCAGAGGCAAAAGCCAGCCCGAAAAGGAATTTCAACGCAGAGAGCTGCGGCGCCTCGATGGCAGAGCTTGCCGCCAGCAGGAGGAATAACAATCCCACAAAGATATAAGTCGAGAGCCGTAGCGGCTGTACCCCATAGGATTCCGTGAGCTTCAGAAATTCCTGCGCCGCGATCAAGGCCACGGCCGCCGCTACCACCGCGACCACCGGTACGGGGGCTCGCAGTATCAGAAGCAGCACAACCGGAATCAGCACAACCGCGGTCGCGATGCGCTTCAGCAATGGAGTCCGTCCACGTTTATGGATTGCCGGCCGTACTCGACGGAGCGCAGCCAGGGCTTTCCCGCCGATCTCTAGTCAACGACGTTGCACACTGTGATCTTTACATAACCTACATCATTTTGGGCTGGATTTCCGGACAGGAATCTGCCATCGCACGGTGTGCAGCACGGCATCTCAAAACAATCTATTTACGGGTATTGTTTGGTTCAGAGTGCGCGCTGGAATTGCCGTGATTCCGCTCACCGTGGTTCAGGACGGTATGGTTCAGCCCGCCGTAACGGCGCTCCCGTTTCTGAAATTCGGCGACGGCCTCCAGCAAATGAACGCCGCGGAAATCAGGCCATAAAGTTGAGGTCACATAGATCTCGGCATAGGCCAGCTGCCACAGCAAGAAGTTGCTCAGTCGCATCTCGCCCGAAGTGCGGACCACCAGATCTGGGTCGGGCAGGTGCCGCGTGTAAAGGTGCTCACCTACCGCGTCTTCATCAATGCGCAGATGTTCGATGCCACCGTTCTGCGAAGCCGCATTTACCATCGAGCGAAATGCGTCCACCAGTTCGCTGCGCGCGCTGTAGTTCAGCGCCAGCGTGAGCACCGTCCCGGTATTGCGCGCCGTACTCTCTCTCGCCCACGCCATGCGCTCTTGCACGTCCTCCGGTAGTTCGTGCTGCCGGCCGATGTATTCCAGCCGAATGTTGTTCTGGTTGAGCGTGGGAACTTCGGCCTTCAGATAGTGGCTTAAAAGGCGCATCAGGAAGCCGACTTCGCTCTTGGGACGTTTTTTCCAGTTCTCTTCCGAGAAGGCGTAAAGAGTGAGCGCATGAATGCCGATCCGAGCGGCGGTTTCCACTGTCGAGCGCACAGCCGCGACGCCGGCGCGATGTCCAGCCACGCGCGGCATATGGCGACGTTTGGCCCAGCGCCCGTTGCCATCCATGATGATCGCGATGTGTCTTGGGAGCCGCGCTGGATCTAGCTGTCGGTAGACTTCCGTTTCCTTGCGATCCAGTCCGGTGGGAACTCTTGCCTGCAAGGCCTATCCCCTTCAAATGATGACGCTAACACAGCGGGGAAGGCGGTTGCAATGACGGGAAGGACACGGCGTTCCAATTGCGGGAAAACTCGATATTCGATTTTGCTTTGAAAAGGCGCGGCTTAGGCCACGCCGCAAAAGCCTCCTAAAATCAACTGCGGTTTCAGCCCCTGATCAATCCGGCGGTCACTGGTCGGGAAACCCGCTAGCTCTTCGCCGACTCCTCCGGTACGATCGGCAGCTCCAGCTTCTCCGTATGCCGCAGCAAGGTCAGCGTGCAGCTCACGCCCACTCGAACATCGGTCAGCACGCGATGCAGATCATCTACTCCGGCAACTGGAAGCCCTTCTACGGCGACGATGACATCACCCTCACGCACGCCCGCTCTGTACGCCGGACTCTTTTCCTCGACCGACAGAACCAGCGTCCCCGATTCTTTCGGCAGATCAAAGAATCGCACCACGCGCCGATGTACCGGTACGGTCTGCGCCGAGACGCCGATAAAGCTACGGCGGATGCGCCCATCGCGCAGCAAGCGGCTGGCCACGAACTTCGCCGTGTTGATCCCGATGGCAAAACATATTCCCTGCGCCGGCAAGATAGTTGCCGTATTCACTCCGACCACTCGCCCAGCGGAATCAACCAATGGCCCGCCGGAATTGCCGGGGTTAAGCGCGGCATCCGTCTGAATAACGTCATCAATGAGCCGCCCGGAATACGAACGTAACGAACGGCCCAGTGCGCTTACCACGCCTGCCGTTACAGTCGACTGAAAACCGTAGGGGTTGCCGATTGCGACCACGAGTTGTCCGACACGAAGCTGCTGCGAATCGCCGAGCCTAGCAGCGGTGAGGCCGGGCTCATCCACGCGTGCGTCGTCAATGCGAATCACGGCGAGGTCGCTCGCCGGATCATCGCCGATCGCACTCGCCGGCATGCGACGGCCATCTGCGAACGTAACCTCGATGCGGCGCGCGTCATGTACGACATGGCTGTTAGTAAGAATCAAACCATCTGGAGTGAATACAAACCCCGACCCTCCGCCGCGCCGTTCACGCGGCTCACCGGAGCGAGTGCGGCCGCTGACCTGATGCACCTCGACATTTACCACCGAGGGGCTGACGCGTTCCACCGCCCCGATCACTGCGCGGGAGTACGCATCGAGCAGCGAATCATCACTGGGTGGAAAACTCGGAATCGGTCCGGATTGGTGTTGCGATTGCTCTTTCCAACCCTTCGCCTCCGGTTGATTCAGAGATGCAACATAGCCGGACGACACGGGATTACTTCCAACTTCTTCCAAGTTCATGCTGGATAGATGTCGGTCGATCTATTTGGGATTCAAAGCGCTGCAGGCAAGAAAAAAGCCGGAACCGAAACAATGGTCCCGGCAGTGAGTTGGCTGGTTGCCCGGATAAAAACCTGGGTTGGCTGGACAGCCGAACGCCTGCCCTGAGCTCGTCGCAGGGGGCTGTCCCCAATAAACCCGCTTACGCAGTCCTTCGCGGCCGTATCGTCAAGTCGCGCACCTGAGTCAGGATGCTCGACATCTGCATCCCGTTGAGTTGCGAGACAAACGGCAAAATCTCCGCGATAAACTGGTCTTTCATCAGGTCGCTGATTTCGTCCTGGCGGCTCTTTTCTCCGCCGCTGAGCAGTTCCGGCACGGTTACCTCCAGAGCCCGCGCCAGCCGCTCCAAAGAAGACAGCGTGGGCGTAGCTTTCTCGTTTTCGATCTTGGAAACGTAAGTCCGAGGCACGGACATGCGTCCCGCCAACTGCCGCTGGCTCAAGCCGCTTCGCAAGCGCAGCGAACGGATCGACGTTGCCAGGTTGAGATGCCCTCGGCCACCGCCAGGCATGGGCATCATTACCGGAGGCGCAAGTACCACTGGTTCCGGTTCGGGTTCCTCGTCCAAGGACGAGTGGCAGCGCCTGCAATTGTTATTGACCTTACGGAATTGAACCAGCAGGCAGTGATCGCAGCGGACGACTTCCCTAGAATCTACCGGGGCAAGAGTCGTAGCCATCGGGTTGTGGGAGTGCCAGAGCGGGCTACTCCTTACAAACAACAACCGGAACTAAAAGTGGGGGAGAGGTTTCGGTTGCAGAGACAATCTGCGGTACAACGGCTGTGGATGTCAAGATTAAAATGCATAAGCTCGCAAATATCGCAGACGAAAACGAGGAACAAAGCGAAGGAATCCCGCAGAGGACATAGGCAGGAGCAGGATTGATCGCGAGAGTGCCTGGTGTTTACTAACTAAGTTCGCCCGGTTGGAAATTTTGTGCAACCGCCAAGGCAATCAGCAACATTTTGCCGCGCCCCCACCTGCTAACCATTCTTTGGTCAAATCGTCCACCAGTTCGAGTCTTAACACAATCGCAAGCTGGAAGAGGCTGCAATGCAGACGATGATTACTCGACGGGAAAGCCTTCGCGTGCTGGCTTCGATCTCAGCCGGAGCGTGGTTTGCAGGGGCGCGCACAGCTTTCGGTTTCTGGCTTGCGCCAAATTCCTCCGCCGCTGCGGCCAAGGGCGATTCAACTCCTCGGCTCGCACCCGGTGCTCCTATGTCAGCGGAGAGGATCGCTTTGATTGAGGCGTTTAAGAAACAGTCCGAAGGGCTGGAGCGGAACTATGAAGCGCGGACGCACAAGAGTGACTGGGTGATGCCCTACCGGCTGTTCCGGCCGGAAGGCGCCGGGAAAATGCCGTTGGTGATGTATCTGCACGGCAGCGGCGGGCAGGGCGATGACAACCTGAAACAGTTGGGCCTGGGCAATATTTTTGGGACGCGTGTCTTGCTGATCCCGCAGAACCAGAAAACTTGTCCCTGTTACGTCTTCGTGCCCCAGACTGATCGGGGATGGGCCCGCTACGATTTATCGCAGCAGACTGACGGGCGGCCGAAACTGGTCCCCGGCTTAGGAGACGGGTCAAAGTTGGCGCTGGAGATCGTCGACGCACTGCGCCGCGAGTTCCCCATTGACGAGCGGCGCATCTACGTTACCGGACAATCGATGGGCGGCGCGGGAATATGGAATGTGCTCAAGTATCGCCCGCACTTTTTCGCCGCGGCGGCGATCTGCTGTGGAGGTGTCTCAACTGAGGATGGCACCGAATCGATTGAAACTCCGCTGTGGAACTTCCATGGGGATTCCGACAATACCGTGCCCGTGAGCACGTCGCGCGACCGCATGGCTGCGCGGCGGAAGGCGGGTGGCCATCCTCTCTACACCGAGTATGCGGGAGTAGACCACAACGTCTACGAGTGGGCGTACACGGAACCGGAACTGGTGAAATGGGTGTTCGCGCAGCGCCGCACCTAACCATCCTGATGACCAGGACCCGATTACCAGAAAATGAGCCGAAATCTTCCAGATCTGAAGTTGTTTGAGAGTGGGACAGAACCCAGGCTTCGACGGGGACCCAAATGCAATTCCAATGCAACTTACGCTGGCCGCTCTTAACCATCATTTCGACAGGATTTGCTCTCGCCGCTATGCCGATGTTGGGGCAGCCGCTGACGCTCTCAGTGCCCGCAGACTCCGCACGTTGGGATTTGCAGGGACAAGCCAGGGCAGCGGACTATCTAGGGCGCAAATGCATCCTCCTCGACGCGGGAGCGGCGATTTTGAAAGACTTTGAAATGCGCGATGCCGTGATCGATATGGACGTCGCAACTCCGGCAAAACGCGGGTTTTTCGGGATTCAGTTCCGGCTCGACAATGAAGGCGCCAACGGCGAATGGGTTTATCTCCGCCAACATAAGTCCGGGCTTCCCGACGCAATGCAATATACTCCGGTTCTCAATACTGGCGCGAACTGGCAAATTTACAACGGGCCGGGCTTCACCGGCGCGGTCGACATTCCAAAAGATGTCTGGTTCCACCTGCGCCTGGAGGTTGTCGGGGCACAGGCAAAGCTTTACGTGAAGGACATGGATAAACCTGCGCTCGTCATGGACGACTTGAAGAGTGGCATTCAAAAGGGCCAGGTGGCGCTCTATGTCCTGACCGGCGCGACCTACTTCGCGAATTTCGAAATACGGACGACGCCCGATACACCCTGGAATCGACACCCGCCGCCGATGCCGCCGGGCACTCTTATCAAATGGAGCCTCTCGCCTTCGTATAACGCGCTTGAACGTAATCTCGATCGTCCGCTGCCGGCTTCGGAGACCGATGGCATACATTGGCAGGATGTGGAGGCGGAGCCGCCCGGCTTTGTGGTTCTCTATCGTTATCGCGAAGCGCCGCATCCGAAGGTTTCGTTTCAAGGCGATTTTTCGAAGCGCCTGGAGCCGCAACCTGGAATGAAGGTGGTATACGCGCGCACCAGCATTGATTCTGACCGCGACCAGGTCAAAAAACTCTTCATTGGCTATAGTGACGATATCAGCGTGTTCCTGAATGGCAAAATTCTCTTCCGTGGCCGCAGTGCTCAGGGCTTCCGCGACCCCGGGTTCCTTGGTATCGTGAACTCGGAAAACGACGCCGTCTACCTTCCCCTGAAAAAGGGCAGCAATGAACTGATGCTGGCAATCAGCGAACTCGGCGGCGGATGGGGATTTATTTGCCGCCTGACGGAGCTCGAAAACTGATCCGGCCTCAGACGCGCTGGATACCTCTTTTTGTACAATCAGCTCATGATTGATCGCGGGAGTGCGTGGCTTCTACTCACTGAGTTTACGCAGTCGGAAAGTTTGCGCAAGCATGCACTGGCGGTGGAAGCCTGCATGCGCGCTTGCGCACGCAAGTACGGAGCAGATCAGGAACGAGGAGCAGATCACGAAAGGGAAGGGCAGGAGTTCACTGGTGCCCTTACGGGGACTTCTTCGTTTGGGGCTTCAGCCCCGGAGGCGATGAACCCGGAAGACCTGTGGGGCATTGTCGGGCTGATTCACGATTTCGACTACGAGAAATATCCCAGCCTCGAAGACCACCCTTACAAAGGAAACGAGATTCTGAAGGAAAGAGGATGGCCTGAGATCATCACTCGTGCCATCATGTCGCACGCGGAATATACTGGCGTCACGCGCGATACACCGATGGAAAAAGCTCTGTTCGCATGCGACGAGCTCGCCGGCTTCATCACGGCGGTGGCCCTGATCAAGCCTGGGAAATCCCTTGCCGAGGTCGACGCGAAGTCGGTGCGAAAGCGAATGAAGGACAAAGCCTTCGCCCGGAAAGTCAATCGCGACGACATGATCAGCGGTGCCGCCGCTCTGGGCGTCGATCTGGACGAGCACATCGCATTTTGTATCGCAGCCATGAAGCCCATCGCGGCAGAACTCGGACTCAATGGAACCGCTGTGAAGACTGCCTGACCCCGACCGGCTCATGCCGTAAGCTCTGCCTGCCCCCCGGCGGAATGAGTTCGTCCCACATCGCCGCGCATATATCCCGCGACGCTAGCGAAAGGTGCCCGCAACGGGTCTAGTGTATGTCGCGACGCGTTCGGTCTTGATTGCAATGCTTTCGCGCATATTTTCCAGGAGGTAGTTCCAATGTCCCGGAGCAGAGCCCTGCATCTTGTGTTGAGCGCGAGTGTGTTGTTCAGCTCTGCGGTGCTGGCGGCCTGCAACCGTGGGAGGGGCGCCGCCAGCATCGCCGCTGCCTCCGATGGAGGGAAGCTCCCCATCACGACTCGTTCCGACGAGGCGAGGCAAGAGTTCCTGCAAGGCCGGGATCTCTCCGAGAGACTGCTTGGGCAGGAGTCGTTGCAGCACTTCGATAAGGCGCTCTCGCTCGATCCAGAATTCGCATCCGCGGAACTGGCTCGAGCCAACAATTCCCCCACCGCCAAAGAATTCTTCGAGCATCAGAAGAAGGCAGTCGCGCTGGTCGACAAAACCTCTGACGCAGAAAAGTTGCTCATTCTCGCCAACCAGGCCGGAGCAAACGGCGACACCGAAAAGCAGAAGTCCTATCTCGAGAAATTGGCGGCCGCTTATCCCAATGATGAGCGCGTCCAATTCAATCTCGCCAATTATTATTTTGGCCAGCAGGAGCTGGAAGAAGCGGTCGAGCACTATAAAAAGGCGAGCGAAATCTCTCCCAACTATTCGGCCACCTACAACGTCCTAGGCTACGCTTACCGGCAGCAGGGCGACTTTGCCAGCGCTGAGCAGGCATTTAAGAAATATGTTGAGCTGATTCCAAACGATCCGAATCCGTACGATTCCTACGCCGAGTTGCTATTGAAGGTGGGACGCTTCGAAGATTCGCAGATGCAATATCGGAAAGCCCTCGCAATCGACCCTCATTTCCAGTCCGCTCACTTCGGACTTGCGGCAGCTCTGCTGTACTCGGGCAAGCCGGAGGATGCGCAATCGGAGCTGCAGAAGATGGGCGATCAAGCGCGCAACGACGGCGAGCTTCGCACCGCTTACTTCGGTATGGCTGTCATTGCCTCCGATGCGGGCAAGTTCGACAAAGCCTTGCAAGCCATGGATAAGGAATACGCCGTGGCCCAAAAAAGCAACGACGTCATGTCGATGGCAGCCGATCTACAAGCCGAGGCCAACATTCTGGCGGAGATTCCGCGCTATGACGAAGCGCAGCGGAGATTCGACCGCTCGTTCCGGATGATTCAGGCCTCCAGTCAGTCGCAGGAGATTAAGGACAACGCGAAACTCCTGCACGACTTCAATTTGTCGGAGATTGCCATGGGGAAGAAGGATTTTACCGCCGCGAAAGCTCACGCCGACGAGTTCCGCGTAGGAGCGGAGGCCACGAAGAATTCGGTGCAGGTAAAACAATGGCACGAATTAGCCGGCAGGATTGCCTTAAGTCAAAAGGATTATGCGACGGCCATTGCGGAGCTTGAACAAGCCAACCTCCAGGATCCCCGTAACCTCTACCGCCTGAGCGAGGCGTATCAAGCCAAAGGCGATGCCGCCAAGGCCAAGGACGATCTCACGAAAGCGGCGGACTTCAACTCGCTGCCGGGGCTCCCTTATGCCTTCATCCGGGTGAAAGCGCAAAAACTGGCGTCGGAAAAGAAAGCCTGACCAAGGCTGAATACTCGGGGGTTGGAGGCGGTTGCCTGTGCTTCGGTGGCGCGGCATCGAGCTATTCTTCGACGATCAGCTTCCCCTTCATCTTGCCGTGATGGATTCCGCAGACCTTGGCGCACTTGAATTCGTAGGTGCCCGCTTGTTGGGCGACAAAGTCGAGAACCTGATCCTGATCTTTTTCAACCGTGCCATTGTCGTCGGGCTTGTCGAATAACAATCCGGGGGACTTATCTTTGCTGCCCTCCGGAGTGAGACTCAGCTTGATGCCATGGGTTTCGTCGACCGAATGAACCTTCAGTTCGACTCTGGTCCCCTTCTTCACGCGGATCTCGGCAGGGTCGAACTCGTATTTCTTCGCGGAGACTTCGATCACCTTGGTCGAGCTTTTGCCAATTGTGTCCGGTGTCTGTGCGGGTATGCCGAAACTTACAGCAAGCAAGCCGACTGTGACAGACGCAATGATTTGTCCTCGCATGTACCCTCCTGCACGCGACCTTCAAGCCACCCTACAGTGTCGACCTATGCGGCGGCCAATTGTCAGGCCGAGGTCAAACGTTTGTAAATTGAACGATTTTGTAAGATTGACGGGCGACCTCAATTTCTACTTGACCGACTCGGCCAACTTTCCCGCGGCGATTAACTCCGCGAGGCACGCGACATCTTTATACATGACGCGGTCTTTGTCGACGGTGGGGCACACCGACCGGATCGCGGCGTGTGCAGCCTGTCCGCGCTTCGAGGTTTTCAGTGGCGCAAGGAAGTCGATGGCTTGGGCTACGGCCATCGCTTCGATGGCAAGCACGTTGCGAGTGTTTTCGACGATGCGCTTCAGCTTGTTTGCCGCCGTCATGCCCATGGAGACGTAGTCTTCCTTGTTGCCGGAGGTCGTAATCGAATCCACCGACGCGGGATGGGCCAGCACTTTGTTTTCGCTGACCAGCGCCGCAGCCGTGACCTGCGCCATCATGAAACCTGAATTCAAGCCCGCACCTTGCGCAAGGAACGGGGGCAAACCCTCGCTGAGCGCGGGATTCACCAGACGTTCGATCCTGCGCTCGCTGATGCCGGCGAGTGCGCTCAGCACGATCCCCAAAAAATCCAAAGCAAACGCAAGCGGTTCGCCATGAAAGTTTCCTCCTGAGATCACATCGCTCTCGGAATCGCTGCCCTGCGCAACGAAGACCAGCGGATTGTCTACCGCGGAGTTCGCCTCAACCTCAAATACCGATCGGCAATGTGCCAGGGTATCGCGCACCGCGCCGTGCACCTGCGGAATACAGCGCAGTGAGTACGCATCTTGTACGCGGCCGCAGTCGCGGTGTGACTCGCGGATTTGGCTGCCCTCGAGCATTTTGCGCAGATTCGCCGCCGTCCTCATCTGCCCACTGTGGGGGCGCGCCTTATGGATGCGCTCGTCGAAGGCGGCATCGGTGCCCTTCAGGGCGTCGCAGCAAAGCCCGCCCAGCACATCGGCGGAATCAACCAAGGTCTCGGCGGCGAGCAGGGCCAGCGTGCCCACCGCCAGCATGCCCTGCGTCCCGTTGATGAGCGAGATTGATTCCTTCGCCTCCAGTACCAGCGGCTTGATTTGTGCCCGCCGCAGCGCATCGCTGCTGGAAATCCGCGCGCCTGGGACCGCATCGATGCAATCCCCTTCACCAATCAGAGCCAGAGCCAGATGCGCCAGTGGAGCCAAATCGCCGCTTGCGCCCACGCTGCCCTGCGACGGAACGAAGGGTGTGACACCCCTGTTCAACATTTCGCACAGCCTGTCGATGACGATTCCACGAACGCCGGAGTAGCCCTTGGCGAGGGAGTTGGCGCGCAACAGCATCATGGCGCGAGTTTCCGGAACCGAGAGCGGTTCACCCACGCCCATTGCGTGCGAGCGCACGAGATTCACTTGCAGTTCACGAATCTGGTCGCCGGCAATGCGCACCTCGCTAAGCTTGCCCACGCCTGTGGTGATGGCATAGGCCAACTTGTTGCTGGCGACAATTTGCTCAACCACGGCGCGAGCCCGGTCGACAGCCTCACGGGCTTCGGCAAACAGCAGCACTGGGCGACGTTCGGATGCGACCTCGCGCACTTCTTCCAAAGTGAGATCGCCGCCGCTAATGTGAAGCGCGTTCAAGAAATTTTTCCTTCCCGTTTCCCCACCGCCGCTCGAAATACACTCAAATACTTGTGCGGAAGCGCAGTGATCTTCATGTCCGCACCGGTCACGATGTGAGTGGTCTCGCCTTCGGCCAGCAGCATCCCATCTTCGGCGCGCCGCAGCTCATAGCCAAAGTGCACCACGGAGTCCCGCACATTCAACAGTTGCGTCCGCACCAGAACCTCCTCGTCATAACGCACCGGGGCACGGTAGCGGCATTTGGCCTCTGCGACGGCGAAGAAGCAGTTATCCTGCGCCTCCATGTCGCGATAGGAAAAGCCCAGCTGCCTCAACAATTCGACGCGTCCCACTTCAAACCAGATGAAATGGTTGGAGTGATAGACCACCCCCATCTGATCGGTCTCCGCATAGCGCACGCGGAGGCGGGTTTCGTTCACTGCCTGTTGTTTTGTATGCATTTCCTGCCTGTCATTTCCCCGTCCACACTGGCTTGCGCTTTTCGAGGAAAGAAGTAATTCCTTCACGGAAGTCGGCCGTAGTGCGGACCGCGGCATTCTCACGTATTGCGGCTTCAATCTGAGTGTCCAACTCGGCGCGTGCATGATCGTTGAGCAGCTTTTTGGTCGCGCGCAACGAAGCTGGACTGTTCTCCATCAGCAGCGCCGCCAGCTCCCGCGCCCGCGCCATCAGTTTTTCCGGCGCAACGATTTCATTGACCAATCCCATGCGCGCCGCCTCCTCCGCGCCGATAATTCTTCCGGTAAGCAAAAGATCGCGAGCATGCTTTTCTCCGGTTTGGCGCAGAAGGAAAGCGGAAACAATCGCAGGCACAAATCCGATGCGCACTTCGGTATAGCCGAACTTGGCTTCGGGCACGGTCAGGGTGAAGTCGCACAGAAAGGCCAGGCCGGTGCCGCCGGCAATGGCGGCTCCGTTCACGGCCGCAATCGTAACCCTGGGAAATTCGTAGAGCGAGCGAAACAGCCGGACCATCATTTCAGAGTCTTTAAGATTTTGTTCGGGGGACCGTCCAATCAGCGCCTTCAGATTATCCAGGTCCATACCTGAGGAGAAGGCTTTGCCCGCACCCGTCAAGATGACAACCATCGCATTGGAGGCTTCCAGTTCCGCAAAAGCGCGCAGCAGATCGTCAATCAACTCGAAGCTGATGGCGTTACGCTTGTCTGGACGATTCAGCGTGATGGTGGCGACGCCGGAATCGTATGCGAGTTGGATCGTCTCATAGTCCATGTCGGAAACGGCGCATATCTAGTGCACACGTCATCTCTGGAAAATGCTATTCGTCGTCGATGGAATCCGCGTAGCGCGTCCCCATCTCGGCGCTCGCGCGGAGCAACGCGTCCAGCGGCTTCAAAGCGGGCAACTCCGCGCCATGTTGCCTTAGAACTTCAATTACTTTCTCCGTCGGGATGTTGCCAACGAGGGTATCTTGGGCGAAGGGACAACCTCCGAGGCCGCCGATAGCGGAATCAAAACGCCGGCAACCAGCATCGTAGGCCGCAAGAATCTTGTCTGCGGCATTTTCGGGACGGCTGTGCAGGTGTACGCCAATCTCGAGGTAATCGTATTTCGACATTACTGCGCTTACCAGTTCGTTGATCTGTTCTGGAGTGGCCATGCCAACCGTATCGGCCAGCGAAATCATATTCAGACTGTCAACTTCCATCAGGGAGATGGCCTCCATCACTTCTTCTACGTTCCACAGGTCACCGTACGGATTGCCAAACGCCATCGAAATATAAACTACGACGCCGAGCGCCGCATCGTCGGCTTTTTTCTGGATCTTTTCCAGTTCGTCCAGAGCGTCTTCGCCGGATTGATTTTGATTCTTGCGCAGAAAAGTTTCTGAAATCGAATAGGGAAATCCCAGAGTATGGACGGCATGGGTCGCAATGGCGCGTTGCGCGCCTTTTTCGTTGACGACGATGCCAATCATCTCCACCTCATCGGGCGGATCGAGTTCTTTCAATACTTCTTCCGAGTCCGCCATCTGTGGCACGGCTTTAGGCGATACGAACGAAACGGCGTCGATGTGCTTGAACCCCGCGCTGATCAGGGCCTGCAAGTAAGCACGCTTGATGTCAGACGGAATCTGTCCCTTCAAACCTTGCCACGCATCACGCGGACACTCAATCATTTTGACGGATTCAGACAATGTGCCTCCGTGCCTCCGTGTGAATCACGTCTGCAGCACTCCAACCTTAAACTCGGGCACATCAGGATTCAACGCCGCGGCTTCGAGGGCCTGCGTAATCGCGTCACGCGTCTCGATGGGATCGATGATTTTGTCGATCCACAGCCGGGCGGCCCCGTAGCGCGGGTCGGTCTGCTCGTCATAACTGCGCTTCACCGATTCGTACAGTTCTTTTTTATCCCCGTCGCTCAGCTTCGTGTCGCCACGCTCCAGTTGCTTCACCTTGATCTCTACCAGAGTTCCCGCCGCCGCATCGCCGCCCATGACGGCGTAACGAGCGGTGGGCCACGCAAACACGAAGCGCGGGTCAAAAGCCTTGCCGCACATTGCATAGTGCCCCGCGCCGAAAGATCCTCCGACAATCACCGTGATCTTGGGTACCACGGAGTTCGATACCGCATTCACCATCTTGGCGCCGGCTTTGATGATGCCGCTC
>Ga0073928_10001256_pt1 | contig 50103 bp, 50 predicted proteins | sample PaiPotPPA55metaG_FD_76969 | JGI IMG/M metagenome (GOLD analysis project Ga0073928, IMG submission 76969) | Iron sulfur acid spring bacterial and archeal communities from Banff, Canada, to study Microbial Dark Matter (Phase II) - Paint Pots PPA... ...
ATCCTGACGGATACGTTCGTCCGTCTCACCAAGTCCCCGGTGGTCAGCATCGCGAAGATCCGAGGCTGCGTCCGGGGCGTGAGCAGCGAGTTCGTCCTCGCCTGCGACATGCGCTTCGCGTCGCGCGAGAACACGCTATTGGGCCAGCCCGAAGTCGGGGTGGGACTGCATCCAGGCGGCGGCGGTACGGAGCGCCTCCCACATCTGGTCGGTCGCGGCCGCGCGCTCGAGATCATTCTCGGCGCGAACGACTTCGACGGCGTCACCGCGGAACGATACGGATACGTCAACCGGGCAGTTCCGGACGCCGAGCTGGATGGCTTCGTCGACGCGCTGGCGCGCCGGATCGCCTCCTTCGACCGGCGTGCTATCGCGGCGGCGAAGAATCTCGTCAACCAGGTCTCGTTGCCGTCCGCCGACCGGCTCCTCGACGCCCTTAACTCCTTTCAGACCGCACTGACGTGGCCTGAAGCGCAGCGGCGAATCGAATCTCTGTTAGAGCGCGGACTGCAACGAGACAGGGACTTCGAAAATCGGTGGCCCGCGGTGCTCGGCACGCTCCTCGAGACGTAGTTACAGCGCGATGCCCGGCCGGGAGCGCTTGAAACTTATCCTTTGGGGCTCTGATGAAGCAAAAGGTCGTAGTCTTCGGCGGAACGGGGTTCCTGGGGCGGCGCGTCGTTCAACACCTTCTCGATCACGGATACGCGGCTCGAGTCGCCTCGCGACATCCCGAACGCGGCAAGACGATTTTTCGCGACAAGGCACCAGCGCTGGAGCTGGTGCGGGCGGACCTTAGGGAGGATACATCGATCAGGGATGCCGTGTCGGGCGCCTTTGGGGTCGTCAATGCCGTGAGCCTCTATGTGGAGCGCCCTGGCCAGACATTTCATTCCGTGCACGTCGAAGCTGCGAGCCGCGTCGCGAGTCATTCGCGCAATTCGGGCGTGGTGCGGCTGGCGCATGTGTCCGGCATCGGCGCCAGTGCTGCGTCCCCTTCTGCGTACATCCGCAGCCGAGGGGAGGGCGAGGCGGCCGTACGTGCCGTGTTTCCTGCGGCGACCATCATCCGCCCCGCCGTCATGTTCGGAGCGGACGATGCGTTTCTAACGCCGCTCACCGGGCTCCTTCGCACATTTCCGCTTTTTCCTCTTTTCGGCAGCGGCGAAACAAGGCTGCAACCGGCTTACGTCGAAGATGTCGCCGAAGCGATTGCGCGCACATTCGATGTTGCGCCGGCGGAAACAGTTTACGACCTCGGCGGTCCCCACATTTACACGTACAGAGAGCTGCTGCAAACGATCAGCGATCATATCGCCTTGCGACGCGCTCTCCTTCCTGTACCATTTGCGATTTGGCGGACCCTCGCTTTCGCCGCCGAATTTCTCCCTCAACCTCCCATTACGCGAAACCAGGTGGAGCTCATGGCAATCGACAATGTTGCCTCTCCCGCCTGTCCCGGCTTCGCGGCGTTGGGCATCGAGCCGCACGGAATCGAAGAGCTCCTTTCGACCGGGTCATTGTAGATTCATTGTTGTTTGCAATGGGAGCTTCAACGCATCTCCCATTGGTTATACTGGAAGCGAACCTGGGGGACGGCCGCGACAGGTGCCGTTGTAATCACATGTTCAGGGCGCGCTTGCTCACGGCCAGCGCCGCCTCCCGGACCGCCTCGCTCAGGGTCGGATGGGGATGGCACGTGCGGGCGATGTCTTCGGAGGCGGCGCCGAACTCCATGGCTACGGCGGCTTCCGCAATCATGTTTCCGGCATCGGCGCCGAGGATGTGAACACCAAGCACACGGTCGGTCTTGGCATCCGCGAGAATCTTGACAAAACCATCGGTTTCCAGATTCACCCGCGCACGGGGGTTGGCCATGAAGGGAAACTTCCCGACCTTATACGCGATCCCGCCTTGCTTGAGCTCTTCTTCCGTCTGCCCGACCGAGGCGATCTCGGGCGAGGTATAGACCACGTTCGGGATCACTCCATAGTTCACGTGACCGGCTTGGCCCGCGAGGATCTCGGCTACCGCGACGCCTTCGTCCTCCGCTTTGTGGGCGAGCATCGGCCCGGCGATGACATCGCCGATGGCATAGATGCCGGCCACGCTGGTGGCGAAATGCGAATCCACCGTAATGCGCCCCTTGTTGTCCGTCTTTACGCCGGCGCTGCCGAGGTCGAGCCCGTTGGTGTAAGGCACACGCCCTACTGCGACGAGCACGACATCGGCTTCGATCGTCTCCGCCGTTCCGCCGTCTCTCGGGGCGATTGTGGCCTGCAAGCCATTGCGCGAGGAGGAGACGCCGGTGACCTGCGAGGAAAGCTTGAACGTCATACCCTGCTTTTCGAGGAGCCGATGAAACTGCCGGCATACCTCATTGTCCATTCCGGGCAGGATGCGATCGAGAAATTCGACCACGACCACTTCGCTCCCCAGGCGCCGCCACACCGAGCCCAGCTCGAGCCCGATCACGCCGGCGCCGACGATGAGCAGCCGCTGCGGCACTTTCTCGAGCGTCAATGCGCCGGTCGAGGAGACGATGCGCCGCTCGTCGATATCGATGCCGGGCAAGCGCGCCACATCCGAGCCGGTAGCGATCACGATCGCTTTTGTCTCGAGCGTTTGTGTTGTATCGCCGCTGTCTTTGACCTCGACCTTGCCGGGTGCTGCGATGCGGCCCATGCCTTGAGATGATTCGATCTTGTTCTTCTTGAACAGGAAGGAGACGCCTTTGACGTTTCCGTCTACGGCCTCATCCTTGAATTTCATCATCGCCGGGAGATCAAGCCCGGGCTTGGCGACCTCGATACCCATCCGCCCGAATAAGCGTCCCGCTTCATCATATCGCTCGGTGGCGTGCAGCAGCGCCTTGGAGGGGATACAGCCGATATTGAGGCACGTGCCGCCGAAGGTCTTGTCCTTCTCCACCACCGCAACCTTCATGCCGAGCTGGGCTGCGCGAATGGCGCAAATATACCCCCCCGGCCCGGATCCGATCACGATGAGGTCGTAGGGACTCACAGCTCCAGCACCAGGCGCGCCGGGTCTTCGATCATCTCTTTGACGCGGACGAGAAACAGCACGGCTTCACGGCCATCCACGATCCGGTGATCGTAGCTCAGGGCAAGATACATCATCGGCCGGACCTCGATCTTCCCTGCGGCGACGACCGGGCGTTCCTCGATCTTATGCATGCCGAGAATGCCCGACTGCGGCGCGTTGAGAATAGGCGTCGACATCAGCGAGCCGTAGACCCCGCCGTTGCTGATGGTGAAAGTGCCGCCCTGCAGATCCTCGATCTTGAGCGCGCCCTCGCGTGCACGGCGGCCGAACGCCGCAATCTCGTTCTCTATCTGGGCCAGTGATTTTCGATCGCAGTCGCGCACGACCGGAACCACCAGCCCGCGCTCCGTGCCGACCGCAACACCGACGTGATAGTAGTTCTTGTAGATGATGTCGTTGCCGTCGATCTCGGCATTGACTGCGGGAATCTCTTTAAGCGCCTGCACGCAGGCGCGCACGAAGAATCCCATGAAGCCCAGCTTGGCACGGTGCTTTCTCTCGAAGGCATCTTTGTACTGATTGCGCAGGTGCATCACGGCGCTCATGTCGACCTCGTTGAAGGTCGTGAGCATGGCCGCGGTATTTTGTGCCTCTTTCAGCCGGCGGCCGATGGTCTGCCGCAGGCGCGTCATCGGCACCCGCTCTTCGCGTGCCGCGTCATCTGGAGGGGTGGGTGCCCGCAACGCGATCCCGGCAGAGGGTTGGGGCACAGGCGTCGGCGCTGCTGCGGCGCGCTCGATGGCTGCGAGCATGTCCGCCTTGGTAACGCGTCCGTCCCTGCCGGAGCCTGGGACAGTGGACGGTTCAAGCCCGGTTTCGGCCGCGATCTTGCGAACCGACGGCGACAGCGGCAAAGCCGCTGATGGCGGTGCTTCCGGCTTTACCGCGGCGCGCGGACGCGGCTCCGCTTCGGCGGGCTTGGCGCTCGCCCCGCCGTCCGTTTTCTGTCCCGACCGCGGAGGCGGAGCCGCCGCAGCGGCACCTGCGGCTTGCTCCTTGATCTCGCCGAGCAGCGCGCCGACCGCAATCGTCTCGCCGCTCTTGGCGGCAATGCCCGTGAGCACACCGGCAGCCGGAGCGGGCACCTCGACCGTCACCTTGTCCGTCTCGAGCTCCACCAGCGGCTCATCCACCGCGACCGCGTCGCCGGCCTGCTTGAACCATTTGCCGATCGTGGCCTCGGTGACCGATTCGCCCAATGTAGGAACGCGGATCTCAGCCATGATGCGGATCCTCAGCCGGCCTCACCCGAGGGCGTTGTCGAGGAGCGCATGCAGCTGCTTGAGATGCTGCGACATCACCCCGCTCGCAGTCGCAGCGGAAGCAGGTCGGCCGGCGTAGATGGGCCGCCCATTCTCTGCATCGACCTGACGCAGAGCCCATTCCAGATATGGCTCCATGAACGAAAATGCTCCCATGTTCCGCGGTTCCTCCTGGCACCAGACAAATTGCGCCATGGGGAAACGGCCGAGCTCCTGCACCAATGCCTTCAGCGGCACCGGATAGAGCTGCTCGAGGCGCAGGAGGTAAACGTCATCGATCCCGCGCTTCTCGCGCTCCTCATAGAGGTCATAGTAGACCTTGCCCGCACACATGACCACTCGGCGAATCCGTGCATCGGCAACGAGCTTCGTCCTCTCGTCCGCGCGCATCTGGGCGTCGTCCCAGAGGAGGCGGTGGAAGGTCGTGTTCGGACCCATCTCGTCCAGTCGCGACACCGCCCGCTTGTGGCGCAATAGCAACTTCGGCGTCATCAGGATGAGCGGCTTGCGGATATTGCGGTGCAATTGCCGCCGCAGGACATGGAAATAATTCGCCGGCGTCGTGCAGTTTGCGATCTGCATATTGTCCTCGGCGCACATCTGCAAAAAGCGCTCGAGCCGCGCCGAGGAATGCTCCGGCCCCTGCCCCTCGTAGCCGTGCGGGAGCAGACACACGAGCCCGGACATCCGCAGCCACTTGCGCTCGCCAGAAGACACGAACTGATCGAAGACAACCTGGGCGCCGTTGGCGAAGTCGCCGAACTGCGCCTCCCACAGCGTCAGCGCATTGGGCTCGGCCAGCGAGTAGCCGTACTCGAAGCCCACGACCGCTTCCTCCGAGAGCATCGAGTTGATGACTTCGAAGCGTGCCTGTCCTTCCCCGAGATTGTTGAACGGGGTGTAGCGGTCCTCGTTGTCCTGATCGACCAGCACCGAATGGCGTTGCGAGAACGTGCCGCGCTCGGTGTCCTGACCGGACAGGCGAACCGGGTGCCCCTCCTGCAGCAGCGAGCAGAACGCCAGCGCCTCCGCCGTCGCCCAGTCGATGCCCTGGCCGGTCTCGATCGCCTTGCGGCGGTTTTCCAGAAACCGCTGAATGGTGCGGTGCGCGTGGAACCCGGTCGGTATCACCGTGATCTTCTCGCCGATCTTTCTGAGCTGATCGAGCGGCGCGCCGGTCTGGCCGCGGCGAGGGTCGTCCTGATCGCGCGCCGCCTTGATATCGGCCCAGCGTCCGTCCAGCCAGTCGGCGCTGTTCGGCTTGTAGCTAAGACTGGCTTCGAGCTCGATGTCGAGCTTGGCACGCCAATCCGCGCGCATCCTCTCCACTTCCCCTTCCGTGACCGCGTTCTCCGCCATGAGCTTTTTGCTGTAGAGCTCGGTAATGGGCGGATGCTTGCGGATGGCCTTGTACATCAGGGGCTGGGTGAATGAAGGCTCGTCGCCCTCGTTGTGCCCGTAACGCCGATAGCAGAACATGTCGATGACCACCGGGTGCTGGAATTTCTGCCGGAACTCGGTTGCCACCTTGGCTGCGAACACCACCGCCTCCGGGTCATCGCCGTTGGCGTGAAAGATCGGCGCCTCGATCATCTTGGCAACATCGGAGGGATAGGGCGAGGAACGGGAATAACGCGGATAGGTGGTGAAGCCGATCTGATTGTTGATGATGAAATGCACGGAACCGCCGGTGCGATGGCCGCGCAAGCCGGAAAGCCCAAAGCACTCGGCAATCACGCCTTGGCCCGCGAATGCAGCATCCCCGGAGATAAGCAGCGGCATCACCATGGTGCGATCTTCGCGCGTGGCGCCGAGCGCGTCCTGCTTCGCCCGCACTTTGCCCAGCACCACGGGGTTGACGATCTCGAGGTGGGAGGGATTCGCCGTAAGCGAGAGATGGACCCGGTTGCCGTCGAACTCGCGGTCGGACGAGGCACCCAGATGATACTTCACGTCACCCGAGCCCTCGACCTCGTTGGGCGTGGAGGATCCGCCCTTGAACTCGTGAAAGATGGCCCGATGCGGCTTGCCCAGCACCTGTGCCAGCACATTGAGCCGACCCCGATGCGCCATGCCGACGACGATGTCCTGAACGCCCAGCGCGCCGCCGCGCTTGATGATTTGCTCGAGCGCGGGGATCATCGATTCCGCGCCATCGAGGCCGAAACGCTTCGTACCGGTGAACTTGAGATCGCAGAATTTCTCGAAGCCCTCCGCTTCGATCAATTTGTTCAGGATGGCACGCTTGCCCTCGCGGCTGAACGTGATCTCCTTGTCGGGTCCCTCGATCCGCTCCTGGATCCAGCTCTTTTGTGCCGGGTTGGAGATATGCATGAATTCCACGCCGAGCGTCTGGCAATAGGTGCGCCGAACGATCGCCAGGATCTCGCGTAACGTGCCGAATTGCAGTCCGAGCACGCGATCGAGGAAGATGGTGCGGTCGAGGTCTGCGTCAGTGAAGCCGTAGGAGCGCGGATCGAGGTCCTGCTCGTCCTTTGGCGGCTCGAGACCGAGCGGATCGAGATTGGCGTGGAAGTGCCCGCGGGCGCGATAGGCCCGGATCAACATCAAGGCGCGAACGGAGTCGCGGGCGGCCTGTTGAACCGCGGGAGCCGAAAGCTCGACACCGGTTGTCTGGGCACGAGCAGTGATTTTCTCGCTTACCGTCCTGTGAACATCGTCCCACTCGCCGGCGAGCGCGGAAAGGAGCTCGCCGCCCGCGGGCTGGGGCCAGTTGTCCCGCTTCCACGATGGGCCATGCGCGTTGCGGAGCACGCTCTCCTTTTCGTCTTTGAGGCTCTGAAAGAAGTCCCGCCATTGGGCATCAACGTCGTCGGGGTTCTGCTCGAATCGGGCATACAGGTCGTCGACATATCCAGCATTACCGCCATAGAGGAACGAACTGCGGGCGAAGGCAGCGTTGGCGTCGTGGCGCGACATGAAAGCGTCCTTGAAGTTGCCGTGTCGCCCGTAGCAGGGCGGCTCACGAGTTGCGCATCCGAGCCTATATCATGTATGCGACAACTGCATTCCGACAAATCGCTACGCCCCGGCGCGCAGGCGCTCGGCCAAGGTCCTGCCCAGGCGGGCCGGCGACGGCGACACGGTGATCCCGGCGGCCTCCATTGCCGCGATCTTCGATTCGGCATCGCCCTTGCCGCCGGCGATGATCGCGCCGGCGTGGCCCATGCGTCGTCCCGGCGGCGCTGTACGGCCGGCAATGAACCCCACCACCGGCTTGTTGCGACCGCGTCTTGCTTCATCGGAGAGAAACTGCGCGGCGTCCTCTTCCGCCGATCCGCCGATCTCGCCGATCATGATAATCGCCTCGGTGGCCTTGTCGGCCAGGAACATTTCCAGGATCTCGATGAACTCGGTTCCCTTTACCGGATCGCCGCCGATCCCCACGGCAGTGGTCTGGCCAAGACCGGCCTGCGTCGTTTGATAGACCGCCTCATAGGTGAGGGTGCCGGAGCGCGACACGATCCCCACTCTGCCAGGTCTGAAGATATTTCCCGGCATGATGCCGATCTTGCATTGCCCTGCTGTCATCACCCCTGGGCAGTTCGGGCCGATGAGACGCGAATCCGATCCGGACAGGGCGCGTTTGACCCTTACCATGTCCAGCACCGGGATCCCCTCGGTGATGCAGATGATGAGCGCGATCTTCGCCGCAATGGACTCGCAGATCGCGTCTGCGGCGCCCGCCGGCGGCACATAGATCACGCTGGCATCGCAATCCGTCTTTGCTTTGGCCTCGGCAACCGTATCGAAGACCGGCAGCCCGAGATGCGTGCTGCCGCCCTTTCCCGGCGAAGTCCCGCCGACCATCTGGGTGCCGTAAGCGATCGCCTGATCGGAATGGAACGTACCGTTCTTGCCGGTAAAGCCCTGGCAAATCACCTTGGTGCTTTTGTTGATGAGGATGGCCATCTGCTCTCATTTAAGCTCCAATCCGATTGGTTTCATGGAATCGATCTACTACGCGGCCCCCCTGACGGCCTTCACGATCTTTTGCGCCGCGTCGTCGAGATCGTCGGCGGAAGTGACGTTGAGATTGGACGTGGCGATAATCTCCTTGCCCCGCTCGACGTTCGTGCCCTCGAGCCGCACCACCAGAGGCACGCGCAAGCCGACCTCGCTCACCGCCGCGACCACCCCTTCGGCGATGACATCGCATCGCATGATGCCGCCGAAGATGTTGACCAGGATGCCTTTTACCTTGGGATCGGCAGTGATGATCTTGAACGCTGCTGCGACCTTGTCCTGGGTGGCGCTGCCGCCGACATCGAGAAAGTTGGCCGGCGCCTCGCCGTAGAGCTTGATGATGTCCATGGTTGCCATGGCAAGTCCGGCACCGTTGACCATGCAGCCGATCGTGCCGTCCAGCGCGACATAGTTGAGGTCGTATTTGGAAGCCTCGATTTCCTTGGTGTCCTCCTCGGTCAGGTCGCGCAGAGCGGCAATATCGGGATGGCGGTAGAGCGCATTGTCGTCGAATGCCATCTTGGCGTCGAGACAGATGAGCTGATCGGAACTGGTCACGACCAGAGGATTGATCTCCAGAAGGCTCATGTCCTTGGCCGTGAAAGCGGCATACAGCTTGGAAATGAGTGCTTCCATCTGTTTGGCGAGATCGCCGCGCAGCCCGAGCGACTGAGCGATGCGCCGGCCGTGATGCGGCATGACGCCGGTTGCCGGATCGATCGAGAACGTCACGATCTTTTCTGGTTGGGTGCGGGCGACTTCCTCGATGTCCATCCCGCCGGCCACTGATCCCACCAAGGCAACGCGCGAGCTTTCGCGATCGACGAGGAGCGAAAGATAAAGCTCGCGCTGGATGGCGGAGCCTTCCTCGACGTAGAGCCGATTGACCTGCTTTCCCTGCGGCCCGGTCTGATGGGTCACAAGAACGGAGCCGAGCAGACGCGCCGCCTCCTTCCGCACGTCGTCGAGCGAATGCACCACCTTGACACCGCCCGCCTTGCCTCGTCCGCCCGCATGGATCTGCGCCTTCACCACCAGCGTCTGACCGCCGATCCCTGCGGCGAGTTTCAGCGCCTCGTCGACCGAGAAAGCCGCTTCCCCCCGCGGTACCGGCACACCGAAACTACGCAGCACCGCTTTGGCCTGATATTCGTGAACGTTCATGCCGGACGTCAATCGTGCATCACTTTGCCAGATGCGGGGCGATCTTCTTGCAGGCGTCCACCAATGTCTGCACGGTCTCGGCCGACTTGTCGAACATGGCGCGTTCGCTGCCGTTCAACTGGATTTCGACAATGCGCTCGACGCCTTTGCCTCCGATGATTGCCGGCACGCCGACATAGAGATCCTTGATGCCATACTCGCCGTTGAGATAGGCCGCGCAGGGAAGCACCCGCTTCTTGTCCTTGAGATAGCTCTCCGCCATGGCGATGGCGGCGACTGCCGGCGCATAGTAGGCCGAGCCGCTCTTGAGCAGATTGACGATCTCGGCCCCACCATCGCGCGTGCGTTGAACGATTTGATCGAGCCGCGTCTGCGACGTCCACTTCATCTTCACCAGGTCGGGGAGCGGAATGCCGGCCACCGTCGAATAGCGGATCAACGGCACCATGCTGTCGCCGTGTCCGCCGAGCACGAAGGCGGTGACATCCTCCACCGAGACGTTGAACTCGTCCGCGAGAAAGTAGCGAAATCGCGCGCCGTCGAGCACGCCCGCCATGCCGATGACCATCGGTTTTGGCAGACCGCATGCCTTCTGCAGCGCCCATACCATGGCATCGAGCGGATTGGTGATGCAGATCACGAATGCATTGGGGGCATATTTCTTGATCCCGGCGCCGACCTGCTCCATCACCTTGAGATTGATCCCCAGAAGGTCGTCGCGGCTCATGCCCGGCTTGCGCGGCACTCCGGCCGTCACAATGCAGACGCTTGCGCCGTCAATGGCATCGTACGAATTCGTCCCGAGGAAATTCGCATCGAACCCGTCCACTGGCGAAGACTCAACGAGATCGAGCGCCTTTCCCTGCGGAATACCCTCGGCAATATCGAACAAGACAACGTCGCCCAGCTCTTTCAAGCCGACGAGATGAGCAAGCGTACCGCCGATCTGGCCGGCACCGATCAACGCAACCTTGGGACGCGCCATGTACGGAGAAACCTCGGGTCAGAGCGTGGAGAAGCACATGCGGTCATAACCCTTTTGGGGGTTCTGGTTCAAGCCGCCACGCTGAATCCGGATCGATGCCATCTGCACGCGATTTGCTCACTGAAGACTACGTTTCTACAAGACCCGCTGTAGAATCGGCGGCGACTGCATGACCGCGGCCGTGCGGTAACGCCAGATAGCTCTGCGAGCGCATCTCGATCAGGCGCGATGCGGTACGCCTGAACTCCTGCGCCTCGAAGCCATCGGCCCCGCGGTATAACGCGGCGGGCTCCGCATCGGCGGAGGCCACGAGCTTCACCGCGTTATCGTAGAACGTATCGATCAGAATAATGAAACGCTTGGCCTCATTACGCATCGCGTAATCCATGATTGGAATCCGCGCGATGAGGACCGTATGAAACTCGTGCGCAATCTTGAGGTAATCCGCGCCGGCCAGGGGCTGCTGGCAAAGATCGCGGAAGGAAAAGCGGGCTGCTCCCATTGCCGCACGGGGCACCACAAGCTCGCGCCCCAAGACGCGCAGGTGGCGCTGTTCGCCGGCATGTCCTGCCGTCAGCAGCAGCCAAGCCCGATCGAGCGCCGCCGTTGCCGCGGCGTCCGCGGGCACGTACCACGTCGATTTGCCCGCCAGCTTCTCCAAGCGGAAATCCGTGCGGGCGGCCAGTCGAACGCAGGTCATCTGCTCTGCGAGCAAGTCGATGAAGGGCAGGAACAGGGCGCGGTTGAGGCCGTCTTTGTAAAGCTCGCCAGGCGGGACATTCGAAGTTGCAACCACGACCACGCCGCGCTCAAACAGACGCTTGAACAGGCGGCCGAGAATCATGGCATCGGCGATGTCGGTAACATGGAATTCGTCGAAGCAAAGAAGTGAGGCCTCTTGCGCTATGGCGTCTGCGGTCTGCGGAATGGGATCTCCGTGCCCGACTTCGCCCGCCTTCATTCGCTGGCGCAGCACATGGATGCGCTCGTGCACTTCCATCATGAATTCATGGAAGTGAACGCGTCGCTTATCGGCAACGGGGACTCCCGCGAAGAACATGTCCATCAGCATTGTCTTGCCGCGGCCCACGTCGCCAAAGAGATAGAGTCCCTTGATCGGCTGACGCGGTCGCGTCCGGCCTCCGAGCAGCGAGCTCAGAGAAAAGCGCGGCGATGCGCCCGACCGCGCGAGCTCGATCTCGAGACCCGCCAGATGCGCGACGACCTCCTCCTGGCCAGCGTCTCGCTCGATCTTGTGCGCGCGCACATCGCGTGCGTAACGCGCAGAGATTAAGGACGACATCGCCGCAACGGAGAAATTCGCCACAGATCTGCGCATCAGTCACACGAAAAATGTGCGGTGCACAAAACATGGGCACGAGCTTTCCCGCGCAATGCATGGCAGTCATTCATTTCTGCGGATCCGTCAATGACTTAATGAATAACTTAATAAGGGATCATCACAATGTCTTGTAGCGGTGATGTTGCGGCGGTCATATTGCATCGCAATATAATGCAGTGATTCGCAACTGCGAACCAGGAGGATTGTAATGCGAGATCCGCTTCCCCGCGGCGGGTTGATCCGAAAGCTGTGGATCGCCGAAGCCGACACTTACCGCGATCATCTGCTGCGGCTCGATCTCGACAGCCGCCGCAATCGATTTGCTGGTGCTGTTTCCGAGCAGTTCCTCAAGAGCTACGCCGAGCTCGCGTTCAGCATTGATTCGATCATTCATGGCTTTCTGATCGATGGAACGCTGCGCGGCGCGGCCGAGCTGCGCCCCGTAGGACCGGCGGCCCGGCGCGAGGGCGAGGCTGCATTTTCCATCGAGAAGCAATGGCAGAGTCATGGAGTGGGCTCTGCGCTGCTTGAATGCACCTTGCTTGCCGCCAGAAACCGCGGATTGAAATTTCTGCACATGACATGTCTCACTGACAACAAGCGCATGCAGCAGCTTGCGCGCAAGTACGACGCCGAGCTGACCTTTGATTTCGGCAGCGTCGTCGGCGAGGTGACCGCGCCAAGGCCCACCCCGCTCTCGCTCATGCGCGAGATGATTGCCGACGGATACGGATTTGCTACCGCCATATTTGACGTGCAGTCGCGGCTCCTGGTGGGAGAGCATCAGGCTGCGAGATGAGCGGGATGGGCAAAATCGCTCACGCAAGAGCGATTTTGCCCACGTGAAGAGAAGCTCGCTGGCCAGCGGCGTGGGCACGGCGCGCAAGGCTGGGCGATGCCGGGTATGGAAACGTCCACCTGCAAGTCCCTAAGCTGCGAGCGGATAGGCGGCCTCCACCACATAAGGCCCACCGCCGCTCGAGCTGCGCGACGAGAACAGCACGAACCTTGACACCGTGAACGGCGCCGAGCGAATCGGGGCGCGCAGGGCCAGGTAATCGGCCACTTGCCGGCTCGAGGTTTCGCGCAGCCGGGCGAGCGTTACATGCGGCATGTATTTGCGTCCCTCCGGCTCCAGGCCCACCCGTTGCATCAGCCGTTCGTGCTCGGCCTGCAGCTCCATGAGCGCTTGCCCGGGTCCGAGCGTTGCCACAACGGCGCGCGGCTTGCGTCCGCCAAACGATGTGAGGTCTTCGATGCGCAACTCAAACGGCTGGCGGCGCACCCGCCCAAGCAGCGAGGCAACCTCATGGGCGATCACGTCATCGACATCGCCGATAAATCGCAACGTGGTATGGTAGTTCTCGGGATCGATCCAGCGGGCGCCGGGCAAGCCACCTCTCAGGGTAGCGAGGTGCTGCGCGATATCCAAAGGAATTTCCAGACCGGTGAACAGGCGGGGCATGATACTGTGACGAATCGCTGACGACGGACAAGGCGGTGGCGGGAGGCCCGTGCTCTGCCAATCCGCTGCCGGAGGTTCCCCTCGCTAGATAGGCCGCTTCATGCGCACCCGCGACACCAGCTCTTCTATCTCCGGCAACATGCGCCTGACAATTTCTTCCACGCCCGCTGCGGTGGGATGGACCCCGTCGGACTGGTTGAGTTTCGCCTCTCCGGCAACACCGTCCAGAAAAAAAGGATAAAGCGCCACGCCGTCATTGGCTGCGAGCCCGGAATACATGCTCTCGAATTTGCGACCATAATCGGTGCCGAGATTTGGTGCCGCCCGCATGCCAGCAAGCAGGACTGCTATATGGCGCTGTTTCAGTCGTTGCAGGATTTCTGCAAGCGCCGCGCGCGTGACCTTCGGGTCGATGCCGCGCAGCATATCATTGGCGCCAAGCTCTACGATCACTGCGTCAGTCCCTGGCGGCACCGACCAATCAAGACGGGCAAGGCCGCCGGCAGCGGTGTCGCCGGAAACACCGGCGTTGGTGATCTCCACGGCAATGCCCTTCTTCCTGAGAGCCGATTCGAGTCTTGCGGGAAAGGATGCATTTACCGGCAGTCCCAGGCCGGCTGTAAGCGAATCTCCAAGCGCGACAATCCGTACCGGAGCATCAGACATCGCGGCGGATTGCGCTTTCGCCACGGCGCAGGCCACGAGCAGCACCAGCAGCGCACTCAGGTGAACTGCAACACCGCAATCCCAATATGAGACGGGTGCGGACCTCACCTCACGCCAGCGCGGCACACAGCGATCCGACATGCATGATCCCTCTGGGTTGAAACGGCCAAACCCTGGCATAGTGCTAAACGGTGTCGACCTGTCCCTTGGGCGAGGCGCGGGCCGGGTTCACATCCTCAAAGTCATCGATCTTCATATAGGTTGCGGCGAGGCGATCGGCCTGGTCGGTCCCTCCGGCTCGGGAAAATCGACGTTGCTCATGGTGATGGCGGGATTGGAGCGAGTCGACAGCGGAAGCGTCATCGTGGCCGGCGAGGAGCTGAGCTCGCGGGATGAGGACGCGCTGGCACGCTTTCGCGGCCGCCATGTAGGAATCGTGTTTCAGTCATTTCATCTCATCCCGACGATGACAGCGTTGGAGAACGTTGCGATCCCCATGGAGCTCGCCAGCGCTGCCGATGCGCACGAGCGTGCCGCGCGCGAGCTCGCTGCGGTCGGCCTGAGCCAACGGCTGCGACACTACCCCGCAGAGCTTTCCGGGGGCGAGCAGCAGCGGGTAGCGCTGGCCCGCGCGCTCGCGCCAAATCCCGAGATCGTGCTTGCGGACGAGCCAACCGGCAATCTTGACGAAGCGACCGGTGCCGAAATCATCCAGCTTCTCTTCTCAACCCATGAGCAGCGCGGCACGACCCTTGTCCTGGTAACCCACGATCCCGCGCTCGCGGCCCGTTGCGACCGTGTCGTCACGCTCCGCTCAGGTCGCATCGAGCACGAGCCAGGCTGGATTTCCTGATTAGCATGACAGCACAATCGTTGCGGCACCCGGCAGGGACATTCGCCAAGGCAATCGCTGGCGGCATGCTCGCGCTGCAGATCGCGTGGCGCGAGATGCGCGGGGGACTGCGTGGATTTTACGTGCTGACCGCTTGCATTGCCCTCGGCGTCATGGCGGTCGCCGGCGTGAACTCCGTTGCGTCCGGTCTCGCCAACGGATTCGCCCGCGAGGGAAGGACGATGCTGGGCGGGGACCTCGCGTTTTTGCTGAGCCTGCGCGAAGCGAGTACCGCCGAGCTGGAATTTTTGCAGACGCAGGGCGAGGTCTCTCGGGCGGCCACCATGCGGGCCATGGCTCGCGCACCGGACGGAGACACCGCGCTTGTGGAGGTCAAAGCCGTAGATGCTTCCTACCCTCTCTACGGTACCGTTTTGCTCGACCCGGGTCGAGCGCTCCGCGACGTGCTGGCCCTCCAAGACGGGGTATTCGGCGCTGTTGTCGATCCCGCCCTGTTGACGCGGCTGGGTCTTGCACTCGGCTCGCGCATCAGTATCGGCGGCACAAAAATCGACATCCGGGCGGTGCTCAAATCCGAGCCCGACAAGCTCGCGGGCGGCCTTGGGTTTGGCCCGCGCCTTCTCATCAGCGACGCGGCCTTGCGCGCGAGCGGGTTGCTGCGCCCCGGCAGCGTCGTGCGCTGGCACTATCGTCTGCGGCTTCCAGGGACTGACGAATCGGAGGCTCCCCTGCGGGCAGTTACGGCGAGAGCCCAGGCGCAATTCCCGGAAGCCGGTTGGGATATCCGATCGCGCGCCAATGCCTCCCCTACGCTTGCGCAGAATCTGGAGAGGTTCACGCAATATCTGACCCTGGTGGGGCTTTCGGCGCTCCTGATCGGCGGAGTTGGCGTTGCCAACGCCGCCAAGGCTCATCTCGACCGCCGCCGCGAAGTGATCGCGACGCTCAAATGTCTGGGTGCTACCGGCTCGCGCGTGTTCGCGATCTATCTGATACAAGTCTTGGCGTTCGCCGCACTGGGGGCGATCCCAGGTCTGCTCGTCGGTGCCGCCCTGCCGTATCTGGTGGCGTGGGGCTTCGCCTCAGTACTGCCTTTGCCGATCGAGCCGGTGCTGCATGCGGGTGATCTCGCACTGGCGCTTCTTTACGGCCTTCTGACCGCGACGGTTTTTGCCCTGTGGCCGCTCGGGCGCGCGCATGACGTGCCGGTCTCGGCGCTGTTTCGTGGCGAGATCAGCAGCGATTGGCGCCCTCCTCGCACCGCCTACGTACTGGCAACGGGGCTGTGCGCCACCAGTCTTGCCGCGCTTGCGTTGGCGCTGGCCTATGACCGCGGGGTGGCCGCTATTTACATCACTGCTGCCGCTGCGGTGTTCGTGCTGCTCTATGCGCTGGCGAGACTGCTGATGCTGGCTGCACGGGGCATCTCGCGCGTGCGCTCGCCGGTGCTTCGTCTCGCTCTCGCAAATATCCATCGGCCGGGTGCGCTCACGCCGAGCGTGGTGCTTTCGCTCGGATTGGGGCTCACCCTCCTGGTTACGATTATGGGTATCGATGTCAATCTGCGCCGGCAATTCCTCGCAGCGCTGCCGGACAAGGCGCCAAGCTTCTATTTCATCGACATCCCTGCCGCGGATGCAGATAAATTCAACGCGTTCGTGCGGGCGAATGCTCCCGGAGCAATGCTCAACGAGGTTCCCATGTTGCGCGGCCGGATCGTGGCCGCAAACGGTGTACCGGCTGAGGAGCTCAAGCCCGCTCCGGAGGCGGCGTGGGCGCTCAACAGCGACCGCGGCATCACCTATGCGCAGGATCTGCCGCCGGGATCACGCCTGGTGGCGGGACAATGGTGGGGCGCGGATTATCAGGGTCCTCCGCTCGTCTCATTCGAGCAACGCATTGCCAACGGTCTTGGTCTGAAGATCGGCGATACCGTCACCGTCAACGTGCTCGGCCGTAATCTCGTCGCCAAGATCGCCAACTTGCGCACGGTCGATTGGCAGAGCCTCGGCATCAATTTCGTCATGGTGTTTCCACCATCGGCATTCCGTGGCGCTCCTCACACCCGGATCGCAACGCTCACCTATCCGCCCAGCCATTCGACCGACGAGGAGCCCGCGTTGCTCAAGGCGGTGGGCACCGCCTTTCCCGGTATTACAACCATGCGCGTGAGAGACGTGCTGGATACGGTTGGAACCACCGTGACCAATCTGGTGCTGGGAATTCGTGCAGCGAGTGCCCTTACGTTGGTCGTCGCAATCCTGGTTCTGGCGGGAGCGCTTGCTGCTGGGCATCGCCGCCGGGTTTACGAGGCGGTGATTCTCAAGACCCTGGGCGCAACCCGCATGCGGCTCGTTGGGGTTTATGCAATCGAATACCTCCTCCTCGGCTCGGCCACGGCGGTGCTTGCGCTCGCGGCTGGGACAGCCGCAGCGGCATTCATCCTTGGCCGTTTCATGCACCTGCCTTTCTTATGGCTTCCGGAACCGCCTTTGGCAGCTTGTGTCTTGACCGTTCTCTTTGTCGTGATGCTTGGGCTTGTCGGCACCGCCCGGGCTCTGGGACAAAAACCCGCACCCCTGCTGCGCGACCTCTAAATCCGGCCACCCAGCCGAGCGGCACTGCCTGCGCCGTGGTTCCGGGGCCGCGAGCACTCGGATCGGCACTGCGCGCCGTGCGAGCACAGGCTCCGCGAGCGGAGTCCGGAATGACGCCAAGATGTGGACAAAATGTCATTTTGGCAGCCGGCGCCACGTCACCAGGCATTAACAATTCCCGCCCGTGCCATCTGGCGCCGGAACAAATCTCGCATTAGATTCCGCGCGTCGGCTGCCGGGCGGCATCCCGCTCGGCGCCATTGCTCCGGCCTTGCGCGGCCGGAATGAGAGAGAGGGAATTCCCATGTCGAATTTCGACCCGAACTATACCGCCGTCAGGCGCGGCGTCGGTGCGGACCGGGCAATCGCGATCGATGAGGGCCTGCGCGCCTACATGATCCGCGTCTACAACTACATGGCCGTGGGCGTGGCACTCACGGGCGTCGTCGCCTGGCTCACCTTCAATGCGGCGGTGACGGAGACGGCCGGCCGGCTGGTGCTGACCCCCTTCGGCCAGATGATCTTCAGCGGGCCTGCTGTCCTCGTGCTGTTCCTGGGAACGCTCGGGCTGGTGTTTCTCATCAGCTGGCGCATCAACACGCTCCAGCCGTCGACGGCATTCACGCTGTTCCTGGTGTACGCGGGCTTGCTCGGGCTGATGCTCTCGTCTGTGTTTCTCGCCTATACGGGCGCGTCCGTGACGAGAGTGTTCTTCATCTCGGCAGCATCTTTCGGCGCGCTGAGCCTTTACGGCTACACCACGCAGCGGGATCTCTCACCGATCGGCTCGTTCATGCTCATGGGCTTGATCGGGTTGATCATCGCGATGCTCGTCAACATGTTCCTCAAGAGCACCGGGCTCGACTTTGTGATATCGGCCGGGGGCGTGCTGATCTTTGCCGGCCTCACTGCCTGGGATACGCAACGGATCAAGGAAATGTATGATCCGATGGAGGACGGTACCATTGTTGGCCGAAAGGCGGTGATGGGCGCGTTGAGCCTCTACCTCGACTTCATCAACCTCTTCTTGTTCATGCTGCGGTTCTTGGGCGATCGCCGCTGATCTTTCAGAACCTCTTCGTCCCAACGCCCCGGCCGCTGTGCCGGGGCGTTTCCGTATGGGCACACTATGAGCGCCCCATTTTCAATTCGTCCGGCGCAATTGCGCGACGTACCCGCGATCACGAAGATCTACAGTGCAGCCGTTCTTCACGGGACGGCATCGTTCGAGCTCGACCCACCGGACGAGAGTGAAATGACGCGGCGCTACCAGGCGCTGCGCTCCGGTGGCTATCCATTCCTGGTCGTCGAGCTCGGTGCCTCAATCGCCGGGTATGCCTATGCCGGCCCTTTTCGCTCCCGGCCCGCCTACAATTGGACGGTCGAGGACTCGATCTATGTCACACCACAATCGCAGCGACAGGGGATCGGCCGCGCGCTGCTTGCGACCCTCATCGACCGTTCTGAGGCCAGCGGCTACCGCCAGATGATTGCCATTATCGGCGATTGCGCCAACGCGGCTTCGATCGAGCTGCACCGCGCAGCCGGCTTCCGCATGATCGGCGCGTTCGAGCATGTGGGATTCAAGTTCGGGCGCTGGCTCGACAGCGTACTGATGCAGCGGCCGCTCGGGACCGGGGCCACCACGCCGCCCGCCCAGCGCTAACCCGCCACGACGTTCAGTGATTTATCGAGCGCGCGCAGGACCCGCTCGAGTTCATGTCCACGGCGGACAATCAGACCGGTTGCCGAGACGATAGTGTAGCGCCCCTGGCGCCGGGCCAGCTTGGGATTCTTCTCGATACGGTAGATCGGCACTTCCGAAGCACGACGAAAGACGGAGAAAACCGCTCGATCGCGTAGAAAATCGATGGCGTAATCACGCCACTCCCCCGCAGCGACCTTGCGTCCATAGAGTCCTAAGATGCGATTGAGCTCGCGTCGGTCGAAAGTCACCCGAGGCACGATGGCGGGAGGCGAAGCAGTTGCTGCCTCGCCGCCATGGGAAACGCTGGGGTCAGCTTCGCCAAGGTCCATTGGCGCCTCCTGTTAGAATGACGGCACGATGAGAGAGCAGCGAAGCATGCGGCAGATGGAAATGCAAATTCGCCATCCGGGTTATGCCCCGATCTGCAAGCCAACGCGCTCAGATGTCCTGGCCTTGGGACGCGCCTCGAGCGAAACCGTCGCGCTCGCCTTCGCATCCTCCAGGATCATGTCTGCTCCCTTTTCGCCGATCATGACGACGGCGGCATTGGTGTTGCCGGAAACCAGGCTGGGCATGATTGAGCCGTCCACGACACGCAATCGCTCAATGCCGTGTACCCGCAGGCGCTCGTCCACGACTGCCGCCTCATCGGGCCCCATGCGGCAAGTGCTGGTCGGATGGAATACGGTCGAGCCGGTCTCGCGGGCAAAGGCAAGGAGATCGTCGTCGCTGGCGCAGCCCGGATCGGGCCGGCGCTCCTCGGCGATGTATCGGCGCATCGCCGGCTGCCCCATAATTCGGCGCAGAAGCTTCATTCCGGCGACCACGGTCTCGCGGTCCTTTTGCGCGGACAGGTAACGCGGCTGAATGGCGGGGGTCATGTGCGGATCTGCCGACTTGATCCGCACGAAGCCGCGGCTCTCGGGCCGCAACTGGCACACGGAGGCGATGAAGCCGGGAAAAGGGTGGAGTGGCGCGCCCGAGGCGTCGCCGCTGAAGATGATGAAGTGCACCTGAACGTCAGGTGTTGCTGCGAGCGGGCTGGCGCGAAAGAAGCCCCCGGCATAACCGGCGCCGATCGCAAGCAGCCCCTTTCTGAACAGGCAGTAGCGCACGCCCGCCCCAACCCGGTGGCGCCAGCTGTTGATCACGTCATTCATGGTGATCGGCTCGGTGCAGCGATACTGCATCCGCACCTGAAGGTGGTCCTGCAGATCCGATCCGACGCCGGGCATGTCCGCGACCACCGGAATACCTAGTGACTTGAGCAGGTCCGCGGGCCCTACTCCCGAGAGCTGAAGAAGCTGCGGCGAATTGAATGCGCCTCCGGCCAGGACGATCTCGCCGCTGGCATGAGCGACGCGCGTCGAGCTGCCCTGGCGGTATTCGATCCCGACCGCGCGCCGGCCATCGAACAGGATGCGGCCCGCCAGCGCATGCGGCACGACGGCAAGGTTCGCGCGCGGGCGTGCTCGGCGCAGATAACCGACGGCCGTCGAGCAGCGGCGGCCTTTGCGCGCGGTGAGCTGGAAATAGCCCGCGCCTTCCTGCGTCGGTCCATTGAAATCATCGTTGCGGGGGAAACCCGCCTGTAGGACAGCCGCGATGAAGGCCTCGCAGAGTGGATGCGGCTCGCAGACGTCGGAGACCGCGAGCGGCCCGCCTGTGCCATGCAGCGCGTCCTCCCCGCGCTCCTGGTCTTCGGCGCGCCGGAAGTACGGCAGCACGTCCGCAAAGCTCCAGCCGGGATTGCCGAGCTGGCGCCAGTGATCAAAGTCTTCGTGTTGGCCGCGGACATACAAGAGCCCGTTGATTGAGCTCGATCCCCCCAGCACCTTCCCGCGCGGCTGAATGACCCGCCGATTGTTGAGCTCCGGCTCCGGTTCCGACGTGTAGAGCCAGTTGACCTTGGGGTTGGAGAAAAGCTTCCCGTAGCCGAGCGGGATGTGGATCCACAGGTTGCGGTCCTTCCCTCCGGCTTCCAAGAGGAGGACGCGAAAGCGGCCGGAAGCGGTCAGGCGGTCGGCAAGGACGCAGCCCGCCGAGCCTGCGCCCACGACGATATAGTCGAAGGACTCGTCTGATCTCACCCCCATCCTGGTTTGCCCCTGTTACAGCACCAGGTCTGTCGCTGGATCAATCATGTGCATGTGATTGAGATTGGCGTAAAGCCGCATCGGCTGTCCGGGCGCGCTAGCCGCAGAAGGCTCTACCCGCGCGCAGATCTCGGTGCCATTGACAGTGAAGAACACCATGGTCTCCATGCCCATGGGCTCGACAACGTCGAGCGTTACGGTGAATTCGCAGCGGAGGTCGCGAGCCTCCCCGCGCGGCTCGGTGATGTGCTCTGGGCGCAACCCGAACACCAGGTCTTTGCCTGCGCTGGCCCGATAGCGCAGGTCATGCGTTCGCGGAATCGGAAATGCCAGCGCTTCCGACAGCTGCAGGAGGAGCCCCTCGCCGTTTTGCTCGAGGCGGGCTGGCAGGAAGTTCATCGCCGGCGACCCGATAAATCCTGCAACGAACCGAGTCTTTGGCCGGTGATAGAGCTCATGCGGCGTACCGACCTGCTCGATACGCCCGTCGTTCATCACCACGACGCGATCGGCGAGCGTCATCGCCTCGACCTGATCGTGGGTGACGTAAACGGTCGTGGTCTTCACCTGCTGGTGCACACGCTTGATCTCGGTGCGCATCTGGACGCGCAGCTTGGCGTCCAGATTGCTTAGCGGCTCGTCGAACAGGAAGACCTTCGGGTTGCGTACAATGGCGCGCCCCATGGCTACCCGTTGCCGCTGGCCTCCGGACAGCTGCTTGGGCCTCCGCCCGAGAAGATCGGTGATGTCGAGGATCTTGGCTGCCTTCTCCACCCGTGCCCTGATTTCCGGCTTGGGTATGCGCCGCAGCTTGAGTCCGAACGACATGTTCTCGAACACCGTCATGTGCGGGTAGAGCGCATAGTTCTGGAAGACCATCGCAATATCGCGGTCCTTGGGCGGCACGTCGTTGACCACATCTCCGCCGATCACGATGTCGCCGGCGGTGACCTCCTCCAGCCCGGCAATCATGCGCAGCGTGGTGCTTTTGCCGCAGCCGGAGGGCCCCACCAGAACCACGAACTCCTTGTCGGGGATCTGCAGGCTCACTCCGCGCACGGCGTCGACTTCGTCGAACCGTTTCTTGACGTTGTGCAAAGCCACCTCGGCCATCACCTCACCCTTTGGTCGCGCCCGCGGTCAGTCCGGCGATGTAGTAGTCCATGAGGAACGCATACACCACGAGCGGCGGCGCCGCTGCCACCAGCGCCCCGGCCATCAGCATGCCCCACTTGTAGACGTCGGCCTTGATCAGGCTGGTCACCGTTCCGACCGTGAGCACCTGCTGATCGGCGCTGAACAGAAACGCGATGGGATAGACGAAGGCTGCCCAGGATACCGTGAAAGCGAAGATGGTTGCCGCAATGATCCCCGGCAGCGCCACGGGAATGAAGATCCTGAGCAGCATCTGCAGATGTCCCGCGCCGTCGATCAGGGCTGCCTCATCGAGCTCCTTCGGAATCGACTGGAAATATCCGATCATGATCCAGGTGCAGAATGGAACCGTGAGCGTGGGATAGACCAGCACCATGCTCCAATAGGAGTTCAGGAGCCCCAGGCCGCGCACGATCTGAAAGAGGGGGATGAACAGCAGCGTGTCTGGCACGAGATAGGTGAGAAAGATTCCGGTCGCCAGAATCCCCGATCCCCAGAACCGCATGCGCGAAAGCGAAAATGCGGCGAGCACGCTCACGACCATGGTGATTGCGACCACGCAGAGCGTGACGATTATCGTGTTCTTGAAATAGATCAGGAAATCGGTGTCCTGGAACAGGAGGCGATACTGCTCCAGCGTGATGCCGTTGGAGATGATCCATGGGTTTGTGGCGAGATGGGCAACCTCGGCATCGCTCTTCAGCGATGTGATGATCATGTAATAGGGTGGGGTGAGAAAGAAGATCGCAAACAGGATGAGGAAGAAGTAGGACACGAACAGTGCCCAGCGCCGATTGCGGCTCAGGCTGGCGCGAACCGTTGCGCGCGGCTGCCCGGTAGCGATCGCCTGTGCCGTCATCCGATCTCTCTGCCGCGCTTGCGCACGCCGCGCAGGATGAACATGGCGGAGACGGCGAGAATGGGGAGCATGAACAGCGATACCGCGGCCCCGAGCGGAAGGTCGCCGCTGCGGATGCCGAGGAGGAACGCGTAGGTCGCAAACACATGCGTCATGTTGCGCGGTCCGCCTGCCGTCATGATCTGCACGATGTCGAAATTGGCAAAGGTCACGATGAGCGAGAACAGAACTGTAATGGCAATGATGTTGCGCATCATCGGCAGCGTGATGTGCTGGAATCGCTGCCATGCATTGGCGCCGTCGATCTGCGCTGCTTCATAGAGCTGCTCCGGAACGGATTTTAGCGCGGCGAGATACATGATCAGGAAGAAGGGTGCCCCGTACCAGACGTTCACCAGGATGACGGAGAAGCGCGCCCAATAAGGGCTGCTCAGCCACGGAATCTCGCTGCCGCCAAAGCCCTGGATGAGCCAGTTGAATGCGCTGTGGGTGGGGTCGAACAACCACCACCATCCGAGCGTCGAGAGTGCGAGGGGTATGACCCACGGCACGAGCAGCATGCCCCGCCACTTGCGCTGCCCCTTGCTGGGCAGATTGTTGACGAGGTGCGCGGTTACGAGACCGATCAACGCCTTGAAGAACACGGCGCTCAGCGCAAAGATCGCGGACTGCTCCACGACCATCCGGAATGTGTCGCGCCCGAGCAGATAGCTGAAATTATCCAGCCCAACGAACCTGGTCTGGGCCTTGTTCAGCATGGCGAGGAAGATCGAGTACAAGGCCGGATAGACGATTAATCCGGCCACGATCACGATCAGGGGCAGGCACATCAATACCGCAGTGGTGCTCCGGCGCCGCATCCAGAGCTGCAATGTCACGCCGGTGCGGCGGGCTCGCTCGGACGCCTCGGTGCGACCGACCGGATAGTGCCGAGCGAGATCGACCATCGCCGTGCCTCAGGCTCGCAGCATTCCCTCCAGCTCGCCTTTCGCCCAGGCGATCACCTTGTCGATCGGCTCGTTGCCCTGGCAGACCTTGGCGACCATGATGGTGTGGAGCGACTGGTTGTAGATCTGCGCGGCCACATCGGGCCGCGCCGGATATCCGGTGATGCTGGGCTGCTCATCGCCGCGCGGGGGATAATTGTAGACCGTGCCGAGCGGAGGCTCGACCTTCTGCCAAGTGTCGAAATCATAATAGCTTTTGAACGACGGCAGATCGTACCCGACTGACGCCGCCACCAGCTGGCGCGATTGATCCTTCTCCGAGAGGAACTGCAACAGGGCCTTTCCCGCCGGCTTGTTCTGGGCGAACGACCACAGGCCATAGAAGAAGGGCAGCTGGCCGACGAAACGCCCGGCCGGCCCGCGCGGCATGTCATGGGTCCAGCATTGCTCCGCGACCTTCAGGTTGTCGCGCTTGGCAACCGCCCAGGCGCTCGGCGGGTTCATGATCCCCGCTCCTTTGCCGGAGATGAGCCATCGATTGTTGCCGGCATCGTCCCAGGCGTAAACCTCCGGCGGGTTGAATTGCATCAGCTTCTTGAAATATTCCAGCGCCGCCCGGGTCTCGTTGGAATCGACTTTCATGGTGTCCTTCTCGTCCACCATTACCGAGCCGAAGGCCCGGAACATGGCGCCGGTCGAATCGATGGCGTCGCTGGTCTGCCCCATGGGCAGACCCACGGGGAAGCCTGCCTTGAACAGCTGTTCCGCGCTCTTGAGGTAAAGATCCCAACTCCAGCTATCGACCAGCTTGGGATCCCGGTTGGGATTCGGCGGGAAGATCGCAGCCAGATCGATGCCGCAGTGCTGCTTGTAGAGGTCGATGCGCGAGCAGCATGGCTTGACCTGGCTGCCGATGGTGGTCGGAAGCCCGAACCATTTGCCGTCCGCCTTGGCCAGATATTCAGAGACGGGACTGATCGGGCCAGCCTTGGCAATCAGCGCATTAATCACGTCGTCCAGCGGCTCGAGCACGGCGCGATGGACTTGGATCTGCCACGCGCGATGCGACATGATGTCATGGCCGGCGCGGGCCTGGGCCTCCGCGCTCGCGGTCAGGAGATCCTTGTCGCCTTGGGAGGTAATGTAGTCGATCGTTACCTCGACCTTGTTCTTTTCCCCCCACTCATTGCAAAGCCTGGTCAACGTGTTGTTCGCGCCGGGGACCCAGTGATCCCACACGCCGAGGGTGAGCTTGCCCGCGGCATAGGAGTGCCGGACATACGGAGCGGAAACCACACCGGCGGCCGCCAGAGCGGTGGTCTTGAGCAGGCTGCGCCGAGACATGTTTGAGCGTGGCATTGAATCCTCCTGTCGATCGGTTTCTTTAGGTTGTTGTTTTTGGTTATTCGCGAACGACCCTACACCATTGCTGGTCCGCGGCCTAGTGTGGTGTCCCGACGATTGACTAAAACGTGTTTAGTAACTTCGTAGGGGGTGGGCCATTCCTTGTGTTCCGCTGGCCGGCTAGGCCCCTCTCACGGACCGGGGCTGCCAGGGTCAGCTTGGTCTTAGCGATCGACCAGGAGCATCGGTTCCACCCGAACGGGAGGGTTGCATGGCAGAGCCTCAGACCGCATCGGATGTTCTCGTCACGCCGTCCTTCGTCCGGACCATGGCGGCCTACAACGCCGAGATGAACCGGAGGGTTTATGCGGCTGCACGGCGCCTCCCTGAAACCGCACGGCGGCTCGAGCGTGGCGCCTTCTGGGGCTCAATCCACGGGACACTCTGTCACTTGCTTTGGGGCGATCAGATCTGGATGTCGCGCTTCGACGGTTGGCCCAAGCCGACTGTCGGCATCAAGGAAAGCCGGACGCTTATTGCCGATTTCGAGGAGCTCGCACGTGCGCGCACTGATGCGGACCGGGGAATTTCGACCTGGGCGGAACGCCTTGGGGAGGACTGGCTACGTCAAGAGCAGGTCTGGTTCAGCCAGGCGGCGAGCCGGGAATTACGACAGCCGCGCAGCCTGCTGGTGACGCATTTGTTCAATCATCAGACCCATCACCGTGGGCAAGTGCACGCGATGATCACGGCCTGCGGGGAGGTGACGGGCGATACGGACCTGTTCCTGGTCGTGGGCTCCTCATGACCGACTGGGACGCCCGGCAGTACCTCAGGTTCGAAGACGACCGCACGCGCCCCTCCCGCGACCTGCTCGCGCAGGTCCCGCTCGTGCGCGCCCGACTGGTAATCGATCTCGGCTGCGGCCCGGGGAATTCGACCGAGCTTCTGCTGGAGCGTTACCCCGACGCGAGCGTCATTGGGCTGGACTCATCCCAGGAAATGCTGCGGCAAGCCAGAGAGCGGCTGCCGCAGTGCCGCTTCATGCAAGCCGACCTGGCGACTTGGCGTCCGGACGAGGCTGCTGATCTGCTGTTTGGCAACGCGGTGTTCCAGTGGGTCACCGACCACCCCAAGGTGTTGCGTCGACTGATCGACGCCCTGCCGCAAGGCGGCGTGCTTGCGGTGCAAATGCCGGATAACACCAACGAGCCCGCGCTGGCCCTCATGCGGGAGGTTGCAGGCAACGGCCCCTGGTCCGCCAATCCGGAAATGGCTGCGGCTGCACGTGAGGATTTGCCCGCGCCTGGGTTCTATTACGATTTGCTCAGGCCGGCTTGCGCCCATGTGGATGTATGGCACACGATCTACACCCACGTGATGCCCGGGCCGGAAGGTATCGTCGAATGGTTCAAGGGATCGGCGCTGCGCCCCTTCATCTCGACGCTCGACCCGGTCCTGCGCGAAGGCTTTCTGGCGGCGTATGCGGCGGAGGTCGCGCGACACTACGCCAGGCGCTTTGATGGCAAGGTCCTGCTGCGGTTTCCACGCCTGTTCATTGTCGCAACCCGGTAAATGAACCGGTCTGCTCAGAGGCTGTGATGCGAGCCGATCGGGAGCCTCGGTGAGTCACACCGGCGCGCGCAGATGCTCGACCAGCGCCCGAGCGTAGTGCGGCAGCTCTGCAAGGCTGCGGATGCAGATCGTCAGGTCACGCAGCGCCCAGGGGTCGCTCAACGCGACCGCGGTGATTGCCATCGTCCGCGCCACACGGTGGGCCGTGGTCTCTGGCACGATCCCTATTGCGACCCTGCACTCGACCATGCGGCAAACCGCGTCGAAGCTGCGCAACTGCACGCGCAGCCGCAATGGTCTTCCGCTCGGCGCCGCCTTGGCGGCAAGGAAGCGCTGCAACGCGCTCGCCCGGTCGAGACCTACGAAATCATGCTCCAGCACTTCTGCAAACGCGACCTCCGAACGCGCGGCGAGGGGATGGTCGCGCGCCACCACCAGCACGAAACGGTCTTTGCGGAACGGGTAGGTCTCGAGCGCGCTTGCATCAACGGTGCCGGCGACGATACCGAGATCAGCCACTCCTTCCGCCACCATGCCGACGATTTCATCGCTCAACCGCTCCTCCAAATCCACGCTTACGTTGGGATGGGCGGCAAGAAACGAGCTGAGTGCCTCCGGCAAAAACTCGGTCAATGCATTGGTATTGGAAAGGACCCTGATCTGGCCGGCGAGCCCGCCGGCATAGGCGCTGAGATCCTCGCGCAGCCGCTCTGCCTGCTGCAGGATCAGGCGGGCGTGCTGCAGGAGCGTGCGGCCGGCTTGCGTGGGCGTCACGCCCTGACGTCCGCGAACGAGCAACGCCGCGCCGAGCGCCTCCTCCATGTTGCGGATGCGCGTCGAGGCCGCAGCAAGCGCAAGATGCGCGCGCTCGGCTCCACCGGTGATGCTGCCCGCTTCCACCACATGACGGAACAGTCTCAGGTCGTTCAGGTCGAAACGCATGGTTCCCTTCGCTTTCTGCGAAGGAATGCTACGCCAATTTCCTATTGTCTGCGAGTTCTGCGCTAGCCATATTCGCCGGAGGCGAACGTAAGGAGCGCATCTGGTCGATCGGGGTCGCTTTATCGCAGGGATGCGTTTAGGGTTTTGCTGAACGTCGGGAACGGGGATGCAGCGATGACAGACGTCAAGGCACCGGTCGAGCGTCCGCTGTCTCCGCACATCTTCATCTACAAGCCGATGCTGACGATGTTGATGTCGATCGCCCATCGCATCACCGGCGCCGCACTCTATTTTGGAACGATGCTGATCGCCTGGTGGCTGCTTGCGGCGGCAAGCGGCCCCAACGCGTACGCCGCCATGGGCTCGTTCATCAATTCGATCTTCGGTCGTTTGATCCTGTTCGGATATACCTGGGCGCTGCTGCACCACATGCTTGGCGGCATTCGCCATCTGATCTGGGATACCGGACGGGGGTTCGGGGCGTACGAGCGCGAATGGCTCGCGATCGCCACCCTGGTCGGATCGATCAGCCTCACGATTATCATCTGGGTCGTGGGATATCTGTTCGTCGGAGGATCGCGCTGATGACTGCCGGCAAAATGAGCACGCCGCTTGCGCGAGTGCTCGGGCTCGGACCGGCCCACTCCGGCACCGAGCATTTCTGGCTCCAGCGCCTCACCGCGGTAGCCAACGTGCCGCTGATGATCGCTTTCGTGTTCATTCTGATCGCGCTGCTTCGGCGCAATCACGCCGCGGTGGTTCAGATTCTGGGCTCGCCTCTTATCGCGGTGATTCTGTTGCTCTGCATTGTCTCGGTCACCGTGCACATGCGTATCGGCATGCAGGTCATCATCGAGGATTATGTGCATGACCAGGGGACGAAGCTGGTGTTGCTGATGGCCAACACGTTCTTCGCCGTGGCAGTGGGGCTTGCGTCGGTCTTCGCCCTGCTCATGCTCAGCTTCAAGGTCTAGCGCAGTGGCAACGAACGGCTCATCCAATGTCAAGGCGCCGGTGATCAACGGGCGCGCCTACCCCATCGAAGATCATCGCTATGACGTGGTGGTGGTCGGGGCGGGGGGCTCCGGTCTGCGCGCGGTCGTGGGCTGCGGCGAGGCCGGGCTGAAGACCGCCTGCATCACCAAGGTGTTTCCCACACGCTCGCACACGGTATCGGCACAGGGCGGCATCGCCGCGGCGCTCGGCAACATGGGCCAGGATGACTGGCGCTGGCACATGTACGATACGGTCAAGGGCTCCGACTGGCTCGGCGACCAGGATGCCATCGAATATCTCTGCCGTAACGCGCCCGAGGCGGTTTACGAGCTCGAGCACTGGGGACTGCCGTTCTCGCGCCGGGAGGACGGCAAGATCTACCAGCGCCCGTTCGGCGGGATGACCACGCATTACGGCAAGGGCATCGCACAACGCACCTGCGCTGCGGCCGATCGTACCGGCCACGCCATGCTCCACACCATGTATGGCCAAGCCTTGCGGCATTCCGCTGAGTTCTTCATCGAGTTCTTCGCCATCGATCTGATCATGGATGATGAAGGACGCTGCCACGGGGTCGTTGCCATCAAGCTGGACGACGGCTCGATTCATCGCTTCGGCGCGCACATGACGATACTTGCGACCGGCGGCTATGGACGCGCGTATTTCTCGTGCACCTCGGCGCACATCTGCACGGGCGACGGCAATGGTATGGTGCTGCGCGCCGGACTGCCGCTGCAGGACATGGAATTCGTCCAGTTCCACCCGACCGGAATTTACGGCGCAGGCTGTCTGATCACCGAGGGCGCGCGCGGCGAGGGTGCCTATCTCGTCAACTCGGAAGGCGAGCGCTTCATGGAGCGTTACGCGCCTTCGGCCAAGGATCTCGCCTCACGCGACGTGGTTTCCCGCGCCATGACCATCGAGATCCGTGAGGGGCGCGGCGTGGGCAAGCTCAAGGATCACATTTACCTGCACCTCGATCATCTCGATCCCGCCGTGTTGCACGAACGCCTTCCCGGGATCGCGGAGCTGGCGCGGATTTTCGCCGGAGTCGATATTGCCAGGGAGCCCATCCCCATCGTTCCCACCGTGCATTACAACATGGGCGGGATCCCCACGAACTATCGCGGCGAGGCGCTCACCAAGAAGAACGGCGCCGACGACTTCGTCGTGCCCGGCCTGATGTCGCTTGGGGAGGCCGCGTGCGTCTCGGTCCATGGGGCAAACCGGCTCGGCTCGAATTCACTTATCGACCTCGTGGTCTTCGGACGTGCGGCTGCGGCGCGCTGTGCCGACATGCTCGAGCCAGGAGCAAGCCACCCGGATTTGCCGAGCAATTCCGCCGATTTCGCGCTCTCGCGCCTGGACAAGTTCCGGCATGCGTCGGGCAAAACGCCGACCGCTCAGTTGCGCCTGAAAATGCAGAAGGTGATGCAGAGCAATTGCGCCGTCTTCCGCACCGGTCCCGTGCTCGAGGAGGGGCATAAGCTGATCGAGGATGTCTTTGCTGCGGTTGACGATATCAAGGTGACGGATCGCTCGCTGATCTGGAACTCGGATCTGATCGAGACTCTCGAGTTCGACAATCTCATCGTTCAGGCTGTGGTCACGATGGACTCCGCGGTGAACCGCACCGAGAGCCGCGGCGCTCATGCCCGGGAAGATTTCCCCGAGCGCGACGACAAGAACTGGATGAAACACACGCTGGCCTGGATCGACGGCCGCGGCAAGGTGAGCATCGATTATCGGCCGGTGCACACCTACACCCTTACCAACGAAATCGCTTACATCGAGCCAAAGGCCAGGGTGTACTGACATGGTGCAATTCACGCTGCCGAAGAACTCGCGGGTCACCGGGGGTAAGACCTGGGCCTATCCGAGCGGTGCGCACGAGGTGCGCGAGTATCGGATCTATCGCTGGAATCCCGAAGACGGGAGAAACCCGCGCATGGATACGTATTACGTCGATACCGGCGATTGCGGGCCGATGATCCTGGACGCGCTTATATGGATCAAGAACAATATAGATCCTACGCTGACCTTCCGCCGGTCCTGCCGCGAAGGCGTGTGCGGATCCTGCGCGATGAACATCGACGCCACGAACACGCTCGCCTGCATCAAGGCGATGTCGGAGATCAAAGGGGAGGTGAAGATCTATCCGCTGCCGCATCAGCCCGTGGTCAAGGACCTTGTCCCTGATCTGAGCAATTTTTACGCCCAGCATGCTTCCATCGAGCCGTGGCTGAAGACCGTCTCGCCCACCCCTCCGCACGAGTGGAAACAGAGCCACGAGGACCGGCAAAAGCTCGACGGTCTCTATGAGTGCATCCTGTGCGCGTGCTGCTCGACCGCCTGCCCCAGCTATTGGTGGAATAGCGAGCGCTTTCTCGGACCGGCTGCGCTGCTGCAGGCGAGCCGCTGGCTCGAGGACAGCCGCGACGAGGCAGCCGGTGAGCGCCTGGACAATCTCGAGGATCCGTTCCGCCTCTACCGCTGCCACACCATCTTGAATTGCGCCAAGGCCTGCCCGAAACACCTCAACCCGGCGAAGGCGATTGCCGGGATCAGGCGCATGATGGTCGAGCGGCGCACGTGATCGGATATCCGTAATGGCCCTGAGCGAAAATCTCCGCCGCGTGGTCACCACCGTCGACAAGAGCGACAAGGCGGTGGTTCTCCTTGATGGCCCCACGCCGCACAAGAAGGTCCGCCCGGTCGCGCAAACCGTGTCGCGCCTCATCTGGGTGACGGATCAGACGCCCGCAGATCTCTCCGGCACCGCCGATCGCGCGGCCATCGATATCGGTATCATGCCGCCCGCCGGCGGCAGCGTGTTTCGCATCGTGGAATTTCCGCCCGAGCCGCCGGAGATGCGCAACCTCGATCCCAAGAGCATGCATGCAAGCCTGGGCGACGGGGTCCCCAAGCGGGGGCGCCCGCCGCGCCACCCTGCCATGCACCGCACCCGCACCGTGGACTATGCCATCGTCATGGCCGGCGAGATCGACATGCTGCTCGACGATACGGAGATCCATCTCAAGGCCGGCGATGTGCTGGTTCAGCAAGGCACCAATCACGCCTGGGTGAATCGCGGTACCGCGCCCTGCCGTATCGCCTTCGTGCTGATCGATGCCAAGGAGCCTTGAGGGCGGCCAGCCCGCACGGCCCGCTGGTGCGCACGGCGGTTGCGATTTTCTCTGATGTCGAAAACTGAGCAGCCAGCCGGTTTGCCGCCCGTTGCCGATAGAACCGTGGCCTTCAATCCCGCGACCGCGGGCTGGGAGCCTTACCGGGACGAGGGCTTCATTGGCCTGGTCGGTCCGTTCTGGAGACGGCCGTCCGGCGACAGCTATCTCTATGCGTTCATGGCGGAGCCCAAGCACCATAACCGCCGCGGCATCGTGCAGGGCGGCATGCTGATGACGTTTGCCGACCGCTCCATGGGAATGACGTGTTGGTACGCCAATGAGCGCCAGCCACAGGCGACCGTGCAACTGGACATGCATTTCATAGATGCCGTTCAGATCGGCGAGTTTGTCGAAGCCAAGTGCAGGGTCGTCCGCCGGACGCGCTCGCTCATCTTCATGAGCGCGGAGCTCATGGTCGGTCATCGGGTCGTTGCAACCGCCAATGGGGTGTGGAAGACGTTGGGTAAAACTCGCAGCCAGGCCCAAACGACGATTGGCCCTTTGTGACCTGAACGCCTAAGGGAGCGAACCGAGCTTGCCGCGATGCTGATCGCATGCAACCCGCAACGTGGCGTGGCAAGCGGCGCGTTCACCCCCTCTCCGAGAAAGCTGGTGTGAGCATGATCGGACGCAGAGACGACCCTGCCTTTCTCTACTTTCCCTCCAATTATCGCTGGTCCATGGGCCTGCTCATCTGCTTGGGCGCGGCGCCGTGGACCGGGATCGAGATCGATGAGGTGCATCGCGTCGGGCGCGCGCTCGAAGACCGTGTCGGCGACGATAAGGCCTGGTTCTCGGAATGGACGCGCATGGGCGATAAGATCGAGGCGCGCGGGCGCGAGGAGGAGAAGCGCGGCCACCGGCGGACTGCGGCTTCCTGCTTTCTGCGGGCGTCGCGCTATTATCAGACCGGCGAACGCTTCATTCATCCGCGCTCGCAGCAGAGCCAGGACGTCTACGCAAAGTCCGTCCGGATCTTCAAGGAGGCTGCTGCCGGCATTGCCCGTTCGCGCATCGAGCCGGTCGAGGTGCCCTATGAGCATACGAGCCTGCCTGCGCTGTTGGTGCATCCCGATCGATCTGACGGCGCGACACGACCTGCGCCTTGCATGGTGTTCTTCGACGGCTTCGATGTGACCAAGGAGCTGCAGTACGGGTATGGCATCCCCGATCTCGCGGCGCGCGGCATTGGCTGCCTCATTGTCGATGGACCAGGCAACGGCGAAAGCGTGCGGTTTCGCGACCTCCCGCTCATTGCCGAGACGGAACGTTACGCCACGCCGGTCTATGAGTATGTGGCTTCGCGCAGCGAGTTCGACGCAAAGCGCATCGGCGTGATGGCGCTGAGCCTTGGCGGCTACTATGCACCGCGTGCAGCCGCGCTCGAGCCGCGTTATGCCTGCTGCGTCGCCTGGGGCGCGCAGTGGGATTATCACGCCGTCTGGGCCAAACGGCTCGATGAGCTTGCCAGCGGCAAGGTGCTTTCGCTCTCCGTCCCGCCGGAGCACCTGCAATGGGTGCTCGGAGTCTCAAGCCAAGCCGCAGCGCTCAAGAAGCTCGAAGGCTTTCGCCTCGACGGCATCGTGCAGAGGATGCGCTGTCCCTTCCTGCTCCTGCACGGCGAAGGCGACGAGCAGATCCCGCTCGCGATTGCGCAAAAATGCTTCGACGCGGTCGGCTCGACCGAGAAAACGCTTCGCGTCTTCACGCGCGAGGAGGGCGGCTTTCATCATTGTCAGGTCGACAATGTCACCATCGGCGTGCACGCCATGTGGGACTGGATCGAGGACGTGCTGAAGCCCGGGAGCTGACTACCGCCCGATCGCCTGTCGCAGGATTGCGCGGGCAGGCTCCGATCCGTCGAGCGGGCGCAACGCGCGGTGCTTGATCTGCCAGCCCCGCGGCGTCCGCACGAGATCCCAGCGATTGGCGGTCATGCGGTGGATCCGGAAACCCTTGGAGCTGCCGTGATTGGGCACGTCCACGGGATCGCCTTGCGTCTGCGGGACGATGATCTGCAAATAGGACGTGACCACTGCGGTATCGCCCGCGATCGCGACATGCGGCAGGCCGGTGAAATGGGCAAGTCCGCCGCTGATCGCGGCCTGATGCGCCGGGCTAAGCACCTGCTCGGCAATGCCAGTACGCCCGCGGGGGCTGGAAAGGTTCTCACCGCGGTCGAACACTCCGTCCTCCACCCAGCTCGCGGAAATATGCTCGCTGCCGCCGGTGTCGGCGCTCGGTGGATGGCTCGCGATCAAATTGTAGATCGCGAGCCGATCCTCGATGGCCTGAATGCGGTCTTCCAGGCCGCGTGTGGTTGGCATCTCTCGTGCTCCATTCTCTCGCGCTCATGAATCCCGAATGCAACGGGCTTATCATTGAGCATGGCTCGCCAGCCCCGAGCAACGGCGCAGCTGCTGCAAGGGTTGCTTGCCCTTGCGCTTGCATCGCAAGTCATTCAGAACCCGACCGGTCAAGCGACCTGGGGATCCATCAAACCGGATCAATCGGCTCGAGAGGAGGCATGAAAGCGGGCGTTGCCACTGAAACCGGTCTTGCGTTACGCGACATACCGCAACCGCGACCCAAGCCGAACGAAGTGCTGGTAAAGGTGCGGGCTGCCGCGCTCAACCGCGCCGATCTGGCAACCGCGCGCGGCATCCCCCACGGCAGCCACGGCGGGATCGGAGCGCCCGTCGGCATCGAATGGGCCGGCGAAGTGGCAGAAACCGGCGCCGAGGTGAAGGGTTACCGTCCCGGCGACCGCGTCATGTGCTCGGGTACCGGTGGGTACGCGGAATACGCGGTGAGCGACTGGGGACGCGTAAACCCGATGCCGGATGGGATGAGCTTCGAGCAGGCCGCAACGCTGCCGGTCTCGCTCATTACGCTGCACAATGCCCTGGTCACCGCGGGGCGGCTCGCCGCCGGCGAGAGCGTGATGATTCAGGGCGCAAGCTCGGGTGTCGGTCTGATGGGGCTGCAGCTCGCCAAGCTCAAAGGCGCGCAGCTGGTGATCGGCACTTCCACCAACAATGCCCGCCGCGCGCGGCTCTCCGAGTTCGGCGCCGATCTCGCCCTCGACACACGCGACGCTGGCTTCGCTGACGACGTCTTGCAGGCAACCGGGGGCAAAGGGGTGAACCTCGTCGTCGATATGCTGTCAGGCCCGGTGGTGGCGCAGACGATGCGAGCGATCGCGATCCTCGGGCGCATGGTCAACGTCGGGCGCCTCGCGGGCACCAAGGCCGAGCTCGACTTCGATCTGCATGCGCTGCGCCGCATCGACTATATCGGCGTCACCTTCCGTACCCGCACGCTCGAGGAAGTGCGCGAGATCAACCGGCGCATGCGCGCCGATCTGTGGGAGGCGGTGACAGCCGGCAAGCTCTCGCTGCCGATCGACAGCCGATTCTCGCTCGACCAGGCGGTGGAGGCGCAAGCCCACATGCGCGCCAACAAGCACTTCGGCAAGATCTTGCTCGCGATGTAAGGGAGAGGAAAGGGCGATGTCCCGCAAACTCGAGCTCAGCTTCGCCTGCGGCGATTACGAGATCATGCGTGCCCTCAAGGAGGGCATCGTCCGTCCGGAAGGGATCGAGCTCACGGTCCTCACCGATATGGCTGCCGCACCGCGGCACTGGCGGTTTCTGCGCGGGCGCGAATTCGACGTCGCCGAAGTGTCGGGGTCAGGATACATCGCGGCGCGCGACCGCGATCTTCCGTTCCGCGCGATCCCGGTTTTTCCCCATCGGCGCTTCCGGCACGGCTTCATCTTCATCAATATGTCGAAAGGAATCAAAAAGCCCACCGATCTCGTCGGCCGAGCAGTGGGTACCAAAGGCTATCTATTCACCGCCGGCGTGTGGATGCGCGGCATAATGGAGCGCGATTATGGCGTGGCGCCGAAAACGATTCGCTGGCTGAGCGAGCTCGATGAGGATGTCGATTTCACTCCGCCGCCTGGTCTCGACATTACCCAGGTCGCTGAGGGGAAATCGCTCGAGGAACTGTTGGCGGCAGGCGAGATCGATGCGCTGTTCTCGCCTGACCTGATCAGGCCGTTGACCTCGGGCGACAAGCGCGTCGGGAGGCTCTTCCCTAATTACAAGCAGGAGGAGATCGCGTTCTATCGCAATACCGGCATCTTCCCGATCATGCATGTGGTTGGCATCAAGCAGGAGATCGTGGAGCGACATCCCTGGGTGCCTATCAACCTGTACAAGGCTTTCGAGCAGTCGAAGGCGCTTGCCATGCAGCGGATGGCAAACCCGCGCATTGTGCCGCTGGCGTGGTACCGCGAGGCCTGGGAGGAGCAGGAAGCTATTCTTGGCAAGGACCCCTGGGAGTACGGGCTGACCGAGCGCAACCGGAAAAATTTCGAGCGGCTCGTGTCCCATTCCTCCGAGCAAGGGTTGATCAAGCGCCGCCTGCCGCTGGATGAGCTGTTCCTGAACGTATCAGAGGGCCGCAACCGCAACGAGTTCAGGTTTTAGCCCGGGTCCGCTGGGGTTCGCTGCTGGCATTCGGCCGCTGGTCGCGGCGAAGGGCGCCGCCTACTATATTCCGATCGTCACAACGAGGCTGCGATCATGACCGTTGCCGCCACCTCAGCTGCTGAAGGTTTCCCGCGCCGGGCATTCACCGTCGAGGACATTGGTCGAATGCTGGACGCCGGCATCCTCGGCGAGGACGAGAGATTTGAGCTGATCGAGGGGGACATTGTGATGATGCCGGCCAAGAGGCTTGCACATGAGCGAACCAAATCCGCCCTGAATATCGCCGTGGTCCGAGCATTGCCGGATCATCTGACGGTCGGGGTGGAAGTAACGCTGCGCCTCACCGATACGATCATGCTCGAGCCTGATATTGCGGTCTTTCCCAAAGAGCTGTTTACGAAATCGGGGAGCAGGTTCGCCCAGCTCGATCCCGGCGAAGCCCATCTCGTCATCGAGGTTGCCGCTTCGAGTATCGCCTACGACAAGGGTCTCAAGGCCCGGCTCTATGCCGCCCATCGAGTCCGCGAGTTCTGGGTCGTCGACGCCAACGAGCGCATCACGTGGGTGCACACCGGCCCTACCGGCGACGGCTGGTGCTCGATCATCCAACGCGGTCCGCAGGAGGAGCTCACCACGCCGGCCTTGCCCGGCCTTTCTATCCGGCTCGACGACATCGGCTGAACGACAGCATCCGACAGCAGTTATTTCTTTCTGATGCGGAACACCAAGAGGTCGCCCTCACGGGAGCTCGATTCGAGCGTGTCGCCGGTCTGATGGGTAAGGTTCGGGATATCGATGGCGGTCAGCGGATCGGTGCATTCGACGATCAACAGGTCGCCGTGCTTGAGCCCGCCGAGAGCCTTGCGCGCCCGCAGCGCCGGCAGCGGACATTTCAGCCCGCGCAGATCGATGGTCTTCTCCGTCATCATTCTACACATAGCATGAGCACCCTGGTGTCGAAGAAAAACGGTGCGGGCGCGAGAATTGCCGCCATCCTCCTCTCGGTGATGGCGCTAAACACAAGCCCCGGCTTGGCCCATGCCCAGCTGCGCGGGCATGGCGGCGCTGTCCGCGCCATAGCGATATCGCGCGACGGAGCGGAAGCCGTCTCCGGGAGTTTCGATACTTCCGTGATCCGCTGGTCGCTGCGGAAGAACACCGCGGAACAGGTGCTGCGTTTCCACGAAGGCGCAGTGAATGCCGTTGCTTTCCTCAGCGATGGCCGCATCGCCTCAAGCGGGGAGGATGCACGTATTGCGCTCTGGAAGCGGGGCGAGAGCGAGCCCTCTATCGTGCTCGCCGGACACACGGCGCCCGTGGCCGCGCTCAGCGTCTCGCCCGACGGCGCGAGCCTCGCCTCGGCATCGTGGGACCGCACCGCGCGGCTTTGGCCGCTTGCGCGGGCCGGCGATCCGCGCGTGCTCGAGGGGCACACCCAACCCGTGAACGCCGTCGCGTTCTCCCGCGATGGCAGCGCGCTGATCACAGCCGGATACGATGCGACGCTGCGCATCTGGCCGCTCGCTCGCTCTGGTCCCACTCTCGCCACAACCCTGCCGGCGCCGCTTAATACGGTTGCGGTTGCGGCCGACGGCGAGATCATCACCGCCGGCGCGGATGGAAAGGTCTATCTCCTTTCTACGGCAGGCGAGATCAGGGGCGAGATCGCAGCTGGCGCGTCGCCGATCATCGCGGCGGCGCTCTCTCCGGACGGCCGCCTGATCGCTGCGGCGAGCATCCGCGGCTCGGTCGCCATCATTGAGCGCAGGTCGCGCACGCTCCTGCGCACCCTGGTGGGCCCCGGGCTGCCGGTATGGTCGGTCGCGTTCTTTCCCGACAGCCGCACGCTGCTGAGCGGCGGCACCGATCGGGTGATCCGGCGCTGGGACACACGCACCGGCGAACCCATCGGAGCTGCCGTCGTTGGCGCGCCCGAGGATCCGCTTGCGGCCTTTGCCGGCGATCACGGCGCCGAGCTGTTTCGTGCCTGTGTGGCCTGTCATACGCTGCGGGCCGACCAAGGGCCCCGCGCCGGGCCCACTCTCGCCGGTATCTTCGGCCGCAGAATTGCGACCCTGCCCGGCTACAAGTTTTCAGCAGAGCTCAAGAAGCTCGACATCACCTGGACGCCGGAGACGGTCTCCAAGCTGTTCGAGCTCGGCCCCATGGCTTACACCCCGGGGACCAAGATGCCGGAGCAGCGCATCGGCTCGGCCGAGGACCGCGCGGCGTTGGTCAAGTTTTTGCAACGGGCAACCAAGCAGAAGTAGTGGCCTAGGTCAGCGTGGGCTCAAGCTCGAAGGGCAAAATTTTTCTCGACAATTAACTGCGACTCATGCATAAGCGGGCATCCTTCAGATGTGTCTTCAAAAGCCCGGTGCGGATTACGGCGCCGGTTTTGCTCTTCGCTGCTGTGCGATCCGCGATGCGAGCGCTGGCAGGCCATCATTGCGCGCAGTGGCAGGGACCTGAGCGCCACCTCGACCGATGGGCAGGAGCTCCTCGCCAACATCGTCGAACGCGGACACGTGGAAACAATGCGGGTCCTCGGCTTGCGCGACAACTTCTTCGGCTGGCGGAGACCTACGGCCGCAAGGACGGCAATGCGATCTGCATCGATCTCGCTGTTTCGCAGAGCGATCTGGCGAGCCTGGTCGAGATGACGCGGGAGAGCATCAACAAGCAATTGTGCAATTGGCGTCGCGCCGGGGTGATCTGGTTCAAAGGCAAAAATTACAAAGTGCTGAAACTCGATGCCTTGAGGAATGCTGCCAAGGCATAAAAGCATGATCGCATTGGGTAACGTTTGCTGCACTGCATGATTTACTCGAAGACAGCTGGTCAGCAGCTTCACAACGATACTGCATTGGTTGCCTCGGTCAGCCGGGCGACGAGAGTCTGCTGTGCCAGTGTTTCATGCCGATCGCGATGGCGTAGCAGTGCGTATTCACGTGGAGGCAAATCGACTGGAACGGCACTGAGCGTCCCGGCGGCAATCGCGGAGGCCACCACGTGCCGCGAAATGACCGTGGCGCCGGCGCCGGCTTCGATCGCTTCACGTACAGCTTCGTTGCTTGGCAAGACCAAAGAGATATTGAGGTCGTCCAGAGACAAGCCTTCATGACGCGCCAAATCTTCGAGCCCGCGGCGAGTGCCCGAGCCAGCCTCGCGTATCACCCAGGCGATGGAGCGAAGATCGAGCCGACCCGCTCCATTGACAGGCACCGGTGGGTAATTCGAGGCAATCACAAGTACAAGCTGGTCTTGGTCGATCCGCTGCCGCGTGAGCGCCGGGTGCTGTGTCGGACCTTCAACCAAGCCGACATTAGCCTTGCCCTCGACGACGGCGGTCTCGACGTCCTGGGTATTGCCGATAACGACGTTGAGGCGCACACCAGGGTTGGCATTGTGGAAGTCGGCAAGTCGGCGAGGTAGCCAATAAGTCGCAATTGTCTGGCTTGCCGCGATGCTCACCGGGCCGACCGGTCCACCGGCGAGGTCTTGCAGAACGGCACGCGCCATCGAGGCTCTGTCGAGCACCGCGCGCGCCTCGCGCTGGAAGATCCGGCCAACCTCGGTCAATTGGATACCGCGGCCGACCCGGTCAAAAAGCTTGATTTCATACGAAGATTCCAATGCCGCGATCGCGGCCGACGCCGCCGATTGACTCATGCCCAATGCCTCGGCGGCCCGCGTCACGTGGCCCCGCTCCGCCACCTCAATAAAGATACGCAACTGATCCAGCGTCATGTGAGACTAATCGTATATTCCGATTGAAATGACAAGACCAATAGATAAATCAAAACATTTCTGTTGCAGGGCAGGACTGCGCGTGGATAACTTTACGCTCTACGCGGGCCTTACCGGGGTGATTACTAATGTTCGCAGCAAATTCGTTCGCCGACCTGTCGGCGTTGACAATAAATCCGTTTGCACACCTTTCGACGCTCGTATCGCCAGTGATCATGCAGACGTACGTCATCGTCATGATCGTTCTGGTCGCCGCCGGTACGCTCTTCGATATCATCCACAAAAGAAGCGCCGCGTATTTCTTCGCCAACTGGCGAGATTCGAAGGGCAAAGCGCGGCAGCAGGTCGGCGGCGGCGAAATGGTGGCGATCGCCGTGCAGACCGCTGTGGTCGACGTGCTGGCCTCGGGCGAGTTCTGCAACGCGCGCCGGCGGCTCGCGCATCTTCTCACCATGTACGGCTTCGTGGTCTATCTGATCACCACCGTCATGATGGTGTTCTGCTATCCGACGACGGGCGCCCCAACACCGCGATGGCTCCCGCTGCTTTGGTATATCGGCGGATTGATGGTGTGCGTTGGCGGCTACTGGTTCTGGTTCTTCATCCGAGTCGATGTCGCCGCGGAAGGCAATTCGCCGTTCCGCTTCGAACGCGCCGATATGTTTGTTGTGTCGCTCGTGCTTAGCGTCACCTTCGGTCTGCTCTGGGCTTACGCTGAGACGACGGGCCATGTTCGCTTCTCTTACTTTCTCCTCGGCTTATTCCTGATCGTGACGACGTTTCTGTTCGTCTCGATTCCGTGGTCGAAATTCTCGCACATGTTCTTCAAGTCGGCCGCGGCGCTGGAGAAACGAATATCCAAGGCCAACGGTTCGGCCCAGAATTTACCGACGTTGACCCGCGACGATCCCGAACAACAGAAACGACATTCCATGGAGTTGTTGCGAAGTGCTCCGATGCGAATGGGACTTGGCATCAAGCGCGAAGCGCCACGCCACTATTAGAAAGCAGCTCGCAAGTTTTAACGGAATAGCTAGGGGAGCCGACTAATGCCAACCTTCGTCTACATGACAAGGTGCGACGGATGCGGACATTGCGTCGATATCTGTCCCTCGGACATCATGCACATCGATCAGACTTATCGTCGCGCTTACAACATCGAGCCGAGCATGTGCTGGGAGTGCTACTCCTGCGTCAAGGCTTGCCCGCAGAATGCGATCGATGTGCGGGGATATGCCGATTTCGCCCCGCTCGGTCATAGCGTTCGCGTCAACCGCGACGAAGAGAAAGGCACGATCGCCTGGAAGATCATATACCGGAACGGCACGGAGAAGAGTTTCCTGTCACCGATTACGACCAAACCTTGGGGCACGGCAATCCCGAAGCTCGCCGACGTTCCCGCGCCGAGCAAGGAAATGCGCGACAGCCAGCTGCTGTACAACGAGCCAAAGTGGATTCGTATGGATGACGGCGGTTTGCATACCCTTCAGTCGGCCGGTCTCAAGATGAAGAAAGGTGTGTATTACTGATGGCCTACAAAACGATCGTCGAAGACAACATCGATATCTTGGTCGTCGGTGCGGGCCTCGGCGGCAGCGGTGCCGCCTGGGAGGCCCGGTTCTGGGGGCAGAACAAGAAGATCGTTATTGCCGAGAAAGCGAACATCGATCGCTCCGGCGCGGTCGCCCAGGGTCTGTACGCCATCAACTGCTACATGGGGACCCGGTGGGGCGAAAATAAACCGGAGGACCATGTCCGCTACGCTCGCATCGATCTGATGGGGCTGGTGCGCGAAGACCTGCTGTTCGATATGGCCCGTCACGTCGACTCCACGGTGCACCAGTTTGAAGAATGGGGCCTGCCCATCATGCGCGACCCGAAATCCGGTCGCTATCTGCGTGAGGGGCGATGGCAAATCATGATTCATGGCGAATCCTACAAGCCCATCGTGGCCGAGGCCGCCAAGAAATCTGCGGACAAGGTATTCAATCGCATCTGCGTCACCCACCTGCTGATGGATGACGGCAAGGAGAACCGGGTCGCCGGTGCCGTCGGCTTTAATGTACGCACCGGCAACTATCACGTCTTCAAGTCCAAGACCGTGATCTGCGGCGCGGGCGGCGCTTCCAATATCTTCAAGCCGCGTTCGGTGGGCGAAGGTTCCGGCCGTACCTGGTATGCGCCCTGGTCGTCAGCGTCCGCCTATGGGCTCATGATCGAAGCCGGCGCCAAGATGACGCAGATGGAAAACCGCATCGTGCTGGCACGTTTCAAGGACGGTTACGGCCCGGTCGGCGCCTATTTCCTGCATCTGAAGACCTATACGCAAAATTGCCTGGGCGAGGAGTATGAATCCAAATGGTTCCCCGAACTTCAGAAGATGGTCGGAAAGGAATATCTGGATCCGGAAGCTTCGCACTTAACTCATAGGCCGATTCCGACCTGTCTACGCAACCATTGCATAATCAGTGAAGTGAATGCCGGCCGCGGCCCCATTCACATGGTGACCATGAGGGCCTTCCAGGATCCTCATCTGGAAGAGGTCGGTTGGGAAAACTTTCTCGGCATGACCATCGGCCAGGCGGTCCTCTGGGCTTCGACTGACGTGGATCCCAAGAACGAGAACCCCGAGCTGACCACATCCGAGCCCTATGTCATGGGCTCGCATGCTACCTGTTCAGGCGCCTGGTGCTCGGGCCCCGAGGACGTTTCTCCGCCCGAGTATTTCTGGGGGTACAACCGCATGACGACGATCGAAGGCCTGTTCGGCGCCGGTGACGCAGTCGGCGGCACGCCGCACGCCTTTTCATCCGGTTCGTTCACCGAGGGCCGTCTCGCTGCGAAGGCTGCCTGTAAATATATCGACGACGGCAAAGCCCAAGGCATCGTCGTATCCGAGGAGCAGATCTTCCGCCGGAAGAAGGAAATTTACAAGCCACTGGAGCACTACAAGATCTATCGCAACGAGATCGTGGCCGGCGACGTTAACCCGCATTACATCAATCCCAAGCAGGGCCTGGATCGTCTGCAGAAGCTCATGGACGAGTATTGCGGCGGGGTGACGGTCAGCTACATGACTAACGACAAGCTTCTCAATATCGCACTCAAGAAGCTCAAGGTCATGGAGGAGGATCTCGAGAGCCTGGCTGCAAAGGATATTCACGAGCTGCTGCGTGCGTGGGAGCTGAAGCACCGCCATCGCGCCGCAGAGTGCGTCACGCAACACACCCTGTTCCGCAAGGAGACTCGCTGGCCGGGCTACTACTACCGCGGCGACGCCATGAAGGTCGACGACGCAAACTGGCACGTACTGACTGTTTCGCGCCGCGACCCGAAGACAGGTGAATACACCATGGAGAAGGCGCCCTGTTATCATCTGGTTGGGGCAGACGAGTAACAGTTTCTCCGAGCGGACGATTCTGTTGAACGTTCACCGGGATGCAAAAAGACCAACATGTTGCTTTCGCTGCACTCTACAAATCCGGTTCTTCAAGGTTCCGAAGAAGCGCGCGTGAACATTATTGACAAAACCGACGAGGAAATACAGGCCATAGCCGAGCCTCTGTGGCGCGACCTCGTCAAGAATTCGAATGAAGGAAAGTACGGAGAGTTCGTCAAGAATTTCTCCAGTTCCATGGCGCTTGCCATGAATGAAGTTACCGTTGGCCACCAGTTCGCCAACAGCGAGCTTGCCAGAAATCTGTCTGAGCACTTCGACTATCTCAGCATCATTCGCCGAGGCGAGCATGTGACGGTTCTCTATCGGCAACGCAGCACCAAAAGGCCCGGCGAATGGCTTGGTCGGCTTGTCCTCGGCTATGAGAATGGACAAATCAGGATTTTTGGTGCGTCCATCTTCTGAGCGCTTCGGATTCGACATGAGTGAAACCATCCACGATGGCAAATATGTCGAACTCACCTACAAGGTGACCGACAAAAAGTCGGGTCATGTTCTCACTATAGTCGAATTTCCGTTGGGCTACATTCACGGGCACAATGAAATTTTGTCCCCCTCCGTGCACGCGCAACTGGAGGGCCGATCTGCGGGCGAGCTCATCGAGGTGCCGATCGATGGCAATCGGATCTTCGGCGCCCGGGACGAGACGCTGGTCTTTACGGATCACGTCGAGAACGTTCCTGAGGAATATCGGAAGGTCGGCATTTCCATCCTCATGGAAAACGCCAAGGGCCAGACCCGCAGCTTTCTCGTGACGAGAGTCGACGACAAGACGCTCACGGTCGATGGCAACAATCCGCTTTGCGGCAGAGAGCTCGTCTTTACGCTCAAGATCGTGACCGTGCGCGAGCCAACCGATGAAGAAGCAAGAGCGGGCGGAGCGATCGACGCGCAAGCGGCTGTCGACCCGTCACTCGTGCGACCTGTTTGAGTGCTAATCCCAGCTTCAATACAAAAGGTGACTTATGAGCAGCGAGCAAAAACCAATCACCAAAGTTCCTGATGGCCACGCACGCTTTGTGACGACGCGCCAGAAACCGGCAGACGAAAAAGGCTTCGTTGGTTTTGAAACCGTCTGGCAACCGTTCCAGAAGGAAGCCGAATACGAAACCCCGAAGCGGCCGTAAACTGCCAGTTCAGTCGGCCAGAGGTGGTCGCGATCCTTAAGCAGTGTTACGCGAGTTTCTGATCGACAGGTCGACGCCAACGTCATGATCATTGCGCAGATCTCAGACACTCATATTGCGCTGGACTCGCCCGACGCCCGTCAAAGAATAAATGATTTCGAGCGAGCGATTGCGGATATCAATGCGCTCGATCCAGCTCCCGATCTTATCGTGCACACCGGGGACATCGTTCATAACGGGCGGCTAGAGGAATACGCGCAAGCGGGAGCCGTTCTGGCGACGGCACGCGCTCCTGTTTATGTTATGGCCGGCAACAAGGATGATCGAGTGAATTTGCGTACGGCATTCGCCGGCGGCGGGTATCTGACGCCCGGTACAGAATTTATCGATTATGTTATCGAGAAGTATCCCGTAAGACTGATTGCCGTAGATACGCTCAATACCCTAAGCAACAAGGGCGACTTTTGCATCGAGCGGACGAGGCGTCTGACCGCCATGATCGGCGTCGAGACCACCAAACCGATCGCAGTTTTCGCACATCACCCGCCGTTCGTGGTTCCCGTGGGTCCGGACTCCATCAACTTCGAGACATTGCAGATGATGGAGCGATTGCGCCAAATACTCGTGGAATCGGGCCGTGTTATAGCGGTTATCAGCGGTCATGTTCACCGGGGTACCGCAGGCTACGTCGGCAGCATCCCGGCCACAGTCATGCCGAGCATCGCAACGACATTGCGTAAGGGAGAATATCCACCTCACATGAAGACGCTTCCGGTCTATCACATCCACCGGTATGATCCGGCTTGGGGATTTGGAACCGAAACGCGGATCGTTGCTACCACTTACCCGTCGCCAGACGCGACCGTAGCAGTCCGACGTGAATGACCCATCTCGGACAAAAGCAGCGTGGAATTATTGCGTTGCGTTTTGCCGCCTTCACCCCCGGTCCAAGCCCCTCTCTGCGTCTCAGACACGGAGAACGCCATGGACCTGTCCGGCCTGCGCATCTTCAGTACCTCGTTCGCGAGGGCGACGTGACCCGCACCCTGAGCAGCTCCATCGCGTACAATCCAATGTCACTACCCGGATTGGGCAGCTGGAGGCGGACCTCGGCGTCACGCTGTTCATTCGGGAGGGCAAACGGTTGCATCTCGCGCCTCTCTACCTTGGAGCTTCGCACCGGGAACTCTCAGTAATTTGCCCGAGGCCAGATCGGAGAAAGAGGCCAAAGTGCAGGCTCGACCGTTCGAAATTTTGCTCGACCATATTTTACTCGACAATGAGCCGCGACTCATGCATAAGGGCGCATCCATCAGATGGGTCTTCAAAAGCCCGGTGCGGATTACCGTGCCGGTTGTGCGCTTGGACTGCTGCGGTGAGGAGACTGTCATGCCGGCGATCCGCGATGCGAGCGCTGGCGGGCCGATGCCCGGGGAGACGCGGTTGCGGAACGACGGGATTTTGCCGGTTCAACTCAAACGCGAAGAAATTCCTGTAAATTTCCTGTTTTTCACAGGGAGCCTCGATTCCGCTCTCCCATCGGTTGTAATTGCAAGCGAACGCGGAGACCTGCTGCTGCGCGTGCGGCTCGATTCTACGATTGGTTGTCGTAGGTCTATTGGGCAACCATTTTTGCCGTTTTGCCCAAACGAACCCAATGGAAAAACCCTAGTGAAAACAATGTTTGAATATGAACGGAGCCAACCTGGAGAATGTTTGGCCGGGAGGAGCCCGACGGCGCGCGACACCGGAAAGCATTTTGGCCGAACGAACCCAAGCCACGACATCTCGCCGTATCCATCAACCTCGTCCTCTGAGGAGCGCGCTTGCGCGCGACTCGAAGCCTCATCCTCTGAGGAGCGCCGCCTTCGGTGGCGCGGCGCGTTGATGTATGTCATGACGGGCGTTAAACTGACAAACATGGAAAAGACCCAAATTTATTTTCGCAGGGAAGAGCTCGATGCCTTGCGGAAGGCCGCTGCACGGTCCGGACGAAGCGTCGCTGAGTTGGTCCGAGACGCCGTTCGCCAGGTCGTGCTCAAGCCGAATGCCGCTGGTCCGGTTGCGCTGTGGGACGGTAAGCCGAAGCGAACATCAATCGAGCACGACAGCGTCCATGACGAGCCCTGATGCGCCAAGGCGAGTCTGTTTTTGTCGACAGTAGGTCTTGGATCGCACTTGCGCTGTCGCGTGATCCGCTGCATCCGCGAGCGCGTGAGCAATGGGATCTGTTACAGGGAGCAGGCGCGAAGCTTCATACCTCGGTCCCTGTTGTCATCGAAACATTTACATTTCTTGATCGCAACGCGAATCGGGACGTGGCGTTAAGCTGGCAGCAGTCGATCTACAAGGCAGGTACGGTGAAAATCCTGTGCTGTGATCTGCGCGATTTGGAGCGGTCCTGGGAGTATTTTCGACGTTCGGACCTGCACAAGCTGTCGGCAGTCGACGCTACGAGCTTTGCGATCATGCGGCGCGCACGCATTCGGCTTGCCTACACCTTTGATCACCACTTTGCCGTAGCTGGTTTCAGAATAGTGACTTAGCTTCCTCCTGGATCGACTGGTCCCTCGCCTGTCCAAGCTCGCCTGGGACGCTACCGGAACCCAATTCGGGCAGCGGCAGCTGCAATACGAAAGATATTACGCCGGCGATCCCGTCCGCCTGGGAGCCTCGATCTATGTGATGCAGGATCACACCGCCCCGCTCGCGGCCATCGACCGGGCGCTCGCAGGTTTGCGGCGGACCTAAGTGTGAGCCTCGGATTCCACTTGGTGCAGCGCCGCTTGGCACGCGCGCTCGATCTCCTCCACAATGGCTGCAGGATCCCCGCCCGTCAGCGCGTCGCGGCAGCATCTGAACAACTGCTCGGTTCTTTCCGCTCCGACGATCGGGCCGGCAAAGCGTGCGAATTTCTGGTGGACTTTGACGCGATCAAAAGGCCGCGCCGGGTCGCCCGGGATAGCGGTGACGACGCGCTGGTAGCGCGCGCTGCCGGCTTCGACTTCGATCCGCGCAGGCCAATGGCGGGGGTATTGGGCGAGGAGGCTTTGGTCGGGCTCGACTGTGATCTTGGCCATGAAGTCGCGAGCATGCTGCGACGGGTCCGGTGGTGAAAGACCCGGTGCGGCAGTCCCGTGCGCAGCGAGCGCTTCTGCGGCCATGCAGAATGCAACGCTGGTGAGATGGGAAGCGCGGTCGCCGCTCTTCACGTCGTGATCGATCATTTTGCGGTGGGGCGGCAGCACCCACACGCGAATGCGATCGATCTCCTTCGGCCGTACGCCGTTGTCAATGATCTCCCGCAAAGCCTGTGTCGCCGCCATGGTCTGTCGTGCTGCACACCAGGGCTTGAAGGACACGTCCGTCAATACTGAGCCGGCGCCAAGCCCGTCCGTGAGCTCGCCTGGGCTGACCGCCATTCCATAGACACTGTGAAAAAAATTGCCTTCCATCAGGTCGACGTCGGACGTGAATCTCGCTTGCGCCGCAAGCGCCGCGGTCAGTCCGTTGCTGGCGGCGTTCCCGACCGCCAGCCAACGCGACGTACCCACTGCATGGTGCTGGCCAACCCCGGGCGCGGCGGAGGTCAGCGCAAGAGCGAGCGCATTGGCGCTTTGCTTCGCATCGAGCTTGAGAAGACGTGCTGCGGCGGCCGCAACCCCGAACGGCGCGGCAAGATAGGTCGGCCAGATTCCGCGATAACGGACGGTAGGGCCGTCAATAGCGAGCCCGAGCCGGATCATCGCCTCATAGCCTGCAAGGATCGCGGAAACTGTAACGTCTCCTTCAGCCGATGGGTTGGCGGCCGCCAGGCTTAGAACGGCGGGAATGACGATGGCGCCCGCAGTTGTCATTGAAGCGAGATGGATGTCGTCGATCTCGCTCAGGCGCGCGAGCGCGCAGCGCGTCGCAACATCAATCGCGATGCCGGCGCCCGTGTTGTGGCGTAGCTGATCGCGAAACTGCAGCAGCAGCCGGCCCTCGGCAGTCGCAGTGCTGGCGATCAGGGCACCCACGGTATCGATGAGGTGAAGCTCGATCCTCTCGCGCAGCTCCTTTGCGACCGGGGCGCTTGTCGCGATCCAACGCCCGAGCTGCTCAAGCGCGCTCATCCCGCATTAAGCCGCAAGGTCCGCCACCACCGCGTCGAGCACGGGGAAGCCGGCCGTGGTCACCCGCAGTCTTCCCTCCCTGGTCACCTCCACCACGCCTTGCTCGCGCAGGAGATTAATCCGGCGATCATCCAGGCGGCGCCCGGCGAGCGCTGCATAGCGGCTAGGCTCCACTCCCTCGGCGAGCCGCAGCCCCATCAGCAGGAGCTCGTCTGCCGCTTCCTCCCGCGCGAGAGCCTCATCAGTGATCACTCCGTGGCCGCGCGCCTCGACCAGCGCAAGCCATTCCTCCGGCCGCTTCTCCGTCGCGGTCGCGTAACGCGAGCCTTCGATCTCCAGCCGACCATGCGCCCCGGGTCCGATGCCCGCATATTCCTGGGCACGCCAATAGATGAGATTGTGCCGGCATTCCCCTCCCGGTCGCGCATGGTTGGAAACCTCGTAGGCGGGAAACCCGGCATCGGCGCAAACCGTCTGCGTCACGTCATAGAGCGCGCGCGCCGTGTCCTCGTCCGGGGTCATCAGCTTGCCTGACGTGTGCAGCAGGTGAAAAGGCGTGCCCTGCTCAATGGTGAGCTGATAAAGCGAAAGATGCTCGCCCGCTTCCGCAATGGCGCGCCTGAGCTCGCTTCCCCAAGCGTCCGGCGTCTGTCCCGGGCGCGCATAAATGAGATCGAAGGAGTACCGACCGAACACCGAGCGCGCCACCGCAATGGCTTCCAGCCCCTCGCGCGCCGAATGCAGGCGTCCAAGCGCCCGCAGCGCCGCGTCGTCGAGCGACTGTAACCCGATCGAGACGCGATTGACGCCGGCTGCGCGATAGCCCGCAAACCGCGTCGCCTCGACGCTGCTCGGATTGGCTTCCAGCGTGATCTCGATATCGGGTGCCATTGGCCAGTGCTGCGCGATGGCCTCGAGAATTGCCCCTACGGTATGCGGCTGCATCAGCGAGGGC
>Ga0073928_10001257_pt1 | contig 50053 bp, 45 predicted proteins | sample PaiPotPPA55metaG_FD_76969 | JGI IMG/M metagenome (GOLD analysis project Ga0073928, IMG submission 76969) | Iron sulfur acid spring bacterial and archeal communities from Banff, Canada, to study Microbial Dark Matter (Phase II) - Paint Pots PPA... ...
CGCCTCTGCGGTGGTAATCCACTCCTAGGGCGGCGAATTCCGGCTCTAAGTAGCCCACGGCCAGCCCCGCGATCACCCGGCCGCCGGACAGCGCGTCCAGGGTCGCGATGCCGTGCGCGGCGAGTACCGGCTGCCGGTACGCGGCGATGTAGACGTTCGTGTGCAGCTTCAGCCGCCGCGTGGCCGCGGCGGCGAAGGACAGCGCGATCAACGGGTCGAGTGCGTGGTGGCCGCCCGCGGCGACCCAGGACGCCGGCGGGTAGGGATGGTCGGTGACGTGGCAGGCGTCGACGCCGACGGCCTCCAGCGCAGCGGCCATCTCGCCCACCGCCTCGGCGCTGATCAGCTCCGCGCCGCGCTCGACCTGCTCGGTGGGCAACGCCACGGACCAGCGCACGGGTCCCGCCGTCGCCATTGACATAGTAACTACTATGGCAGGGCCGAGGCGGAAATTCCAGACACATCATCGAAATCCCAAGACGGGCAGGGTGGGCAATGACGCGCACCGCGGTGCTGGCAGAGCTGTTCGAGGCGGTCCTGGCCGAGGAGCCGGACCTGCCCGCGCTGGTCCAGGACGGCCGCGCCACGAGCTTCGGCGACTGGTGGGCGCGGTCCGCCGCCGCCTCCTGCACGCTGGCCGAACTCGGCGTCGGCCGCGGCGACATCGTGCTGCTCCTGCTGCCCTCCGGCCGGGACTTCGCGGTCAGCTACCTCGCCGCGATGCGGCTGGGCGCGGTGGTGTCCGCGGCCAATCCACGCCTCGGCCCGACGGAGATCGGGCACATCATCGCTCGTTCGGCACCGAGCGCGATCATCACGGATACCCCCGACCGCGTTCCGGCTGGGATCGGATGCCGCCACGTCCGGACGCCAGACGAGCTGCGCATCCAGGGCGACACGGCGGCCTCGGCGCCGTCTTGGACCACGGTGTCCGACGACGATCCCGCCGTGATCGTGTGGACGAGCGGCTCGACCGGCCTGCCCAAGGGCGCCTGGTTCGACCACCGGACCCTCGCGTTCATCGCCGCCGAGGTCGGCCCGCTCAGCGCGCGGCACGACCGGAAGCTGATGCCCATCCCCTTCGCGCACACCGCCTACATGACCAGGGTTCACGACCAGCTCAGACACCGCGTCGCACTGGTGCTCACCCCGTCTGTGTGGACCGCGGACGGCATGCTCGACATGCTGGCCGAGCAACAGGTGACGGTCGGTCAGGGCGTACCGACCCAGTGGGAGAAGCTCATCGCGCTGGACCGGCTCGCGGAGACTGATCTCTCCAGCCTGCGGCTGGTGTCCACCGGGGCCAGTAGGGTCCCAGCCGCCCTCGTGACCGCGCTGCGCGAGCGGCTGGGCTGCGCGGTCGTGGTGCGCTATGCGAGCACCGAGGTGCCGCTCGCGTTCGGTACCCGGATCGCAGATCCGCCCGCGATAGTGGCGCACACGGTCGGGCGGCCGCTAGGCGGTGCCGAGGTCGAGATACGCACCGAAGCGGGCGAACTCGCTCCTACCGGCCAGACCGGGCGGATCCACCTGCGTTCCCGTGCCGCCATGCGCGGCTACTGGCAGGACCCTGAGCAGACCGCCCGGACCATCGCTCCGGACGGCTGGCTCACGACCGGCGACCTCGGCCACCTCGACGCGGACGGCAACCTGAGCATCGTCGGGCGCGCGGACGACGTGTATATCAGGGGCGGTTACAACATCCATCCGGCGGAGGTGGAGGCCGCTCTGTCAGCGCATCCCCGCGTCGCCAGGGTGGCCGTCGTGGGCACGCCGGCGCCGGTGATCGGCGAGATCGGGGTGGCGTTCGTGGTGGCGCAACGCGACGGAGCGCAGGACGAACTCTCCGCAACGGAACTCCAGGATTGGTGCCGCGAGCGGATAGCGGATTACAAGACGCCGGACGCCGTCGTGTTCGTGGGGGACCTTCCCGTCAACGCGACCTACAAGATCGACACCGCGCGTCTCCAGGAGATGGCCGCACAACGTGATCTACGACGCTGATTCCGAGGCGCGACCCAGCAGCGCGCCCAGCCGGGCCGCGTGCTCGTCGGCGTCTCCGAAGCCGGTCGCTAGCAGCCAGGCCCGTTTGAGGTAGAGGTGCGCCAGCACCTCCCAGGTGAAGCCCATGCCGCCGTGCACCTGGACGCAGGTGCGGCCGCCCTCCGTGGCCGCCTTGTCGGCCAGCACCTTGGCGGCGGAGGCTGCCTCCTCGATGTCTCCGGCGTCTTCAGCGCCCGCATCGTCCGCAGCCAGTGCCGCCACGAGCGTGGCCGCGCGCGCGAGGTCGAGTTTGACTAAGGACTCTGCCAGCAGGTGCTTGACCGCCTGGAAGGACCCGATGACGCGACCGAACTGGCTGCGCTCGCCGGCGTAGCGGACGGCGAGGTCGAGCGCCCCTTGGGCCACTCCCACCTGCAACGCGGCGGTCAGCACGGTGCCCTCGGTACGCCAGCGCGCCGCGTCGGCGGCCGAGCCGATCCGCTCGCCGAGGCCGTGCGGCAGGGTGACCAGGGACAGCGGGGTGAGCGGGTCGAGCGGCCGGTCCACCGGCTGGCGGGTGTACTCCCCCGCGAGCGAGAGGAACAACCCGTCGTCGTTCACCGCGACGAGGTGCGTGGCCGATTCCACATGCTCCGCGAGCGGAGTCGGGTCGCCGGTGTCCAGCATGGCCACGATCGCCTTGCCGGTGACCGCTTCCGGCACGACGGAGGCCGCGAGCGCGGTCGACACCAGCGGACCGGGAACCAGGCCGCGGCCGAGTTCCTCGAACAGGACGGCCGCGTCGGCGAAGCCGAGTCCCATGCCTCCGTCGCGCTCGGGCACGGTCAGACCGAAGAGGCCGAGCTCCGCCAACGCCGTCCAACTCCCGTGGTCGAGACCGGGCGCGTCAGCCGCGGCCCGCAGCCGGTCGTCCGGCCAGAGGCTGCTCACGAGCTCGCGCAGGGTGGAGCGCATGGCACGCTGCTCGGCGCTGAGGGTGAGGTCCATCCGCAACTCCCTTTATCTCGATGCTCAGCGACCGCGGAAGACCGGATCGCGCCGTTCCAGGAAGGCGCGGACGCCCTCCTGGCCGTCGGCGCCCGTCATGTTGATCTCCGCGGCCATCGCCTCCTCGGCGAGCGCGGTCGCCCGGTCCACGTCCAGGGCCCGGTTGATCAACCGCTTGCCGAGACTGAGCGCAATCGTAGGGCCGGCGGCCAGCCGCGCCGCCAGCGCCGCGGCCTCGGCGGCCAGCTTCTCCGCGGGCACGACGGCGTTGACCAGGCCGAGGCGCTGCGCCTCGGCGGCGGACAGGTCGTCGCCGAGGAAGATCAGCTCCTTGGCACGCTGCGGACCGATCAGGCGGGTCAGCAGGTAGGCGCCGGCTCCGTCCACCACGAGGCCGCGCCGCGCGAAGATCTCCACGAACTTGGCGGATTCGGCGGCGAGTACGAGGTCGCACGCGTAGGCGAGGTGGCAGCCGATGCCCGCGGCCGTTCCGTTGACCGCGGCGATCACCGGCTTCTCGCAGTCGAGCACCGCCGCGATGAGCCGCTGCGCGCCGCTCGCGATCGCCCGGGCGACCGATCCCGGCACCTTCTCCGGCTGGCCGCTGCCACTTCCAGCGCCCGCGCCGAGGTCGGCGCCGGTGCAGAAGTGCCGCTGCCCGGCACCGGTCAGCACGACCACCCGGATGTCCGGGTCCGCGCCCGCCTCGCCGAGCCGGGCGATCAGTTCCTCGCGCTGGTCGGCCGTGATGGAGTTGCCCGCGCGCGGCCGGTTCAGGGTGAGCCAGGCGATGCCGTCGGGGCCGCGCTCCCAGCACAGCTCGGTCGGTTCTGAGTCTTCGGGCGACAACGGTTCCGCCTCTCCTTCGTGCTTGAAAAATATAGTATAAAGTATGCGCCACTCGGCACGCGGTGGCTACGGAGAGGGGAGTCGGCTTTGAACGACAAGGTTTACATCCACGAGTACATCTCGATCACGAAGCAGAACCGGGCGCGGTACATGCAGCACATCGCGGCCAACTGGAGTCCGATCGGCCAGGAGCAGCGCCACCAGCTCTGCTACGGCGTCTGGGGCGTGGTCGGCTCCACCGGCCACTGGCCCCAGGTGGTCAACATCTGGGAGGAGGACGGGTTCGCGGGCCTGGCTGCGTCCTTCCGGACCGAGTTCGGCAACGCCACCCTGCAGGATCCCGCGCTGGCGAAATGGTGGGCGGCCGCGGCCGACCTGCGCTCCGGCGGCCTCGACCGCCTGCTGGTGCCGCATCCGGACACGCTCGGCATCGAGGCGCTGTGCGCGGCCGGGACCGTCGGCGAGGTGTACGCGCACGAGCTGATCACCGTCCTGCCCGGAGCCGCGCCGCAGTTCCTCGACTCGGCGGTCGAGGAGGCCGAGGCGGTGCGCAAGCGGTACGGCTGGCAGCTGATCGGCGCGTGGCGCACCGCGCTGCGCAACGACGACGAGTGCGTGCTGCTGTGGGCCATGCCGACCTGGGAGGCGTGGGCGGCTGTCGAGCACGACCTGAGCCGGGATCAGGACGTGCTGCTGACCTCGCGCAGCTCCGCCATCCTGCGCCGGGAGCGGATCCTGCTCGTCGACGCGCCGCTCTCGCCGCTGCGCATCGGCCGTCAGCCGTCCAAGGCCGACCGCACCGACTGGCAGGACTGACCTGACCGACCGGACTGACCGGAACGGGCAGCCCGGACCGACCGCTCCGGTCACGGCGTGCCGAGGATGGACACGAAGCTGAGCATCTCGCCGGGATAACCGCCGAGGTTGTGGGTCAGCGCCAGCGAACGGGAGCCGAAGGTGGAGATCCTCCGGTCCCGCGGCGCCTCGCCGCGCAGCTGCAGCCAGGCCTCGAACATCATCCGCAGCCCGGAGGCGCCGACCGGGTGGCCGAAGGACTTGAGCCCGCCGTCGGGATTGACCGGCAGCTCGCCGTCGAGGTCGAACGCGCCGTCGAGGATCAGCTTCCAGGCGGAGCCCCGCTCGGCGAGTTCGAGGTCTTCCATCAGCACGAGCTCGGTCGGGGTGAAGCAGTCGTGCACCTCGGCCATGGCGAGCTCCTCGCGCGGCGAGCGGATCCCGGCCTGCGCGTAGGCCTGCCGGGCGGAGGCCGCGACCTCGGGGAACGTGGTGTAGTCGTAGGCGGGATCCATCAGTCCCGAGCCGTTGCCGGTCACCAATGCCAGGGCCTTGATCAGCAGCGGGCTGTCCGTGTAGCGGTGCGCGTCCTCGGCCCGCACCACGATCGCCGCCGCGGCGCCGTCGGCCACGCCCGCGCAGTCGAAGACCGAGAGACCGCCCGCGACGGCCGGCATGGCGGACAGCTGCTCGACGGACATCTCCTTGCGGAACTGGGCCCGGGGGTTGCGCGCGCCGTTCGCGTGGTTCTTCGAGGCGATCCTGGACAGAACCGTGCGGATCTCCGCGTCGCTGAGCCCGTACATGCGCGCATAGGCCGGCGCCACCATGGAGAACATCGCGGCCGCGGTGAGGGTGCGCTGGGTGCCGTCGTTCGGGATCGGGAACGCGTTGAGCCCCTGATAGCCGGAGTCCTTGACCTTCTCGACACCCACCGCCATGGCTGTGTCGTACGCGCCGCTCGCCACCGCGTACACGGCCTGGCGCAGCGCCTCCGAACCGGTGGCGCAGAAATTCTCCACCCTGGTCACCGGCTTGTCGCGCAGCCGCAGCGGCCGGGCGAGCGTCATACCGCTCATCCCCGACTGCGCGGTGCCCAGCCAGTAGGCGTCGACCTCCTCCTTGGCCAGGCCCGCCGCGGCGAACGCGTCGCCCGTGGCGGCGAGCAGCAGTTCGTCCACGCCCATGTCCCAGCGCTCGCCGAACCGAGTGCAGCCCATCCCGATGATGGCGACCCGATCCTTGATGCTCTGACCCATCGTCACTCCCCTTCCGCTCGCGTGCCGCGCACCGGCCGTGCCTTCCAGAAGTAGTTGTGCACGCCTTCCGCCGTCAGTAGCCGACGGAAGGTCAGTTCGACTCGTTGCCCGATACTGACGTCCTGCTCATCGACGTCGGTGAGCTCCATCGGCAGCCGACCGCCGCCGTCGAAGTCGATGACCGCGAACACCACCGGCGGACTGGGCGAATAGGCGAGGCGGTCCACCGTGAACGCGACGACCGTCCCGGCCGCGTCGGCCATCGGGCTGCGCGCCTCGTCCAGATGCGACGGGGGCAGCTGCACGAAGCCGTCCTCGCCGGCGGAGCCGACGAAGCCGAACTTCCAATCCCGGTTGCGCCAGGCCGCGGTCGCGGAGGGCCTGGCCGGCTCGGGCCTGCGCGGCGGTTCGACCGGCAGCAGGCCGCGCCAGGCGAGATATCTGCCGTAGTCGACCGGGGCGCCGGCGGCGATCTGATCGGCCACCGGACGAGCCGGACCATAGGCGGCCAGCGCCTCGGTGGTGCGGAAGACCGCGACGTCGGCGCCGTCGGACAGACTCGCCAGCACGATGATCCGTTCCCCGGCGAACTGCTGTCTCTCCAGCTCCGCCGCCAGCAGCAGCGCGGGCTGCGCGGCTCCGACGTTGCCGACGCGCCCGTCCAGGCGGTCGGCGAGCGCCTCCGGGGCGATGCCCGCGGAACGGGCCACGGCCTGCGCGGCCCGCGCGTGCGGCCCCGTGACGATCAATGTGCTCACTTCGTCGGCGCCGATCCGCACCTGATGCAGCGCCAGCTTGAGCGCTTCGGTGCCGAGCTCGGTGTACCGGGCGATGCCGAACCGCTCCTCCCACAGGCTCGACGCCACGTCTCCGGGCGCCCGCCACCGGTCGAGGAACTCCTCGGTCACCGAGAACCAGGCGAGCAGTTCGGCCAGCACCGGCGCGTCGGCGTCGGACCCGACGAGCACGGCCGCCGCGCCATCGCCGCCGGCCGCCTCGTCCGGTCCGCCGGGCAGGCCGGTACGCAGGTCGGCGGCGACCACGAGGCTCGGGACTCCGACGTCCAGCGCGAGACGCAGCGCGCCCATGGCCGAGCGCGTCGAGCCGACCGCGTCGTACGCGGCGGTGCCGCGATCAAGCCGCAGGGCCGCGTGCACCGCGGTGGCGTTGGTCTTGTCGAGATAGGCGGGTGCGGTGGTGCTGAACCAGAGTGCCTGGGGCACCGCCGCGGCCCCGGACCGAGGCGAGAGGGCGAGGCGGGCGGCCTCGACGCCCATCGTGGTGCTGTCCTCGTCGAATCCGGCGACCGTCCTGGTGCCCCGGCCGCCGCCCGAGCCGGCGACCGCCGCGATGGCGCCGCGGTCGAGCCGCCGATAGGGCAGGTAGCCGCCCCAGCTGAGTAGTCCGCGCATACCCTCGATGGTACTACATATATTGTATATTTTACGCTAGCCTCTAGCTGTGAGCATAGCCGAGAACGAAGACGAGGTCACGGCCGGGCGGCCGGAACTGTTGCCGCTGCACGGTGTGCGGGTCCTGGCTCTCGAACAGATGCAGGCCCTGCCGTACGCGACCCAGCTGCTGGGCAGGCTCGGCGCCGAGGTGGTCAAGGTGGAGCCGCCCGGCATCGGCGACTCGGGACGCGGCTCGCTGCCCGCGATGACCGATCCGCACGGCCGGCGCGTCGGCGCCACCTACCTGCGCAACAACTTCGGCAAGCGCAGCATCTGCGTGGACCTCAAGGATCCCGCGGGAGTCGACCTCGTACGCCGGCTGGCGCCGCGCTTCGATGTGATCGCCGAGAACTCCAAGCCCGGCGCGATGGCGCGGCTGGGCGTCGGATACGAGGACATCGCGGCCGTCCATCCACGCGCCGTCTACGTCTCGGTGTCCGGCTTCGGCAACACGGTGGCGACCCCCTACCGGGACTGGCCGGCCTTCGCGCCCGTGGTGGAGGCGATGTCAGGGATCTACGAGATGAAGCGGACCGGCGATCTGCCGCCGACCGTCGCGCCGGTCGGAGCGCTGGGCGACATCGGCGCCGCGCTGTTCGCCTCCATCGGCATCCTGGCCGCGCTGCGGCACCGGGATCTGACCGGCCACGGGCAATACGTGGACATCGCGATGTTCGACGCCGTGGTGGCGATGACCGACATCGTGACCAACTTCTGGTCCATGGGGCTGCGCAACGGGGAACTCGGCCCGCTGATCATGCACGGATTCCGGGCGAGCGACGGCTGGTTCGTGCTTCAGGTGGGCCGGGAGGCGCACTTCGCGAAGCTCGTGGCGCTGATCGGCCGCCCGGAGTGGGCCGCCGATCCCCGCCTCGCCACGCGCCAGGGCTGGGTCGACCGTCTCGAGGACATGCTGCGCCCGGCGATCGAGAAGTGGGCCGCCGGGATGACCAAGCTCGAGGCCTGCCAGCGGCTCGGCGCGGCCGGGCTCGCCGCCGGGCCGTGCCTCGCCGACGCGGAGGTGGCCGCCGATCCGCATCTCGCGGCGCGGTCCATGCTGGTCGAGCTCCCCCGCACCGACGGCGTCGAGCAGCCGGTGCTCGCCCCCGGCAGCCCGGTGCGGCTGAGCGCCGTGCCCGCCCGGCCGGAGCGCCGGCCGCCCTGGCTCGGCGAGCACACCGACGCGGTGCTGGCCGCCGAGCTCGACCTCGATCAAGAGACCCTCGGCGCGCTGCGCACCGCCGGCGTGATCGCCTAGCCGCCTCGTCGCCAGCCCGCCTGGTGACGAGCGGCCGTCCAAGCGTCATAGTAGTTACTATGTCCCATGGGAGCGAGTCTCCCATCCAGCCACGAGGAGCGGCATGAACCCCGAAGACATGATCATGATCAGCGTCGACGACCACGTCGTGGAGCCGCCGAACCTCTTCGACGCCCACCTCCCGAAGAAGTACCGCGACCGCGCCCCGAAGGTCGTCCAGCTCGAGAACGGCTCCGACGTATGGCGGTTCGGCGACGTCACCATCCCCAACATCGGGCTCAACGCGGTCGCCGGCCGCCCGAAGGAGGAGTACGGCGTCGAGCCGACCGCCTTCTCGGAGATCCGGCCCGGCACCTACGACATCCACGAGCGCATCAAGGACATGAGCGCGGGCGGCATCCTCGCGTCGATGAACTTCCCGTCCTTCCCCGGCTTCAGCGGCCGGCAGTTCGCCGCGGCCAAGGACAAGGACCTCGCGCTGGCCGTGCTGCGCGCGTACAACGACTGGCACCTCGACGAGTGGGCCGGCACCTATCCGGGCCGGATCATCCCGATGGCGCTGCCGGTGCTGTGGGACGCGGAACTGTGCGCCGAGGAGGTGCGCCGGGTGGCGAAGAAGGGCTGCCATTCCATCACCTTCACCGAGAACCCGGCGAAGCTGGGCTACCCGAGCTTCCACGACAGCAGCTGGGATCCGCTGTGGAAGGCGTGCAGCGACGAGGACGTGGTGCTCTCCATCCACCTCGGCTCCTCGGGTGAGCTCCTGGTCACCGCGCCCGACGCGCCGGTGGACGTGATGATCACGCTGCAGCCGATGAACGTCTGCCAGGCCGCGGCCGACCTGCTGTGGTCGCGCGTGCTCAAGCAGTTCCCGAATATCAAGATCGCGCTGTCCGAGGGCGGCACCGGGTGGATCCCGTACTTCCTCGACCGGATCGACCGCACCTACGAGATGCACCACCTCTGGACCGGCCAGGACTTCGGCAAGAAGCTGCCCAGCGAGGTCTTCCGCGAGCACTTCCTGACCTGCTTCATCTCCGACCCGGTGGGGCTGAGCCTGCGTCACCTGATCGGCATGGACAACATCGCCTGGGAGTGCGACTACCCGCACTCCGACTCCTCGTGGCCCACGGCGCCGGAGGAGCTGGCCGCGGTGAGCGACGGCGTGCCGGATGCGGAGCTGAACAAGATCACCTACGAGAATGCCATGAAGTGGTACTCCTTCGACCCCTTCGCGCACCGGCCGAAGGAGCAGTCCACGGTCCGCGCGCTGCGCGCCGAGGTGGCCGGCCACGACGTGAGCATCAAGGCCCAGGGCACGCGGTCCTCGGCCGCGAACACCCAGATCGGGGCGCTGGCCGGGAACGCCACGGCCTGAGACCGGAAAACGGCGGTGCCGGTTCGCGATCCCCGACGGGACCGCGAACCGGCACTTTTTGTTGTGCCGCGTAGGGAGCGAACCGCGCCTCACACCGCCGGAAGGTCGAGGCGGAGCAGCCGGATCGCGTTCCCGCGGGCGATCTTGTCGATGGACGGCTGGGGCAGGTGCCCGAACTGCATCGCCGCGGCCTCCCGAGAGTGCGGCCAGGTTCCGTCCTGGTGCGGGTAGTCGGTCTCGAACATCACGTTGTCGAGACCGGCCTTGTCCAGCAGCTCCACGCCGACCGAGTCCTTGAAGAAGCAGCTGTGGATCTGCCGGTAGTAGTACGTCGACGGCCGCTCCGGGCAGTTCAGCTGTCCGTTCGCCCAGCCGCGGTGTGTCTCCCACACGTCGTCGATGCGCTCGAGCAGGTAGGGGATCCAGCCGATCTGCGCCTCGGCGTAGAGCAGCTTCAAGGTCGGGAAGCGGTGCAGCACGCCGGAGAACAGGAAGTCGGTCATGCTGGCGACGCTGTTGCCGAAGATGATCGTGGCACCGACCGCGCCGGGGGCGTCCGCGGAGGTCTGCGGGGTCTTGGTGCCCGAGCCGATGTGCATGGACAGCACGGTGCCGGTCTCCGCGCAGGCCTGGAAGAACGGATCCCAGTACCGCGAGTGCAGGCTGGGCAGGCTGAGATAGGCCGGCAGCTCGCTGAACGCCACGGCGTGTACTCCGCGGGCGGCGTTGCGCCGGACCTCGGCCACGGCGAGCTCGACGTCCCACAGCGGCACGATGCACAGCGGGATCAGGCGGCCGCCGCTGCCGCCACACCACTCCTCGACCATCCAGTCGTTATAGGCCTCGACGCAGAGCTTCGAGAGCTCCTTGTCCTTGCCCCACAGGAAGATCTGGCCGCAGAACCGCGGGTAGTTGGGGAAGCACATCTGCGCCTGGACGCCGTTGAGGTCCATGTCGGCGATCCGCTCGGCGGGCTGCCAGCATCCGGGCCGCATGTCCGGGTAGTCGATGCCTTCGTTGGTGACCTCGTCCGCCGGCACTCCGGCGGAGGCGATGTACCGCTTGATCTGGGTACGGGCGTCCTCGTAGTGCCACCAGGCCACGTTCGGGCCTTCGGTGCCCGGGGTCTCCACGTACCGTCCGTCGACGAGCTCCACGTCGCCCGCCGGCGCGTACTCGATTCGCGGACCGATGTCCCGGAACCGCGCGGGCAGCCTGCTGCTCCACAGCTCCGGCGGCTCGACCACGTGCGCGTCCACGTCGACCAGCGGCGGGATGCGGGTCAGCCGCTCCTGCAAGACGTCCTCGGTGAGGACACTCTCCGTCATTTCTTCTCCTCTGTGCCGGCGGTTGATGGGCCGTCAGCTCGGTTGCGACGGGCCCGCGGCGCCGTCGTGGTACAGGGCGGCGATCTCGTCCGGCCGGTAACCCAGTTCCGCCAAGACCGCCTCGGTGTGCTCGCCCAGCGCGGGAATCGGGTCCCAGCGCCACTCCCAGCCGGACACCTCGGGGGGCGGAAGCAGCGCCTGGACCGGGCCCACCGGCGAGTCCGCGGAACGCCATCGCCCCCGCTCGGTCAGTTGCGGGTGATCGAGCACCTCGGCCGGGGTGTTGAGCCGGGCGTGGCCGAGTCCGGCCGCCTCGGCCGCCTTCCGGCACTCGTCGAGCGTGCGCTCCCCCGCCCAAGCGTCGATGACCCCGTCCAGCTCCGAACGCAGGGCCACGCGTTCGGCGTTCGTCGCGTACCGGGCATCGGCGGCCAGATCCGGGCGGTCCAGGACGTCCGCCGAGAGTCGGCGCCACTCGCGGTCATTGGTGGTGCCTAGTACCAGCGTCTGGCCGTCCTTCGTGCGGTACGCGCCGTAGGGCGAGACCATGGGCGAGCTCAGGCCGTTGGGCAGGACCTCGCCGGATCCGTAGCGCGCCTGGTTCAGCGCGAAGCCCATCCACTCGGCGACCACGTCGAAGAGCCCGACGGAGATCCCGCTGCCCTTGCCGGTGCGCCCGCGGACGAGCAGCGCGGTCAGGACGCTGGTCAGGGCGTACACCCCGGCGCCGATGTCGGCGAGCGGGATGCCGGGCTTGGCCGGATGCTCAGGAGTTCCGGTGATGGCGCAGGACCCCGCCTCGGCCTGGACCAGCAGGTCGTAGGCGCGTGCTGCGGCGTACGGCCCGTCCCGCCCGTATCCGCTGATGTCGACGGTGATCAGGCGCGGGTGCCGGGCGCGCAGCTCCGCCGGGTCGAGACCGATGCGGCCGGCCGCACCCGGCGCGAGGTTCTGCACGAATACGTCCGCCCGGGCGATCAGCTGGGCGAGAACCTCCTTACCTTCGGGATGCTTCAGGTCCAGCGCGACCGACTCCTTGTTGCGGTTCGCCCAGACGAAGTGCGCCGACATGCCGTGGACGACGCTGTCGTAGTCCCGGGCGAAGTCTCCGCCCTCACGGCTCTCCACCTTGATCACCCGGGCGCCGAGATCGCCCAACTGCCTCGTACAGAAGGGTGCTGATACGGCCTGTTCCACCGCGACGACGAGGACGCCCTTGAGCGGGCGCAGCTGATCTTCCGTCGACTTCATCGGGGCGCGAACCGCTGTCCGCCGTCGAGCCGGATGGTCTGGCCGTTGAGCATGGGATTGCGGATGATCGCCTCGGCCAGCCAGGCGTACTCGTACGGCTGTCCGGCGCGCTTCGGGAAGGCCGCGTCCTTGGTCAGCGTGGCGATGAGATCGTCGCGGGCGCCTTCGAGCGCGCCGGTGGCGAACAGGCTCGGCGCGATGGCCGTGACCCTGATGCCGAGGCCGCCGAGATCGCGGGCCATGGTGAGGCTCATCCCCGCGATGCCCGCCTTGGCCGCGCCGTACGCGACCTGGCCGATCTGGCCCTCGAACGCGGCGATCGACGAGGTGTTGATGATCACGCCGCGTTCGCCCTCCTCGTCCGGCTCGTTGTGGCTCATATGCCAGGCCTGCAGGCGGTTCAGGTTGAAGGTGCCGATCAGGTTCAGCTCGACGAGCGCGCGGAACTCGGCCAGCGGCATCGGCCCTTCGCGGCTGATGATCCGTCGGCTCGCCCCGCCGCCCGCGGTGTTCACCGCGATGTGCAGGCCGCCGTGCGCCGCCACCACCTCAGCCAGCGCCCGCTCGACGCCCTGCTCGTCGGTGATGTCGCAGGGGTGGAAGGTGGCGCCCGCGCCGAGGGCGGCGGCCGCCTGCGGTCCCCGGCCGGACGGCAGATCGAGGATGGCCACCCGGGCCCCGCGTTTGGCCAGCAGTTCGGCGGTCGCCCGCCCCATGCCCGAACCGCCGCCGACCACGGCGGCGATCTTGTGCTCGGCATCCATGCCAGGCCTCCTGGAGAGCTCGGTGTCGGCGGAACAACTCCGCAACTTAAATATAATATACAATCCGAGATCTGTAAGGTCCGTACGGGCGGGAGTCGAGAGAGAGGTCGTACGTCATGCGCGAGGCGGTCATCTGCGAGCCGGTGCGGACACCGGTCGGCCGGTACGGCGGGGTGCTGCGGGACGTGCCGCCGAGCGAGTTGGCCGCCATCGTGCTGCGGGAGCTCGTGCGGCGCACCGGGCTGGGCTCGGCGGAGATCGACGAGGTCTTCCTCGGGCAGTGCTACCCGAGTTCGGAGGCCCCGGCCATCGGACGGGTCGCGGCCCTCGACGCGGGCCTCGACGTGCGCGTGACCGGCCTGCAGCTCGATCGCCGCTGCGGCTCGGGGCTGCAGGCCGTACTCAACGCGGCCATGCAGGTCCAGACCGGCGTCAGCGAGCTCGTCCTGGCCGGCGGCGTGGAGAGCATGAGCTCGGCCGTCTTCTACTCGACCTCCATGAGGTGGGGCGCCAAGACCGGCGAGGTGATCCTGCACGACGGTCTGGCCCGGGGACGGGTCACCGCGGGCGGTCAGCTGCACCCGGTGCCCGGCGGCATGTTGGAGACCGCGGAGAATCTGCGTGCCGAATACCGGATTCCGCGATCGGAGCAGGACGAGCTCTCGCTGCGCTCCCATCAGCGGGCCTGCGCAGCGCAGGAGTCCGGAGTATTCGCCGAGGAGATCGTCCCGGTGCCGGTCCGCGACCGCAAGGGCGAGCGGCTGGTGGACACCGACGAGCATCCTCGGCCGGACGCGTCGCTGGAAGCGCTGGCGGCACTGCGTCCGGTACTGGCGCGCCAGGACCCTGAGGCCACGGTGACGGCGGGAAACTCCAGCGGCCAGAACGACGGCGCGGCCCTGTGCGTCGTCACGCATCCGGAGAACGCCGCGCGGCTCGGGCTGCGCCCGCTCGCCCGCCTGGTCTCCTGGGCGGTGGCCGGGGTCCCTCCGCGCACCATGGGCATCGGCCCGGTCCCGGCCACCGCGAAGGCGCTGGACCGCGCCGGCCTCAAGCTGGCCGATCTGGACCTGATCGAGATCAACGAGGCGTTCGCGGCGCAGGTGCTCGCCTGCACCCGGGAGTGGGGGCTGGCCGAGGCCGATTGGGATCGGGTCAACGTGCACGGCTCCGGCATCTCGCTCGGCCACCCGGTCGGCGCCACCGGCGTGCGGATTCTCGCCACCCTGCTCAGGGAGCTCGACCGCAGGGGCGGCCGGTACGGCCTGGAGACCATGTGCATCGGCGGCGGCCAGGGGCTGGCCGCCGTCTTCGAGCGGATCGCGGCCTGACGGGGGATCAGCCGAGGGTGACCTGGCGGGAGTGCAGCCGCCAGCCGTGGTCGGTCAGCCGGAACACGTCCCGATAGTGGCCCATCGACTGCAGGCAGGGCACGGAGTCGGTGGCCGAGTAGAACTGCCAGTAGGACTCGGCGTCCGCGCGGTCTCCTTCCACGACCACCGAGACGGTGCTCACCAGGTGCCGGGTGCGAGTGTCCGGGCCGGCCACCCCGGCCGCCCGCCGCTCGGCGCCGCCCGCCACGATGTCCGCCCGGCCCTTGCGGATGCGGGCGCCGGGCAGCTCCCAGCAGGCGTCGGGTGTGAACAGCTCGCCGTAGTCCTCGAGCGTCCCTTGGTCGGCGTACCGGGCGAGCAGCGCGATCACGTTGCGGATCGCCAGCTCGTCCGCGACCCGTCGCACCCTGTCCTCGAGAGGAAAAATCATATATACAATGTACGGTATCCGCCCCACCGAGCACGGAGGACGACGTTGACCTCGAATCCGAGCGCCGAGGACCCCCGCGGCGACCTGCGCTGGGGGACGACCAGCGGCCTGCTGGCCGAGGCCGCGCGCCGCCTGGGCAAGGCCGAGGCGGTGGTGGACGGCGAGCATCGGCTCGGCTATCGCGAGCTCGACGCCGCTGTCACCGAGGCCGCGCGCGCGTTCCTCGCCGCCGGTCTGGCCAAGGGAGACCGGGTCGGCGTCTGGGCGCCCAACTCGGCCGAATGGGTGGTCGCCGCCCTCGGCCTGCAGCGCGCCGGCGGGGTCCTGGTGCCGCTCAACACCCGGTTCAAGGGCGAAGAGGCGGCGTACATCCTGCGCAAGAGCGGTGCGCGGATCCTGTGCGTGGTCGGAGAATTCCTCGGCCGCGATTATCCCGGGTCCCTGCTGGAGGCGGTCGGCGGCCCGTCCGACGCACGCCCGACCGGCCTGCCCGAGCTAGAGCACGTCGTCGTCTTCGGCCCAGCCCGGCCCGGACTCACCGCCTGGGCAGAATTCCTGGCCGCGGGCGCCGCGGTCGACTCCGCCGACGTGGACAAGCGCGCCGCCGAGATCGGTCCGGACGACCTGTCCGACATGCTCTTCACCTCGGGGACCACGGGCAATCCCAAGGGCGCGATGAGCACCCACGGGCAGACGCTGCGCGCATACGCCGTGTGGGTGTCCGTGGTCGGGCTGCGCGAGGGCGACAGATACCTGATCGTCAATCCGTTCTTCCACGGCTTCGGCTACAAGGCGGGATGGCTGGCCTGTCTCATCGCCGGCGCCACGATCCTGCCGGAGCGAACCCTAGACGTCGCCCACGTCCTCGGGGTCGTCAGCTCCGAACGGGTGACGGTTCTGCCGGGCACCCCCACGCTGTATCAGACGATGCTTGAGCATCCCGACTTCAGCGACGAGGGCGTGTCGAGTCTTCGCCTGGCCGTCACAGGCGCCGCTACCGTACCGCCGAGCCTGCTGTACCGCATCAGGGAGCGGCTCGGCTTCCAGCACATCGTCACCGGCTACGGGCTGACCGAGTCCTGCGCGATCGTCTCCATGGGCCGCTACGACGATCCGCTGGAGACCATCGCGACCACGGTCGGACGTCCGCTGCCCGGATTGTCCGTCATCGCAGTGGACGAACAAGGCCGACCCGTGCCGGTGGGCCGCGACGGGGAGATCCTGGTCCGCGGCTACACCGTCATGAAGGGTTACTTCGACGACGACGCCGAGACGGCGGCCTCCGTGGACGCGGAGGGCTGGCTGCATACCGGGGACATCGGCGTCATCGACGAGGACGGCCGGATCCGGATCACCGACCGGATCAAGGACATGTTCATCGTCGGTGGATTCAACGCCTATCCGGCCGAGATCGAGAAGATCCTCGACGGTCATCCGGCCGTGGCGCAAAGCGCGGTCATCGGCGTGCCGGACGTCCGGATGGGCGAGGTGGGCGCCGCCTTCGTCGTCCCGCGCAGAGGCACCACTATCGAGGAGGCTGAGCTGATCGCCTGGGCGCGCGAGCACATGGCCAACTACAAGGTGCCTCGAAGCGTGCACGTGGTCACTGAGCTTCCGACCAATGCCGCAGGGAAGGTTCTCAAAACCACGCTGCGTGAGTGGGCGGTCTGATGAAAGAGGCTTACGAGCCCGTGGACGGACTCGATGTCGCGGTGGACGGGCCGGTCCTGCGATTGATCCTCAACCGGCCCGAACGACGCAATACGCTGACAGACACGTCCATCGCCGGGCTTATCCGGGCCCTGGAGAGCGCCGAGACCGATGAGGGCCTGCGGGCCGTACTGCTGACCGGAGCGGGCGAGAACTTCTGCGGAGGCTTCGACCTCGCGGCCCGCAACGCACGGACAGACGCGGAGGTACGCCCCCGGACCGGGAGCATCCAACGTCGACTGCCAACACAGGCCAATCGACTGATCCCGCTGCTCCTTGAGCTCCAATTACCTGTGGTGTGCGCCGTGCGCGGCTGGGCCGTCGGCATCGGCGCACAAATCGCGCTGGCCGCCGACTTCACCGTCACGGCCACCGATGCGGTGTTCTGGTATCCGTTCCTGCGACGCGGCTTCACCCCGGACTCCGGCAGCACCTGGCTCCTCCCCCGCGTCGTCGGACCGGCACGTGCCCGCGAACTGCTCATGCTCGATCGCAAGCTCACCGGCGCCGAAGCGGTCGAGTGGGGCATCGCGCACGAGTCGGTCGAGCCGGACATGGTGGCGGCCGCCGCCGAGACGCTGGTGGACCGGCTCGCTGCCGGGCCGACCGTCGCACTGGGGCTGACCAAGGCCTTGCTCGGCGCCGCGCCGGGCCACGATCTGCACCGGCACCTCGCTGACGAGGCGTACGCCATGGAACTCAGCTCGCGAAGCCCTGACTTCCGCGAGGGCATGCGAGCGTTCGCGGAGCGGCGCAGCCCGGAATTCGAGGGTCGCTGACATGCCGGATTTCCACCCCGACCTTCGTCGAGCCGCTCGATTCATGCCACGAGATCTCGGGCTGCCGAGAACCCTCGGGCTCCAACGGCGCCTCGACGCGCTGTCCCGCAGGCGGCGAACACCGGACGTCCCAGTCATTGAACTGCCCACGGGGGCCTCGCTCCGGCTGCACAAGCCACCACCACTATCGACTCCGACACCGGCCCTGCTCTGGATCCACGGCGGCGGGTACGTCATCGGCGCGGCTCAGCAGGACGACAGACTGTGCCGCGCGTTCGCCGCCGCGCTCGGGATCACGGTGGCGGCGGTGGACTACCGCCTCGCCCCGGAACACCCGTATCCGGCCTCGCTCGACGACTGCGGCGAAGCGCTCGAATGGCTGGCCGCCCAACCGACCGTGGACCCGACGAAGATAGCCATCGGCGGAGCGAGCGCAGGTGGCGGCCTTGCTGCCGCACTCGCGATCCGGGCGCGGGACCTCGATTTGGTCTCACCGACGCTGCAACTACTGGCCTACCCGATGCTCGACGACCGGACCGAGCCGGACGACGCGCGGGCCGCGCGCGGCAGCTTTCGATGGTGGGGGCCGCGCAGCAACCGGTTCGCCTGGGCGTCGTACCTCGGGGACTGCGATCCCGATGTCGCAGTTCCGGCTCGGCAGGAGGATCTTCACGGACTTCCCCCGACGTGGATCGGCGTGGGCACCCGCGACCTATTCCATGCCGAGGACGTCCGTTATGCCGAGCGCCTTGCCGCGGCCGGTGTGCCATGCGACCTGGCCGTGATCGAGGGTGCGTATCACGGGTTCGACGCCATCGCGCACAAGGCCGCGGTGTCCAGGACGTTCTTCGAGAGTCAGTGTGCTGCTTTGCGCGCTAGCTTTTCCAGATAGGTTCGCGCTTCTCGGCGAACGCGGCCGGACCTTCGAGCTGGTCGGGGTGCCCCCACAGGCTCACCAGCTCGGCGGCGCCCGCCTTGCAGGCATCGGTAAGGCCGTGCTCGAACGCGCCCCACAGCGCCCGCTTGGTGGCGCGTACGGCTGCCGGCGAGTTCCTGGCGATCTTCTCGGCGAGTTCCTGGGCGGCCTCATGCAGCCGCTCGGGCGGATCGACGACCTCGCCAACCAAGCCGAGTTCGTACGCGCGCGCAGCGCTCATCCGCTCATGCCGTCCCACAAGCGCCATGCGCAGCACTGCCTCGGCGGGCATCTTGCGCAGCAGGCCGATGGTCTCCACTGCGCTTACCTGCCCGACCGACACGTGCGGATCTGTGAAGGACGCGTCACTCGCGGCCAGCACGATGTCGGCGTCGGCCACGAAGTGCAGGCCGCCGCCGGCGCAGATTCCGTTCACCGCAGCGATCACCGGCTTGTCGATGCCGAGGTGCCACGCGGTGAATCCGAGGTCGAAGGCCTCGAGCGATTCCCGGTACCGCTCCATGCCGATCCCGTCCCCCGCGAGCTCAACCACGTCGGCACCGGTCTGGAAGGCCGGGCCGTGCGCTGCGTTGACGATGACCCTGACCGCGTCGTCCTCGGCCAGTTCCGTCCAGGCGGCCCGCAGTTCGTCGCGCATAGCGGCATTCATCGCATTGCGACGGTCCGGCCGATTGAAGATCAGCCAGCCGACGTGTCCGCGACGCAGTACCTCAAGGGTCTGATAGCTCACCGCGCGTCTCCTTCCAGTTCGGGCAGCGGCTTATAGCCCGCGGCGAGTTCGCGTCGCAGCACCTTGCCGATCTCGTTGCGGGGGAAGTCCTCCATGAGCAGACGCACTGCCACGGGCACCTGATAGGGCGCCAGCCGATCGCGGAGGAAGGACCGCAGCTCCTGCTCGGTGGGTTCGCCGGACGCACTTGCGGGTTCCGGGATCACCCAGGCGACCGGCACCTCACCGAGCCGCTCGTCCGGGACACCGGCCACGCAGGCATCCGCGACCCGCGGGTGGCCGCGCAGCGCGGCCTCGACATCCTGCGGGACGATTTTGAGGCCGCCCCGGTTGATCATGTCGGAGACGCGGCCTTCGATCCACAGGAAGCCGTCCTCGTCCAGTCGGCCGAGGTCGCCGGTCCGCAGGGCGCCGTCCACGAGGCGGTCGGGCGGCAGAGTCGTCGCAAAGGGCGAATGCACGTAGACCTCGCCGACCTCACCCGTCGGCACCTCGCAGTGCTCCTCGTCCAGGATCCGTACGGAGATTCCCGAGTGCGGGCGACCCACCGCGCCGAGCTTCGCCTCGCCGAACTGGCGAAGATCCGCGCTGCTCCAGCCGACGACCTCGCCACCGAGTTCGGTCTGACCGTAGGAGTTGAGCACATCCACGCCGAAGCGTTGGTGGAATCGGCGCGCCTGATCGGGGACCAGCGGTGCGGTGACCGACCTGACCATGCGCAGCGGCTTGAGGTCCTCGATCCGCGGATCGGTCAGCAGCATCGACATCATCGCCGGAGCGAGCACGGTCGACTTGATCCCGAAGCGCTTGACCGCCGTGGCGTAGTCGAGCGCGTCGAATCGGTCGAGCAGCACCACCGGCGCGCCGAGGCGGAAGGCGAACAGCGTGTTCCAGATCCCGGCCCAGAGCGCGAGCGAGGTGGGGACGAGGTTGGGCATCGCCGGACGGTCGCGCTCAGCGCCATCCCTCGCCGAGCCGCGAAGGCGCGCGATGACCGTGTCGATGCCTTCGAGCACTGCGCCATGCCGGAGTACCACCGGTTTGGCCGCACCTGTCGTGCCGGAGGTCCGCATCACGAGCGCCGCGTCCTCCGGAAAGGCAGCAGGCGCAATGCTCCGGCCGTCGGCGGAACGCACCCGCGCTCCGCCGACGATCAGCGCGGCCGGTCCGATATCAGTGAGCTGCCGCTGCAGCTCGGCCTCCGGCAGCCGGGAGTTGACGGGTACGTAGACTCCGCCCACAATCCAAGTGGCGAACATTCCGACCACGGCGTCGATGCCGCGATCCACGATGCAGGCCACCGGGGCTCGCCGAACCCCGCCCAAGTCAAAGGCGAGGTCGCGAACGGCTTCCGTCACCTCGGTCAACGTCGCCGAACCGTCTTTCCAGTGCACGACGGTCGTCTCCGGCGCGCCGGGATACGAGGTCAACAAGCCCGAAAGCTCCTCACCCACCGGCGATTCCCCTTCCATCGAACGAAAGGCTCCGGGCGAGCACTTCGAGCTGTTCTTCGGGGTGTCCGAGCAATTCCCGACTGGTCCACGCCCGCTTGAAGTACAGGTGCGCGTCGTGCTCCCAGGTGAAGCCGATTCCGCCGTGTAACTGGATCATCTCGGCGGCCACGGCGACGAAGGCCTCTGAGCAGTAGGCGTGGGCGATGGCCGCAGCCTGTGCCAGCTCCGGAGCGTCAGGCAGGCCGGCGGCGGACCCGGCCGCCGTCATCGCCGCGGAGCGCGCCGACTCGACGAGGATCAGCATCTCGGCGGCCTTCTGCTTGACCGCCTGGAAGGATCCGATCGGCCGACCGAACTGGACGCGCGTCTTCGCGTACTCCACTGTGATCTCCAAGCAGCGCCCCGCGGCACCGGCCTGCTCGCCGGCGAGCAGCGCACGGGCGACGTCGAACGTCCGGCGAACGGCCACGGCGGCCTCGGAACCGCCGATCCGAGCCGCTGCCGGGACCCGGTCAAAGATGAGACGCGCCTGCTTGCGGGTCTGGTCAAGGGTGGACAAGGGGATCGCGCGCAGCCCCTTCGCAGTCGCGTCGACGGCGAATACCCGCAGTCCCTCGGGTGTGCGCGCGGGTACCAGGATCAGATCGGCGAAAGCCCCGTCGATCACGTAACCGGCCTCGCCGCTCAGCACGGCCGCGCCGTCCCGTTCAACCGCTTCCACGGACGGACGATCGAGCACGCTGGTGCCGAAAGTGTCGGAGGTGACCACCGTCGCCACCGTCGACCCGTCGCATATCCCCGGCAGGTATCGTTCCCGCGCCGCGACATCGTCCAGCGCGAGCAGCAGTGGCGCGGCCAATCCGGCGCCGGAGAACAGCGGCGCGCACAGCAGGGAGCGACCGGCCTCCTCGAAGACGATCCCGAGTTCCACCGCGGAGAACCCTGACCCGCCGTACTCCTCCGGCACGGCGAGTCCGGCCAGCTCGAGCTCGCCGCACAGGCGCCGCCACACCTTGCCGTCCCAGCCGCGAGCGGTCGCCATCCGGCGGCGGACCTCGCTCGGCGCGGAGAGGTCGGTGAACGCGGCCCGCACGCTCTCCCGCAGCTGCGTCGCTTCGTCGGTCATGACCGCTCCCGCCGAAAGCCCGCGATGGTCGCGTCGAAGACCCCTGCCAGCGTGGCGGCGCGGCCGGGTGGCTCGGGCAGCCGCACCGGGCCGTGCTCACGACTGGGCAGCAGCACCGTGGCCGTGGCCGGCGAGGTCGTTTCGCCGCGCTGGTTACGCGTGTGCAGCTCAAGATCCACGGCGGGCCTGCCCTCGTCGGCAAGGTAGTGCCGGACGACGTGGCCTTCGATCCATTGCACGTCGCCGACGTAGTTGAACTTGCGGAACTCCACGCGCAGCCGCCACAGCCAGGCGTCGTCCCCCATCCAGTCGGTGCAGGCGTGGATGAGCCAGGTCTCCCGCATCCGTCCGTAGTCGAAGGTCGTCGGATTGCCCGATTTCCGGGCGAAGGCCGGATCCCAGTGAACTCGCTGCATGACGTCCGGCACGCCGAGTTCGTCCAGGTGATAGAAGCGCGGGATTCGTTGCCGGTTGAGGTAACCGAGCCGCAGCGGCGCGACGTCGTACATGCCCATGCCCATCCCGACATGCCAGCAGATCATGTCGGTAACCGTCAGCGGCCCCTTCACCAGGGTGCTGATCGGGTCGCCGACGCTCACGTCCTCCCACCACCGGGGCTCCGCGCCGCGCTGCCTCTCCTGCGCGTAGTGGGCGTCCACCTCAGCGATCGAAGCTTCGTCCCACTGCTCGACGGCGATGTCGTCGTACTTCTTGCGCTCCCTGGCCTTCTCCCGCTCGGTGCGGTACATCATCCGGTACTGCGCGCCGAGCAACGTCCCGTCGTCGGTCTGGAAAGCCTGCGCCGTCCACTCCTGGATTCCGCGGCCGCCGAACTCACTCGGCTGATCGACGACGTCCACGAGCGCGGTACGACGGCGAATCCGCCGATCAGGGCTCAGCGGCGCCCACCACTCGCGCTCGCTCGCCGCATAGAAGGCGTGGACGCCCCGCAGCGGGTCGCCGCGCAATTCCGATTGCCGTGCCAGTTCCTCGGCGGACAGCGAATCCTCGCCGATCAGGCTGTCGCCGCCGACCAGCGCGGGAGGCGCGATCGAACCCTTCCACCGGCTGGCGGACGCGTAGTGCGGATCGGACCAGAGCGGGTTGTCGTCCCCGTACGCGCGGGCGACCTGTCTGAAGGCGTCCTCGCCCGGCCGCCGGTAGTGCGGCGGCGCGGGATACGCCTGGGGGACGCCGATCCGGGCGCGCAAGCCGGCGACACCCTCGTCCGTGATCTTCCCGGAGTCAACCACCTGGCCGCCGCGCCTCCCTCTGGGCTTCGTTGTGCAGATAATATATCATAGACAATATGCAGAGCGAGGTACTGCTGGTGGAAAGGCGCGGGCCGGTCGGCTGGCTGGTCTTCAACCGGCCGGAGCGGGGAAACGCGATGAACGCGGCGATGATGGCCGAGCTACCGCGTGCCTGGGCGCAACTGGAGGACGACAGCGACGTGGTGTCGATCGTGGTGACCGGCGCCGGATCCGTGTTCCAGACGGGGCTCGACGTGGCCCAACTCGCCACCGAGCCCGCCGCCCTGCGGGATATGTCCCGCCGCACCAAGCGCGCCGAACCCGGACTCACCGGCTGGCACCTCGGGGTAACCAAGCCGATCATCACCGCGGTCAACGGCCTGTGCGTCGGCGGCGGGCTCCACTTCGTCGCGGACTCCGACATCGTCATCGCCTCGAATACGGCCGCCTTTCTGGACAGCCATGTGAGCGTGGGTCAGGTCAGCGCACTGGAGACGATCGGGCTCGCCCGGCGGGCGGCGTTCGGCCCGGTGGCGCGCATGGCACTGATCGGCCGGCACGAAAGGGTCGGCGCCGAGCAGGCGCGCAGGCTCGGCTGGGTCAGCGAGGTGTTCGAGCCCGAGGACCTGCGGCCGGCCGCGCAGCGCCTCGCCGAACTCGTCGCCTCGAATGATCGGCGCGCGCTCGCCGCGATCAAGCGAGCACTGTGGCAGTCCTTTGAGTCAGGGCTGCGCGACGCGAGAGGAGCTGCCGGTGAGCAGTGAGCTGAACCTGGCGGACCGCCGGACCCCGGAAGAGGCCGCGGAGGCCGTCCGGGCGTGGATCGCCGCCGAGGTCCCCGCTGCCTGGCGCGCGGCGGCCGAACGCGACGGGGCAAGCGGCGTCCGGGCGGTGCGCACGCCGGAGCAGTACCGGGAGTGGTACCCGGTCTTCGCCCGCAGCGGTCTGGCGGTCCCGCGCTGGCCGGTCGAGTACGGGGGGCTCGGCTGGCCGCGCGAGGCGGCCGAGGCTGCCGAGCGGGAGCTGCGTCGCCAGCACCTGCCCCGGCTCAACCCGCTCGGCCTCAACCTCGCCGCTCCGGCGCTGTTCGAACACGGCAGCCACGAGCAGCGGCTGCGCTTCCTGCCCAAGATCGTCGCCAACGAAGAGGTCTGGTGCCAGCTGTTCAGCGAACCCGGCGCGGGCAGCGACCTGGCCTCCCTGTCGACCAGGGCCGAGCGGCGCGGCGATGATTGGGTGATCACCGGGCAGAAGGTGTGGACGACCTGGGCGCACCTGGCGGACTTCGCCGTCCTGCTTGCGCGTACGGACCCTGATGCGCCCAAGCGTCGCGGCATCACGTACTTCCTGATCGACATGCACCAGCCCGGTGTCGAGGTCAGACCGCTGCGGCACATCGGCGGCGAGGTCGACTTCAACGAGGTCTTCCTCGACGGAGCGATCGTGCCGGACACCCAGCGCGTCGGAGCCGTGAACGACGGCTGGTCGGTGGCCCGGGTCACGCTCAGCGGCGAGCGGCAGATGGTGTCCGGATCCGGCTCGGGCGGCGTGGACCGGATCGGCGGTTCGGGCGTCGCCCGGCTGATCCGGCTGGCCCAGGAGCGCGCGGCTCAGGGCCTGCCGCACTCCTGGAACGAGACCGACGTGCGCCACCGCCTGGTCCGGCTGTGGTGCGAGGAGCAGATCCGCGGCTGGACCAACACGCGGGTGCGCGCGGAGCTCAAGGCGGGACGTCCGCCGGGCCCGGAGAGCTCGATCGGCAAGGTGCACGGCTCCGAACTGAACCAGCGCGTCCAGGCGGAGGCCGCGCGGCTGCTCGGGCTCGGCGCCACCGCGTGGAACAACGGAGTCCACACCGGCGAGGCCGAGGATCCCGGCGCCACCGAGGAAGCCGAGGCGTACGCCGCCGCCATGCCCGCCGAGGTGCGCGGGATGCTGCGCAGCCGGGCGAACACGATCGAGGGCGGCACGACCGAAGTGAACAAGAACATCCTCGCCGAGCGGGTCCTCGGGCTGCCGAAGGAACCCGACGCCTGGGAGGGCAAGCCGTGGCGGGACGTACCGCGCGGGTGACCGGGAAACCGTCGAGCAGGAGGGACACGATGGACGAGGCCGAGCTCATCGAGGTGCTGGACGCCGTCCGCACTCTGATCAGGGAGCGGGTGGTGCCGATCGAGGCGCGGATCGACGAGACGGACGAGATTCCCGACGACGTGAGACGGCTCGCCGCCGGCATGGGCCTGTACGGGTTCGCGATCCCGGAGCAGTACGGCGGGCTCGGGCTGACGATGCATCAGGAATCGCGGCTGGTCATGGAACTGGGCTACACGACGCCCGCGTTCCGCTCGCTGTTCGGCACGAACAACGGCATCGCCGGGCACGTTTTGCTGGAGGGCGGCACCGAGGAGCAGAAGAAGACCTTTCTGCCACGGTTGGCCTCCGGCGACTGGACCGCGTCCTTCGCCCTCACCGAGGACGAAGCAGGATCCGACCCGGCCGGACTGCGGACCCGGGCCGAGCGAACGGCCGAGGGATTCATCATCAACGGCAGCAAGCGGTACATCACCAACGCCCCGGTCGCGGACGTCTTCATGGTCTTCGCCCGTCATGGCGAGGCGGAGAAGGCCACCGACGACATCTCCGCGTTCCTGGTGCCGCGCGACGCACCCGGCCTCAGCGTCGGCCCGCGCGACGCGAAGATGGGCCAGCACGGCGCGTGGACGGCCGAGGTGTATCTCAATGACGTCGTGGTCCCGGCCGAAGCGCTGATCGGCGGCGACGAAGGCCTCGGCAAGGGCTACCGGACCGCGATGCGCTGCCTCGCGCACGGGCGGATACACATCGCGGCGCTCTGTGTCGGGCTGGCGCAGCGGCTGCTCGAAGAAAGCGTGTCCTACGCGCTCCAGCGCCGCCAGTCCGGACACCCGATCGCCGAATTCCAGCTCATCCAGGGGATGATCGCCGACTCGCAGACGGACCTGATGGCCGGTAAGGCGCTGGTGCTCGCCGCCGCCGCGGAGTACGACGCCGGAACGGACACCCGGCTCGCCCCGTCCTGCGCGAAGTACTTCGCGAGCGAGATGGTCGGCCGGGTGGCCGATCGCGCGGTCCAGATCCACGGCGGCGCGGGCTACATGCGCGGCGTGGCGGTCGAGCGGTTCTACCGGGACGCCCGGCTGTTCCGCATCTACGAGGGCACCAGCCAGGTACAGCAGGTAGTGATCGCCAAGCAGACATTTGCCCGGGCGAGAGTCTGAATCTGCGTGTCGCGCCCGCTCATGGGCGAGGCTCTTCGCGATGATCTCCCCATGGGAGAGATGACTGAGCCGCAGTGGCGCGCGTTCCTGTCCGAGGGCACCCGGACCGGCAAGGTCGCGGTCACGCGGAAGGACGGCTCGCCGCACGTGACGCCGTTGTGGTTCGTGCTGGACGGTCCCGACATCGTGTTCAACGTCGACAAGAACTCGATGAAGGGCCGGATCCTGCGCCGCGACCCGCGCGTCTGCATGACCGTGGACCTCCAGGAGCCGCCGTACGCGTTCGTCATGGTCGAGGGCGAGGCCACGCTGTCGGACGACCTTGAGGAGATGCTGCCGTGGTCGCTGCGGCTCGGGGACCGCTACATGGGCCCCGAGCGCGGCGACGAGTACGGGCGGCGCAACGCCGTCGAGGGCGTGCTCCTGGTGCGCGTACGCATGAACAAGGTGGTGGCGTTCGACGACATCACGGCCTGAGTCGGAGGGCTCGTCGAAATCGGCACAGCCCTCGATCAGGCGGCGGAGCGCTCGGCGCCCGGCCGACGGCGCAGGCCGACCTCCGAGACGGACGGCGGCGTGTAGGCCACGTCGTTCGGCCCGGCGTCGGTCCCGGGCAGGGCGATCTCGTCGATCCGGTCGAGGACCTCGTCGTCCAGGGTGACCTCCGCGCCGGCCAGCAGGTCATCGAGTTGCTCCATGGTGCGCGGCCCGATGATCGCCGAGGTGACACCCGGGTGGGCGATGGCGAACGCCACTGCCAGGTGGGTCATCCGCAATCCGGCCTTCTCCGCGAGCGGAACGAGCTGCTCGACCACCTCGAGCTTGCGATCGTCGCTGAAGTGCTGCGGCATGCCGCCGGAGCGATGCGTGTCAGCCTGCTGGCCCCTGCGATGACGGCCGGTCAGCAGGCCCTGGCCGAGCGGGCTCCAGACCAGCGTGCCCATCCCGTAGCGCTGACACACCGGCAGCACCTCGCGCTCGATGCTCCGATTGATGATGGAGTACGGCGGCTGCTCGGTGCGGAAGCGCTCCAGGCCGCGCCGCTCGGAGACCCACTGCGCCTCGACGATCTCCGAGGCCGGGAACGACGATGTGCCGATCGCGCGTACCTTGCCGCTGCGAATCAGGTCGGACAGCGCCGAGAGCGTCTCCTCCACATCGACCGTCGGGTCGGGGCGGTGGACCTGGTAGAGGTCGAGGTGGTCCGTCTGCAGGCGGCGCAGGGAGTCCTCGACCGCAGTGATGATCCAGCGCCGCGAATTGCCGCGCCGGTTCGGGTCGCCGCCCATCGGATAGTGCAATTTGCTGGCGAGCACGATGTCCTCGCGGCGGCCCTTGAGCGCCTTGCCGACGATCTCCTCGGATTCGCCCTGGGAGTAGACGTCGGCGGTATCGACGAAGTTGATCCCCGCGTCCAGCGCCCGGTGGATGATCCGGATCGACTCGTCGTGGTCGGGATTTCCCATCGCCCCGAACATCATGGTGCCCAGGCAATAGGCGCTGACCTGGATTCCGGTCCGGCCCAGAGTGCGGTATTTCATACTTATCTCCTTGAGGACGCTGTGCGCAGCCGCTCGTCGTCGAACACGATCTCGACCAGCGGACTGCCGTCGAACCAGTCCTCGAACTTCTGCCGCCGGACGACTCGCGCCGCCATCTCGGGCCGGTTCTGCAGGTCGAGGACCTCGGTGATCACCCTTCGCCGGGTCGGCTCGTCGACCGGTACCGCGGTCGCGGGCAGGTCGGCCACCGCGCCGTTCTTGAGGTGCACGACGAACCGCGGATGGGCACGCAGGTTCGCGTACCAGCCGCGGCGGCCCGGCATCCCGGTCAGATACCAGCGGCCGTCGACGCGGTGGAACCAGATCTCGATGCGGCGCGGGACGCCGGTGCGGGCCCCCGTCGTCGTGATGTCGATCGTGTGTTCGGCAGGAGACGAGTCCGGCCCGATGGCGAGGGCCTGGAGAACGGACTTGCTGTTCATCGCCGATCTCCTGGTTCGTGATGAGTGCCCCGAAATGTATGGCGCATTTCGGTACTTATAGGAAATCAGAGTGGCGAAGGCCGGGCTAGCAAGATCGTCTCGCGCTCTTGCCCGATCCTCTTCGACGAGGACGGATTCAGGGCAGCGCCGCGGCTGCGCAGTCGGCGTCGGCTCCGCCGCGTATGCGCACCGCGTCGTGGCTGGGGGCGACGCCGAACTGGCGCCGGTACTCCCGGCTGAACTGGGACGGGCTGTCGTAGCCGACGCGGTTGCCGACGCCGGTGATGTCGTTGGGGCTGTTCGCCAGCAGCAGCCTCGCCGCCTGCAGCCTGATGTGCTTCTGGAACTGGATCGGGCTCATCGCCGTCACCGCCTGGAAGTTGCGGTGGAACGCGGAGACGCTCATCCCCGAAAGGCTCGCCACGTCCTCGACGCGGAACGGCTGGGCGTAGTTCTCGCGGATCCACCGCACCGCGCGCGTGATGTGGCTCAGGCTGCTGTCCGCGAGGCCGAGTTGGCGCACGACGTCGCCCTGCTCCCCGGTCATCAAGCGCCAGAGGATCTCGCGCTTGACCAGCGGGACCAGCGCTTTTCGGTCTTGCGGCCGGTCCAGGAGCCGCAGCAGACGCACGATGGCGTCGAGCAGCACGGCCGGGGCGGTGCTGACCGCTATCCCCGGCCGCGCTGCACTGACCGACCGCGGCAGGTCCCCCGGCCCGGCCTGCAGCAGCAGTTCCGCGATGGCGGCGGGTTCCAGGCTCATTCCGAAACCGAGCGTCGGGCGGCCCGCGTCGGCGTCGATGACGTGCCCGGTCACCGGGAGGTCGACCGAGGCGATGAGGTACTGACCTGGGCCGTAGTCGTAGAAACGGTCGCCCAGCGCGAGGCGTTTGCGGCCCTGGGCGATCACCGCGAGCACCGTGCCGGACATCGAGGTCTGCGGCGCGGCCGCGTGGTCGGTCTTGCAGATCCGGACGCCCTCGACGGCGGTGGCCAGGTCGGGGCGCGCATGCCGGTCCAGCAGCTCGCGAAGCTCGTCGAGAGACATGTCACCAGTCCAACACGAAAACCCTCGGCGCCCCGCCTCATCGAGAGGATCGTGCAAGGAGTCGCGAGTTTTGTGGCAGCTCTTGTGGCAGCGCTGTGGCAGCTTCAGACCTCGACCACTACGGCTCCCGCCTGTCCCCCACCTGCGCACATCGCCGCGACGCCGATGCCCCCGCCGCGCCGACGCAGCTCGTGCACGAGGGTGGTGAGCATCCGGGAGCCGGTGGCGGCAACCGGGTGTCCGAGGCTGCAGCCGCTGCCGCTGGTGTTGACGAGTTCGGGATCGATCTCGAGCAAGCGGTGGCAGGCGACGGCGACCGAGGCGAACGCCTCGTTGATCTCCCACAGGGTCACGTCGTCCCTGGCGACTCCGGCTCGGCGCAGGGCCTTGCCGACGGCCTCCACCGGCGCGAGCCCGGTGCGGACCGGATCGATGCCCACCGAGGCCCACCCGGTGATGACGGCCAGCGGTTCGAGCCCTTCGCGGCGCACCAGATCGCTGCCGGCCAGGACGAGAGCGGCGGCGCCGTCGTTGATGCCGCAGGAATTGCCCGCGGTGATGGAGAAGCCTTCGATCTCCGGATGCAGCGGCTTGAGTGCGCTGAGCTTCTCGAGGGACGTGTCCCTGCGCGGCTGCTCGTCGACGGAGAATTGGCTGGCGCTAACACCGTCTCCCCCGCCGAGGGGCACGGGCACGATCTCGTCCAGGAACCTGCCCTCGTCGATGGCGGCCACGGCGCGCTGGTGCGAGCGCAGCGCCCAGGCGTCCATGTCCGCGCGGCTGACGCCGGCCAGGCGCGCGGTGTTCCAGCCGATGGCGATCGACATGTCGTCGTTCGGCGCTTCCGGGGTGGGCGGATGGGTCGGGCTCATCCACGGATCGACCCACGCGTCCGCCGAGCCGGGCACCCGCCAGCGGCTCACCGGCGAGGTCGAGGAGGACTGCACCCCTCCGGCGATCACCGCCTCGTCCATCCCGGCTCTGATGCCGGCGGCGGCCGCGGCGACGGAGGCCAGACCGGACGCGCAGTGCCGGTTGACCGCGAGACCGGGCACGCCCGTGAGCCCGGCGGAGATCGCGGCGTGCCGGGCTATATCGCCGCCGCCGTACAGCGACTCGCCGAGGATGACGTCGTCGAAGCGGTCGACGGGTACCGCGCTGCGCCGAACCGCCTCGGCCACCACGATCTCGGCCAGGTCCATCGCGCTCGTCCGGGCCAGCGCTCCCTTGCCCGCCCGCCCGATCGGGGTACGGCAAGCGCTCACGATCATAGCTTCCATATTATACAATATATACATTCAAGAATCGGCTGAGCAAGGAGGAACGGTGGCTGGAATGCCGGATGCGGTCGTCACGTCCTGGCGGTTCGACGCGGGCGGCCTCGTCCCCGGCCTGGACGGCTGCGGGGTCGCCGCGGACGTCTTCCTGCCGCCGCCGGGGATCGCCGCGCGGCCGCTCGCGTTCTGCTGCCTGGCCGGCGGCGGGATGACCCGCGCGTACTGGGACCTGCGCGTGGCGGGCGACGACACCTACAGCTTCGCCCGGTGGGTCGCGCGGCGCGGCTTTCCGGTGATCACCGTCGACCATCTCGGCGTCGGCGATTCCACGCTGCGTGACGGTGCGTCAGCTCCGCTGGTCGGGGACGTCATCGCCGCCGAGGACGCGGTCTTCCGCCTGGTGTGCGACGAACTGCGCAAGGGCGGGCTGGGCGCGGAACCGATCCCGCGCCTGCGGACCGCGGGCGTGGGCCACTCGATGGGAGCGGTTCTGCTGGTCCGCGAGCAGGCCGTGTACCGCACTCATCGGGCCCTCGCGCTCCTCGGGTTCAGCACGAAGGGCCTGCCTGATCATCTCTCACCCGAGGTGCTCGCGCAGGCGGACCGCGAGATCGACGACCACCGGCTCTCCAAACTCGCGCTGCTCATGTTCGGTTCGCCCTACGCCCCGCTGGACAGCTCCAACGGTGCGGATTCGCCGACCCGGCGCGCGATGAAGGCCGCGGCGACGGTCACGTTCACCGCCGGCGGGCTGCTCAGCATGCTGCCGGGCAACGTCTCCGACGAACTGGCCCGGCTGACCGTCCCGGTTCTCATCCTCAACGGCGACCGCGATCGGCTGATCAGCGGCCGGCGCACGGACGCGGCCCAATGCCCCGTCGGCTCCGTCAGCCGAGTCCTCCCGGGCTCCGGCCACAACCACAACATCGCCGACTCCCGCCACGACTTCTGGGCCCAGATCCTCGACTGGGCCCAGAACGTCGTCGGCGCATAGTTCGTCACGGCGCGGCGGACTACCGCGAGGTGTCGTCCACCACGCCCGACTCGATCAGCTTCTCGATCTCCGCGTCGCCGTAGCCGAGTTCGCCGAGGATGGCCCGCGAGTTCTGCCCCGGCCAGATCGGCGGCCCCTGGATGACGCCGGGCGTGTCCGACAGGTCGAAGTAGAGACCTGCCATGCTCATCTCGCCGACCACGCGGTGCTGGAAGGTCGACACCAGCTTGCGACGGCGCGCCTCGGGGTCCGCGAACAGCCGCAACACGTAGTCGGGATCGGAAATCTCGCACGGCACTCCGTGGCCGTCCAGCACCGCGAACCATTCCTGCGCGGTACGGCCCGCGAAGATCTCGGTCAGCTCCGCGACGAGTTCCCTGTCGTGGTCGGCCCTTGCCTCTGGAGTGCTGAACCGCGAATCCTCGGTCAGGTCCGGGCGTTCGACCGCACGGCCGAGCGCCGCCCAGTCCTCCGGCGTCAGCGCAGCCAGGCAGAGCCAGGAACCGTCCGCCGTGCGGTAGAGCCGGTAGAGCGCGTGCCAGCCGTACTGCTCGGCATCAGGACACTGCCTGTCCGCGTCCGCGCCGCCGTCCGGGGCGACCCAGGCCGTCGACGCGTTGAGCAGGTGGGCGTAGAGGATCGAGGTGCGGACGAACTGGCCCTCGCCGGTCCGGTCCCGGTCGTAGAGCGCCTGGATGATGCCGAGGGCGGACAGGAATCCGTTGCCGGTGTCGCCGAGCGAGGTGCACGACCAGATCGGTCGCCCGTCCTGATCGAGGCCGCCGTCCAGCCACGTCGTGCCCGCCAGCGCCGCACCCGTCTGGTCGTTGCCGGGATGCGCCTGCCGCGGCCCCTGCTCGTGCCCGAGGGTGTGGCAGTAGACGAGTTCGGGATTGATCGCACGCAGCGACTCGTAGTCGACTCCGAGCCGCTCCGCCGCCTCGTACCGCATGTTGTGCTGCACCACATCCGCCTGGGCGACCAGGCGGCGCAGTACCGCCATGCCCTCGGGATCCTTGAGATCCAGCGCGATGGATTCCTTGTCCCGGTTGCAGCACATCGCGATGTGGTTGGTGAACCAGAACCGGTCCCTCAAGGTGTTGACCTTGATCACCCGGGCACCGAGTTCGGCCAGAACCTGCGTGCCGAACGGTCCGGCGACCGCGAGGCCCAGGTCCAGCACGGTGACTCCGGTGAGCGGGGCCGCGAGCGCCGTCCGCTCAGCCGCCGCGGACCCATTCCCGCGTACGTCGCGCGACCCACCGGCCAGCAGCGCGTCCGCCTCCGCCCGCACGTCCTCCGTGTCCGTACCGGGCAGCGGAGCCGGACCGGGGGCCGACTGCGGATGCCGTGCCAGTTCGACCACGCGGCCGACCTGGCGGATCGGACCGACCTCGGGATCGTCGACCTCGACCACGCAACCGTCGGCGAGCAGCAGCGGGTCGAGCAGCGCCTCCTCCGGCGAGCGCACCGTCTGAACCGGCACGCCGACGCGCCCCGCCAGCTCCACCCACTGTTCGGCCGGGTAGCGGGCCACGGCTTCAGCGAGCTGGTCTTGATAGGCGTGCAGGATCACCATGTCCTCGGCCATCGGCGTGACCCGCATGGTCGCGTCCTTGGGCGAGGCGACCTCGGGCGTCGCCTGCATGTCGTTCGCCGCCGCGTTCAGGATGAATTCCGGCAGCGGCACCCAGTGGTGCGTCCAGCGGCCGTCCGCGGCGCGGAAGAAGCCCTTGGGCGCGCGCGGATCGTTGATCCAGGTCTGGAAGTAGGGCGTGTCCGGCTTCTCAACCTGCTGCCATCCGGCGATCGTGGTGGCGAGGATCCCGTGCAGCAGCGAGGCGTTCACCCGCTGACCGCGCCCGGTCAGCCCGCGCGCCCGCAGCGCCGCGTTCACGCCGACCGTCGCGATGTAGGCGGTGGCCATGCTCGTCCACGGCACGCCGCTGAACAGCGGCCCCTCGCGGTCCGGCCCGACCCAGCAGCCGGGCGGCGCCTCGAGCCCCGGCATGATGCCCTCGGTCCCGGACAAGCGGCCGATCGTGCCGCCGGTCACGCCGCGGACCTCCCACTGCTGCCCGGTGCGGGCCGATACCAGCGCGTCGATGCCGGGCCGCCCCGCGTCCGGACCTTCATCGCCGTAGCCGGTGATGGAACAGTAGATCAACCGCGGATTGAGCTCGCTAAGCGTCGCGTAGTCGATGCCGAGGCGCTCAGTGGTGCCCGGCGAGAAGCTTTCGATGACCACGTCGGCGGCGCCGGCGAGTGCGAGGAACCTCGCGTGATCCGCCTCGTCCTTGAGGTCGAGTACCGCGCTGCGCTTCCCGCGATTCCACACGCGATACCCAGAGGAACGCCAGAGGTCGCCCGCGGGCGACTCGATCCTCGTCACCCGAGCGCCGTGATCGGCCAAGAGCATGCCGGTGACCGGTCCCGAGATTCCCCAGGACAGGTCGAGGACTTGAATTCCGCTCAGTACGCCCATCAGTCACCGCTCCCGAGCACGACCGCGCTGTGTCCCACGGCGCACAGCACGTGCTGCGCGTCAGGTACCTGATTGGTGGCGCTCCCCCGGATCTGCCGCACACCTTCGATGATGTTGTTGACGCCGTGGATGTACGCCTCACCGAGCAGGCCGCCATGCGTGTTCACCGGCAGCCTGCCTCCGAGCTCGATGTTGCCGTCCGCGATGAAGTCTTTGGCCTCGCCGTGGTCGCAGAACCCGAACGCCTCGAGCTGGTAGAAGACGACCGGGCTGAAGTTCTCGTAGATCATCGCCGCGTCGATGTCGGCAGGACCGAGGCCGGTACTCCCCCACAGTTGCCGCGCCACGTACTCGGCCTGCGGGAAGCGGGCGAGATCGTGGTCGTAGTAGTTGAAGAGGATGTCGCTGTTGATCACGGATCCTTGCGTGGCGCCGTCGATGGTGACCAGCGGTCGTCGCAGATCCTTGGCGCGCTCCGCGCTCGTCACCACCAGCGCCACACCGCCGTCGCTCTCCTGGCAGCAGTCGAGCAGCCGCAGGATCGGCTCGACGATCCACCGGGAGTTCTGGTGCTCCTCGAGGGTGATCGGGCGCTTGTAGAACCAGGCGTTCGGGTTCGTGGCGGCATGCTTGCGCGCCACCACGGTGTAGCGGCCGAAGTCCTCGTTCGTCAGCCCGTACTGATGCATGTACCGCTGGTACCAGAGCGCGTACATCTTGGCCGGAGTGTCCAGACCGTAGGGCAGATGCCAGCTCAGGCCCGGCGTCAGGGCACGCCCGGTGGGCTGCCCGAAACGGGAGCCCGACCGCTCGTTGAACGCGCGGAACACCACGACGACGTCCGCGGCCCCCGAAGCGACGGCCGCGGCCGCGTGCTCGACGAGGGCAGCGGATCCACCGCCGCCGAACGGCGTACGCGAGGTCCAGCGCACCTGCTCGATGCCCACGCTGCGGATCAGGGCATGCTCGTCGTTGGTGTCGTGGGTCATCGTGACCAGGCCGTCCACGTCCGCCGGAGTCAGTCCGGCGTCGTCGAGCGCGGCCCGCACAGCCTCCGAGGCCAATTGCAGCTCACTGCGTCCGGAGTCCTTCGAGAACTCGGTCTGGCCGATGCCCGCGATCGCGGCGGCACCTTTGGCGAGCGCCATCAGGATCCGCCTCCCACGGGCCGGAACTGCGGCAGTTTGACGCCGTCGAACTCGGCGAAGGCCAGCTCGACCGGCATGCCGGTGACGACAGCGGGCACCGTGACGTCCTGCAAGTTGCTCACCAGCCTGGGCCCTTCCTCGAGTTCGACGAGCGCCACGATCCGCGGGCTGCTCTCCGCCTCGCTGGGGTGGCGGGAGACGATCCAGCTGTAGACGACGCCCCGGCCGGAGAGCTCCTGGATCAGCCAGTCGACCGATCCGCACTTCGGGCACATCGGGCTCGGCGGATGCTGCAGGAACGAGCAGTGGGCGCAGCGCCGGGCAAGCAGCCTGCCCTCCTCGACCCCCGTCCAGAAGTACTGGTCGTCGCGGTCCGGGACCGGTGGAATGACGCGTGGCACGGCCGTGGTTCCCTTCTCTCGTCGGTCACTCGTCGATGAGTTCGACGATGGTGCAGTTGGCGAGCCCGCCGCCCTCGCACATGGTCTGCAGGCCGAAGCGGATCCCGTGGGCCCGCATGTGGTGGATCATCGTCGTCATGATCCGTGCGCCGGAGGCCCCGAGCGGATGCCCCATCGCGATCGCGCCTCCGTTCGGGTTGAGCCGCGACTCGTCGGCGCCGGTCTCCCGGAGCCAGGCCATCGGCACCGGCGCGAACGCCTCGTTGACCTCGTAGACGCCGATGTCCTTGATGCCGAGCCCGGCTCGCGCGAGTGCCTTGGCGGTGGCCGGGATCGGCGCGGTGAGCATCATCACGGGATCGTCCCCCGCGAGCACGGCCGTGTGCACGCGGGCGATCGGCCGCAGCCCGAGCTCCTTCGCGCGCTCGGAGGTCGTCATCAACAGGGCCGCGGCCCCGTCGCTGACCTGCGACGCGTTGCCGGCGTGGATGACGCCGTCCGCCTTGAACGAGGTCTTGAGCGTGGCCAGCCGCTCCACGCTCGTGCCCCGGCGCAGACCCTCGTCCACCGAGAACGCGTTTCCGCCGGGCAGCAGCACCTCGGTGATCTGGCCGGCGAACGCGCCGGAATCGATGGCGGCGGCGAGCTTCGCGTGCGACCGCACCGCGAACTCGTCGAGCTCGGTGCGCCCGAGTCCCCACTTCTCGGCGATCAGCTCGGCGCCGATCCCCTGGTTGAACTCGGCTCCGTACCGCGCCAACACCGACGGGCCGCCGGGCCGGCCGTACTCCTCGTGCGCGCTCGTCGCGCCGATCGGCACCGCGGACATGATCTCCACCCCGCCGGCGATCGCCACGTCGTACTGCCCGGAGACGATCCCGGCGGCGGCGAAGTGGATGGACTGCTGGGAGGATCCGCACTGCCGGTCGATCGTCGTGGCCGGCACGGATTCCGGCCAGCCTGCGGCAAGCACCGCCATCCGGCCGACGTTGCCGCCCTGCTGCCCGGTCTGGTGCACGCAGCCCCACACCACATCGTCGACCAGCGCCGGATCCAGCTCGTTGCGCTCCGCGAGCGCGATCAGCACGTGCGCGGACAGATCCGCGGCGTGCCGATCGGCCAGGGAGCCGTTGCGCTTTCCTACCGGGGTGCGCACCCCGTCAACGATCACCGCGTCCCGCTGGGGCATGGTGTTCCACCTCCTGACAAGTGCGGCGCGATTACCGCTGCCGCCCGCTGGTTTCTATGAGATCCGCGAGCACCTGACGGCGCAGTAGCTTGCCGGTGTCGGTGCGCGGCAGTTCGCTGCGAATCACCACGAGCTCGGCGGCCCGCGAGCCGCGCAGGTGTTCGCGAGTCCAGGCGCACAGCTCGTCCGGCTCCGCTTTCGCATCGGGGCGAAGCATCACCGCGGCGGCGACCCGCTGCCCCCACTGCTCGTCCGGGAGCCCGACGGCCGCCGCGTCCAGCACGGCGGGGTGGCGCAGGAGTACGTCCTCGATCTCCGCCGGCGCGATGTTCTCGCCGCCGCGGATGATCGTGTCGTCGGTGCGGCCCTCGACGAAGAGAAAGTCATCATCGTCCAGCCAGCCCGCATCCCTGGTGGGGAACCAGCCTTCGGCGTCGCAGACCGATCCGCCGTCCGCGTACTCGCCGGACACCTGCTCGCCGCGCACCCAGATGTCGCCGACGACGCCGCGGGGCCGCGCAACGCCGTCCTCGTCGCGGATCTCGATCTCCACACCGGGCAGCACCCGACCGACCGAGGCCAGGCGGCGCGTCACGGCGGGATCATCGGATTCCAGCGCGGAGCGGTGGTCCTCGGGACCTAGCACGGCGATGGACGAGCTCGTCTCGGTCAATCCGTAGGCATTGACGAATCCGACCTCGGGGAACGCTCGAAGCGCACGTCGCAGCACGCTTTCATGCATCCGCGCGCCGCCGTACGAGATCAGCCGCAGTGACGGCGCGTCAGCCGGCGCGCCGCCTTCGACCTCCTCGACGATCCGGGCGAGCATCGTCGGCACCAGCATGGCCTGCGTGATCGACTCGGACCTGACGGTCTCGAGCCAGGACGCCGCGGTGAAGTCGGGAAGGTAGACCACGCGGCGGCCTGCGAATACGTTCGACAGCAGGTTGGCCACGCCGGCGATGTGGTACGGCGGGACGCTGACCAAGGCGGCCTCCCCCGGCGCGGCGGAGCCGAACTCGACCGAGCCGAAGATGTACGACGCCAGGTGGCGGTGATGCAGCAGCGCGGCCTTCGGCGCGGCGCTCGTCCCACTGGTGTAGAGGTGGAGCGCGGGTCGGGCTGGAGCCGCCGTCTCCGCCGTCGGTGCGCTATCGGCGGCGGAGACGGCGGAGTCGGTGGAGATTCTGGCCAACCATTCGTCGGTGCTGAGCACCGTGCACCCGGTGGCGGGAATCGCGTGCAGGTAGCGGCGATCGGCGATCACGATCGCATCGGGGTATCGCCCGACAAGGTGCCGGAGCTGCTCGTCGGCCAGCCGGTAGTTCAGCGGCACGAACGGCACCCCCTGGCGGGCGCTCGCGAAGAAAGCGGTGACGAAGGCCGGCCCGCTCTGGCCGATGAACACCACCGCCGCCGAACCGGCCGGGACCTCCCGCCGCCCCGCGTCCGCCAGCTCGCCGAGCCGTCGGTAGCCGACGCCGTCGGCCAGTCGGCCCACGGCCGTCCGGTCGCCGTGACCGCCGGCGGCAGACTCCATGGCGGCCATGTCCAAAATCGTGGCGACGTTCATGTCCCTCCCGGGCGCGCGTGCGCTGATCCGCGGGGCCGTCCTCGCTGGCTCCCCAAGGGTCATAGTAACTACTATGTCAATGGTATGCAGCCTCTTGACTGCTCGCGACGTCGTGCCATAGTGACTACTATGCGACAACGGTGCCGCAGACTACCTGAAGGCAGGTGACCATGCCCGAACGCCTGATCTCCGCTGACTCGCACGTGAAGATGACTCACGAGCAGGTCAAGCAGCACCTCCCGGCCGGCCTTCACGCCGCCTACGACGAGGCCTCAGGCGCCTATGAGGCCACCATGCGACGCGGCGCCGGAGCGGCGAACCGGGCCGGGGCCACCCAGCAGCGAGAAGAGCAGATCGCGGCGTCCAACGCCGTGTTCAGCCGGCCCTCCTACTGGGACCCGGCCGAGCGCCTGAAGGACATGGACGTCGACGGCGTCGATGTCGAGGTCCTGTACAGCGAGGTGAGCGCCTTCCGCTACCTCAGTAACGTCAAGGGCGGCTTCTCCGAGTCCGTACAGGCCTTCAACAGCGCCCTCCACGACTTCGCCCAGACGGACCCGAGGCGGCTCATCGTCTCCTATCAGATCCCGATCCACGACATCGATCTCGCGGTGGCCGAGGTCAAGCGGGTCGCGGCCCTGGGCGCGAAGTCATTGCAGCTGCCGGTGTTCCCGAGCGAACTCGGCCAGCCGGACTACTACGACCGCAGATACGATCCGCTTTTCGCATTGATCGAGGAGATCGGGCTGCCGATCTGCTGCCACATCGGGCTCAAGACGACGCTGAGCGAGCTCGCCGAGCGGGACCCGACTCCGAACAAGGGCATCATGGTCCCGGTCACGCCGCTGATGACGGCCGAGGCGTTCGGCATGTGGATCATGGGCGGACCGCTCGAGCGCTTCCCGCGCCTGAAGGTCGTGTTCGTCGAGCCGGGAGTCGCCTGGGTGGCCTGGTGGCTGGAGACGGTGGACGACATGGTCAAGCGCCAGGGTTATAAGTTCCCTGCGATCAAGGAACTGCCCAGCCACTACTTCCACCGCAACATCTACCTGACGTTCATCGACGAAGGCCTCGGCCTGCACCGCATGCGGGACGTGATCGGCGTCGACAACATCATGTGGTCGACCGACTTCCCGCATCCGGTGACGAGCTGGCCCAACTCGCGGAAGATCGTCGAGGAGCAGTTCCGGGGCATCCCCGACGACGAGCGCGCCCGCATGCTCACGGGCAACGCCACCCGGGTCTGGAACCTGTAGCTGTAGACGTACGGCTCACGCGGGGCGGCGCTCAGGCAGCGCCGTCCCGCCGTTGTCGGCTACCGTCCTCGGCTACTGTGCTCAGCCGCCGAGCTCCTGCTCGATGAGCAGGCTCATCGCCCGGGCCAGCAGCCGGCGCTCGGCCAGGAAGTCCCCGGGCAGGTTGTGCTCGTATATCGGGACCGTGCCGAGCATGACGTGGCTCATCGACACTCCGCGCAGGGCGTGGAAGAGCAGGTTGGTGAGATTCTGCCGGCGCTTGCCCGAGCCCTTCCCGGCGACCACCTTCGCCATCAGGCTCTTGAGCTGTGGGTTCGCCCGCTCATTGAGCTCCGCGAGGTTCTCCCGGCTCCGCTCCGAGGTGCGGGGATCGTGGCCGAGGTTGAGCTGCACCTGGATGAACGCCAGGTAGTCGGGAGACCCGTAGTAGTCGGCCAGCACGTCGAAGAACTGCTCGACCCGCTCGGTGAGCGTCTCGCCGGTGATCTCGGCCTCGCCCAGCGTCCGGCTCAGCCGACGGCTCGCCTCTTCGAGCACGGCCAGCATCAGCGCCTCGCGGGTGCCGAAATAGTATTGGATGACTCCCCAGGTCAGCCCGGCCTGTTCGGCGATCGCGTTGGAGCTCGCCCGGTAGAAACCCCGCTCCAGGATGCAGCTGATGGCCGCCTCGACGACCCGTTGCCTGGTGTCGGAGCCGTCGTCGGTCTCAGTGGAACTGGAAGCTTTCTGCGCACACATATTGTCGCGCATCTTAGCGGCCTTCTCCCCGCGACCCGCTGTTAAGGTGCGGTCTGAGCGCCGTTGTAGAGCGTCCCTTCGCGGCCGACCACCAGACTCCGGCGCCGTACGCGAGGTCGTCGAGACGACGCGCGAAGCCGTAACGGACGGGGTCCAGGTCGACATCGGCGCGCCAGTACTCGAGTACGACATCGGAGACGGCGGCCACGAGTGCGGCGCGGCGCACCCGGCGGGAGACCGAGGCTCCGACCACTGTCGCCGGCCACCAATGCCGCGTCAGCAGCGCCGACGTCTGTGTCAGGGCGCTGAACGCACCCATGGAAGTGAGGGACACGGCAAGCCGCGCCGGACGCTCCGTGCCACGCAGGCGCCCAGCGATCCGTACCGCGGCGACGCCGTATACCGCTCCCGCGACAGGCACCGACCACCGACGCTGAGCCAGCAGGGCGACGACGAAGGCCGCGCTCCACGGTGCGAACACGGCGGGAGCGATGAACTCCGGGTGCCGTTGCGCGAGCGGATCCGCTCCGGTCCCGTACACGGCTTTGCGCCTGGCCCAGTCACCGACGCGCACCCGATGCTCGTGAGCGGCGCTGACGGTCGGCTCGTAGCGGATCCGCCAACCGTCCTTGACGACGCGCCAGGTGAGATCGACGTCCTCCCCCACCCGCATCGTTCCGTCGAAGCCCCCGCGCAGCGCATCCGTCCGCGCGAGGGCGCAGGCGGTGGAAGCCCAGGAGACGAGCGTGCCCGGCTGCACCCGCGCGGGCCGCGCTCCCAGGTCGAGTGAGGAGCGAGCCTGCTCGTAGCGGCCGATCCAGTTGCCCGAGGCGGACGTCGCGAGCCCGGTGATGCGGGGCACGGCGAGGCCGACCCGGGGATCGGCGAAATGTCGTAGCAGGGTCGGAATGGTCTCTGGCGCGAGGACGACGTCGGAGTCGACGAAGACCACGTACGGGGTTGTGACCAGACGCAGGCCGATGTTGCGCGCCTCGGCAGGGCCGACGTTGGTGTCCAGGCCGACGAACCTGGCTCCGTACTGCTTGGCCAGCTCCTCAATCACCACCCGGCCGCGTGAGGCGTCGTCGACCACGATCACCGGACTGTTCGCGTCGATACTGCCGAGCAGGCGGGCGAGTTCACGCGGACGGTCACGCACCGGTACGACGAAGGTGTACCGGGGATCGGACGGTGTCGGAAGGGAGCGCACGACCGGATGAGCCATGCCCGTCTCCAACAGCCGGTCCGCCAGCACGGCTCCGGATCGATCCCGCACCTTGAGTGTGCGTCCGGCCAACAGAGGACGGGCGCGCTCGCCGAGACGCAGCAGCCGGATCGGCGACCCGCCCAGCAACGTCCGACCGCCGTCGAGGATCCGCGTCTCCCGGTCGAGTTCGACCTCGAACCCGAGGGGCAGAGTCGCGCTCGATCGCGGACCTGTCGCGGTCACCCGGCCTCGCCGGGCTTCGCCTTCGGACGGTACGACGACGTCAGCAGTAGAGCCGCCGCCGCGCAGCCGCCGAGGAGCGCTCCCACGGCCCAGCCGACGCCGTACAGGCGCAGACTCAGCACCCTGTCGAGCGACCACGCGCCAGGACCGACCGCGGCCAAAGCGACGGCTGTCGCCGCGATGAACACGGTGTACTCGTTTCCGCCCTTGAAGACGAGGTAGCCCTTGCCGCGGTGGTCGGTGAGCGCTGCGACGGCCATCAGCCCGACGAACGCGGTGGCGCCGAGACCGGACAGCAGCCCGAGGGCGACGAGCGTCCCGGCTCCGAGCTCGGTGGCGGCGGCCAGCCGAGCGTGCAGCCACGCGGGCCGCAGACCGAGTCCCTCGAACCAGCGGGTGGTGCCCGCGATCCCGCCGGCGCCCGCGACCTTGTTCCAGCCGTGGACGAGGAGGGTGAGTCCGAGGGCGAGTCTCAGTAGCAGCATGCCCAGATCGAGGTCCATCACTCGGCCCCGCGCACGAAGAGCAACGGCGGACGAATCCCCTGGATCGAGGAGACCATGTCAAGTACCTGCCGGGTCTGGGCCACGTTGTGGACGCGGTAGACGCGCGCGCCCTGCCAGGCGCAGATCGCGGTCGTCGCGAGGGTCCCGACCAGCCGATCCGGCGCCCGGAGGTCCAGCGTCTCGCCGATGAAGCTCTTGTTGGACACCGAGACCAGCACCGGTCGGCCGGTCGCGGTCATCTCGTCCAGGCGCCTGGTGGCCTCCAGCGAGTGGCGGGAGTTCTTACCGAAGTCGTGAGCCGGGTCAATGAGGATCGACGCGCGAGGCACGCCGAGTGCCTCGGCCCGCTCAGCGAGCCCGAGCGTGTGCCGGAGGATATCGGCCATCACGTCGTCGTACGCGACGCCAGGGCGCGGCCTCGTTCGCGGCGGATGGCCGCCCACGTGCGTGCACACGAGGCCGACCTGGAATTCCGCCGCCACTTCGGCGAGAGCGGGATCGAACCCGCCCCACGCGTCATTGAGCAGGTCCGCACCGGCTTCGCACGCCGCCCGCCCTACCTCGGCCCGCCACGTGTCCACGCTGATGACGACGTTGGGGTACAGCGCGCGGACCTTCGCGATGAAGGGAACGGTGCGCCGGATCTCCTCGGCCGCGTCGACCTCGTCGCCGGGACCGGCCTTCACTCCGCCGATGTCGATGATGTCCGCGCCCTCGACCACCGCGCGGTCGACCGCCTCCAGGGCGGCGTCTTCGGCGAAGGTGGCGCCCTTGTCGTAGAAGGAGTCGGGCGTGCGATTGACGATGGCCATGATCACCCGCTGCTCCGGGCCGAAGACCCGATTGCCCAGCCGCAGATCGCTCTGAGCGCGCACCTTCGCACCCACTTCGACCGCGCCCTCTTCCACTGCCGTGCCGCTCATCGAATACCGATCCTCTCTGAGGTCGCCACTGCACGCCGTGCGCGCTCGCGGTACTCGAGCACGGTGTCCATCGGCTGCCGCTCCACTGAGACGGTCTCGTGCGTGGACTTGCGGAACCCGTCGTGCTCCCGCTGGAACTGCGTCACCGTGGTGCTCAACGGCTCGGCGCCGCGCACCCGCCCGGAGCGGCGCAGCCGGAGCAGCGCGGTCTGCCAGATCTCGCTCGACATCCGGCCCAGCGCACGGTCGTCCTGGTGGCGGTGGCTGCGTGAGCCGACGTCCACCTGCGCCAGCGCGTCGAGCCCCATCAGGTCGAAGGTGTCGACCAGCAGACCGAATTCGACCCCGTATCCACACGCGAACGGCAGCCGCTCGAGCAGGCTCCGTCGTGCCGCGTACTCCCCCGCCAGCGGCTGCACGATGCCTGCCAGCTGCGGCCAGTGCAGATTGAGCAGCGGTCGCGCCACCAGTTCCGTCACCCGTCCGCCCCCGGCCGGCAGTACGGTCCCGCCGTCGATGAGCGGGCGGTCGTACGCGGCCTTGACCAGCTGGACCTCCGGATCGATCAGCAGCGGGCCGAGGATGCCGCGGACCAGCGCCGGATCGAACTCGCGCAGATCCGCGTCGACGAAGCAGAGCACGTCCCCGCGCGTCGCCGGCAGGGATCGCCACAGCACCTCGCCCTTGCCGTGCCGCGCGGGTATCCGCGGCAGGATCCGGTCGCGGTGCACCACCCGCGCTCCGGCCCGCGCAGCTACCTCGGCCGTGCGGTCGGTCGACCCGGAGTCGACCACCACCACCTCATCGACCAGCGGCGCCGCGACGACCAATTCTGATCTGATCGCGTTGACGATGTCGCCGACGGTGTCCTGCTCGTTGAGTGCGGGAAGCACGACACTCACGGTCGTGCCCGCGGCCTGCTTGGCGACGAGAACCCGCTCCATCGGCCAGTCGGCGAGCCGGGACCAGCGCTCCCGCGCCCACCGCGTCACCCGGGCATCGCTCGCGGACAGCTCTCCGCCCGGGCTCAGCGGCCCGGCCGGAAACCCGGCAAACTCGCGCAGCACCAAGTCCGCCGCCCTTCGTCCGTCACCGGATCACCGTTCGTCCCGCCACCGGTGACGCCGAACTCATTTTGTATATCTTATCAAATACCCCTACCGGCGCTGAAGCCCTCCGGCCGCCCGGGACCGGCCGGAGCGCCGCCGCGGATCGCACCGCGGCGGCGCCCGGGCCGGCCGGTTCAGCGATCCGCCGGCGGCGGGTCGCTCACGGGCAGTCGGTGCTGAGCTTTCCGAGCGCGGCCGTCACCTGCGCCTGAGAGGCGGTCGAACTCGCGTGGCTCAGGGCGGAGATGAACGCGCCGAGGTCGGTCTTGGCCTGCGCCGAGGTCAACTGACTCAGCGCGGTGTTGAGCTGGGTGAGGTACTTGCCCATCGCGGCCGCCGCCGCCGTTTTCGAGTCGGATTGGATCGGCACCAGCGTCGCGATCGCTCCGGTGGAGATGGGCTTGATAACGGCGCAGTCCGCCGCCGGGAGCGCGGCGGCGCTCGCCGCCGCGGACGACGTCATCGCCGCCGCGGACGAGGACGAGACGGTCGCGGACGACGAGGGTGTCGCGGTGCTGCTGCTACAGCCGGCCGCGAACGAGCCCGCCAGGGCGAGCAGGGCGAGCGCCGGGATGGTGCGGTGCCGCATGGAACCACCTCCACATTGAGGGTTCAGGGCTTGCATACAATATAAAATGTACTTCACAGACGCCCACTCCGCACCTAGCTCGGCGCCGGAGAGGACGTTGAGATCCACTCATGTTTCCGAGAGGGGTAGAACGTGACCGAGACGGAGACCCGCGCCCGTGCGGCGCTCGAGGTCGACCGCTGGCGCGAACGACTGATCGCGCTGAGCCGCAGCCTGCACGCCGAACCGGAGACCGCCTTTGCCGAGCACGCATCCGCCGAGAAACTGGCCGTGCTGCTGGAGAGCGCGGGCTTCGCCGTCGAGCGCGGGATCTGCGAGCTGCCGACGGCGTTTTCGGCCACGTATGGCAGCGGAGACCTGACCATCGGAGTGTGCGCCGAATACGACGCGCTGCCGGAGATCGGCCACGCCTGCGGCCACAACATCATCGCCGCGGCCGGGGCCGGTGCGGCGATCGCCCTGGCCACCGCGGCCGAGGAGCACGGGTTCCAGGTCAAGCTGCTGGGCACGCCTGCGGAGGAGTCCGGCGGCGGCAAGGCCCTGATGCTCGAGCGCGGCGCGTTCGACGACGTGACAGTCGCGATGATGGTGCATCCCGCGCCAAGCGCCGACATCGCGGACTCCGCCTGGAGCTCGCAGGCGAACACCCGGTTCGAGGTCACCTTCCACGGAAAGGCCTCGCACGCCGCGGCGGCTCCCGCGCACGGGGTCAACGCCGCGGACGCCGCCGTTCTCGCTCAGGTGGCCGTGGGCCTGCTTCGCCAGCAGATCTCTGACGGCTTCCGTATTGCCGGCTTCGTGACCGAGGGCGGTCAGCGTACGAACATCATCCCCGAGCGGGCGATCCTCGAATATGAAGTGCGCACGCCGACCGCCGAGGAGGGCGCCATCCTCCGCGAGCGGGTCCTCAACTGCTTCCGCGGCGCGGCGCTCGCCACCGGGACGACCATGGAGGTACGCCCCTCCTCGCCCGACTACGCCGACCTTCGGCACGACGCCTGGCTCATGGACGCCTACCGACGCAACATCACCGAGACTGGCCGCACGCCCATCGTGATACCGCCCAGTGTCAAACCGCTCGCCTCGACGGACATGGGCAACGTCACCCACGCCCTGCCCGCAATCCATCCCTCCGTCGGGGCGCGCGGCGCGCACGCCATGCCGCACACCCGCGAATTCGCGGCCGAGACCAACACTCCCGCGGCCGATGACGCGGTCATCGACGCCGCGAAAGCCTTGGCCTGGACCGGAATCGACCTCGCCCGCGAGCCCGCACAGCGTGCCGCGTACCTCGGCAAGCAGGCAGAGCGTCATCGGCTTCGAACCCGAGACGGCCTAGAAGATCGTGCCCACGTCGTTCCGGACGATCTGGTCTAGCGCTCGCTCGGCGATGGCGGCGATCGTCATCGACGGGTTGCAGGCGGCAGTCGTACCCGGCATCAGCGCGCCGTCGAGGACGTAGAGTCCGCGCTGACCGAGCACCCGACCTTCGAGGTCGCACACGCTGTTCATGCAGGCACCGCCGAGCGAATGCCACGTGGTGTTGGAGAGGGTATTGGTGTTGGTCAGCGTGCTGTTCGCACCGGCGATGGCGGTGATCCGCTGGTTGATGCGGGCATCGAGGGTGGCGTCTCCGGCGGCCGGCCATTTGAGGTCCACGGCGTCTGTCGAGGAGTTGTAGACGAACTGTCCGCGCACGCTGCTGACTCCGTAGCCGACGAGTATCGTCGAGTACAGATTGAGCAGCAGCGGCTGCCCGAGAAAGGCCAGCGAGGGCAGCAGGTTCTCCAGCCCGCTGAGGTCGACGCCGATCGGCGGCATCGAGGCCTGGACCACGGTGTTGGCGATCGTCGGGTCGTCCCACTGGAAGCTGCCGTAGACGACCGGGCCGCCCTGCGGGGTGCCGAGATTCTGCGCGTTGTCCTGCCACAGATAGATCTGGTCGCCGTTGGAGCCGTAGCCCTGGCCGACGGCGTCGGGCAGGTCCGGGATGTCACCGATGGCCGACGCGCGGACCAGCAGCTTGCTGGTGTTGCAGGTGCCGGCGTTGACGAACAGCGCGGAGGTCGTGATGATCTGCTGCGACTGCAGGTTCCCCGAGGTGTCGGTCACGTCGACGTACACCAGCCACGTTCCGTTCGGACCTCGCGCGATGCGGGTCACGTTGCTCAGAATCTGAACGGTGACGTTGCCGGTGGCCTGCGCCTGCGCGATGTAGGTCACGTCCACCGAGTGCTTGCCGCCGTTGTTGACGCCGTAGGCGCAGTCGCCGTTGGTGTACGACGGCAGCATGGCACCGGACAACTCGTCCAGCGCGTAGCTCCAGTCGATCGGCATCGGGATCTTCGACAGGTTGTACCCGGCGGCCTGGACATTCTCGGCGAAGACCCGCGCGGGCAGGTACGTCTTGCTGTTGATCAGCGTGTCCGGAGCGGTCTCGAGCTGCAGCATCTGCGCGACGCGCGGGTAGTATACCGAGTTCAGCTCGGAGTAGTCGTATCCCGACGGGAACCAGGTGCTGAACACCTCCTCGGTGGGCTGCAGCGTCATCCCCTGGTACACCAGCGAACCGCCGCCGACGCCGGCCCCGACCACCGCGGTGATGTTGTCGCCGACGATCTTCTCCTCGAGCCCCGCGTACGGCAACTCGCCGACCACGGCGTCCGTCGCCGTCCAGGAGGTGTAGAAGATCTCACGGCTGTCCGGCGTCGCCGCGTGCGGAAAGGTCTGGGCGTTGGGGCCGGTGGGCCACCACTTCCCGCGTTCGAGCACGAGGACCTTCACCCCGGCCTGGCCCAGCCGCAGCGCGGTGACGCCCCCGCCGAAGCCCGAGCCGATCACGACGGCGCGCTGCGTCGAGGTCGTCACCGGGACCGAGGCCGTGCCCGCCGCCCTAGCGGGACCGGCCGAGGCGACGGAGGAGACCGCGGTGGCGGCGCCGACGGCAGCGGCGCCGGTCAGGAACCGGCGCCGGTTGATCTCTGTCATGAATCTTCCTTTCGTGTGATCTTCGCAGGCAGGCTTCCTTCAGGTCGTCGGGCGTATACTTTATACTGTATTCTTGATCAACAGGAAGATGGTTTCGAGAAGATTTCGGCAAGTTCAACCGACGGCGGTTCCGCCGAGGCTATGAAGGAACTGCTATACATCAATACGATTCAGCTGACTCGACGGCCATCTTGCCCACGGGAGATGTGCCGAGTCGCGCGACGGCCTCGGGCAGCTTCGCGAAGGGCATCGTCAGCGGGGCGGGCACCTGGAGGATTGCGCTCTCCACGAGGTCGATGAGCTGGTCGTACGCGGCGTCGCGGCGATGCGGGATCGAGTTCCAGCTGTCGCCGAGCGAGAGCATGCCGACAGCGCTGTATTCCCGGTTCAGCATGTCGAACGCGTCGAGCCTGAGTACGGAACCGCTGGCGAAGCCGATGACGGCGACGCGGCCGAACTGTGCCACGGCCTTTACCGCCTGCTCGGCGACCTCGCCGCCGACCGGGTCGAATATGACATCGGCTCCGTGACCGGCCGTAAGCTCCATGATTTCGTCCGCGACGTTCCCCGTCGTGTGGTTCACGCCGTGATCAGCGCCGATGGCCTGGCAGTAGGCAAGCTTGTCCGCGTTGCCGGCGACGGCTATCACCGTGGCCCCGAGAGCCTTGCCGAGTTGGACCGCCGCCATACCGCTGTTGCCTGCGGCGCCCACAACCGCCAGCGTCTCGCCGGGTTTGATCGCGCACCGGTCCACCAAGGCGGTATGCGCCGTGCGGAAACCGATGACGAAACCGGCCGCCTGCGCATCGCCCAGGTTTTCCGGGACAGGCCGCGTCTCGTCCGCCAGCAGGTAGGCGTACTCCGCGTGCCCGCCGTGGCCCGTGGCGAAGAGGGAGGTCATGCCCATGACCCGCTGGCCTACCGTGAACCGGGACCGCTCGGGCGTCGCCACGACCTCGCCCACGGCCTCCAAGCCGATCCCGAGGGGCACGGCGGGAACAGGAGCGTAGACGCCCCGCGTCGCCAGCAGGTCCGGCAGGGACAAGCCGCTGGCGAGCACCCGCACCAATATCCGGCCCTCCGTAGGCGGAGCCCACGTCAGCTCCCGCAAACGCAGGACACTCCCGGGCTCGCCGAAACTGACCGGCTGCCAGCTCATTCCCCTGAACATACGACGTTCTCCGCTTCTTAGCTCCGCCGCGCACGGCTGATCCGGTGGGCGGGGAGGACACGTACCCAGGCTTCCCGTTCGCCGATAAGCCAAACGGGGTAAAGTCCGCTTAGTCCGCCTCCCGCAAACGGGCTGGTCCACCGCCTCGCTCCAGCGTCGGGAATAGCAATCGGGGTAAAGTCCGTTTAAGCCCCTGGCGGCGCCAGCTGCGCCGCCGCGGCCGGGTGGATCGACGGATTGGATGGTGCAGAGATGTGGCTGACCGGGCACTACGAGCCGAGCACGTTCGACTTCAACCGCGAACAGATCGAGCCCGAGATCAACGAGATGCCGCTGAAGGCATGGTCATGAACAGCGCGGGTCGCTCGACGCCAGAACCTCGACGAGTGGCTCGCGGGCAGCCCGTTGGTCGAGATCGTGTTCGACGACGAGCAATTGCGGACGTAGCGGCAACGCCGCTGCCCATTGACTCGGTGCGGCGCCGCCACGGGACCGACCATCCATCGAACGTTCCACGCTCCACGGGGGACAGACATGAAGTACCGCACGCTGGGCCGGACCGGAATCCAGGTCAGCCCCTACGCTCTGGGCGCCATGATGTTCGGAGCTATGGGAAACCCCGACCATGACGACTCGATCCGGATCATCCACCGAGCCCTGGACGCGGGGATCAACTTCGTCGACACCGCCGACGTCTACTCCAACGGCGAATCCGAGGTCATCGTCGGCAAGGCGCTCAAGGGCCGCCGCGACGACGTCGTGCTCGTCAGCAAGGTGCACTACCCGATGGGCGAGGACCCCAATCACCGGGGCAATTCACGGCGCTGGATCGTCACCTCGGTGGAGAACTCCCTGCGCCGCCTGCAGACCGATCACCTCGACCTCTA
>Ga0073928_10001258_pt1 | contig 50046 bp, 34 predicted proteins | sample PaiPotPPA55metaG_FD_76969 | JGI IMG/M metagenome (GOLD analysis project Ga0073928, IMG submission 76969) | Iron sulfur acid spring bacterial and archeal communities from Banff, Canada, to study Microbial Dark Matter (Phase II) - Paint Pots PPA... ...
GACCGTGGTTGCGATCTGGGCGGAAGTACTGCGGCGGGAGCCGGGCAAGATCAGCGTGGACGACAACTTCTTCGACCTAGGCGGGCACTCGCTGCTGGCTACCCAGGTCATTTCCAGGCTGCGGGAGCGTTTTTCGGTGGAAATCCCGATGCGAGCCATGTTTGACCAGCCGCGGGTCAGCGGGCTGGCTGAGGCGGTAGAAAGGGCACGGACGGTCGCAGAGGGCGAAGAAGGCATGGCAATCGCGCGCGTGGCGCGGGAAGAGTATCGGGCTTGATTGGTGGAAGTTCAGGTGGTTAGCGAATTTTTTTGAGCAACTTAGTGAACTTGTGCATAGAATAGGTCAGGCTTTGATTGCGCCCTCCCCAGGCGCTGCCGACAAAGTCTGTACAGGTGAACGTGGAAACGATGGGGAATAATTCCGCTCAAGCTTTGGGTGCAGCGAAATACGTGTTTCCGGCCACATTCGCACAACAGCGGCTGTGGTTCCTGGAACAGCTTCAACCCGGGAGCGCCTCCTATCTCATCCCTTGGTCGCTGCGAATCAACGGCAAACTGAACACGCAGGCCCTCGAACGCAGCCTCAACGAGATTGTGCGACGGCACGAAATCCTGCGAACCACCTTCTCCTGGAAAGATGGCGCGCCGGTGCAGGTGGTGACGGGCGAACTCTCAGTCCCGCTGCCGATGCTGGACCTCAGTTCCAGCACTAAGCGCGAGCAAGAAGCGCAAAGGCTGGCCTCCGAGGAAGCGCGCAAACCGTTCGAACTGGAGCGCGGCCCACTGGTGCGGGCGCAACTGTTGCGACTGGGCGCGGAAGATCACATCCTGCTGCTGACCATGCACCACATCATCTTCGATGGCTGGTCGCGAAGAATTCTGGTGCGTGAACTAGCGGCGCTGTACGAAGCTTTTGGCACGGGGCAGCCATCGCCACTGCCTGAACCCAAGCTGCAGTACGCCGACTACGCGGTCTGGCAGCGCAAACAATTTCAGGGCGCAACTCTGGAAAAACAGCTCTCCTACTGGAGACAGCAACTGGCGGGAGTTCCGGCAAGCCTGGACTTGCCCACCGACCATCCGCGGCCGGCGGTGCAAAGCTTCAACGGCGCGAAGTCTCCGTTGTCGTTCTCGAAAGAGTTCTCCGAAAAGCTGCAAAGCTTCAGCCGGGAGCGGGGCGTCACCATGTTCATGACGCTGCTGGCGGGGTTTCAGATTCTGCTTTCCCGCTACAGCAACCAGGACGACGTGGTGGTGGGTACGCCGATCGCGAACCGTAATCGGGCGGAAATCGAGGAGATGATTGGGTTCTTCACCAACACACTCGTCTTGCGAACCAGATTGGCCGGGGAAGCAACCTTCTTGGAAATTCTGGCTCAGGTGAAAGAGACGGCACTGGGCGCTTATGCCCACCAGGACGTGCCGTTCGAAAAGCTAGTGGAAGAAGTGCAGCCGGAACGGAATCTCGGACAGAACCCGTTGTTTCAGGTGATGTTTTCCTACCAGAATGCGCCGAGCCGAGCCTTCGAACTCAGTGGGCTGAAGCTTAGCTTGATGGACATGGGGGAAGCGGCCCCGAAGTTCGATATTTCCCTGTTCCTCTCGGAAACAACTGAAGGAGTGGGCGGTCGTGTTGAGTACAACACCGACTTGTTCGAAGCCTGGACCATGGAAGGATTGCTGCGGCACTATCAGGTGCTGCTGGAAAACGCGATCGCGCGACCGGACACGCGGGTTGGGCAACTGCCAATGCTCACTGAAGCCGAGCGACGCGAGGTGGTGATTGAGTTCAATGCCAACCAGCGGGAATTCCCTGCGGGGATTGGGCTACATCATTTGCTGGAGCAAGCGGCACAGCGCACGCCGGGCGCGACCGCGGTGGTGTGCGGGAGAAAACGTACGACCTATCGGGAATTGAATTCCCGCGCGAATCAGATTGCACGCTATTTGATCAAGCTGGGAGCCGGCCCGGGCGCTCTAGTGGGCGTTTTTCTGGAGCGTAATTCAGACTTGCTGCCGGCGATTCTGGGTGTACTCAAATCCGGGGCGGCTTATGTTCCGCTCGATCCAAGCTATCCGCGGGAACGTTTGGCAGCGATCCTTGAGGACGCCAAGGCTCCGATTGTGTTGACGCAGCAGTCGCTGGCGGGGACGCTCTCCGGCACCGTGAGCAAAGTGATCTGTGTAGATTCTGAATGGAACAGGATCGCGCAGGAGTCCAGCGAGAATCCCGCGGTTGGATTCAGGCCCGAAGACCTGGCTTACGTCTTGTTCACGTCGGGATCCACGGGAAGGCCGAAGGGAGTGGCGCTGGAGCATCGCAGTGCGGCCATGTTTGTGCGCTGGGCGCAAACCGTATTCAGTGCACAAGAGCTAGCGGGAGTTTTACTTTCGACATCCGTGTGTTTCGATCTTTCCGTTTTTGAAATCTTCGTTCCGCTGAGTGTGGGCGGAAGAGTGATTGTGGTGCAGAACGCGCTCCACCTGCCGTCCGCTGAAGCAAAGGACGAAGTCACGCTGATCAACACGGTCCCTTCGGCCATGGCAGAACTGGCGCGGATGAAGGCGGTGCCGGGTTCGGTCAAGACCATCAATCTGGCAGGCGAAGCGCTGCCGGAGAGCCTGGTAAACCAGATTTATTACTCGACTTCGGTGGAGAAGGTCTACAACCTCTATGGACCGACCGAGGACACAACCTACTCGACTTACACCTTGACCCAACCCAACGCGCCCGTGACTATTGGGCGGCCCTTGCCAAACACTCAGGCATATGTCCTGGACAGTCACGGAAACGCGCAACCAGTGGGCGTTCCGGGAGAGTTGTATCTGGCAGGGGAGGGTCTAGCGCGGGGCTATTACGGGCGGCCGGATCTGACCGCGGAACGGTTTGTCGCAAACCCGTTCCATGCCGGAAGTCCGCGGATGTATAAGACCGGCGATCTTTGCCGCTGGCTGGTGGACGGCAATCTGGAATACCTGGGCCGAATGGACCATCAGGTAAAACTGCGCGGCTTCCGCATCGAGCTAGGCGAGATTGAAACGGCACTGGCGAAACATGCGAGGGTGCGGCAATGCCTGGTGATGGCACGAGAAGATGAGCCGGGGATGAAGCGACTAGTGGCGTATGTGGTGGCGGCTGCGGGAGAGAATCCAGAAGCTGAAAAACTTCGCGAGCACCTGAAACGCAGTCTGCCGGAGTTCATGGTGCCGGCGGCATTCGTCACCCTGGAGTCGTTCCCGCTTACCCCGAACGGAAAGGTGGACCGCAAGGCGCTGCCGAAACCTGAATTCGAAACGTCTGCCGGCGCAGTGCCGCCGCGCGACCAACTCGAAGAAAGGCTCCAGAAAATCTGGCAGGAGATCTTGCAGACCGGGCCGATGGGAATTACCGATAACTTTTTCGACCTGGGCGGCCATTCTTTGATGGCAGTTCGCCTGGTAAACGAAATCCAGAAGGTGACGGGAGTGGAAGTTCCGCTGCGCGCGCTGTTCCAGGGAGCAACGATTGAACGTCTGGCAAAAATCGTTCGGGGGACGGAAAGCGTGTCGCAGGCGGTGGCCAATCAGATCCGAGCGGGAGGGGACCGCCCGCCGTTTTTTGCTGCGGTCTTGGCGGGGATTAACGCCCTGGGGTACGTCCCGCTGGCAAAACATCTTGCTCCCGAGCAGCCGTTTTATACCCTGCAAAGCCCCGGGCCAGGTCCGCGCGCCATAGGGCGCCCGTACAACCGAGCGGAATACGAAGAAGTCGCCGGAGAATACGTTCGCGCGATGCGCGAAGTACAACCTGAAGGGCCGTATCAGATCGGGGGGACGTGTGAGGGGGCGCGCATCGCGTTTGAGATGACGCGCATCCTGGAATCGCAGGGGCAGAAGGTAAGGCTGTTGGCGGTGATCGACACCTGGGTGCTGGAGAACACTCAGAACCCGACGCTTTGGAAGGTCCATTACTATTCGGACCGAGTAAGCCGGTGGTGGCGGCTGCCGTTGAAGGCGAAGACGGCAATGGCGCGCAATCTGGTGCGGAAGCGGACGCAGCGTCTGCTGGATCCGAGGGCGGCCCAGCGCAAGAGTGAATGGGTGGACGCGTACTGGCCGGGGGACGATTTTGTGCCGGCGCGGGTGAGGGCCCGAGTGACGGTTTACAAGGTTCCCAAACAGCCGTTCTACTATCATACCGACCCATTCCTGGGCTGGGGATCGAGGACGATCAGCGGCGTGGACACGTACGTCATCCCAGATGGAAGGCACCTGCTACTCCTCCGCGAACCGCACGTGCGCAACCTGGCGACGGCGCTGGCGCGGACGCTGAACCGGCTTAACGTGCCGAAGCAAAGACTGCGCGAAGCGGAAGAACCAGCAGGTCCGCCAGAAGTGGCCGCGGCTGGGCACTGACCGCGATTTTCTGCACCCGCGAGAAAAGTTGCGCCGACGCCGATGGTCTCTCCAGAAAAACTGCGCGTGCTACGATTGGATCTTCCGGCGCACCCTGAAAAGCTAAGCTTTCCCGCGCTCGGCGGCAGAAGCATTCACCTGTGGCACGCCAGTCTGCAGGCATCCAAGTCGTGGCTTCCGAATTTCAGTTCCCTGCTTTCCTCCGACGAAAACGAGCGCAGGTTAGGCTTCCATTTTGAAGGCGACCGCGAGGATTTTGCTTTTGCCCGGGGAATGTTGCGGGACGTGCTGGCGGGGTATCTCAAAACCGACCCCCACAGATTGCGATTTGGGTATTCGGAACACGGCAAGCCCTTTCTGGCTGGCCAGGAAACGGATCTGCGATTCAATTTGTCGCATACGCAGGGAGCCGTGCTGCTGGGGGTATGCCGGGGGCGCGAAGTTGGAGTGGATATCGAAAGGGTTCGCGAGGACTTCGATCCAGGGGAAATTGCGACGCGGTTCTTCTCGGCAGCGGAGCAGCGTGCCCTGATGAGCTTGCCGGAGGCTGAGCAGCGGCAAGGTTTCTTTCGCTGTTGGACCCGGAAGGAGGCATTTCTGAAGGCGCGAGGGCACGGGCTTTCGCTTTCGCTGAAACTTTTTGATGTATCCATCGGCGCCGGAGAAGCCGCGGTCAGGCTGGTAACCCGGACGGATCCCGCGGAATCGCAGCGCTGGCAGATATGGGAGGCGCCCGCCGCGGATGGTTGCGTGGCCGCGGTTGCGGTGGCAAGTTCGCCCAGTTTGGCCTGAACGTTGGAACAAAAAGGTTGCTGCTAATGGCGGGCGTGTGTATGGATTAGGCCCCCGACGGGTAAAAGACCATGCCCAGGAACATGGCATCGACCCATCGGTGGTTCGGGTTGCAAGATACGGGTTCCGGCGGCCTCGGACTTCCAAAGGGAGCCATGATCACAAGCACGGTGGCAAGGCGGCGGCCAGAAGAGATTACTCGTCCGGAGCGCTGAACACGGGCAGCCTAGCTGCCCGGCGTGACCGCCGCGCAGCACTTTGGTGACCAGGCGATGGTTACTCATAAGATAACCGCCGCGAGAGCGGCACGCAGCAAGGACAAGCGGTGTAGACAACACGCCTCGCGGTGTCCTGGAGGGTTGTTTCGGGCACAATCCGGAGCCCGATAAGTCTTGCACAGAGGCCACGGATGATGCAGAATACGATAATTGGTTTCGCGTTGGAGCAATTGCTGGCCTATCGGTCATGTGTACAGGGAAGGGTTAGATTGTTTTTTCGGGAAACCTGGTCCAACAGGACCACCGCTTCGCTCAAGGCGCGCTTTAGTCTGCCTTTTTTTTCCCAGTTCTGGCCTCTTGGTAACAGTATGTTCGTCAGGTGCGGCAATCTCGCACTAACAGTTTTTGGACGATACTTTGCACCAAAATACTTTGAGCTGGTTCGCTGAAGGTTGACACATTCGGTGAGCGGCTGCGGTGGGAGCTTGTTGCGCGTTTGAAACACCCAGGCATGAACGGTAGCGAGAGGGCTGCGGCTGGAAGCGGCGCGGCGAGCCTTTACGTGCTCGGGGCGCGGCAGCGCAAGGCCCTAATGCATAGGGAGGAAGAGTGGCGGCTATACGAGAGCGCCTTGATTCTGGAAGTGGACCCGGAGAGCGGCTCGACGGAGCCACGAGTGGAGTACAAGACCCCGCCGGAAGCCCGGGCCAATCAGGACTCGTCAAACATTTTCAAGTCGGGGACGCTGTCTGGCAATCTGCTCTACACCTGCACGTCGACGGAAGTCTTGGTCTTCGAGCTGCCAGAATTCCAGATCGTGAACTACATTTCCCTGCCCTGCTTTAATGACGTGCATCATGTGGTTCCGGATTCGGACGGGAACCTGATTGTGACCAGCACCGGCCTGGACATGGTGGTGAAGGTGTCGCCAGACGGCAGAGTGCTTGAGGAATGGAACGTCCTGGGAGAGGATCCGTGGTCGCAGTTCTCGCGTGAAACCGACTATCGCAAGGTGGAGAGCACCAAGCCGCACAAGTCGCACCCGAATTTCACGTTCCAGATGGACGGGGAGACTTGGGTCACGCGCCTTAACCAACGAGATGCAATCTGCCTGAATGATCACCAGCGGCGGATTGAAATCGCGGCACAACCGCCACACGACGGACTGGTCCGCGGAAATGACATCTGTTTCACCACCGTGGATGGAACCGTGGTACTGGTGAACCGGGGCTCGCTGCAGGTTAGGGAAACCGTCGATCTGAAAGCAATCAACGGACAAGAGGCTCTGCTGGGCTGGTGTCGGGGCCTGCTGCCTTTGAATAGTCGCACGTTCTGGGTGGGATTTACGCGCGTCCGCAAGACCAACCTGCGGGAGAACGTCCTCTGGGTGCGAAATATCTTCCGGGAGGGCATGACGGAAAAGCCCACCCATCTGGCGCTCTACGATATTGTCGAAAAGAAATGCCTGCTGGAGTTCGATCTGGAGGCCCACGGCATGAACGTTGTCTTCAGCGTCTTTTCAGCCACCACCATGCCGGTGCAGGCTGAGGCTTCGCTTTTGTCTTCCGCAGGATCCGCAGAACGCTAAACTAGATTCTCAGACGGATGATGTCGAAAGCTGACGCGGTTTGTTCGCATGGGTGAGCCGCTTCCGCATTCTTATGCGCAAACTGGAAAAGCTGCAGATCATAAAAAACGTCAGCTCTAGCTGGTTTGCGCTGGGAACCAACGTTCTGGTGGGATTTTTTTTGTGGCCTTTCATCTTGCACCGATTGGGTGAAGATGCGGCGGGAATCTGGGTCCTAGTTTTTTCCATCACCGGGTACTACGGACTCTTTGATCTCGGCATCCGGTCGTCGGTCATCCGCTATGTCTCCAAGGCGAAAGCCACCGATGACCGAGAATCCGCCAGCCGCCTGATTAACACCAGCCTGTTCAGCTACAGCTGCATTGGGATGTTCACGTTTCTGATCACGGTTGCGGTCAGCCTCCACGTGGACCGGTTTCACAGTATCCGTCCGGACTTTCAATACACGGCGCGCTGGCTTCTGCTGATGGTGGGGGGGGCAGTGTCGCTGGGCTTTCCGCTGGGGGTCTCAGGAGGAGTGCTGGAGGGCCTGCAACGGTTCGACGTGCAGAACCTTACCAGTATCGCCACGACGGCGCTGCGCGCGGTGCTGATCATGGTGGTTCTGCAACGCGGGTACGGACTGCTGATGGTGGCCTTCATCACCGTCGCACTGCCGCTGCTTTCGTCAATCGTGCGCAGCGTAATAGCAGCGCGGATGTTGCCGGTATCTCTCGGCTTTCGTTATGTGGACCCGGCGACGTTCCGCGAAATGGCGAGTTACGGTGGCACGACTCTCATTGTGATCATTGCGGCGCGATTGCGCTTCCGGAGCGATTCGATCATCATCGGTGCGTTCCTTTCCACGGCGGCGATCACATATTTCAATATTGGGGCGCGGATCGTGGATTACGCCGGAGAGATGGTGGAAAACCTGGCGCAGGTTTTCATGCCCATGTCGAGCCACTCGGACGCGCAGGGCAATCTCGACCGGCTGCGAAAGATTTTCGTTGGGGGAAACCGGTTTTGCGCGTTCACCATTTTCCCGATCTGCGCGATTTTGCTGATACTGGGAAAGTCGGTGATTGAGGCGTGGGTGGGAGCGAGGTACATCGACCGAAGCTATCCAGTGCTGGTGATCCTGCTGCTCTCCACAACCACGATGCTGGCGCAGGCGGCGTCTCCGCGCGTCCTGTTTGGGATGAGCAAGCACCGGACGTGGGCAATGGTCGCGTTGGCAGAAGGAGTGGTCAACATCGTTCTCAGCATGATCCTGGTGCGGCCTTACGGAATTGTAGGAGATGCCATTGGGACGGCCGCGCCGCTGGCTGTCACGACGCTGTGCTTTCTGCCCTGGCATTTGTGCCGGCACTTGAAGATCCGGATGAGGACGTATTTGCGGGAAGCGTATCTGCTGCCGCTGGTGGTTTGCATGCCGCTGGTGGCTGTGTTGCTGCTGATGAAGCGGTGGTTCGTCCCGCGCAATTACTTGCAGCTGGCAGCGCACCTGGCAGCAGCGGGGGCAGTCTATGGGCTGGCTCTGTTGTGGACGTTCGCTTCCAAACGGGCCATGAGAATCGGCAATCTCCAATCGCCCGAAGCGACTCTGGCTCGGCCGGCAGGGTCGGGTGCGGCCATCGAAAGTTACACCCAGGAAATCTAGGCAGAATTGACTCCCACGCGAGGAAAGCGACTGCGAATCGCGCTCAACCTGTGGTACTACAGACTCAATAATCCATCGCCATCGCCGCGATTGACATAGACCGGCTTCCCGCCAACACGTGCTGCCAGGGGCGGGGAAAGCGCCAGCAGATAGTTTGAGGGATACGACAGCCAGCCAGCCGATTCCAGCGCCTGCTGCAATTCGGGCGCGGTTTGATTGGTCAGTAGCAGTCCGGCGCCCATTGCCCGGGCCTTGTCCACCGCCGCCTGGAGAAGCGCGCATTCAGCACCGGGCTGACAAAATGCTTCCACCAGTGTGGCGACAACAAGGTCGCCGAAATAGGCGTGGCCGCGTAAGGCACGGACGCGTAGCACGCCAGTGGCGCCCGGTATATGGAGACGCACAAAACTGTGGTCATCTGGAGGATACAGGGCATCCAGTATCGCCGACGTTCGCTCCATCGCGAATCCGTAGCGGGAGCGAAGCCTGATCCATTCTGGGGCATTTTGCCGAGCAGTGGAATGTGTGGACTCCCGCGTTCGCCAGGCGTGGAGCAAAGCGAATGCCGCATTCGGAAGAATCGGAATCGCGCCTCCGGCGATTGCCAACCAACCCAACTTGGGATTGCGCCGCAGAGGCTGCATGTTCGCCAAAAACAAGCGCCCGGCAAGCACACGAAAATGGAACGGCACTGGTTCGATTCGCCAGCCTAGGGCCCGCAACAGGCGGGGATACGGCATATGTTCTCCACCCATGCCGACCGAGTAAGAAAGTGGATGGCGTCGAACGAGTTCCCGGACCAGCCACGGGCCCAGTCCGGCATACCGTCGGTCGGCTAGGCCTTCGCTCAGCGGACTCTGGACGTTGACGACGCCGACCTCTTCCCCGTCCACCCAGGCGGGAAGCGATTGGAGCAGGCAACCACCGCGCACCTCATCCTCGGAATCGAGTACCAGCCAATGCCGCAGGCGAACCGGACCATCGGGCTCGCCGGGCGCCGCATGATCCGGTAATAGGAACGGGACCTTTCCGGAACGCATCAGGCGGATGTTGACGCGCCTGGCGGCCGATTCCAACTCCCTAGTGTAGGGAACCAGCCGGTAACTCATCAGGCGGCTCCGTAGAAAATTTTATGGCGGAGCCAACGCGTCCCCAGTTGGCCGCGTTGCTGGGCAGTGAGAATTATGTCGCCTTGCCGCTCACGCAACCAATCGAGCACAGTTCCGACGGGAACAAACCAGCCAGGCCGTTTCGCCAGCCGTTCCATGAGGGAAACAAACCGTTTGTCGAGAGTGCCATTGTAGTAGCCATGCCCGAAGTGAGTGTACATGATACACATGCCGCCTTCCTCCTCGAGGCGCTCTTGATTGGACTCGGTAATGGTTTGGCAGAAACGGTCTTTGTTGGAACCTTCACTGGAGGGATACCAGTAGCGCACCAGCGGCCGGGCTGGGTCATGGTATGGAAACAGGGGCCAGGCTTTGCGGGTATTGATCTCGCCGAAGACAAAACTGCGACAGTAGAGAATCCGATCGCGGCAAAGATCGCCCCAATAGTAAGGGTGGCCCTCGACATGGCCAAAGAACTTATTGTGATTCTGGAACCGGGTCAGCAAATTATAGACGGCCCTTCGCCAGCCGCTTAATCGGCCTTCGCCCCAATACAGATTTTCGTCGCAATTGTAGTGATGGGCCATAGTACGGGGATAGCAGCCGAACTGTAAACGGAACAGATCCAAGCCCTTTTCCGTCTCTGCGCGAAAGCAGGTATGGGAGGTCGCGTTGTGGTAGCCTGCTTCGAAGCCGCAATCCACCAGCGAGCGGATCCACTCGGCGTAGCCGGGGTAGGCACAGGTAAGGCCATGATCACTCGGCTTACGAATCGGGCCCATCGGCCAAATCCCTTTGGTCGTCAAGAAACCGAGGTCCCGGAGCAGAGCGTAAACTTCACGACCGGCCTCCCACGTCTGTGAATCCGGGTCGTCGAAAATGGTGAATACGAACCGTTTTTCGTGCGGCCAAGATAATCGTTCGCGGGAGCCGGGAGCGATCATCGGCGGAGCGTCTCCAGGTATGCCTGCCAGGCTTCAAACGAGAGCATCTCACCATACTTTTCCTCGGGAAGCACGACGGCAAACTCTTCTTCCACTACGCTGATCAGCGTCACCTGCGCCACGGAATCCCAATCGGATAGCGTCTCGGAGGACGCGGTGGCGAGTTCTGGCTGCTTGAGGTTGGGGAAAACTGCCTGAAAGCACTGCTGCAACCGCTGGCTGATCGACGGTTCGTTCATAAGGATTCTTGTTCAGGATACAGCGTCCGTCAACGGAAGACAGGCGCAATTAGGGCACCAGATGCATCGTCGCGTAGCGGCGCGGACAGCGTAAAGTGAAATCGGTGCGGGCAAGAGAAAGCACTCCGGCCTGCGGAACTTGGTGATAGAGCACAGCCAACGTCTCCCGCGTTATGGCATTGCGGGGCGTAGATTGCCATTCGAGGAGCAGCGTGTCGACACCGGTGTGATGAAACAGCGCCTCCAGGGTCGCAAACTCAATGCGGCGGGAAAACGCACGACAACTCATCACCCAACTTTGCAGCCGAACAAAGCCTTCTTCGACGTGGCCGGCGGCGACAGCGATCTTTCCCAATGGGCCGAACCGGTCCTCATAGGAAGCTACGCAAAGTACCGCTCCGGGCTGACCGAGAAAGGCGCGCAGCTGGCTCTCCTCCCAGCGCCGGCCATTGAGATTGAACTGATTGGTCTTATTCAGCAGTTCAAGGGCTCGAGGATCGAAAGGATCCCGAGAAAAAGAGAACGAAATACGGGACTGCAAGCCGGCGAGCAGCGTTTCCGGATCCGTAGCGTCAGCCCGGGCGTACTCGGCGTTGCCGCGGAGGCTGGCGGCACGAAGGCGATCCTCCTCGGTAACGTACTCCTTCGCAAACCGAAGGCGTAGAGTTTGAATCAATTCTAAGATGGCAGCCGGATCCGACGACGGGAACAGATAGCATTCCACTTGCGGTAGAGCCTGGTTGACTTCGGCCAACTCCAGGGCGCTGTCATCCACAAACACGACATCATCCAGGCCGAGATTCCATATCTGGGCGACACGCCGCAAGCTTTCGCTTTTTGGTCCCCAGTTGGTTTCAATGGGAAACAGGACCGAAGAGGGAAATAACAGATCGATCCGCGCCAGCGCTTCGGCCACCGGTGCTGGATCATTCTTGCTGGCCGCGGCGACCAAGACCCCCTGCGCCGACAAACTGGCCAGAAATTGCTGATAAACCCCGTGCTGGCGGGCGTGCTGCTCCAAACTCCAATGGACATTGGCTGGACCATCATCGCCGACGATGCCAGACCATAGTGTATTGTCCAGATCGGTTATTAGGCCCTTTTTCGGAGGCAGGGGGAGCAGCAGTGCGGCCATTCTGGAAGCCAAAGCATCGGCATATGAGTTCAAGTACGGGAATCCGGTTTGCAAATGGCCACGGAAGTCGTAGGCCGACGTTGGGGAAAGCTCGGCGACCCGGACGCCGGCACGGGCGCAGTCAGTGGCAAAGGTTGCCAGAAGAGAATGCAACTCGAGGTCAAACACCGAAGCCTGTCCGCTCAAAGCGGTGCCCCAAGGGGGCAGAGGAGATGCGGGTAAGGACAAAACAATCCGGCGGCGGGCGGCGGGCCCGGTCAGTTGCTTCTGGATGGAGGCGAGGCGCTTGACGCCTTCGGCCAGGATTGCTCCCTGATCGTCCGGCCGGGGTCGGAAGCCTTCGCGAAGCCCTAAACGCGGATCCAGATCCGCCCACTCCAGGGCCACGGCCAGCGACTGTTCGGCGCCGGAGGCCAGGCCCCGATCAATGTTGCCGGCTAGATCCCCGAACCGGCCGGTGTTTACCACCACTCCGGGAGAATCGCCATTACCAGCGCTAGGGAGGCGTAGGCGGAGATGCGCCTTCAAAAAAGTAACAAGATGCAGCGGCTCAAATCCACAGCACAGCTGCATACCGTATGGGACACCGGCCGCCGGACGGTTGCTGATCACAAGAGCTTCTCGAAGCTTCACGTTTTTTCTCCTACTGGTGAATCCTCAAATCTCCGCTTCTTCGGGGCTAAATCGGTCGTGCAGCCTGACTAACTAACGCCGGTTCTTGCTTTTCACCGTCTTCCTCGTCCGTTTTTTTGACGCCCTTGATGCTGTCGGACAGCCTGCAGGCCTCACCGGTCTTCAGCCGGGCGTCTTGTCTTTCCTGAAGATATATTTTGGGCCGGGCGCTGCGTGCGCGGGGCTCCCGAAGGCGGGAACCCGGAAACCGCGGTCGTCGCATCAGTCCGTGAAGCTTCGCGAAGAGGTCCGATACGCCTTTTGCGCGCGTGGTGGTTATTAGACTGGGCGGTGCAGGATTCCAGCAAGCACTTGTCGGTTTTCGGCGTCGGCGTGAAGAGGGGAACGGGCTGAAGCTCCGGAGCTGGGGAGAGGATAATTTCGGTGGTCGGCAAGGTCACGGCGTCTCTGCCCGCCCTAGACTGTAATGAAGGACGTTATCACACTCTAAACAGAGGTGGCAAAAACCGCGCGGTCATGGTGTAAACCTCAGAAATCGGACAAAAGCAGGGCGGCAGGTTACTTTTGGTAACATTCCATATACCGACTCTGCTGGTAGATTGGAAGTAGCTGGTAGGATATCGTTTCTTAAATCCCACATTTTGGCTGTGCCTGGCTGGAAACCCAGGAAAACTAAGAATTTACGGAGGTTGCGTATTTTGACGACTTCGACGAGCCATCTTATTCCGGCCCACGGCGGCGAACTGGTGCAACTAATCGCAACCGGGCACCGCGGCGTGGAACTGAAATCTCATTCCCGCGAGTGGCCTTCGTGGGACCTGACCGGCCGCCAGCTGTGCGACCTGGAGCTACTGCTGAGCGGAGGCTTTTCTCCGCTGCGCGGTTTTATGACCAAGGCAGACTACGAAGGCGTCTGTCACAACATGCGGCTGGTGAGTGGCGTCCTGTGGCCGATGCCGATCACGCTCGATGTCACAGAAGAGTTTGCCCAGAAGCTGCAGCCGGGTTCGAGCAAGATTGCGTTGCGCGATCCGGAAGGCGTGATGCTGGCCGTCCTGAATGTGGAAGAAGTATGGCAGCCGGACCGCAAAGCTGAAGCCGAATCGGTTTTTGGGACGGCGAGCGCGGTGCATCCGGGGGTGGATTATCTGATGAATCGCGGCAATCCCTGGTATGTGGGCGGAAAGCTGGAAGGCGTGCAGGATCCGTCGCATTACGATTTCAAGACGATTCGGCAAACACCTGCGGAATTGCGGGCGGAGTTTGCGCGCATGGGATGGCGACGGGTGGTGGCATTCCAGACGCGGAACCCTATGCATCGCGCACACGTGGAGCTGACTTTCCGCGCGGCGAAAATGGTGGAAGCGAATTTGCTGATTCATCCTTCAGTTGGAATGACGAAGCCGGGCGATGTGGATTACTTCACCCGGGTGCGCTGCTACCAATTACTGCTGTCGAAGTATCCTCCGGGAACGGCGAAGCTCTCGTTGCTGCCGCTGGCAATGCGCATGGGCGGGCCGCGCGAGGCAATCTGGCACGCGCTGATTCGCAAGAACCATGGAGTAACGCACTTCATTGTGGGCCGCGACCATGCCGGGCCAGGCAAGGACTCGAATGGCAAGCCGTTCTACGGGCCTTACGAAGCGCAGGAACTGTTTAAGAAACACGAGAAAGACATCGGCGTCACCATGGTGCCGTTCAGCATGATGGTGTACCTGGAGAATCAGGACACTTACGTGCCGGACAACGAGGTTCCGGAGGGGGCTCGGGTGCTGAATCTTTCGGGCACCGACTTGCGCGACCGGTTGAATGAAGGCCGGGAAATTCCCGCGTGGTTTACTTATCCCGAAGTGGTGCGGGAATTGCGGCGCAGCTATCCGCCACGGCACAAGCAGGGAGTGACGATTTTCTTTACCGGGCTTTCGGGCTCGGGCAAATCCACCATCGCCAATGTACTGCTGACCAAGTTTCTGGAAACGGGCGGGCGTCCGGTAACCATTCTTGATGGCGATCTCGTGCGCAAGCATCTTTCTTCGGAACTGGGATTTTCCAAAGAACATCGGGACATCAACATTCGCCGCATTGGGTATGTAGCGTCAGAAATTACGAAGAATGGTGGGATTGCCATTTGCGCTCCGATTGCTCCGTACGATGCCACGCGCAAGCACGTGCGGCAGATGATTGAGCCATACGGCGGCTTTATTCTGGTGCACATTGCGACGCCGATTGAAACTTGCGAAGGACGCGACCGCAAAGGGCTGTACGCCAAGGCGCGAGCAGGTATCGTGAAGGAGTTTACCGGGATTTCCGATCCTTACGAAGTGCCAGCCGACGCAGAAGTGGTCATCAACACTGCGGAGCTGAGCGCGGAGGAATCGGCGCAGGAGATTATTCTGCACCTGGAGCAGCAGGGGTTCATCGGAGTAAGCCCGGAGCCTTCGACGGGATCGTAGCCGGCCAGACGAATGGAACTGATCGCTCTCAAGATCCTGATCGGCCTGGTGGTTGGTACGCTGATTGGCCTGACCGGGCTCGGCGGGGGCGTGCTGCTGCTGCCGCTGCTGATCTTTGGACTGAAGGTGCCGGCGATCATCGCGGTTGGGTCGGATGCGCTGTTCAATTTCATCACCAAGATTCCGTCCAGCGCGGTGCATCTGTATAAGGGCAACGTACGCCGCAAGGTGGTGTTGGCGATGGCGGCGGGGAGCGTGCCAGGATCGATCGCCGGGGTGAAATTGTTGCAACACCTGCGCGTTTTATACGGCGCAGGAGTGAACGACTTTATCAAGACCGCAATTGGGATATTGCTCATCGTCATTCCGGTTCTGCTGCTCTTGCAACGCCGGATCGAAGACCACATGGCGAACCGGCGTCCGACGGCGAAATCTTTTGCTGGGATGGCAGTCATCGGACTAGTGGCGGGTTTCCTGGTGGGGATGACTTCAGTAGGGTCGGGCAGCATCATCATGATGCTGCTGCTTCTCTTCTATAGCTATCCACCGAAAGTGATGGTGGGAACCGATATTACGCATGCCGTGATCCTGACCGGGGTTACCAGCCTTCTGCATTTCCGGCTGGGCAACGTGAATCTGCCGCTGGTGGGATATTTGCTTATCGGTTCTATTCCCGGGGGATTGATCGGCTCGTATCTCAGCACGCGGGTTCCGGTGCTATGGCTGCGGCGAATCCTGTGCGTGATTCTTCTGGCTACCGGGGCGAGAATGCTCTGGGCCTGATGCCGCGGTTTCTTGGCGAACAATTCCTGGCGGACCAGTCATGGCAAACAGTTCATGGTGAATAATTCCTACGCTGACGTGCTGGAAAGAATCCGCGCCGCCATTGAACTAGCGCGCGGTGTCTTCGCCCGTTTCACGCCGGGGGAGATTGCGGCGGAGTATAAATCCGGACACGATCCGGTGACTGAAGCCGATCACGCGCTGGATGCGGTGCTGCGCAAGACGCTATTGCGCGATGGCGAAGGCTGGCTGTCGGAGGAAACCGCCGACGATCTCTCGCGGCTGAACCACGGGCGGGTTTGGGTTGTGGATCCGCTGGATGGAACCCGCGAGTTTGTCGAGGGGATTCCGGAGTTTTGCGTGTCGATTGCGATGGTGGAGCGTGGGCGACCGGTGGCGGGAGGGATTTGTAATCCTGCGACGAATGAAGTCTTTCTGGGGACGATTTGTAGCGGGCTTGAATTCAATGGGGCGGTGGCTCGGGCGAGCCAGCGGAATACGCTTGAGGGTGCGGTGGTGCTTGCCAGCCGCAGTGAGACCAAGCGCGGCGAATGGAAGGGCTTTGGGGATGCGCCATTCAAAGTGAGGCCGATGGGATCGGTGGCTTATAAGCTGGCGCGTGTGGCGGCGGGGCTGGAGGACATTACGTTCACTCTGACTCCGAAGCATGAGTGGGATGTTGCTGGAGGCGCGGCGCTGATCGTGTGCGCTGGCGGATGTGTTCGCACGCTTGCGGATACCGAACTGGTGTGCAATCAGAAAAACGCTTTGATCTCTGGGCTGATTGCCTGCGGGCCGCTGGTTAAAGATGAGTTAATGGAATTTCTGACGCCGTATCGCCAGCGATAGGCCTTACCAGCAAATTCCCTGATACGAAGCGGCCTGGGGACGGCGCGCAGGATCGAGGTTGACCAGATCAATCACCGTCTGCGCGGGGGTGAGAAGTTTGGCCAGTTCGTCTTTACCAACTTTCGTGCCGACAATTACCACTTCCGCGTCGCGCACAACTTCCGGCATATCAGCGGAGAGCAGTGAGCCGATGTGCGGGATTACGTCTTCGATGTACTGACGGTTCGAGCCAGCCAGGCGGCCCAGCGAAACGTCTTTGTCCCATACTTTTACCTGGCAACCTTCTCCGATCAGGCGCTTGATGAGCTGCACTTGCGGACTTTCGCGCAGGTCGTCGGTTCCGGCCTTGAAGCTCAATCCCAGCATGGCGATTTTGCGTTTCCCGGTCCCCAGGACGGCTTCTACTCCGCGGTCCACGTGCTCTTCATTGCTCGGCATCAGAGACTGCAGAAGCGGCAGATCGAGGTCCAATTCTTTGGCGCGGTGCGTGATGGCACGCAAATCCTTGGGCAGGCACGATCCGCCGAAGGCGAAGCCGGGCGCGAGATACGCGGCCGAAATGTTCAGCTTGGTATCGGACATGAAAATCTTCGTCACTTGATCGGCTTCCACGTTGAGGTGCTTGCACAGGGTGCCGACCTCGTTGGCGAATCCGACTTTCACGGCATGGTAGAGATTGGAAACATACTTCACCATCTCGGCGACGCGGATGGATGTTTCAAACGTTGCAGCCGGAAGGCTGCCGTAGAGTTCGCGCAACGGCGCAAGGTGCTCGGGATTCTGCGATCCTAGAATGGTATAGGGCGGTTGCAGGAAGTCGCCGACGGCGCTGCCTTCGCGCATGAATTCCGGGTTGTAGCAAACCGCAAAGTCCACACCGGCGCGCTTGCCGCTGGCTTTCTCGATGGTAGGGACCATCAGAGTTTCGGTAGTACCTGGAAGCACGGTGCTGCGCAACACGATGGTATGAAACGTTGATTTCTGTTTGAGGGCGGCGCCGATCTCGCCCGAGACATGCTCAACGTGGCTGAGATCCAACTTGCCGCTGCGCAGGCTGGGAGTGCCGACGCAAACGAACGAAATGTCGCTGGCGAGGACGGCGGCGATGGAATCGTTGGTGGCATGCAGGCGGCAGGACTTGTGGGCCTCGGCGACCAACTCCTCCATGCGGGCCTCGATGATCGGAGTGCGGCCGGAGTCCAGCATTTCAACTTTGGTTTTGCTGATGTCCACACCGGTGACTTTGTGTCCCATGTGGGCGAAGCAGGCGGCGCTCACCGACCCGACGTATCCCAGACCGAAAAGACTGATGGACAAGTTCACTGTCGAACTCCCTCAAGTTGGTTGGCGAAATTACGACGTTAGCACATCGCGGGATTGCCGGATGTACAAAACACGATACCTCTGAAACCAGCGGCCACAGCTCGCGAGTACTCATGCAATTTTAGTTAACTACTGCATTGACAGAGACTTACGAAGGTTACTTGACAGCCTTTGTCCCCAAAAACATGCCGCTCCAGCACCCACGGGCAATTTGTCCCGCGCACTACATCGGGATACGATCACAACGTGGGTCTTCGCTGGCAAACGCACTGGGCAGGCAGATGCAGGTTTTCAAGTTCAGATGGAGTAGAGGGGAATCACTGATGACGAGAAGTAAAATGCTAGATCAATTACTCCTCCTGCTGGCAGCGATCGCTGTGATAATCGGCATGCTCTGGCTGATCGACTTTATGGAGAAGCGAGCAGTGTCGGAAAGTATCGGGTTTTTTGTCCTGGCAAACCTACTGGTGCTCTTCGGTATAACGTGGAGCGGGGTGGTATGGTTCCGCCGGACTCCGCGCTTGTGGATGTTCCGGGGGGCGTGGATCGTCGTTCACGCGGCGATCGCACTGGTATGGGCCTACTTAGGACGGAGAGTGGAACTCGGAGTACTCATACTAGCGTTAAAGCCTTTTGTGCATTACAAGATTGGGATGCGTCGCCTTCGGCGACTAAATGACTGGCGAGCTAACGCGTGAGCCTTCCGCTGCAGAAAGTCTGGAATCGGCTATCCAGCATGAGCTGGGACGAGGTCCGCTCTCGGCTGGGGCAGGAACTGACCAAGCGGGCTGACTACGCGCTGTACCGAGTCGGGATGTCTCGCACCCAGGGTGGTGTGGAAGCACAGCCGGACAGAAGGGGGAAGTTTTTCTTTTCGCCCGAGCAGGTTCCCGAGCGGGTGACATTGCTGAAAGAGCATCTGCCGGAGGAAGTTGAGCGCACCGTTCAGGAAGCGGACGAAGTTTTGCAGCACCGTTTCCGACTGCTTGGGTATCGCGATCTTAACTACGGCAGCGAAATTGACTGGCATCTCGACGCAGTCCACGGGAAACGCGCGCCGCTCAAACCCTGGTACAAGATTCCCTTTCTTGATTTTCAACAGGTCGGCGATCACAAAATCATCTGGGAACTGAATCGGCATCAGCATCTGGTTACGCTGGCGAAAGCCTGGGCGTTTAGCGGAGATGACAAGTACGCGCGGGAAGTGGCAAAGCAGTTTTATTCCTGGCGCGCGGCGAATCCTTACCCGATGGGAATCAATTGGGGGAGCAGTCTGGAAGTGGCGTTCCGCAGTCTCTCGTGGTTATGGGTACGCGGCCTACTGGGACAGTGCCGGGGATTGCCGGAATCTCTTGAGCGAGACTTGGTGGGCGGGCTGGCTTTGAACGGGCGCTATATTGAGCGCAATCTCTCGACTTACTTTTCTCCGAACACACACTTGATTGGAGAAGCGGTCGCGCTCTTTTTTATCGGGACCCTGTGTCCGGAGATTCCGACTGCTGCCAGATGGCAGCGCAACGGAGTAGACATCGTACTGGCGGAGGCGAAGCGGCAGGTTCGTCCCGACGGGGTGTACTTCGAGCAATCGCTCTATTACCACGTTTATGCGCTGGACTTTTTTCTGCATACCCGCGCGCTCGCGGCGTGCAATGGGATTGCGATACCTGGAAGTTTCGACGCGATCTTGGGCAGAATGCTGGAAGTGTTGCGGGTGCTCTGCTGCAATGGTCCGCCTGAGGGCTTTGGCGATGATGACGGCGGTCGGGTATTCGATCCGCGGCGCAATCGCGCGGAGTGCATAAGTGATCCGCTGGCTGTGGGGGCGGCATTCCTGGAGAGTGCCTCACTCAAGCAGTCGGCGCCTCCTACGGAAGAGGCCATCTGGTTGTTCGGGAAATTGGCTGTGGATGCGTGCCGGGTAGGCACATCCGAGGTTGGCACCGAGCTTGCGTCGCTATCGGCCGAGGCATTCGCAGATGGCGGGCTGTATGTGACGGGCGGCACGGGGAATGATGCGCAGATGCTGATTGACGCTGGCCCCCACGGGGCCGGAGCCAGCGGTCACGGACACGCGGACGCTTTGAGCGTCCGGCTGTGGGCGAAGGATCGTCGCTGGCTGGTTGATCCCGGCTCTTACGTTTACGTTTCTGCGGGAGATGAGCGAAGCCAGTTTCGCGGTACCGGCGCACATAATACTTTGCGGGTGGATGGACTCGACCAGGCAGTGCCGGGAAATCCATTTTCCTGGACGTCGGTGCCTGAAGTATCGGTGGACAAATGGGTCACAGGTTCGATCTTTACTTTTTTTTCAGGAAGCCATACCGGATATGGAAGGCTGGCTGATCCTGTGCTTCACCGGCGGATGATTTTTCATTTGCATGGCGGGTACTGGCTGGTGCGGGACATTGCCGAAGGCGCGGGGATTCATGATCTGGAAATCTTCTGGCACCTCCCGCCGGATGTGAAGGTTGTCCTATCGCCGAGCGCGGTGACGGTGAATCCCGTATCGGACGGCAGCGAAAAGCTGGTTTTGCTGGGGGCGAATCTGCAGAAATGGGAACTGGCGGTGGTCGAAGGCTGGGTCTCGCCAGCATACGGAGAAAGACTACCGGCACCGGTGGCAAGTTTTGGCGCCCGGGTTCAGCTTCCGGCCGAACACGCCACCCTGGTTTTGCCGCTGGGCGCGGCGGAGGCGGCAGGGCACTTCCACCTTGCCGAAGGCGTAAGCGACGCCGTCGGGTATGTATACGAGCACGGCGACGTGACGGACTACGTTACTTTTGGGGGCAGCGGCGAAGCCTGGAACCTGAGGCCGTTCCACGGGGACGCAGAGCTGCTCTACTGTCGCATTGAACATCGGGAGATCACAGCGCTGGCGGTTTGCTCGGCAACCAGCGTGGGATTCGAGGGGCGCGAGGTGTTCTCGTCCCTGCAGCCGGTGGAACGGCTGGAATGGACCAGGGCAACGGGCGCCAGCGCATCCGACGCGCAGTCACTAAAGTTTTTCTCGGCTGAGGCACTGCGGCGGGGGACTGCTGTAACCTAGAAAGCAAGGCTGAATACGTAACCATGTGCGGAATTGCCGGAGTCATGAAATTCGGAGGGGACGCGCGAGTTGAGGTTGGCGTGGTGCGGCGGATGTGTGAAGTCATGGCGCATCGCGGACCCGACGACGACGGAGTCTATACCGATGGCCCGGTTGGGCTGGGGATGCGGCGGCTTAGCATTATTGACGTTGCCGGCGGGCATCAGCCGATCAGCAACGAAACTGGGACCGCCTGGATCGTTTTCAACGGTGAGATTTACAACCACGCGTCCTTGAGAAAGGACCTGGAAGCCCGCGGCCACCGCTACAAAACCAACAGCGATACCGAGACCATTGTTCACCTGTACGAAGAGTATGGGCGAGATTGCGTGAATCATCTGCGCGGGATGTTTGCGTTTGCCATCTGGGACCGCGAGAAGCGTTCGTTGTTTGTGGCGCGCGACCGGTTGGGCATCAAACCGCTCTACTATCGCCTAACCTCGGAGTCGTTCTTGTTCGGTTCTGAAATCAAAGTGATTCTGGCGCACGGCGGCGTACATCCGGAATTCCATTTTGCCGGGCTTCCGGAGTATCTCGCTTTCGGATATCTCTCGGGCGAAGAGACGTTTTATGACGGGATCAGAAAATTGCTGCCGGGGCATTGTCTGGAACTGAGTGAGAGCGGCGAAGTGAAGATCGAGCAGTACTGGGACCTGGACGTTTCGAGCACTGGGCCGGTGCGCGACGAAAGCTACTACGTACAGACGTACCGGGAAATGCTGGAGCAGGCGGTGGGCAGCCATCTGATGAGCGATGTGCCGCTGGGAGTTTTCCTGAGCGGCGGCGTGGACTCGAGCGCGGTAGCAGCGCTGATGACGAAAATCCGCAAAGAGCCGATTGAAACTTTCTCAGTGGGATACGCGGAGCAAACCTACAGCGAACTGCCGTATGCTCGCACCGTCGCGAAGCATTTGAACTCAGTGCATCACGAAGTACTGGTCAGCGAACGCGACTTCTTTGATTCCCTGCCCCAGTTGACCTGGCAGGAAGATGAGCCGATCGTTTGGCCGTCGAGTGTGTCGCTGTACTTTGTGGCTAAGCTGGCGCGGGAGCGGGTGACCGTCGTGCTAACCGGAGAAGGTGCGGATGAGACGCTCGGCGGCTATACGCGTTACTCTTTTACGCTGCGAAACCAGGCGGTTGATCGCGTCTACCTCGGTGTGACGCCCGCATTTCTTCGCAAAGCTATTCGGGGACTGATTAGCGGGTCACCGTTGATTGGCGCAAAACTCCGCCGCAAGCTGGCGCATACCTGCCTGGGAGTGGATTCGGCTTCGTGGTCTTCGTTCTATTTCGATAATTTTCTTTCCGCGTTCAGCGAAGCGCAACAGACACAGCTTCTGACTGATGACACGCGCCGAAAACTGGCGCCGGGATCGGCATACCAGTACGTGCTGGGATATTGGGAGAACTCCAAGGGCGAACTGCTGCAACGGCTCCTCTACACCGACATCAAGACTTACCTGGTCGAACTGCTGATGAAACAGGACAACATGAGCATGGCGGCTTCGATCGAGAGCCGGGTGCCGTTTCTGGATCATGTGCTTGTGGAGTTTGCTACCCGAATTCCACGGGATGTGCAGCTTAAGGGGCTCGCAGGAAAAGCCATTCTGAAGAAAGCAGTGGAAGACCTCCTTCCCCATTCCATTCTTTATCGGCGCAAGCTGGGATTTCCGACTCCGTGGAGCAGATGGCTGGCGGGACCGAGGCTGGATGCAATTGAAAAGCTTCTGGTAGGGACGCGAAGCCTGGAGCGTGGGTATTTCCGGCGTGAGTCGATCGAACGGATTTTTGCGGAGCACCGGGCAAAACACCAGGACCACTACGACCGCATCTGGCGGTTGCTAAATCTGGAGCTGTGGCACCGGGTTTGCCTGGAGGGGGAGTCAGAAGGGTTCACGCGGCAGGAGAGGATGGCGCTGGCGTCACCGGTGAGGTAAGGGAGCCAACCGGATCGAAAGGCTGCGCAGCGGTGGTGGAACGCCTCCCAAAGCTGTAGCTGGCGTTGGCATCCAAGGGCTTCTCCGCTTTCAGAATGGCAGTGCGAATACTCAGATCTTCCGAAATCCGACCGGTTGAAAGTTCAATGCGCTGGAGTTTTGTGGGCGTCCCAGCCGTTCTTTTTGAAAGATAGATGGATGCAACCGCGTAGAGCTGAGAGATCGCGGTGGCGCCGGCCGGAGGACCGCGGTCATCCGAGCTTTTGAAAGGCGTCGGGAATTCGGAATTCGCCAGCTGCCGCGGGCCAATGTTCCGCACAGGCTCTGCCGCAAATCCACTAGATGGCTTGATGGCGTCACAATTCAGCTGCCGGAACGGACGAGGTCCGCTATTACTGCCTGGAGATGATCTGTGCCGGTTTCCTGGCAGGTGCGGATCTGAGTTTCCCCGGGGGAGACTCGATTACCGTACTCTGTGGATTTCAAACTGACGTCACCACCCAAGAGCACATTTGCCAAGGCCCAAGTCGGAAAAACCTTGCCTCATCCGGCAGGAGAACTTCCACAAGATTACGGAAGTACCGTGTGCACTCGCTTGCTGCCATGAATCATTTCTGTAAGTAGAGGTTGTACCCACTCGCTTGGTAGCCTTCAAAAGCCGCGCTGAAAGCGGGATTCAAGCCAAAGTCACAGCCGTCTCGTGCAATCTGCTCGCCTCCCTTATGCCAAAAGCAGTACTTCCGAGGTGAACTCCCGTGATCTACCCCCCAGGGTCTGCATTCTCTACAGTCGCAACTGAGAACTCGTAGGAGTTCCCCCCAAACTACCGATACGAGGGTGAAATGCAACTTAAGCGAGCGCCCCGAGTTACCGCCAACCCGTTTGCCGGACTTGGTTCAAAGGTCTTTTTCTGTTTTCTTCTGTTGTCGGCTTTAGTGATCGGCGCCAGTGCTGAAACCAGCAGCGGCACCAACAACGGCAACCGGATCACCATCCTGCCGAATCAGCTGGCGATCGCATATACCTCAGTACCGTACAGCGACAACATCAGCGTTCATGGTGGAAGCGCACCATATCAGTTCTCTTTCATTCGCGGCATTATTCCTCCGGGACTGTACCTGGACACCAACACTGGGACAGTTACGGGCACGCCGACCACGGCGGGATCATTCAATTTTAGGGTTGTAATCACCGACCTGCCGAAATCAGACCGCGGCGAAGTAACGGTTTACGTCATTGTGCGTGGCGCCAGCACCGGGATAACTGTCTCCGTTTCACCCGGCAACGCCAGTGTCCCGTCTGCGGGGACACAACAGTTTTCTGCGACGGTCAGGAATACCGCGAATACGGCGGTGACCTGGACTGCGAGCACGGGAACGATTTCGAGCAGCGGACTGTTTACGGCGCCCAGCGTCTCGGCAGTGACTACTGCCAGTGTGACTGCCACTAGCGTGGCGGATCCGACGAAACACTCTCAAGCCACGATTACTGTGAACCCGCCAGCGGTGGTGAGCGTGTCCGTGTCTCCAACTTCGTCCAGCCTGATTTCAGCGGGAAGCCAGCAATTCACGGCTACAGTAGCTAACACCTCGAACACGGCCGTCACCTGGAGCGTGAGCTCGGGAACGATTTCGAGCAGCGGGTTGTTTACGGCGCCCAGTGTGAGTAGCTCGACGACTGCGACTGTAACTGCGACCAGCGTGGCGGACACGACCAAGTCGGCCCAGTCCTCGGTGACGATCAATCCGTCAGGAACTGTAGGGGTGACCGTCTCGCCGACTTCGACGAGCGTGATTTCAGCCGGGACCCGGCAATTCACGGCGACCGTCAGCAACACATCGAACACCGGGGTTACGTGGTCGTCCAGCAGCGGGACAATTTCGAGCGGCGGCGTGTTTGCCGCTCCCAGCGTCAGTTCATCCACGACAGCGACGATTACCGCACGAAGCATGGCGGACACGACTAAGTCGGCACAAGCGACGGTTTTCGTAAGTCCTACTACGGCGCCGCCCCCGCCGCCGACCGGCGGTAATTATGACGGCCCGGCTGAACTGCCGCGAGTCTATCTGCAGACCACGATGGCTGACACTCCAGCGCCGGGGACCACAACCTTGGTAGGCGCAGGCCAGAATTTGCAGACTGCAATCAACAATGCGAATTGCGGCGATACTTTGTTATTGCAGGCCGGTGCAACATTCTCGGTAGGGGTCATAACGTTGCCGAATAAACCTTGCGACGACTCGCACTATATCGTAATCCGTAGCAGCGCTGCAGATTCCAATCTGCCGCCAGAAGGTACTCGTCTGTTACCGTGCTATTCCGGCGTGGCCAGCTTGCCGGGACGCCCTGCATTTAGCTGCCCCGGTGGAGTGCAAACGGTCACCGCGCAGATTTTATTTGCTCCGGGTGCGGGGATCGGTCCGTTTCAGTGGTCCAGCGGCGCCAATCATTATCGGCTGGGGCCGGGGTTGGAGATCACTCGGTCCAGCGGTACGGGTGGAAATTATCAATTTGTGGGCCCCGCCAACGGCAACAGCAGTATAGCTGCGGACGCTATATTTCTCGACCGGGTATGGCTGCACGGTACTGCCCAAGACGACAGTTGCGACGGGCTGCAGACGAATGGGTTGTTGCGCGGCGGAATATTCGATTCCTATGTGAACGACTTTCACAGTCCTGGATCGGGCACGTGTAGCGATCCGAAAGCCGTGGCCGGTGGCTTGGGGAGTTTGACTAGCGGGCCGCACCGCATTCATAACAACTTTTTGGAGGCATCGGGCGAGAATATTCTATACGGTGGGGGTGGCGCTACAGTCACGCCCGCAGACATTGAGATTACCGGCAACCACTTTTATAAGCCGCTTATTTGGAAGTCTGGTCAGCCAGGTTTCGTTGGCGGTACCAATGGAGCTCCGTTCAGCGTGAAGAACCTGCTGGAGTTGAAAAATGCGCAGCGTGTAGATATCAAGGGCAACATATTCGAATACAGTTGGGGCGGGTTTAGCCAAGCGGGGTGGGCGTTTCTCGTGACTCCTAAGAATCAGGCCGCTGGAACGTCAAATCTTTGTCCTACTTGCGAAACTACGGATGTTACTTTTCGATTCAACACTATCAGCCATGCTGGCGGTGGGATTTCCTTGGCCAACGTTAACAATGGTAACGGTGCCGCTGCCTTAGCCGGAACGCGCTACAGTATACATGACGTTACGATTGATGACATCAGTGCTTCGGCGTATGTGGGTAGCGGCTACTTGCTTCAAGTTCTGAGCGGCTGGACAAACAATCCACTGAACTCCATTGTCATCAACCACATTACAGGGTTTCCCGATCCGAAGTGGGGCTTTATCCAGATGGGAAACGCTGTTGGTAATCCAGCCATGTACGGATTTACATTTACCAATAACATCATCGGGCAGCACCTGTACCCTATCTGGTCAACCGGTGGTACAACCAACTGTGCTGTCGCTGACGTTCCGCTTGCGGTCCTGACCACCTGCTTCCCCGCAGGATATCAGTTCACTCAGAACGCATTTATTGCCGTAAACGCCAACAATTTTCCGGCGTCCGAGTGGCCGGCGAGCAATCTGTTCGCGTCCTCTGCAGGCGCGGCGGGATTCGTGAACTTCAATGGAGGAAACGGCGGGAATTATCAACTCGTTTCGTCGAGCCCTTATAAGAACGCAGCGACTGATGGCACAGACTTGGGGGCCGATATCAATGCGATCCAGTCTCTGACCGCAAACGTCTACTGATTTTCAGCGACGATACAAGCTCCCGAACGGAATCCCCGTTCGGGAGCTGTTTCTTTTCCTGGCCACATTCGAAGTCAGCCGGAAATCAATGCTATGCTGTGAGAAGACTGCTTTCTACAGCGATGATGGCACGTTTTAGATTCTCTGCTGTGCAGAAATACCCACCGGCGTGCAGGTTGTTGGTGGTAACCCTCTTCCTTGCCTGCCATCCAACGACGCAGGCGCAATTCGACGGCCCCGCTGAACTGCCTCGCGTTTACGTGCGTAGTGCGGTATCCGACACGCCCGCTCCCGGAAAGCACATCGTGGTGCACGTCGGTGAGAAGCTGCAGCTGGCCATCGACAGCGCAAGTTGCGGCGATACCATTGAGTTGCAGGCAGGAGTTGTGTTTGTCGGCAGGTTTCATTTCCCGCAAAAGGCCTGTGACGATTCACACTGGATTATCGTCCGTACCGGCGCGCCCGACTCCGCCCTGCCCCCGGAAAGCACTCGCCTGAAGCCCTGTTTTGCTGGAGTTCCCTCTCTCCCAGGACGCCCGGATTTTCATTGCAGCATGTCACAGAATGTGTTGGCGAGGATTGAACTCCAAGACAAGGAAGGGGTCGGTCCACTAGTCTTTCAGCCGGGAGCGAACCATTACCGCTTTATCGGCCTGGAGGTCGCCCGTGGTGGCGATCAAATGGTCTCAGCGCTTGCAATTTCTCCCCAAGGTGGTCCCGTGGACCACGTGGTGTTTGACCGGGTGTGGATGCATGGCGAAGCCCAGGTTGAAACTACGCGAGCGATTAATCTAACTGGCATGACGCATATCGCGGTAGTGGATTCCTTTTTTACCGAGTTCCATTGCGTCGCAGTGACCGGCTCGTGCACTGACTCCCAAGTGCTGGCAACCGGCGGCGGTAATTCGCCCACCGGCCCGTTCAAAATTGTAAACAACTTTCTTGAGGCTGCCGGCGAGAACATTATTTTTGGCGGAGCACCCGCGACCATGACCCCGGCGGACATTGAAATTCGGGGGAACTATCTGTTCAAACCGATGATCTGGAAGCCCGGAGAACCGGGCTTTGTGGCGGGAGCATCGGGCCGTCCATTCATCGTGAAGAACTTGTTCGAGCTGAAGAACGCGCAACGCGTATTGTTTGAAGGCAACGTGCTTGAAAACTGCTGGGGGGGGTTCAGCCAAAATGGCTATGCGATTCTTATCAGCCCGAAAAATCAGGAAAACCATTGCCCACTGTGCCGGGTCACGGATGTGACTATCCGCTACAACCGCATCTCCAACGTCGGGAGCGTGTTCGAGATTGTGAACGTTCGGTCAGATGCGGGAGGCGAAGCCACTGCCGGCGAGCGGTACAGTATTCACGACGTGCTGGTGGAGAACGTCCGCGGGAAACAATACGCGGGCGCCGGCCTGTTCGCCCAGCTTATGGTGGCCGCACCTCCTTTGCAGAATGTACAGATTGAGCACGTCACTGCATTCGTTCCCCATGCTGTTTTTGGCATCACCAACCGCGGACGGTTTGCAAACTTCACCATCGAAAACAATATTCTTTCGACTGGCGAAGACGACGTGGAGTCAGAGGGCGGAGGACCCACGAATTGCGCGTACCAACCCCAGCAGCAGGGACCCGGAAACGTCATCAAAAATTGTTTTGTGAATTCTTCATTCACGCACAATTTGATGATTGGCGACGGAGGCTGGCCTTCGGGGAACCCATCCGTGAAAGACATGCGTGCAGCGGGGATTCGTCAGCTCACCGAACCTGGGGGCAAGCCTTACGAACTGTGCAAAGAAAAATCCGGCGACGAATGCAACAAGGTATCGCCCGCTCTGGGCGCGGGGACGGACGGGAAAGACCTGGGAGCTGACCTCGAGAAATTGGAGCGGATGCTGGCTAATGTGAAGTAGGAGAGCAAACCAAGTATCTTGTGCGGCTTCTTGTCTATGCTGTTTGTCTGCGTGGCTGCACCGCGAAAGAGGTCCGAGGGTGAGCTGAAAGGAACCTATGGACTTGTCGATGGCTGAGAAGTGAAGGCTGCTTAACTCGCAGCTGCATGATTGATTGCGACCATCTGTTCTCCGCTGTGTCGTGTTCCTTTTCACCGCCTCTCCTGGATTTGGAAGAACTTTCATTCTAGCTTGTCCAGATTTCGCGACTAGGTCATACCTGCGTAAGGTATTACTGGAGTTTGCCACGCGCATTCCGCTGGGAGGCGCAGTCGAGAGGACTTATCAGAAAACATATTCTGGTACAGGCGATGGGGATCTGCTTCCGCTTTGATTCTTTAACCGGTCGAAGTCGGTTCGTCTCTCCATGGAACGGGTGTTCGGCCCGCCGGCGGCAATCGAAAAATGTTTCCCTCGAAGCTCGAAGTCTTCAGCGTAGAAGCTTCAGGCCTTTGAGCGCGTCCTGGCCAAACACAGGCGAACGACCGCGGCCACTCCCATCGCACATGGCGGCCGTTGAATCCGGAATCGTGGCGTCGCGCCCACCTGGGGGGCGATCGGAACGATTCACCGCACACGACGCAGCAGCTCTCGCGCCTTGGTCCATTGAGCGACGTTCTTGTCACCTCTGCTTTTCCGAAGAAGCCGCTAGGCCCATGCGGTCGATTGTTGACAACCGACCGAGCGCAGTCCTGCTCTTAAGCCAGTGACGCGCTTCGAACCAGGCATCGTAAGTCCAGCGAAGCCGCAGATCCCGGAACTTACACTTGGGGCTAGAGGAAAGTGGATACCTAAGCTCCTGCAGAAGAACTCCGACCAGCGCCTCGAAAGTCGCAAGCTGCTCAGGTGACATCTGCTCCACCCAGCGACGGACAGGATGAAAGCCGCCACCAGGGTCAGAGGCGAAGGAAGAATTTGGCTCGCGTACCGAGCCGATTCCCACTTGCCGAATGCGGTCGTAATCCAGCTCCTGGCCGACAAAATTGCCGAGTGCGTGCAGAGTCTCATGCGGCTTTTCAACCAGATCTTCATAGTGAAGTTCGTAATAATCGCGCCCCAGTGCTCGGCCGAATCTGCGCCCCTTGCTGACAATCCACTGCCAGAAGAGCCCAGCCACGGCGATCTCCTGGTTGCGGTCCCAGGGGAATGGGTATGTCCATCCTTGTTTGACGTAGGAAAGGGCGACGTCACGACCGTCGCGAATGATGTGGACGACCAGCGCGTTGGGAATCTGGCGCTTGATTTCCGAAATGTACAGCAGATGGTCGGGCGTGCAGTCGGCCCAGCGCTCGACGCTCTGGCGCCGCGCGGTCTCTTCCATCACAATGCGTAGAAAATCGCCAGCGCTATGGCAGTCGCGCATGATTTTTTCGCGAATGTCTTCAGCGTCGAGACCGGTGACCTGAAACAGCCGGCTGTGCAGCCATAAGCCGAGAAGATCGTTGCGGTTGCTCTCAGAGCGCAGATTGCCGAAGCGCGGCTGCAGAACGCTGAAGACGTTCGATTCCGCCCGGTACACGGCAAAATTTCCCGCCGAGAGCAGCATGTGGTACAGAACCGTGGTCCCGGACCGGGGACAGCCTAGCACAAACACCGGGGCCTTGGATCGCACCGCCGGGGACGCACTCGCGGAACAAGATTTCTCTATCGCTGATTCCATCAGTAAACCCGTTTCAAGTTCATGGCCTCATCACTGACTTCCCGATCACTGCTCCCGGTGGAACCAGCGCGCGGTAGGTGTGCAGCCATTGCTCGCGCACCGACTCCCAGCTGTAGCGACCCAGTTCTTCAAACGCGTTCGCCGCCAGGCGCAACCCAAACTCGGGATCTCGCAGAACGCGCAGAACATTCTCCGCCAGCGCTTCGGGATTCCCGGGTTCGGAAAGCAGGCCGGTTCGACCATGTCCTACTAAATATCGCATTCCTTCGGGCGAAGTGCTAATTACCGGCGTACCGGAGGCAAAGGCTTCGAGAACGGATACCGGCATGTTGTCGAGGCGCGATGCGTTAACGAAAATATCGGCACGATCATAATATTTGCCGATTTCCTGCCTCGAGACTACGCCGCAGAAGTTCACGCCGGACAGCTTCAACGCAGAAACCAATTCCTTGATACTGGATTCCAGCGGCCCTCCGCCGACCAGGTCCAATTGCGCACCGGGAAATTCTTTTTTTACATACGCGAAGGCCTTGACCACGACATCGATGCTGTAATAAGTGTGGAATCCGCGGGTGCAGACCAGATGTGGCCGCAGAGGCGCCCGCGGGCGATAGGCAAACTGCGAAAAATCCACGATGTTCGGAATCGGGTCTGCCGTCAATCCAAATTCTCCAAAAACATCGACCAGATAGGCTGACGGAGTCACGACCAGATCCACGCGCTTGAGGATCGCGCGGGCGATCGGGGAGCGCCGCAGATGATCGCGGGCCTCGCCGCTGTGGTAATTGATCAATGTTTTTTTACCTTGCATCCGTGCCACCAACCAAGCGGGAAAGGGCGCGATCAAAAACGATGCGTAGGAGGCAGAGAAAATGTGGGCCACATCCACGTCATGAAGGCCGCGCCACAATGCGGCAAGGTAAAACGGCGTACGCAGCAGGGTGCGGAGACCGGGCACATGCTGCACCCAGCGCAGGCCAAACGGAAAGGGTGGATCCACGGGAATGAAGCGCGCTTGCACGTCGAGATCGCCGGCCCAATACCGCAACAGCAGGTCCGCCTGGACCGACTGTCCTCCGACATAGCGCAGCGAGGGCGCGATAATGGCCACCCGCAACTCGCTGCGGGGAACATTCCGCCCGCGAAGCATAGGTGGTTTGGAACTCAGTTTTCGCGAAAGAACCTCTGCATAGAGCTCTTGATATCTTCCGGCAATACGTTCCGCCGAGAATTGCTCGACCGCGAATCGCCGTGCGTTGCTGCCTGCATCGACGCGGTATGAGGAATCTTTTAATATTTGATGGATCGCATTAGCCAGTGCGGGAGCATCTTTCGCTGGGACTAAAACCCCTCGCTCTTCGCTGACTAATTCTGGGTTGCCGCCTACGCGGGTTGCCACTACAGGAATGCCGGCGGCAAACGATTCCAATATCACATTCGAGAGGCTCTCAGAATCGGAAGGGACGACCGATACGTCAAGAGATGCCAGCACCGCCGCAATGTCGCGCCGATCACCGAGGAAACGAACCTGCTGGGCAATTCCCAGGGATTCCGCCTCAGTTTCGAGCTGCCGGCGGAGCGGGCCATCTCCCGCCAGTAAGAATTCCGTATCCGGCAACCAGGCGCGTAATCTGGCTGCCGCCTGAAGAAACCCACGGTGGTTCTTGTAACCCGCATTCATGCGGGCAATCATGCCCACTCGCAGCACGCCTGGCTGCCGGGGGAAAGCGGGCACGGTAGTAGCGAAGGCCTCGGGCAGCAGCGCGTTTCCAATCACACGAATTTTTTTCTCCGGGAGACCCGCTTGCAGCAGCCGGTCAGCAGCAATCCGCGAATTACAGACCACGACATCACAAAACTGGAACGCAAACTTTTGCGACCGGAATTGTGCAGGTGAGAGCAGGTCACCCAGTTGCCGCTGGCTGCCAATCACTACAGGAACCTTTGCCCATCGCGCCGCCGGAAGTAGCGTCAGGTTGGTGTAAAAATCGAACGAGTGGGCAATCTGGATTCGTTGCTGCCGTAAGTGTCGTGCCAGTTTCCACCGGCTCTGCCAAGATCGCAATCCATAAAGATTGCCACCGAGAGGGAAGGCGTCAACGTCGCTAACTAGTTCGCGCAGGGGACCGATAGGTTGAATACAGCCGAGGTCAACCGAAAAGCAGCGGGAATCCAGCGACTTCGCCAACGAAACAAACTGGCGTTCGCTGCCGCCCGTTTCGAAGGTATTAGTCATCAGGAACACCCGGGACGGCGGGTTGGAGATCCGGGCTTGCGCCGGATCTTCTGTGCCCCACAATAGTTCGCCAGCCACCGTCATTAGCGGGGTTCTCCATGGACTGAGGCAGCGGCGACCCCAGGGTAATACCAATCTGCTTGCCGGAAGTTTTCCAGGAAATTCCGGTGCCATAATTCAAATATCAGAAGCCTCCAAATGCGGCCGGACTGGTCGCGCCGGCCGCGAAAATGTTCTTCCAGCACCCGGCGCACGGCTTGTGGATTGAAGTAACCTCTCTGTAGGGTCCGCGGTTCCAGCAACACAGTTTGGATCAGGTCCTTTAATTCCCGCCGCATCCAGTATTTGAGGGGCAAAGCGAAACCCTGTTTGGGGCGGTAGAGCACTTCCTTGGGCACCCCAACTCTCATCGCCAATTTCCGCAAGATATATTTCTGCTTGCCGCCGCGCATCTTCCATTCCGGGCCGAGTCGAGTGACCCACTCCACGAACAAATGGTCGAGGATCGGCACCCGCACTTCGAGGGAGGTTAACATGCTCATGCGGTCCACTTTGGTGAGAATGTCTTCCACCAGATAGGTCTTGGTGTCCACGTAAAGCATTTGGCTGATGGGATCGTGCGCTGGGGCTTGCTCGAAGTATCGCATCAGGATGTCGGCGGGATTGCCACTCTCGGCAATGGTGGCGCGGAATTCCGGGGTCAGCAGCGGCATTTCGCGCTCGAACGCCGGGATGAAGCACATCTCTTCCGCGTAACGCTCTTTCCAGGGCAACGAGAGACTGTAGGAAAGGCGGCGTCCTCGCATTCCATGCGGAAGCAGAGGAAACAACTTCTCACGGTACATGCGGCGCAGGCCCTGAGGCAACCGGGCAAACATCTGTCGTCGCTGTTGAATTCCGTAGCGTTCGTATCCGGCAAAAAGTTCGTCGCCGCCGTCGCCGGAAAGCGCCACGGTGACGTGTTGGCGGGCCAGGCAGGAAACGAAATATGTGGGCAGCATCGAGGAGTCGCCAAACGGTTCTTCCATCGAGCGGGTCAATTTCTCGACTGTTCCCACGATGTCGGGCTCGAGCATGAGTTCATGATGCTCGGTGCCGAATTTATGGGCCACCAGCCGGGCATATTTCGACTCATCGAAGTCGGCCTGACTGAATCCTATGGCAAAGGTTTTGACCGGCTTGGAACTGGCCCGCGCCATGAGGGCGACCACTGTGGATGAGTCGGTGCCTCCGCTCAACATCGCGCCCAGTGGGACATCGGAGATCAAGCGAATGCGCACGGCTTCACTGAGGCGTTGCTCCATCTCCTCAAGGCATTCTTCTTCGCTCTTCGGATGATGAGTGCCGTATTCCGGCAAGTCCCAATACTGGCGAATACGGATTTCCCCGCGCTCAAACTCCAGCAAGTGCCCCGGAGGCAGCTTGTGAATTCCATCGAATGCGGTCACGGGGTCGGGAATGTATCCCAGATACATATACTGCATCAGCGCCGCGTAGTTCACCTCGGCAAGTTCGGGAGCAACCGCAAGAATGGACTTGATTTCGGAAGCAAAATAAAGCTTCCCGCGATGCAGCGCGTAGTGCAGGGGCTTCTTCCCCAGACGGTCACGGGCGATCAGCAGGCGCTGGCGGCGATCGTCCCAGAGGGCAAAGGCAAACATGCCGCGCAATTTTTTCACGCAGTCGGCGCCCATCTCTTCGTAGAGATGAACGATCATTTCGGTGTCGGTGTTGGTGGAGAAGCGGTGTCCGCTGGCTTCCAGCTCGGGGCGTAGTTCGGGAAAGTTGTATACCTCGCCGTTGTACACGATCCAGACAGAACGGTCTTCGTTGAAGATCGGTTGGTGGCCGCCGGCAACATCAATAATGCTGAGCCGGCGCATTCCCAGGCCAGTGTTGGCTTTTGTCAGAATGCCTTCATCGTCGGGGCCGCGATGCAGAATGGCCTGGCACATGCGGTGGACGGTGGATTCTTCAATCCGTTCGGCCGGGTCTGAACTCACGACTCCTGCGATCCCGCACATAAGCTATCCTCTCACCGCCAGGCTTGGTGTGCCCGTCGCAGGGTTTGGATTCGCATTTCGTGCCAGCTTGTAGCGGTAATCGCGGTAGTCGCCAGGATTGCCTTCCCGTCCATCACAGGCAGCAAGAAGAATGTTGGCCATTTCACGAGCGGAAACGAAGTGCAGGATTTCTTTACGATCGGCGGCACCATCGATCAGGGCGGCCAGGAATTGCTGCATCGGGGCGCGCAGAACATTTTCGTTGTCCACGGGGTCCATGCCGTGGGTATGGAGTTTGATGAACAGCCAGTCCGGTCGGCCTGCGACATCGATGGCAGCCTTTTTCCAAAGAGCAAGACGGCGAAGACTGGGCGCGTTTCGTCCGGTAAGGGCTCCGTTGTCGAGGCGGCCAAATCCGCTCCGTGAATTTCGATCAAAGTCAAGCATCCAGGGGCCTTGCACGATAAAGGGGAAGACGGTGATCGGACGGCCGGCTTGCAGGTCTCGGCCGTAACGCTGCGGTGCTGCGTGATCCAAGGGCAGAGCGCATTCGTAGAGGGAATTCAGTTTGGCAATCTGTGCGGGATGAAATGCGGCAGTCGGGTAGGTCATATCCACATAGCAGCCCGTGTCGGCGAGTATTTGCATTTCGCTGTCAACGCCGCAAGCGTATCCATGAGCGCAGTTGGCCAAGGCGAAATTCCCATTCACGAAAGCATATCTGGGAGCATTGCTTCCGTCTTGATAGGACAAACATCCATGCTGGCGGGCGAGGGCATCACGAAATGAAATGAGCTGCTGTCGGGTCATCTCGGCGATTGCTGGTTCGTTCAGCCCATGGTGCAGATGGATCTCCATCTCGCCCCATCCGGCGCGACAAAGCCCCGCCAGTTGTTCCACTAGCTCGCGGTCGTACTGCTCGGCGGGATAAAAGTAGGTGTGCGTGAAAGCACGGCCTTCGTGATCGCGAAAATGATCAAAGTTTCGGGGATATTCCTCGCACCAAGTGTCGAGCCGCTCCTGCTGCACTTCGCGCGGAGCGTAGCCCGTGCCCTCGCCGGGCATGCTACTGGGCTCAAAGTGGTCAGCAAGGGCAATTATCAAATGGACTTTGCCGTTGGGTGCGCGCCGGGTAAGCCTTTGCAAGAAATAGCTTGGCAAGCAAGTGGAAGCGTATCGCAGCTGACGAAACAGCCTATTGCCCATCTCCGGATTCTGGCTTGCCGCATTGTTCATACCTGACTCACCGAACCGGCTGCTCAACCTGCAGAGCGTGTATCGTGGGCTGGCTGCGTCCAGCCTCTGGCTGGGCCGACAGCTGATCGCAACTCTCAGGCGGTCTGCAAGGAAGGACTTGCTGGGTGTGAAGCTGCTGCGCGAGCCTAGCAGTAAAAATGCTGGAACCTACGGTGTTCAAGTGGAAGCCGTCCCTAAAGTAATCGCGCGGGAAGTCACCCGGAGGCGACAGAACCCACACGGGAACGCCAGCCCGCTCTCCGATTTGCTGGATCTCGTGGGAATGATCTTGCCGCAAACTAGGAGGAACCAACAAAACGATCTGGACACCATACTGCCGCGTCAGGTCGGCCAATTCCGGCAGCCTCTGTTGCGCCGCGCTCAGCAGCACTGCAGGATCGTTCACGTGCGGCCCGTGGTCGGCGATGTGGGCCGCTAGATCGCGGAAATTGGGGATGGCTAGAATCATCACGCATTGGCGGATGAAGCCTTTGTCGGCTTGCCATCGGCTCCAGTGCGCGAAGAGGTAGGTGGTGGCGGTAGTCCGGTCAAGACCGGTTTCGCGAACCACTTGCGGGAAATCGCGGGTGCTCATTTGGCGGTGCGCAAAAGCCTCGCTCAGCGTAAATCGCGACGCAAGCTGGTCGGTGGCGAGGCTCACTACAATCACGCTGGGCCTGGAACCCTCCTCGAGCATACGGCGCAGGCCAAAGTACCAGTCTAGATAATGGGTCTGCTCGACAACCAGCCGGCTCACTTCGTATTGCGGGGTTTGTCCCTGCAGGCTGTCCATCTGCACGCCCTCAAGCAAGAGAGAGTTTCCTACCAAAAGGACGGTGGGCCGGCCGTTGGCCGAAAACGGACGCAGATGCTTAGCAGCCTGCATCTCGATAGCGATCCGCTGCTCGGTATGACTGAGACGCGCCAGAATCAGCGGAGACGAGACTTCTAGCCCCAGAAAAATCACTACAAGTCCTGCGAGCAGCGCAATGATCCCGCCCCGCGCGCTCATCGAACCGCGCGCTGCCGGCGGACTCCCGGATTCGGCAATCTCAGAACTGAAAGTAGATGAAGGCATTGGCCTGATTGGCTCCTAGAAAAGCTAACACCAGCGCACACGCAAGTCCGAACGCAACCCGCGGCCGGACCGTCGCGGACTCGAAACAATACTCATCTCCAGATGATTCCAGATAAAGATCAATCAGCAACAACGGCACGGAAAACAGCGCCAGGAACAGGAAAGCAGCGGGGAAATCCGCACGCCAACTCCAGGTTGTAAGTCCTTTGAGCATTCCCCATGCCGCCTTCAACGACTGGGCGCGGAAAAAGATCCACGCCAGACACACCAGATGGAATATGAAAACCCTTCTCAGCCACTTCCAGAGAGTGCCCGCGCGCACCGCCGCCTCATTCCTGAATTTGCGCTCGGCGGCCAGGGCGCCGCCATGGAGCCCGCCCCAGATCACGAATGTCCAGTTCGCACCGTGCCACAAGCCTCCGAGCAGCATGGTCAGCATGAGGTTGCGGTAAGTCTGGCGTTCGCCATTACGGCTTCCGCCCAGGGGAATGTAGAGATAATCTCGCAGCCAGGTACTCAGGCTGATGTGCCAGCGACGCCAGAAATCCTGAATGCTTTCGGCGAGGTAAGGCTGCCGGAAGTTCATCATGAAGTGGAAGCCGAGTAACTGCGCACATCCGCGAGCGATACTGCTATAGCCGCTGAAATCGCCGTAGATTTGCCAGGCGAAGGCGTACGTGCCAAGCAGCACCACCGGGATACTGGGTTTGCCGAACGATCCTCCAAAAGCCGCGTTGGCAATCAGGGCGCAGTTATCGGCGATCACACACTTGCGGAACAGCCCTTCGAGAATAAGCAGCAGGCCGGAAAACGCCTTCTCTGAGTCCCACTCACGCGGCTTTTGCACCTGCGGCAACAGATGCGACGGCCGTTGAATGGGCCCGGCGATCAGGTGCGGAAACAGGCTTATGAAGAGGCCGTATTGAACGAACGACCGCGAGGGTGGAAGTTTGCCGGAATAGACATCAACAATGTATGCCACTTCCTGGAAGGTATAAAACGAAATTCCCGGCGGAAGAATAATCCGCAGAACTGGCAACGATGCGTGAACGCCCAGTGTGGCGAGCGAAACCGCGAGCGAATCGGCGAAGAAGTTGAAATACTTAAAAAAGCCCAAAATGGAGAAATTGATGACCAGCGAGAGCGTCAGGAGCAGACGGCGGACCCGGGGGTCTTCGGTATCAGCAATCTTGATAGCGATCAAGTAGTCGATAACCGTGGAACCGATCATCAGACAGAGGAAGCGCCAATCCCACCAGCCGTAGAAAAAGTAGCTGGCGAGCAGAAGAAATTTGTTCTGATTGCCGAACTTGAGACACCAGTAGCATAGGGTCACCACCGCGAGAAACGTGAAGAAGATGGGGGTGTCGAAGAGCATGTTAGTTGTTCACCGGAACGCGCGTGCCAATGTAGAGGGGGGCTTGACGAACCAGATTTGTTGCGGCAACCTTCCTGCTGTCGCTTTCCCGAACCATGGCAAGTAGAACCGAGCTGTATGCCACCGCAAAAAAAGGAAAGAACTGGTATGCCTCGGGTGAAAATAGCGCTCCCACCGCGAAGCCTATCATCACGCTATGCAATGCGCCCGTGAACAACCTGAGCTCTGGAGTTAAGTCTTTGCGTCTGAGCAACCGCCTAAGATTCCAGAACCCTCGCGCGAAAAAGAGGAGAAATAGAATCAGCGAGGGAATACCGCCTTCAACCGCGATCTGAAGGTAAGTCATGTGAACTTCGCGCCACACCGTTGAGTAGGTTTCGAAGTTTTGGGTACCGATCCCAAGAATGGGATAATGTTCAATGCCCTCGATGGCGCGATCGATCAGGAACTGCCGCTCCTGAAAAGAGTCGAAAGCCCTTCTCTCTTCGCCCGTATTCAGATCGTGCCGCTCCGTCCACAGGCTGGTGAAGCGGTCGGTCATGGTCTTGCCCGCGAGACCGAAGAGAAGCAATACCGCGAAGCCCGTTGCAACAATGAGATATAACCGCTTGCCCTTCACACCGAAGTGCCACAAACATACCGCACCGGTGAACACCAGCGTGATGAAGCCGCCGCGCGACGCAGTCATGAACAAGGCAACAATCATCACCAGCATTCCGGCGACCCAAAGCACCTTGCGAAAGCCGCTGCGAGTGGACAGAAAAAACATTAGACAAAAGGGAAGTGACAATGCGATTGCGAAGGCAAGATCGTTCGAGTTGGAATAGATACCACCAAGGACGCCGTCCAAGCGGACGCTGGAATGCCCTTTCACGATGGAGAGAACGCACACTACCGGGACTGACGCGGCCTGAATGAACACAATGCGGCGGAACTTTGCGAGGTCAGTGACCAACAGAAACGTAAGCACCCATACCACCCAGACCTTGGCGAAATCCATAGTGCGAGTGATGGCGCCACCTCTCCAAACAGGAGAAAACATGGACGACACCATCAGAACGACGATCATCGCGAGCAGAAAATAAGACTCAATGGGAAGCTCACGGAATTTGCGTTTGCCTTTTCCCCCGCCGAATATGAAAGCCAGAAACGCCCCAATGCCGGTGATCTTCGCCAAGGGAAGGATGCCGATGGGAGCGAACCAGTCTTCTGGGCGGGCACAGTAAACAAGATAGAAGGCGTTCAGCCAGAAGAAACTCATACCCGCCGGCTTCTTGCGGCTATCGTGTTCCGCGCTGGAGGTCCCTGTTACAGTAGTTACCAAAACTTTACCCCAATCGCACGCTGGTGCGTGTGTTTTCAGTTCTTGCCTGCCCCGCCCACGCCACTTTGCGGCCGGAAGCGAATTTTATGAAAGCTACAAGGGCTGCACTGTTCAGAACAACGAAGGTTTGCGCTGCCTCGGCCACGCGCCCCAGCGGCCCGGTTAGCAACTTCATCATAGCTAGTACGCTCAACGCATAGAACGCGAGCTGCAGAGCCAGGGCGACCCGATATACGGACTGTGACAGCACCAGGGACGCGCAGAAGCACATAGCCAGGGAAAAGGGCGCGAACAAGCGCAACAGCTTGTGGCTTATAAATTCGAAACGCAACGGATTTGAACTGTCGAGCAGCCATGGGGCAAGCTGCACCAATTGATAGTTACCGCTGAGTGTCCGGACTTTGCGCGAAAACTCGTGCTCCGCTCCCTGATCGGCAAGGTCCCAGGCGCGCGCGCTGGGAACGAAAATCACCCGGAATCCCCGTCGCGCCACATGCATGGGAATGTAAACGTCATCGAGGATGGTCCCCACCGGCACTGGCACGAGAAGGCTTCTCCTTACCGCATAAAGTGCGCCGGTAGCGCCGACCACCGAGCCAGACGCCGACTCCATCTCGCGGACCATCTTCTCAATGCGCCAATATAGGCCGACGCCGCGAGTGGTTTGACCAGAGTCAGGATCCCCCAACATCAACTCGCCGCTAGCGCACCCGACCTGGGGATCGGCAAAGGTCGCTGCAAGAAGCCGGATGGCATCAGGCTCGATTTTCTGCCGAGCGTCGGTGAAAACCACGATGTCGCAACGCGCCGCGGCAATGGCGTCGTTTAGTCCTGCCGCTTTACCGTGCGATTCCGGATTCAGGAGGACACGCACCCGAGGATCGGCCCTGTAGTAATTCAAAATCTTGCCGGTGGCATCAATGGAACCGTCCGAGACAACGATGATCTCACCGAGATCCTTGGGATAGTTGATTTCCAGCAAGTTCCGCAGTTTGCGTTCAAGTACTGCCGCTTCATTTCGTATCACCATTACAATTGATACGGAAGGCGTGTACGTAGAAGCATGCAAAGGACGCGGACGGAAGCGCTTGCGCAGCCAAAGCCAGGCAGGGTATCCAAGGTAGGTGTACGCGAGAATCGTGGCCGAGCCCCAAAACAGCCATTTCATGGCGCATGTCCCTTCATTGCGCCCCCCGGCCTAACAGCACAATCTTGATGGTCTGGAACATGATCATGATGTCCAGTCCGAACGACATGTTCTTGATGTAGTAGAGGTCGTACTGCAGTTTCTCTTTTGCGTCTTTGACGGTGCTGCCGTACTTGTAACGGACCTGGGCCCATCCGGTGATGCCGGGGCGAACCGCGTTGCGAACGCCGTAGAAGGGGATTTCCTTGGTCAGCCATTCCACAAACTCGGGGCGTTCAGGACGGGGGCCAACAAAACCCATATCGCCTTTGAGCACGCACCAAAGCTGGGGAATTTCGTCGATGCGGCTGGTACGCAGGAACTCTCCTACGCGTGTGATTCGTGGATCATCGTCACAAGCCCAGGTCGCGCCGGTATCCACTTCTGCGTCCTGGCGCATGGTACGGAATTTGAAGCAATAGAAAACTTTGCCGCCGAGTCCGACGCGTTGCTGCCGGTAGAGAACATCGCCCGCGGAATCCAACTTGATGGCGAGTATGACGAAAGGAAGAATCGGCAGAGCCACGAGCAGAAGGACGCCGGAAGCCAGGATAGAAAAAACCCTGCGCAGCAACATGAAGCCTGAGCTAAAACGAAAGCCTTCGGCGAAGATGAGCCAACTGGGATAGAGATTATCCACTTCGATGCGGCCGGAAATTCTCTCCAGCCACGAGGTTGCTTCTTCGATTTTGAGGCCGTTCAGCCGCAACTGCAACATTTCCATGACCGGCAAAGTTCCGCGGCGATCGTCCATGGCGACGATGACACGGTGTACGGGCCGCTCGCGAATCAGTCCTAGCAAGTGAGAAGCGATGGCTTCGCGGGTGAACGCGCCTTCGACGTTTCCGCTCCAGCCCGCGACCTCAATACCCAACTCGGAACGCGCACGCAGTCCGTTGATCAAGCGCAGCGCACGATCACCGGCGCCCAGCACATAGACCCGCTCCCGCAGGTAAGGGGTCTGTGCCAGCCAGGCATAGATCATGCGCCAGGCGAACAAGGCCACTGTCACCAGAAGCAGGCCAAGAACGACTGCGTGATTGCCCAGTAGCGCGTGCGGGAAAATGTAGGCGATCACGGCCAGGGTCAAGGCAAGAATGCCGGGCACCAACAACAATCGAAAATAGAGCTCCCCCTTGGCGTCCCACTGGGAAGGCTCGTAGAGATCAAAGAGGTGGGAAAACACCAGGACCGCAGCGGTGCCGGCCAGTATCTTCCAGTACCCACCCTCGTAGTTCAGGACGACGTAGTAGTCCTCCGGGTGCTGCCAGACGGCGGCCACCAGGAAAGAGGTCCACACCAGCAAGGCCTCGCCGCCGAGCAGCACCAGCGTCCGAATGGGGTAGTACACATTGAAGAGACGGATCACGCCCACTCCCTAGTTCTTGGCCTCGACCTTAGGCTCGGACCCGTAAGCTGCGTAGTAGTACTGCGAGTACGGCGAAAGATCAGGAGTAATTCCGTTGAGCACCACGCCGACAACGTTGCGGTCGGCGAATTCTTTTCTGGCCTTTCGCGCGGCGTCGATAGGGGTGCTGTTCGAGCGCACCACCAGGAGAACGCCATCGCAGAATTTTGCCAATAGAGCGGCGTCGGCCACAGGCACGGCAGGGGCTGAGTCAATGATGATCCAGTCAAACATGGTTTCGAGACGGCTGAGCAGGAACTTCAACCGTCCGTTAGCCAGGAGTTCGGCCGGATTCCCGGCATTAACGCCGGCGGGAATGAAGAACAGGTTCTCCATCGGGCCGCGCTGAATGACGGAGAACTCATCCCTCTCAGAACGGAGGTACTCCGACAGGCCGGGGCTGGATTCGGCGCCCAGACAACTGTGCAACCTTGGATTGCGCAAGTCGGCATCGACCAGCAATACGCGGCGTCCATGCTGGCGCACAATAACCTGAGCCAGGTTGGCGGCGGTGAACGTTTTGCCTTCCTTGGGCAGTGCGCTGGTAATCAGCAGCTTGGAAAGGGGCTGCTTTTCTCTCGTCTGGTAGAGCCGGCTGCGCAGGGTGCGAAACTCTTCCATGCCGGCGACGTGTTCTTCGCCGCTGAAAAAAAGCATGGTCTTGGGGTCTGGAGTCCAGGTGGTCTGGCGGCAGCGCATCAGCAAGGATTCGGGCGCAGAAGACAAAGCTGGGGACGGGGGTACCAGAGTCGCGGCGCTGGTGTAAACCCCCGCCGGCTCGATGGGTGCGTCCATCACGGAAGGCGTAGCCTCCCTCGAGGACTGCGACATTGCCCGTTCCTGCTCTGCTTTCTTCAATGCTTCATGAATTCGGCTCATAGTTTTCCTTCCTTGGGTACTTCACGCTCAGGTTGCTTCAACTGTTCTGCCAGTTTCGAAAGGGTTTTCAGCGCATCCACCAAATCGAATTTGTCTGAGTTTGGCGCGGGAGGAGGAAGCGAGGCCAAATTGCGGTTGTCCCCCAGATCAAAATCGCGGGCCACAGCGTCCACGATGCCCGGGGTGACCACTTTTTGCTGGTCCACAAAAGCGCTGACCAGGCAGTGCTCACAAATCAAGTTGACCACGCGAGGAATTCCGGTTGAGTAACGGTGAATTGCAGCCAGCGCGTCCTGGTCAAAAATCTGGTGGCCGTTGGAACCGGCGATGCGCAGGCGTTGCTGGATGTAAGACTTGGTTTCTTCCGCGGTGAGCGGGTGGGTCTTGGCGCGCAGAGTCAAGCGCTGCCGCAACTGCCGCAAATTGGACTGCTTGAGTTTGGTTTCGAGTTCGGTTTGCCCCACTAGAACGATCTGAAGAAGTTTTTCTGTAAACGTCTCCAGATTCGTCAGCATCCTAATCTCTTCGAGCACTTCGTCGGCGAGGTTCTGGGCCTCGTCCACGATCAGGACTGCGGTTTCGCCGGCCCGGTAACGCTCCAGCAGCCAGTTGTAGAGCCGCAGCAGGACCTGGCTCTTGGACCGGGTATCGCACGGGATCCCGAAGTCGGCCATCATGTAGTCAAGGAACTGGGGCACGTTCATCCGGGAATTAAAGATGAACGCGGTCGGGACCTGCTGAGCGCGCAGCCACTCCAGCAGTTTGTTGATGAGGGTTGTCTTGCCGGTGCCGACTTCTCCGGTGAGCAGCACGAAACCCTTGCGGCTCTGGATGCCATAGGTCAGGCAAGCCAGGGCCTCCTCGGTGTGCCGCGTTAGGAACAGATAACGCGGGTCTGGATTGACGTTGAACGGGTTCGCGCGGAGCGAAAAAAAATCTTTGTACATGCCTGGTTAGACCTCGACCGTTTCTTCGTTGTCTTTCTCGCTGTCGGAGGGGGACTTAGACCCGAGGCCAAATCTTCGCTTGCTATTTCCATTTTTCTCAGCAGCCTCAACTCCCAACCAAGGGACCTGGGAAAGCACCGGCAGTTCGAGCACCGCCAGCACGTCGCGCTCGGTTCGCACCGATTGATCGCGCATTTCCAACCAGATGGCTAGCCCTAGGCCGATGGCCAAGCCACCGGCAACTCCACCGCCGGCAAACAATAAGCGGTTGGGAAAGGTAGGTGAGTCGGGCAGGTCGGCGGGATTCTGTAATTGCATTTGCTCGCCCTGTTGCTCCCGCTCCATGGCCGTCTGCGTCTCTGAATCTTTTTCCTGTTTGCTCTTGTCGTCGTAAAACTTCTGCGCGGTGTCATAATCCCGCGTCAGTTTTCTGTACTGCTCTTCAACGGCCGGGCTAAGCGCCACACGGCCTTGGTAGATCTTGATCTGCTCCTGCAGGCGTTGCTGGTCACGCCCGGCCTGGGTAATGACCTGCTGATACTGGTGAATTTGCAAGCGTAACTGCTGGATCTCGGGTGGCTCCGAGAGGCTTGCCTGGTCGGGGGTGCTCGTGGCGGCGGGCGCATCAGCCGCAGCGGAGTTGATTTCTTTCAGTTTCTTCTGCAACTCAGCGATGTCTTTCTTGGCCTTGACCACGTCCGGATAATCCTCGGTGTAACGTCCCTGCAGGGTGATGAGTTGTGACTGCAGCGTAGCGAGTTGCTGCTCGAGATTCTGTGGATTGGTCGCGGTCTGGGACGACTTCCAGGCGGAAAGTTGCTGCGAAAGCAATGACTCGGTGTACGCCTTGTCCTGTTGGGCGCGGCTCAAGGTCTGGGTGTTAGCATCGAGCTGCGAGTTCATACCCATCAGGATCTTCAAGTTGCTGTCTTCATCGCCGGGGAGCTGGCCGACGTATTTTTGCTTGAAAGTGGCCATTTGGCTGTCCAGCGCGTCGAGCGTGCCTTTGGCCTCTTCCACCTGACGCACCAGGAACTCGGTTGTACCCTGGGCCACTTGGGCGCGATCCTTCAGGTTCTCTTGCAGCATAATGTCGGTCACGCCGGCGCAAACTTCCTGCGCCTCGCGCGGGTTGCTGGCGGTGTAGCTCACATTGAACCCCGGCAGATCACTCTGTCCTTGTTGTCCTTTTTTCTTCCCTGGAGTGGGGATGAAAGCAGAGTTAACGGGAGCAACGTCAATGTTGGTGCGGATCGCGTCGATCACTGCATCCACGCTGCGAGGACCGTTGGCTAATTGAAGCCGGTTAATTAATGAGCGCAACCGGTCAGCGCCGAGTGCACGTTGTTCGAGGGTAGCCACCCGCTGGCCCAAGTCCGCAGTAATGGCCGGCTTCACGTAGCCTTCCGGGACCTTTTGCTCTGCCACCAGTACCAGCGACGTGGAGGTATATTTCGGCGAAAAGGCGTAAGAGACGGCAAAGCCGACCAATGGCGCCAACAAAGTAGGGATCAAGATCACTTTCAGACGCCGCCGGAGCATCGCCAGGTAATCGTCCATCGTCAGTTCGCGGTTCTCAATCATTGTTGTTCCAGTTCTGCCAGCGGGGCTGGCGAAATCTAATCCAAACGAAATGGATGCGGATGCCAGTCAATTCCCACCAACCCTACCTGCTGCCCAGTACTGGTACCGCATGTTCCGAGGTTGGTGCAGACGCTGGTGTTAAACCGAATGTCACTGTACTGATAGCTGACAAAAGCGCCGAAATAGCGCCCCAGTTGTCTCCGAATCGAGCCCCCTCCGTACCAGTACTGGTAGGTCTTGGCAGCGGAAGTGCCCAGGGTGCTCTGCTGCAGCCGGCTATTGTGGGAATAGCCTCCGTTCAAATTAAAACTCCAACTGCGGCCGACCAGATGGTTTAGGGAAGTGCTAACCAGGTCCGTATTGGATCCGGCAAAAAATCCCGAGCCCGGGCTGGTGTAGTGCATGTAGGAAACCTGACTGCTGGTACGTGAGCTCACTTGATAGGAAAGCTGTGCCCGGCCGCTGGCCGAGAGCCGGTCCGGGACCGAAATCAGAGAGTTATGGAAGATAATCAACTGCGGCCCGCCGCCCACAACCAAATTCAGGCGACCGGAAATGCGATGACTATAGAGCAAATGCCACAAGTGGGCGTTGACGTTACCGCTTCCGGTTTTGGGGAAGTGGAAGTTCTGATACGCGTACTGAACCGAAATCCGGTCGTGACGGTTCAGCAGATAATCGTATCCGACCTGCGCCGAGGACGTCTGGCTGTTGATCAGCGACAAGGACGATTGCGCGTTCTTAAGGAAATCGGTGTAGTCGAATCCTGCCGCCACCACAATCGTGCTGCGCGGCGAGAAGGATTGGGTGACATCGACAATGGAAAGGTTGTTGATGCGAGGCTGTATCCCGATTGAGCCGATCGATCCACCGCCAAGATTTCCGCCCGGAATTCCTCCCGTGATGCCGCCTCCGAGTCCGGTTCCCGCACCTACACCGCCCGTACCTCCGCCGCCCAGGGCTGAGTTAAAACCTCCGGCACCGCCATAAGAACCGTAACCAAAGGACCCTTCCGGAAGATAGGTAAAGGAATCCCGGAATGCGAACTGCCCAGTGCGCCAGAGAATCCGCTGATTCATGGCCAGAGCTTGCGTCTGATAAGAGTTCCCCAGGTGGGACTGGTTAATGTGCCCCTGGAAGACCGTGCCGCCGGCAATGTAGTCGAGACCGAGCTGGTATTTCTTCCAAATTTTCTGCAGGTCGAGAGAACCGAGCCCGCGCGCCGCTTCGTTGGTACCAGCGGTTTTGCTGGTCAGGCCACTGGTGGTCGCGTTCACTGCTTCGCTCAATTGAATTCCGGGAACCAGATAGCTGCGTCCGCCGTAAGCCGGCTCCGAGGTCGGCTGGTCAAGGCCCGAAAGGGGCGGGTTTTCAATGTCCGGCCCCGCTGACGGCCCAGTAGCCGCCGGCGGAGCGCCACCGGCCTGTGCTGAGGACGAGTCGTCCTGCTGCGCCCAAGCGGGTGTCAGAACCAAGGTCAGGAACACCGCCGCGATCACGAATTGCCACGCTTTTGTGCTGAATTTTTTCATATGCGCCCTACCGATCATTGCGTCCTACGGGACAACTATGGTGTCCCCCGGCTTGAGAATGATGTTTTGCTCCGGCGTCTCACCCTTAACCAACTTCTTGTAATTCACAGGATAACGTTTCTGCGCCCCGTTCTCGTTGCGAAGGACGTAAATCCCCTTGGTATTGGCGAACTGGGTAAATCCGGCGCCGGCCAACGCTTGTAGCACGGTCATGTCAGGCAACAGGTTCATAGGGCCGCTATGCGAGACTTCTCCAGTCACATAGATCCGCTGGCTGTTCATCTGGGTTACAACCACGGTCACGTGGGGATCAGAAACAAACTTCTTCAGTTTTTCACTGATCGAAGCGGATAGTTGCATCGGCGTCAGCCCTGCCGCCTGCACGTCGTTGAGCAGCGGCATTGAGATCATTCCGTCGGCGCGAACCGGCAGCGTATTGGTCAAGTCCGGTTCCTTCCACACCGACACGAAAATGGTGTCATCAGCGCCGATCACGTAGGACGCGCTGACCTGCGGCGGCACGGCTGGCCGTGCGGGGCTCTTGGCGGGGGCAGAGTCCTGGGTCCAGGCCAGCAGTCCGGATAGCACAAGCCCAATCCCAACCAGCAATCGAATGGTGCACTTCATATTGTCTCCATGGTCGGCATAGTTACGTCGCTCCAATTTCGCCGTAGCCAATCTGTTTAAGTTTGTAAAGCAAAGCCTTGTAGCTGATCTGAAGTTCCTGGGCGGCGCGGCGGCGGTTCCAGCGCGTCCGAGTCAGCGCCTTCAAAATCAATTCTTTTTCAGCTTCGCGGGATGCGGCCCGCGAGGCCTCCTTGAGCGAGACTCTCTCGCCGGTCACCCTATTATCGGCGCGTAAAAGCAGGGAGCGTAGGCCTCCCATAGCGACTGACTCGTCCCCCACGGCTACAATGGCACGGGCGGCGGCCTCCAACTCACGAAGATTTCCGGGCCAAGAATGATCGCGAAAAAGCTGTTCGGTCGGAGCACTCAAAACCGGCGCCGGACGGCGAAACGCTTCCGCGTACCGTCCCAGAAAATACGCCATCAGACACGGAACATCCTCTTTCCTTTGCCGCAGCGGAGGAATACGAAGGCACACCCCACTCAGCCGGTAGTACAGATCTTCCTGAAAGCTGCCAGTTCGTACGTCGGCTTCCAAGTCGCGTGAACTGCCGCACATCATTCGCATTTCGGGTTGGGCCGAGCCGTTGGCACCCGGCTTGGAAAGCATTTCTAACAGCTTCTTCTGACACTCCGGGCTGAGATCGCAAATTTCGTCGAGGTATAGAGTGGCTCCGGTGCGCGAGACTTCGAGCCGCAGAGCCTCAACTTCAAGTCCGTGACAGCTCATGACGTGAAATTCTTCGCGAGCCCGGCCGGAATTCTGGTGGATCCTCTGCGCGATGGTCCGCTTGCCGGTACCGCGTTCTCCAATCAGCAAGACGGGAACAGAGCTGTGGCCTAATTCCCGAATAACCGCTTCCACCGCCCTCATGCTGGGGCTCACGGCTTCGAGGAATGGCGCTTCGGAGCCGACGACATCAGTGGCGACGGGCAAACCTGTATCCAACTCGTAGAAATTTTGTTCCATGAAATGAACCCGCGTCCGGTGAGGGGTGTACCATTCGCGTGGCAATGAACTTCTTAACAAGTGCACGGCTGGTGCCACACAGAACGGCCCACCGTTGCTCAGGGTCAGCAGCCACCGTTGCCCTGTTTTCAATTACTTGAGAGAATCCAGTTCTTGGGGGGAACTCCTTCCAACCTTACACCAATTCGCATAAAAGGGAAAATCTTTTCTCATTCGGAGGTAACATGGAATGGGTTACTTTTGTCCCGGAACGACTGATAAGCTGTAACTTGTTGATACTGAAACCGAGAACCGGTTTCGGAATTAGGCAAAATTTGGATTTTGAGTGGAACTTTCTTATCCTTTTTTGGGAGATAGAAGACCCCGCAACTGCGATACTACGCTGGTCAGGCCCTCGGATTGGCGTGTTTGCACCGGAATAAGTGCATGGGGACTGATTTCTTGGAGCAGAACTCCGGCTGATGAATTGCTCTTCAATATCGTTTAACCTATCCTTTGGGCGTTCCCCCGCTCCTGGAAAATGGCACTGATGGCACAAGAGGTCACGGTATCGGAAGCTGGGCCCGACCGGCTGGCGAAGCTGATTGGCTGGCAGACTGCGACGCTGCTGGTGTTGATAGGGTTGCTGTATGCGCCGATTCTTGGCCGACTCGTACAACAATGGTGGTCAGACCCTAATTTCTCGCACGGTTTTTTTGTTCCGGCTTTCGCGGCTTATGTGGTCTGGCAGGATCGTTCGCGGCTGGCGGCCATCCGTCCCGCTCCGTCGAACTGGGGGCTGGCGATTATTTTTCTCTCGCTGTCCACATTGATTCTGGGAGTTTTCGGCGCGGAGCTGTTTCTCTCTCGCACTTCTCTGTTGATGCTGGCTGCCGGCATGATCCTGTTCTTTCTGGGACGGGAGTTCTTGCGGGCAGTGCTGTTCCCTCTGCTTTTTCTGGTGCTGATGGTTCCGATTCCCGCGATCGTCTTCAGCCAGATCACTTTCCCTTTGCAGATTCTGGCATCGAAGCTGTCAGCTACAGTGCTGCCGGTTTTCGGAGTTCCGGTTTTCCGCGAGGGGAACGTAATTAATCTTCCGGCGATGCCTTTGGAAGTTGCCGAAGCCTGCAGCGGTATCCGCTCATTGCTCTCGCTGACAACGCTGGCGATTATGTACGGATACCTCA
>Ga0073928_10001260_pt1 | contig 50009 bp, 45 predicted proteins | sample PaiPotPPA55metaG_FD_76969 | JGI IMG/M metagenome (GOLD analysis project Ga0073928, IMG submission 76969) | Iron sulfur acid spring bacterial and archeal communities from Banff, Canada, to study Microbial Dark Matter (Phase II) - Paint Pots PPA... ...
AGGGGCGAGGGAAGAGCCAAACCTTGGGAACCACAGATGATCACAGATGAACACAGCTAATCTCGGATGGAAGAAAGCGCAAAACTGTAATGTGAATACCGGATTGACCGCCGAGAGGCAGAGGGCGCTGAGAAAAGCTTGGGGACACGGAGAGAAGCGAGGAAACGTTTCCTCGACCGATTCTTCACGTTTTGCTAGAGTTCGCCGCTGTGTGCGGAGTTCCCTCGACCTTCCTCGGAGTGAAGATGCGAACACTCAAATCGTTCCCGGCAATTCTGGCGCTGGCGGCCGCGACTGCCGTGGCCGCGGTTCCGCTGGACGCGCAGCCGGAATACAAGTCGGTCAAGATCGGCAACTACTTCGTGGCGTCGCCGTACGGAATCGCGGTGATTGTGGACGATGAGACCGCGTTCCTGATCGATCCGGCGTCGGACCCCGAAGGCAAATCCAAGTGGTTCGCGAATGACCCGGCTTTTGCCACTCCGGGAACGACGGCTCCGGATTTCTCGTTTGCGCAGGCGAACTTTCGCTATTCGGGCGCGAACATTCGCTTCACATGGGGCAGGGCCGGCACGGGCGGAGTGGCGGGGAAAATCGAGACGGACCGAAAGGTGGCGTTCCCGGTGCGATTTCCCGGCAACACGTGGCCGCACTTTCATGCGGTGTACACGGCGGCGAAGGACGGTCTCACGGGCTACGGGATCAAGCCGCGGGGCGCGGCGTTCGTTCCGTTCGCGTTCCGGTCGAGCCCGGCGCCGGTGTTCGTGCGAGCGATCGGCGGAGCAAACGGGGAGGTGGTTTTCGATCTTGAGCCCAATACGGAGACGCGCTTTGTGGCCGGCGTGGGCGAACTGCCTTCGCTCGATTCAGTGGACGCGACGCTGGATGCAGCGGGCAAACGATACGCTTCCAGCCGGATTTCCGCGCAGGGAGACTGGGGCGATTTCCTGGGAGCGATCACGGACAACCTCAACAACACGCGGCTCTACGGCAGCGATAACCAGAGAATCGTTAACGCCATCGGGCGCGGCTGGTGGATGACCAAGGACCCCGACCTCTTCCCCTATTTCGTGTGGGACTACCATTTGATGTCGTTGCTCTCAAGCCTGGAGGATCCGGAGCAAAGCCACAACACTGTTCGCGGGATGCTTTCGTTCCAGACGCCGGATGGACGCGTGCCGAGCTTTGCGCACTGGGGGGTGGAGTACGACACGCTGTACCGGTCGATGCCGCCGGTGGCGGCGATGTGCATCTGGAAAATCCACGAGCGACATCCGGATACGGCGTTTCTGGCGGAAGTGTATCCGCACCTGGTGACATGGCACGACTGGTGGATGAAAGCGCGCGACGGCAACCACAATGGCTTGCTCGAATGGGGCTCGGAACATCAGGAATGGCAGGGCGCTCAGTATGAAACGGGCTGGGACGACAACGTCGCGTACATCGGGACGCGCATGGACGGCACCACGATGAATGCCGACGCGGTGGACTTGAGCTCGATGTGGTCGATGGACGCGGAGTATCTGGCGCGAATCGCAAAGGCGCTGGGCAAAGCAGACGACGCGAAGCGATTCGAAACAGAACATGTGGAGATGAACAAGCGGATCAACGACCGCCTGTGGAATGAGGATCTGGGAATCTATTGCAGCCGGTTTTGGGAAATCCCGGCGAGCGAGGGGCCGGAACTAAATCCGGTGACGGCGTTCAAGAGCGGGTTCGACGTCACTTTTTATGGTGATGCGGCGCTGCAGCGCGAAGTGTCGCAGCGGCATGAGTACAGGCTGGACGAAAACTGGGGGGACGCGAGTCCAGCCGATGGCGTTCCGGTGATGGACTGGAGCGCGCGAGTGAGCGCGGTGTTCACGGCGCCGGAGTCGGGCACGTACCGGTTCAAGATCGGCGGAAGCGATCAGGTGCGAATGTCGTTTGGCGGGGAAGCGATCGAGAAGTGGGTGGTGGACGACAGGGAGCGACGCAACGCCGACGTGAAAGTGGAAGCAGGCAAAACGTACCCGATTGTGCTGGACTACGTTCGCAACGATCACGGCGGGGCCGCGTTGAACTTAACGGTGGTGAAGCTTGGGCCGGGAAAACCCGGCAGCGACTGGCTGACGCGGCTCACACCGATGAATTTCTATCCGCTGATCGCGGGCGCTGCTGATAAAACGCGCGCGGAGAAAACACTGGCATGGTTGTTCCGCGAGGACAAGTTCTGGCTTCAGGCGTTGCTTCCCACGGTGGCGAAGGATGATCCCGTGTGGCCGGAGCAGGGGTACTGGCACGGGCACGTCTGGGCGCCGGCCAACTATCTTGTGTGGCTGGGCGTGAAGCGGTATGCCGATGGTCCGCACCAGGCGGAGTACGCGCGACGCAGCGTGAAACTATTCATGCAGAACTGGACCGAGAAGCGGCTCGACTGCGAGAACTACAACAGCACGGACGGGACGTGCGGCGACGAACCACATTACTGCTGGGGCGCGCTGCTCGATCTGATTGGGCTCGAGGCGCTGGCGGACGTCGGCCCCGATTTCAAACCGGTGCCACGGACGGACCACGCGATAAAGGAGCACATCGTCGCGAACCACGTTCCGTTCGGCGGCAAGCTCTACCGGCTGGAAGCGTCGGGCGGAACGGTGACTGCCACAGAAGAATCTTCGAAGTAACTCGTCCACTCACGTGGTCGATTCCATGTTGCCCAACAGGGGATTCTCGCCCAGACTGTATTGCGGCCCTTTTTCAGGTGGACGATAATCGACGTATTTCGTCGAGGCTTCCGTAGCGCAACAAGGCGGAAACATGATTTGCGCGCGCTGCCAAACCCCAAATCCGGATCAATCGGAAATCTGCACGGGGTGCGGGGCATCCCTCTCTGGAATCGATGACGCAGCAACGATCGACAGGCTGGAAACGGTGTCGCTGCCTGTCGGCGAAGATTTTGGGCCTCGTTACCAAGTGGAAGCCCTTCTCGGCGTTGGGGGAATGGGCAAAGTGTACAAAGCCCGCGACAAGGAACTCGACCGCATCGTGGCGCTAAAGATCCTTCGCCAGGATGTGGTGGAGGACCCTCTGGCGCTGCAACGCTTCAAGCAGGAGTTACAGCTCGCCAGCCGGATCACGCACCCCAATATCCTTCGCATTCACGACCTTGGAGAATGCCGTGGGATGAAGTTCATCTCGATGCAGTACGTGGAAGGCGGGGATCTTCTCCAACTGCTACAAAAAGAGGGACCGCTTCCTCTGTCGCGGGCCGTGCCCATTATGGCGCAGCTCTGCGAGGCGTTGCAGGCCGCGCAGTCCGCAAACGTGGTGCACCGGGACCTGAAGCCGCAAAACATACTTGTGGGCGAGGGCGATCACGTTTTCATCTCCGATTTTGGCCTGGCGAAATCGATTGAGTCATCCATTGTCGGGGTCACGCGCGCGGGCACCATTCTTGGCACCCCGAAATATATGTCGCCCGAGCAGGTGCAGGGCAAGCCCGTGGATCAGCGCGCCGACATCTACTCGCTGGGCCTGATTTTTTACGAGATTCTCACCGGCACGCTGCCTTTCACCGGCGACTCGACATATCAGCTGATGTACCAGCGGGTTCACGAATTGCCGCGCCGACCGGAAGAATTAAATCCGGGAATTCCCACGTATCTTTCGTCAATTGTTCTGCGCTGCCTGGAGCGGGATCCCGGGCTTCGTTATCAAAGCGCGGCGGAAATTCTGGCCGATCTGCGGGCGGGCCAAGTCTCCGAGCCGGCTTCGTCGCAGCAGCAAGCACTAGGGGGCGGCTGGGACAAACGTCGTTGGATTCTCTCGGGAGGCGTTGTCGTCGCTCTCGGCGGATTGGTGATTCTGGGTGCATTTTTGCAGCGACATCGTTCCGCGACGTCTGGCTCCGGTGCTCCGGCTGCGGTGGAATCCGGGGTTAGCTCAGCATCACGCAAGAGTGTTTTGTTGCTTCCGTTGCGCGTGCCACAGAACCAGGCTGCCTTGGAATCGCAGGCGGAGGGCATTCTAGATTCGCTGTCAGGGAAACTATCGCAGTTTGGGGGCCTGCAGATCGAGACGCTGCCGGCGGACGCTTCCGTGAATGGGCAGGACCCGCCGCGAGACCTGGCGCGACAATTTGGCAGCCAGTCTTATCTGACGGGCTCGCTCGATGAGGCGGGCGGAAAACTGCATGCGCGTCTGAGTCTGCAGGAGACGGCATCCGGCAAGACAATATGGTCGAAGCAATTCGATGCGCTGCCTCAAGACGTTTTCACCATGCAGGATGAGATTTACAACAAGGTGCTGGGGGCGCTGAACGTAAAGCCAACCGCGGACGAACTCGCGCTGGGCGCCGCGCGTCCTACAGAAAACGTGGACGCGTACGAACTCTATTTGAGCGGCCGCTCCGCGATTCGCAACCAGCGCACCGAACAGACCCTGCACTTCGCCATCGACCGGTACAACGAAGCCCTGAAAAAGGACGCGGGCTTCGGATTGGCTTACTCAGGCCTAGCTGACGCAGACCTTGACCTCTACCAGCTCACCAAAGACGCGTCACTGCCAGAAAAAGCGCTCGGCGCGGCCGAGCAGGCGGAGCAACTTGTCGGAAACAAGCCTGAAGTGCATTTTTCTCTCGGCAGCGTCTATATGGCGACCGGCAAGAACGCGGAGGCCGTTGCCGAATTCCAGAGCGCCCTGAAACTTGCTCCGAACTCGGACGAGGGTTATCGGCGTCTGGGCAGCGCGTGGCGAGCGACGGGGCACAAGGACGAGGCTTTAGCTGCCTACCAGCATTCCGTGGATCTGAATCCGTATTACTGGCTGAACTATGCGATGTTGGGTTCCGCCGCATTGGCCTTCGGCGAGAATGACAAAGCTTTGGCGGCTTATCAACGCGTGACGCAACTGGTTCCGAACAGGGCCGACGGCTATAACGGGCTCGGGGTTGTTTATTTTCAAGTCAGCAAATGGGCGGAATGCATTCCGGCGTTCCAAAAGGCGATGGCGATCGAGCCAAGCGCGGAAACTTCCTCGAATCTCGGCACTGCCTACTACTACCTGCACCGGTATGACGATGCCATCAAAGCGTATCAAGAAGCGGCGAAACTTGCGCCTCGTTCTCAGACTATCGCCGGTAATCTGGCCGACGCCTACCGCGCCAGCGGGCAGACGGATGCGGCTCGCGCAGCGTACGACCAGGCGATTAGCCTTGCGCTCGAAGACTATCGGGTGAATCCCCGCAACGCGGATACAATGGCCAGCCTTTCGCTCTACTATGCAAAAAAGGGAGACACGACCCGGGCTCTGGAATTCATAAACAGGGCGCGCACGCTGCAACCCGATGCCGTGGAGTTCTTGGACGACGAGGCGATTGTGAACGCGCTGGCGAACCGGCCTCAGCAAGCGCTCGCGGCGGTCCGCGCCGCTCTCGCAAAAGGGTACCCGGCGGAGGAACTAAGAAACGAGCCCGAACTGCGGAGTCTTCAGACTCTTCCGGAGTTTCAGCGCCTCGTTGCGGGTAGGAGCAGCGGAAAGGATTGACCTTAACCAGTTTTCTAAAATGAAAAACCCCGCGCGGCAATAGCCGGGCGGGGTCTTTTAGCTCGAAGGAAGATTTTCAGAGGGTTTGAGTCGCCAGTTTCCCGCGGCGAACGGCAATCAGAGCACCCAACCCGAAACCGAGCAGCAGTAGCGAACCGGGTTCCGGGGCATTCGGGTTCGCAGTACCCGTGAAGGACTCGTCGGCATTCCAGCCGGCCAGGTCCATGTAAAAGTCTGTCTTGACAGGAACTCCGGGGTAGTTGTCCCCGGTCCCAAAGAAAGTCACCGTCAGCAGCTGCGTGTTGGGGTCGAAGGTGCAGGATTCGTCCGCGAACAGAGGACTGCCCCCGAAAGAGTATAAGTTGCTGTTGCAAGGGCCGCCCTGGACGGCAGGTGGAGCCTTGGTTGTAACCTGAAGCGAAGTGATTGGTTCGGGACCGGAGTTCAGGAAACACTCGCCCGCGGTGGTGCTGTTTCCACTGCTATCTGCTGAAAAAGTGAACGGTAGCAACGTAATCGGCGTCGACCCGCAGCCTCCCGCATTGCCGCTCTGCGGAATCATCTTCGGGTCAGTTCCGTCAGCCTTGGCGGGAGCCGCAAAGATCAAGACAGCGACACAAAACACAGTAAGAAAAAACGTATTCCTCATGGATACCCTCAACGATAAATGAGTGAGCCGGGGGGAAAATATACTCTGGGCTGATGGATCGGCGCAAGCATTTTGCGCCAGAAAAATAGGCAGAAAGAAGGCTTGCGGCCGCACAAAGTACTAGCATAACTAGGACTTACGGGATTGCCGAGGCGCTTGGGAATTAGCGCACCCGCGACACTCCTTCGAGTTGTGTGGTGCCCAAGAGAGGACTCGAACCTCCACTCCCTTGCGAGAACTAGCTCCTGAAGCTATATTTGATCACTTAGACGGGGCGCGCAGCACATAGAGTAGGGACGCGCACGAACACGCAGCATCCCGAAAAACCCCTGTATCCATGCTGGTTTCGAGGGCCTCGCCCGATGCAAGCTGAGACTGATTTCGCGCAGTGCCGCGCACCGGGGCGAAACAAAACGAGAAACCAACTGACACCAGGACTGACACCGCAATCGTCCTCATCTTGAGTGGTTGCGTGGGTCTCGGTGTGGCGCGAATGGAGCCGTTTCACCGCCTGATACTGCCCATATGTTAATCTATTAGCGTCGAGCACCGAATCGTGAGTCCTGTCATTGGGCGCCGAAGTAATCGCGAGGAATGGCATTCGTTTTGTTCGCAGTGGTGGAGGTTTCAATTCACGCGAGTGGGCCGGATGAGATTCGCACTTTGGGCCTGCGTGCGGCGCCATCTGGCTTTCACTGGGCTATCGTGCGCGGCATGCCAGAGCAGCCAATTCTGGATGCGTCTGACACAGAAACTGCACCGTACGCCTACAAAGAGGCGGAATCGCTCGCCTGGATTCGCGAGAAGACGGTCTACATCATTGAGAGATTCCGACCGACGAAGGTCGGGGTCCGCTTCGCAGAACGCACAGCCCGGGGCCCAAACAAAGACTCGGCAAAGCGGCGCTGTCGCGTAGAGGGTGTATTGCTGGAAGTTTCGGGCTCTAGAGGCCTGGACGTAGTCGCTGGGACGCTAAACACGTTCGGCAAACATCTCGGGAGCAAATCTCCGAAAGAGGATTTGACCTCGGACGACCTTCGGGGGCTCGACTGGTCAAAGTACAGAGATAACGGCCTTCGCGAGGCCATCTTGGTTGCCGTCTCGCTGTTGTCTTCCGTCTAGGGGCACGCAATGTTTGGGGTCCGGGGAGAAATTCGATATCGCCAAATAGAACCGATCGGAGTCGGCGAGGGCATGAACTCCCATGTATTTCGTGCCTACGATCCCTATCTAGAGCGCGAGATTGCAGTGAAAGAGATCGCGAAATCGAAACTCGGGAACAGTTTCGATGATTACTGCGCGGAAGCGCGCTCGATGTTTGTGGTGGCGCATCCGAACATCGTCGGGGTTGAGTTCGTTTGCGAGACGCCGGATCTTATCTCCATTGCTTTACCCTATTTTGCCAATGGGTCTCTGAAGAGAAAGATCCAGCATAATCCATTGAATCTGAGGAAGTTCTTGAAGACGGCGCAGGGCATTCTCGTCGGGCTGCAACGAATCCATAGTGGCAATTTCTTGCACCTAGACCTGAAACCATCAAACATACTTCTTGACGATACGGAGAAGCCTCTTATAGCGGATTTCGGCCAGAGTCGGCAGATGTCACCTGGCGGCACGGTTGCGTATCCTGCCGGATACCGTTGGGTTATGCCTCCAGAAGTGTGGAGTTCAAGCGTCGCCACTGTAGAATCCGACATCTATCAGGTGGGAGTTCTGCTTTATCGAGCCGCAAACGGCGATGTGCCTTACTCTGCGCAGAAAACCGCGATAACAAGCAACGACGAACTGCGGCGGCAAGTCTTACGCGGCCGGTTCCCGGACCCTAAATTATTCTTGCCGCACGTGCCGCCGGGCGTGAGAAGGATTATTCGAAAAGCTATGCGTGTGGAACCGTCCGAACGTTATCGTTCAGCATCTGATTTTGCCGCTGCGCTCGGCAGAGTTCGCCTCCAGTTGGACTGGACGACGACATCTTTAGGCAAGGGAGCCTACAACTGGCGAACAGACCGCGTAGATAAACGAAACCTAGAAGTGGAACTGAGCGAGAGTGCGAGCTCGACTTGGCAAACCAGAGTTTGGACGACAAATGGCGCCGGGCGGCGGCGGAGAAACGTCGCCGACTATTGGGTGGATCGGCTAGGTTATGAGGCAGCTTGGCGGCACCTCACTGAGGTTTTTGTCGACTTAGGTCAACAGGGTTAAGGTATTCGCCCACCTTAATCCACGAAACGAGTCCGGCGCCTTCAGCCGACTTCGCGATCCGCTCGGGCAGGCACCGGGTGCAATAGGGATTTTCCTCGAAACCTAGCGCAGAAGCAGCGAACTCCCTCCCACAAAAGTTACACCTCTTTACTCGCTCCCACATGACCGGTAGTTCCACTTTCGTTATCAAGTTGCGCTCTTTTTTCTTGTGAAACTTAAGTTTTATTATAACTTAAGTTCTGTAATATTGAACACCTTTTTCGAGCGCACCCCTCATGAAAAAGACGCAGGAAGATCGGATCTTTGCGAAGAGATTTGCTCAGGCTTTGCAATTTCATGTCTCCAGAGAAAGGGATAAAGGGGGATCGCTTGCGAAGATCGCTAAGAAGCTCGGCGTAACGGCGGCTGGACTACGTAAACAGCTGGCCGGCGGCACACCGAGCATCAGAACGGTTGCTTTCGCCTACGAGCACTACGACGTCTCGGTGCCGTACGCGGGAGTCGAAGTCGCTGAAGTGACCTCCACAAAGCGCAAAGGGAAGCGCCGAAAAACATCGGAACAGCAGTTGCTCCTGCCGCTTGACATTACGGCACCGCCTTCCTCGACGGGTCTTCTCTTGAAGCCCATTCCGAAAAGCGTTCGTCGTTATCGGCTGCAAATCACGGTGGGTGTGGCGAGTTAACTGCTTGGCTGCGGTCATGAAGCGTTCGCGATGATCGGATTCTCGTTCGGCAGAATTATTCGCTTCTCGGTCTAAGGGCGTTCAAAAGCCCGGTGGACGTTTGCCCCCCAGGGTCCCCTTGTTCAAAAACCATCTGATTTGTGGACAACTAATGTGCCGCTCTAACCCGCTGTGATTGCAGCGCCGATTGATCCGCGATTCGTGAGGGTTTTATGGACAAGGCTGCGGGACACTCCTAGCGTATCGGCGATTTCGCGCACGGTGCGGCCTTCGGCGCGCAAGCGGGCGATGCGGGCATTGTCCATAATCATTCGGGGGCGCCCAAGCGTCTTGCCTTTCGCTCTCGCGTTCCGCAGGCCGGCGCGGACGCGCTCGGCAATCAAGCTGCGTTCCAATTCCGCCACCGCACCTAACACGGTGAACACCATTTTCCCGGTCGGCGTGGTCGTGTCCATCTGTTCGCTGAGACTAACGAACGCGATGCCGAGCGCGCTGAACGTTTCGAGCGCCCGGAGCAAGTGAGACACGGAGCGCGCGAAACGGTCGAAGCGCCACACAGCTACGACATCGAAGCAGCGTTTGTGCGCGTCGGCCATGAGCCGATTCAGTTCCGGTCGCGAATCCTTTGCCCCGCTCACCCCGTTGTCGATGTACGCGCCTACGATCAGCCAGCCGCGCGCTTCTGCGAATTGCTGTAGCTCGCGCGTCTGTACAGTTACGTCCTGGCCGTGATTCGTCGTCGAGACGCGCGCGTAGATCGCTACCCTCGATGTCATCGTTTCCTCTTGGGCTGAGACTTCGGGCCCGGCTTTTGCGCGGCCTTCACCTTGCGCCCTTTGGCGATATCCGCATCCGTCCAGCGCCAGAGCGTGCGCCCGCCACCGATTGGGATTGCCACAGAGGGACGTACCAATCCGCGGCCGAGCCAGCGATTGAGAGTCCTGAACCCTACGCCGATCTTCGACGCGGCCTTCTGCGTGCTGTAAGTCTTTTTCACTACTCCCTCACTTCCGGCCCTACAGGGCCATTAGCTCTACTTCCAATCGTCCGAGACAATCGCGCACGTTGTTTCGACATTCCTTACTGAGACGTGCAAAGTCTGGTCCGTTTCCGTTGCCACCTTCCGCGTGCCAAACCTTATCGAGATACTCTGCAATCTCCCCCGCCATGCCATAGCTTGAGAAGTCAATCGGCAGACATCGGCTGAGGAATCGAGGCTCTAGTCCGTCCGTCGAATTGCACGTAAACACGAACACGGTTCCCTTGGGTGCGTCCGTCGAATCGAGTTTAGACAATAGGGCGAGCTGCGCAGCCTTCGACGCGGAATCCACTTCGTCAATTAGAACGAAATGGAATCCACCGCTGAGGGGAACGTACTGGCAGATGCGGCAGATTTCCTCCAGATTCTCGAGGTTGCACTTCTGCGAGCCGAGATGGTGAAATTCCGCACCCATCTCTTCGGCCATGGCCATCGCTATCGATGTCTTGCCCACTCCCGGCGGCCCGTAGAACAGGAACGAGCAAGCGTAGGGATTCGCCGCAAACTTGGACAGGACGCGCTTAGCCTTGGACAGTCCGACAAACTCGGCTACCTTGCGCGGGCGATACTTCTCGCTCAAGCGAACGGGAAACGCAAAAGTAGGGGTGCTCATAGTGCACCCCCCTTTAACGGTTCCGTCTGTGAGATATGGAACACGGTCGTCGTCCATGGACGACGAGTGATCTTGCGCTCGCCAGTGTCCTGATCGACTTCCTTGTTCTTCGTGTCGATAAACGTCACAACCTTGACGCCATGCTCGCCGCGGCGAACGACGCGCCCTAGTGCCTTCCACGCGTCGAACGTGAACACGTTCTCACGTGGCTTGATCTCGGATTCAGGAATCCCCTTCGCCGCTAATCCCTGAAAGATCGCTGGAAAGTTGCTGAACGATTGGCCCGAAACAGCACGCTTGAGCGATTCGAGTCTGGACTGAGTGATATTGCCTTGCGGATGGCCCGTTGATACAGTCGCGTTAGCTTCCATCGTGATTCACCTCACTGTGGGAGTTAGGCTCTGTCCGTCGCGCGAACGACTGGCAGAGCCGTTTTAGTTATGGCTCAATATATGCCGCAATGCAGGAAACCTGTCAAGGTAATATCGTACGCACGGCAACAATAGTTGGTCAGAAGTGACGCGTGCCACGAATCTTCCACCGACTTTCAAGCGATCGTCAGTGCATTTTGCCGGCATCTCGCGCGCTGCTATTCATCGCAACGACTTGAGAAATTGTTCGAGGCACTCTAGCGGAACATTCAAAGACCGTCGAGTTGTCCGGCCCAGTGAGAGAGGATTACGGGGACACCTTTGAGGGGTGCGAGCTACTTCGCATTTTTATTATTTTTTTTGGACTGCAGAACCGCGACCGGCGATAGTTTCCGAAACCGGCGACAATCGCCCAAGACCTCAGCTATGGCTTCCCATAAGCCGCGTTTTGGCCGGCGACGGGTACTTGTCCGGTTATCCGACTAATCAGGAGTTGCCGTGTGTGTCGTCGTGTGTGGAAGCGCATGCAAGATAAAAGAGAGTAAAATCAGGCCAGCGATGCCATACGAATTTATAGACGGAGCTGACGAGTTACAACCGCAAGCCGGTTCGAGCCGGTCGGGTGGTCCGCCGCGCAAATCGACTCTGGCGGGTGTGCTTAGTCCACAAGGCTGCCCCCAATGCGGTAAGCGATTTCCGTCCAAGATTGAAGAATCCGCTATGAGGAAAACTCGCGCCAAAGACCCTCGCAGCTGGGAAAAGCTACGAACGAAAATAAGCCATAAAGTGTGTACGTGCCTGGAGCTGACGAGTACCTGACAGGTAGTTTGGTACTGGCGCGAACTTGTCCGGTTATCCGACTAATCGGGAGTTGACGCGAAGCGCACGCTATACCGCGTGCTAGAATCCCGCCAAACGCCGAGATGCAATCGGTGGATTCCTGAGCGAATCGTGACCAATAGTACTTACATAGAGCAGTGGAGAAAATTCCGACGCGTCCGCAGGCGGCTTTTGCTTTCGGTCCCGATTGGCTTTATTGCGTGGATACCTTTGCATCTTCTACTAGACCCTATGAACGAGCACAGAACCGCGAACGCAATTTGCCTATTCGCTTGGTTCTTATTTAACGCGTGGGCAGGGGGCTCAATACATATACTGGCTTTGCCCTCGGTGCGGACGCCGGTGGCAGGGAGACACTTTCTCGACTTGGCTGGGAGGACACCCCCTTTTTCTCCGAACTCGATGTCCTCACTGTGGATTGGAATTACCTCGGGTAATCGAGCGCGAACGCTAATCAGTCCCGACATGCCCGCTTATCGGACATGTCCGGTAATCCGACTTACCAGGAGTTGACCCGCCACAGAACTGATGTCTGGGTGACGAGGAGTTATCGACGCGTTGACAAACGCCTATAGCCGTGCGAAGTACGATCCCCAGAGGAGACTTTATGAGAACAACTCTGGCTGTGTGCACGGCTATTGCGTTTCTCGCACTGCTGACTATGGGCTTGGTCGCCCGAGGGAGTCGTAACATCGTGTCTAAAACTAGCGACACACTTGCGGCGGACCGGGCAGGTATCGAGAAGCTTCGGAAGGCAGATATTGACGCCACGCTCACGCAAGAGCCCAGCGCTCTGACTACACTGTGGTCGGACGATGGTGTAAATCTGCAGAGTCCCGCCGGGCCGGTGGTGGGCCTAAAAGCGCTCGACGAGCTTTATGCAAAATTCCGAGTCGATCATCCGGAATTCAAGGTCTTGAAGTATTCGCCGGAATTCAAGGATCTTCAAATCGTTGATGGATGGGCTATCGAGTCGGTGGATGCGAACGGTACCTTCAAGATGTCCGCAAAGGATGATCCCGTCACTGTTCGACAAAAGCTATTGCGAGTGTTGAAAAGACAGCTCGATGGTTCTTGGAAGTTCGCCCTGGTTAGCCCGAGATGATTGTGATTTGGGCAAAGTGAAACCGGGCAAAATCGACTTGTCCGGTAATTCGACTTACCAGGACTTGGGAAGGCGGAATCAGGTAATCCGACTAACCAGGCAAGTTGAATTCATTGGGGAAAATGCAAAATACGCCACGGGGGGGACCGTACAGCTGCGTGCAGAAATGAGAAAGGCTACCAGTTGCCCGGCGGACCCACAATCTCGTACGGCCCGAGTTTGGTAGCGGAATAAGCGTCATTTCTTCAGCCTGCCCGGCCAATTGACTACCAATGAGAAATTCTGTTCCTTCTTTCCCAACGGGGACGTGTTGGTTAGGAATCGACCGTCTGGCGCCACGTCGTAATACCGGCCACTCAAATTACCTGAGGCAAGTTCGAACAGTGCCGTCGGGCTGCTGAATGCAACAGGGCTGGCCTTCGTATTCACTTCCACTGCCATTATTCTTAAACCTTCTCGATAGTAGATCTCTTTCCCGTCGTGTCTCCAAACCGGCCGCTCTCCGCCGCTCGTTGAAACCTGGTACTGTGCACCACCGGCGGGAAAAGGCGAAATGTAAGCCTCGTTTCTTCCGCTACGACTTGATTCGTATGCCAGCCACTTCCCATCGGGCGAGAAGGTCGGCGCGGCCTCATTCGCGAGCGAATGAACGAAGGGTTGCGGCTTGCCGTCACCGCCGAGCGCCAACGTGTATATGTCTTCACCCGTAGCGCGATCGATGATCTCAAACGCGATAGATTTTCCATCCGGCGACGCGGCGAGGAACAACGCTCCATACTCCTTTTTGTCGAACTTCAGCACCTCTTTCTCTTCTCCGGAACCATCCGCTGCTCTCACATAGATGTCTTTGGGCCCATTCGCATTTGAAGTGAAATAGATCTCCCGGCCGTCGGGCGACCAGGCCGGCGAGCCTCCATCGCCATTGCCGAGCGTCATCAATGTCCGGGATCCCCGCGAATCCAGAATTCGGATATCGCTCTCTTTCATGCCGGTCGTATCCGCGACAACCCGCGATCCATCTCGTGAAATGGCCACGTTCTTGTAATGGCCATTCTCGCCCAGTGTTCCCAGTACTTTGCCGTTCCGGTCGTACCAGACTAACTGCGTGCCGTTAGGCGCGTCACCCGCCATGTACACCAGCTTGCCTTCAGCGGAGGTGGAGAATTCCGCAAGGCTGAAGAGTGGTTCGAAATCTGCGTGTTCGACGATGGCTTCAGCGGCTCCGCTTAATACTCCTGTGCGAGGATCAAACCGTTGCGCGACGAGATTACCATCACGCCAAAAAAGCAAGTTTCCGTTCGCAAAAGTAGCGCTGGTGCATGTCGGCATCAGCGATACGTCCTTTTTGCCGTCGATGGATGCGAAGTGCAACTCATTCAGCTCAGTGCACCCGCCGTTCGGTGCGTTCACGTAGAGAAAGTGTTCGCCGTCGGGCAGGAAATATGGCCAGCGATGGCTAACAACTTCCACAGGCACCGAGGAAGGTTTCACTTCCGCGATTGTCTCCGGTGTCCCGCCATCAGCCGGCACACGAAGAATCGGGCTGAGTCTTGTCGCCGCAAAGATGATTATTCCGGAACTTCCCCAGCTTCCCCCTCGGGCGTCAGCGGCGTCGCAGATGACCTGCACCGGTCCGCCGTCCGCAGCCACCCGTTTCAGCTTGCCATCCGCAAAAAAAGCAATCTCGCGCCCATCCGGCGACCAGATGGGATAGTAGGCGCCGCTGGTGTCACTCACTTCACGGGCCTCTGCTGAAGCCAGCACTCGCAACCAAATGGAGCAGGTCTTGCCGGGCAGCATCGACGAAGCCGCAGATTCAGTTTTACAGCCGATGAACGCGAGCCTCTTTCCATCGGGAGAAATTTGCGGCGGTCCAATTCTTCCCGAAGTATCCGCAAACACTCCAGGTGGAGGAATCACCGAGACCACCAACGACGGCTCCGGCATAGGCCGGGTCGCGTAGTACGTCGCGGCGATTGCCAACGCGATCGCGGCTAGAGTCGTCGCCAACCATGCGGCCCCGCGTGGAAGTTTCCCTGCTCCAGGGCCCGCTCCAGAGCCTGCACCGGTCGCCACACTTTGCGCGCCGCTCTCGCCAATCCACCTCAGCTCACTCGCCAGATCACTCGCGCTTTGCCACCTTTCATCGGGGAGTTTTTCGAGGCATTTTTTAACCGCGTGTTCCAGCGCGGGTGGCGTCATCGGTTTCACGCTGCAAAGTGGCGCGGGTTCCCTCTCAAGGATCGCTGAAGCGACGCTGAGGTGGCTCTTTCCGTCAAAAGCGCGCTGGCCGGTCAACATCTCGTACAGAACCGCTCCGAACGAGAAAATATCGCTGCGGCCATCCACTTCTTTTCCGCCGACCTGTTCCGGAGACATGTACTGATACGTTCCGACGATGGTGCCTGGTTCAGTGGCAGGCGATAGCTTCGCGGCCGGCGCCGTCACGGATGCTAAGCCAGCCAGCGAGATTGACGGCTTCGCAAGGCCGAAATCTAAAAGTTTCGCACCCGTGGGCGTCAGTATAATGTTGCCGGGTTTCAAGTCGCGATGAACGACTCCACTGCAATGCGCCTTGTCCAGCGCGTCAGCAATCTGCGCGCCGACCTTTAGTACTTGGTCGAGCGGCAGGGGTCCTTTTTCGATTCGCTTCGCCAGCGTCTCGCCTTCCACACACTCCATCACCAAGTAGTCCACGCCGTCCTGACTACCCACGTCATGCAACACACAAATGTTCGGGTGATTTAATCCGGAAATGGTCTTGGCTTCACGCTCGAAACGTTGTTTGCGAACTGAATCGGAAGAAAGTTGCGCGGAGAGAATCTTAATCGCTACGTTTCTATCAAGCCGAGTGTCGCGGGCGCGATACACTTCTCCCATTCCGCCCGCGCCCAGCAGCGATTGAATCTCGTATGGACCGAGCTTGGTACCCGGAGCGAGCGGCATGATTTGCCGCGATTATACCCCCGACAGGGCTCCGTCGGGCGGTCCCAACCTCAAGTGCCCAAGTAGATTTGACTTCTCCGGTTATCCGACTTACCAGGACTTGACCGCGTGGTCCGTCGATAACTTCCGGTTTGTCGACCACCCGGAAGGTGGCCAGAGCAGTCAATACAAGCGCGTTTCTCGGTACTAACTCAACGGGCGAGCTGATAACTTCCGGGTTGCTCGTCATCCAGGAGAAATCACTGTGTAAGCCGGGGCACATTACGGCTCGCCCATTGTGCGTCCAACTGGGTTTCGCGTTTCCTGCGCCCCTTTGAAATTCACGTCGTCAGAGGGATGGCCGGGTCCAGCACGCGCAGCAGGAGCAGACTTTGGTCATCCTGCTGCAGACCATACTGTCGCACCTCGCGCATGATGAGATCCCAAATCTCCGGCAACGCTCTGGTAGCGTGTCGCGCCAGCAGCTCTTGCAGGCGTGTCAGGCCAAATTCTTCGTCTCTGGCATTGGCCACTTCCGTTATGCCGTCGGTAAACATCAAAAAGAGATCGCGCGGCGAATAGCTGACGCGCTTACTAGCATAGGAACCGCCGGGAATCAGTCCCAGAGGAATCTGCTCCATCGAGAGCGTGACCGTGTCCCTGCTACCGTGCCGATAATGGAGGATCGGCGGATGGCCGGCCAACGCGTATTCGGCTTCACTGGAGCCATCGAAGCGGAGCAGGGCCAGGGTGGCATACATTTCACGCTCCTTGAGATCTGGCAGCACCCGGTCCACACTTTCAAGTGCCCCTACTGGCATTTGATGGAGTTGCGCGGCGAGTCGCATGGCAGTCTTCAACATCCCCATTAGCTGGCCGGCGGGCAGGCCGTGGCCGGAGATATCGGCGACGTAGGCCACCAACCCACCGTCGCTCTCGATGGCGTCGATCAGGTCGCCGCCCATTTCTGTGCTAGGAATCGATTTGCCGAATAGCTCGAAACTCGCGTTCTGAAAGGAGACGTTCGGAACCAGGGTCGCCTGAATGCCGTGAGCCAAAGAAAGCTCGGTCTGCATACGCACGCTGGCCAACCCCTCCGTACCGGCGAAGAACAGCAGAAATCGAGTCCCGAAACTGATAGCAACCAAGATCCCGATCGCATCGAATAGCACGCGCCGATGTACAGCGACGGGGACCGGGAGGGGCGGCGAAACGTGCGAGGCCCAGTAACCGAGCCAAGAGATCACGACAACCAGCAGAAGCAGAAGAGGGATAAGACGAACTCTTTTGATTCCGGCAGCCCTAGCCGCCGCCGCTCCCGTGCCGATTAAGACGGGCCAAAAGAAACCTCCGCCGACACGGGAAGCATTGAGCTGCAATAGATCGAACGCGAAGCCGCCGGCGGCGCCGACGAAGAAGTACCCTGCCAGGAACGTCTTCATTCGCCCTAGGGGTACCACGCGCCAGTATGGACTGAAGGCGCTGGGAAAGGCCGAGCGCACACCAGCCAACCACGTACGGAGCTTTTTTTTCATCGGTACTTCCCCTGGCGTCTTGGATTGCGCGTTAATCAGGCGGATTGCGCCGAGGGTACCTCGTCGTGTCGTGCTATTTCAAGCTCGTCAGGAACTCATCGAGCAAATTGTTGAACTTATCGGCGTCATCGACAAAAAGCGCGTGCCCAGCATCCTCAAAAAGTTCAAATCTCGCACCCGGAATGCTTTTCTGCATCTCCTGAAATTGCGGCACCAAATCCTTGTTCGCGCCTACGATCAGCGTCGGCTTGTTGATTTTCGCGATTGCCGGCCGGCTATCGGTTGTAAACGTAGCAAGCCCTATGGCGACCGCTGAATCGGTGGGCGTGGCCAGCGAACCTTTGATTAGCTTCTGCAGGTATTCTTCCGCTTGAGGCTTGCGAAACATCGAGCGCACGAAGCCATCCGTCATCTGTGCACGATTCGCCTGCATCCCTTTGAGGAACTCGATGCTGCCTTTAATGTACTCCGGTGTGAGATCGAGAGCGGCGACTCCGTCCACCAAGACAATTCCCGCCAGTGCGCTCGTGCCGAACTGATCCACGTAGGCCGCGATCTCCGGAACCCCCATCGACCAGCCCACCAGCACCACCGGTGCGAGATGCAACTGGTCGATGACCGCCTTCATGTCCCGGGCGTGTGCCGCGGGGTAATCGCCCTCGCCCGTCTTCGCCGATTCGCCCTGCGACCGCAGATCCATGGCCACAACGTGATACTTAGCTGAGAAATGGACGATTTGCTTTTCCCAGATCCACGCCGGCATGGTGAAACCCGGCACAAATAGAATGGAAGGGACCTCGTACAGTCCGGTGACGGTGACACTGCCCTTCATCGGTGTGACGGGGGGAGGAACCGGGTCGCCCTTTCCCGCGTTTCCGACTGGCACCTTCGAGCGGCCGGCCTCGAGGTAATGAATCTTAGCCCCGTCCCAGGATGTAACGAAACCGCCCTGTGCGTATGGATTCTCGTCCTTCGGCGGCGCAGGCGACGCCGCAGCCGAGCTCGCGGAGCCCCAAAGCAAAACACAGAGCCAAGCGACGGGGATTGGCTTCGAGCTTCTCCGTGCCCTTTTTAACATTTTCGCCTGAGCCTCGGCTGATCTGGGTCTAATCCGAGGTTTCCATTTTGGCTTCCAAACCGACGGATAACGTACACCCATCTGCGAGTCCATTACAACGGAGCGATCCATTTAGACGGCTGGTCACCTTACGAGACTAGTGAATTCGGGTCTCCAAAAACGGCCTAAGATCGGCAAACTAGATTCCGGGTGGATTGTCGGCAAACCGGAAGTGATCCAGGTCGAGCCGATCAATAACGATAAGTCCGCTTGTAGGAAGTGATCTCCGTGCTTGGCATCGACTCTGGACGGATTACGGGCAACCCGGAAGTAATCCTCAAGTCCTGATTAACGCGCAAACCGGACAAGTAGATTTCCCGCTTCCCAGCCACCGCCAGCGTCGGAATTTCGGCGATAAGCTAACAATCAGGTAGAATTTCGCCCGATGACCGATTTTCGCATCGGTACTTCCTCATTCACCGCGGCGGGCTGGCCGGGGACGTTCTATCCCGCGGGCATGCAACCGCGCGACTTCCTTACCTACTACGCCACGAAGTTCAGCACCGTCGAAATCGATTCCACGTTTTACCACGCGCCCTCGCGCTCCACGGTCGCCGGTTGGGCCGCCAAGACTCCAGTTAACTTCCTGATCGCCGCGAAAGTTCCGCAGGAAATCACGCACGAAAAATGCTTGGTCGATTGCGACACGGAATTCAGCGAGTTCATCTCTACAATGGACTTACTGGGCCCCGAAAGACTCGGCCCCATGTTGCTCCAGTTCCCCTTCTTCAGCAGGGACGCTTTTCCGACCGGCGAAGATTTCCTCGCGCGCCTCAAACCGTTCCTCGAACAGCTTCCCAGCGGCCACCGCTTCGCCATCGAGATTCGCAACAAGTACTGGCTCGACGAACGCTTCGCCGATTTGCTCCGTAAGCATGGCGTCGCGCTCGCGCTTCAGGACCAATCCTGGATGCCGCTGCCCGCCGCCATGAAGTTCGACTACCTGACCGCGCCCTTCACTTACGTGCGGTTGCTCGGCGACCGCAAAGCAATCGAGCAGCAAACCAAGGTGTGGGACAAGGTCGTCGTGGACCGCACCCGCGAGCTGCACAGCTGGGTCGACGTCTGCCATCAGATCGTCCAGCGCGGCGCCTCCACATACGTTTACATTAACAATCACTACGCCGGCCATGCGCCAGCGACTGTTGAGGAATTCAAGAAACTATGGAAGGATGTGGGCCAATGAAAATCTCAGTCGGTACGGCAATTGTCATTTCATTCGCCCTTTTAGGCTGCGGGGCCAAGGAACTGCCTCAACAGCTCCAAGTCACCGTGCCGCATGATTTTTCGGGTCCGATCCATCTAAAGCCGTGCGCTTCGTCCGCTTCGAGCGTTGCCGTGGTCGATTCGCGAGGAGAAGGAGTAACGTCAGCGTGCCCCATGGATGCCGATATTGAGATCGCCGTAAGAAGAGATAGCGAGACCATCTTTATAACGAAACAGATAAAGGTAGCTAGAACCGGTGACGGCATACCAGTCTCAATAACGTTCCAGATTCCGTAATCCTCCTAACGTGAGCGAATCGAATTGTTATTCGCCTTTTGTTCGCCTATACTCCGTGAATCGGAGAAGCCCATGGGCCGCACCGTCCCCACCTTTATTGAACAGGTCAGACAGCTTGCGGAGAAGTGGTCAAAGTTCAGGCGGTGCCTCCGGGCAGAAGACAGGGTTCAATTCGACCGATTGCTATTGAGCGTACGGTACTACACGCCATCGGCCACGTATCAATGTTCGGACGATCCGAGGGAAGCTGTCGTACTTTCCATCCTGATTGATCTTCAGAAGCGGCTAGTCGCGCTCGAAGAAAAGCTGAAAATATCGGGAGATATCGAACTCCCCGCGTTACAGTTTCCCCTATCAGGGGATTCGGAATAGGCGACCGGGATATCGAGATGAGCGAACCTCAAGCGGAACTTTGTGGAAAATGCGGCGCCGAGATCGACCCAAATCGCAGGGTTGATTTCACGCTGAAGGACGGCACACGAGTTTGTGACTCTTGCTTTGTCAAAGGAACGACGAGTCCAAGCCGCCCAGCCGGCAAATCGTTTTGAATTCGCGCCCGCGATTCTAGTCAAATCCTCGAACCATTCACGAATGTTCCACAACCGCAACGCCTGAGGGAGGATGAGGGCGTACTCTCGGAGGTACGGAGTCAAAGCCTAGTTGTCGCATCGAATGGAGCATTATGGAAATCACAAGGCGTGTGCTGGGCTCGTCGGCCATTGTGTCCCAGAATCCCGGGGAACGAGACATTAGAGTCGCACTCGATCTGGGAGGCTTTGTTCGGAGGCTGCTCCTGTTCGACACATACGTACTCTATTCGGTGCGGTTAAAAGAAGTACCGGAGCTAGTACGTCACTTCGGAGTTCAGGGAACACTGGATTTGCTTTCGAGTGGCGCGCTAGAAATCCGCTGCGAATGCGCCCAGTTCATCGAAGGGCAGTTCAACACCCCGGAATGCCCGCCGCTCGTCTTTCAATTTCACGTCATTGATGCGCATGTTTGGGAACAGTACCTGATCGACGGACTATCCGAACTGAGAAAGGCTTTGACGTTGAGCGGTCGGGAACTAATGAGCCTAGAGAGTGCTGTCGTCAAGGCGGTCAAACGTAGCGACAACAGGCAGATGTTCACCACAGAAATTGCACCAGCTTTTGAAAGCGAGCTGCTCCACAACGAGAGACTGGTAAGAGCCTCGGTCTTATTCGTTCTTTGGAAGCATCACGCTTTACGCGATTGCGACTTTAATTTGAAGATCCACAAAGTTGGAGAGGACAGATATCAAGCCGAGACAAATCTGCTGGAAAAGGTTCGTCTCAGCCGTGCCGATATTCATAATACGATTAGGTTAGCGCTGTTGGGTATCTCCGGATTGACGCAACGCATTGGCGAAATGAAGGCTCACGTAGCATTGTCCGGATTCACGGAGCTGGAACTGCCGCTGTTCCGCACCAAGTTTGACTCTTTGGCGGACGCTATGGGCTCGGAAAGACAGGAAGGGCGCCTTCAAAGAGTGGTTTCGATCAGTGGCCTATCGGATATCGCTCCGGATCAGCGAATCGATATGGAAAAGCTTTTGCAGATCAGAAGTGAACCCGAGGCGCTTGAGTTCCGTAGTTGGCTTGCTAACATCGATAAGCTCAGCGACCCCGAGATAAGCGATCGCGTCGCTAGTCTCAACACCAAACTTGGGCTAGCAGCCCAGAGTGGGGCAGGCAAGGCGCTGCGACTGTTGGTAACAATACTGGCAGGCGTCGTGTCGCCACCGTCCGGCGTCGTACTCAGTGTCCTTGACCAGTTCATGTGGGACAAGTTCTTCAGCCGGTCTGGCGTAGCGGCATTCGTTAACGACTTGTATCCGTCAATTTTCAAGGCTAACGAAGACAAACGAAAGCCCGCGTCCAGTCGGGGCTGAAACGCTTTAACTCCAGGCGCCAACGGGCCCCGGTGAATCATGAACGTCGCGAGCGCGCCAGCAACCTCGCGAACTAGACCACCCTAAACGCTACCGAACAGCTCAGCCAAGCTCTTCTTCAACCCTTTTGCAATCCTCTCAATATTCACCAGCGACACGTTCCTCACGCCTCGCTCGACACCGCTGTAGTACGTGCGATGCAATCCGCAGCGTTCCGCAGCCTCCTCCTGATTGATCTTCTGTTCCTGGCGTACTGGACCGAGAAATCAGTTGTGGGGCACGATCTGCACAGAATCCTACAGCCGCGACATCAACTTCGAGACAGTCATGCCGAAAGCGGTGGCAAGCAGTTCCAGATTGCGAATACAGATTTCCTTCCTCCCGTTTTCCAAGTCAGAGATGAAACTCCGGTCCATTCCAACAAATTCCGCCATGTAGACCTGCGTCCACTCTCGCTGCTTCCGGAGAGTGCGTATTCGCTTCCCAAACCGCACGCAGATGTCGCTGGACACGTCCCCGATTATGGCTGTAGGCTTTCGCCGATAAATCGGCTATAGCCGTCAGAAAGCTCCGATCCACTGCGCCTCTTTAAGAGGTTTGTCGTTTGTAGGGACGACAGTCGAATGTTGGTTTTTACTAGATCGCCCGCACCAGCTCTTTGCGTTGAGCGTCGGCTTTCGCGCGGGCGACACGCAGCGTTATGAATGAGCAATCGAAGAAATGGGTGATCAAGAGCGCAGGGTTCGGCGCAGGATTCGCGCTGATGCTGGTCGTCGTTGCCGGCGGGGGCCTCTGGTATGTCTTTCGTCCGAAACCTGAGCTGCCTCGGAAACCTTGGAATAGGACCGCAATTCGGGCTGAGTTTCGTGAGCCTGCAACGAGCGAATCGAGCGCTTCAATAAATCTCTGGTTTATGCTCACAAACACAACGGACGCTGACTACAGAATTGACAGTCTTTCGGAAATTACGAGTGCGGGTTTGATGGATAATGATGCACTCTACGGGTTCAACCAAGGGATCTCGTTCGAAGTACCGCTGATAATACCTGCCCACCGAAGTGCAGCAGTCATATTGCACATACCATTTCCAACCGAGCATCTAAGCGTTCCGGATGGTGCCTCTGATTCCGCTGTGATGGCGTACAAGAAAAACGTAATGGCTTTTCTTCGGTCTAAATACTCGCATCTGAAGGGATTCGCTATCCTGGATGAGGGAATCCGATATGAGATCGACTTTCCCGTCCCTTAACCCATCCCCGCCAATAGCCCGATTCCAAAGGACACCTGCTTTCCGCACCCGCCGACATGCCCGAGATTGCGCTCGCATGGCAGAAGTTGAACCTCGGTGGCGAGATGCGGCAAAAACCCTGTCGGCCAGCGGGCTAGGTTTGTGAAACTAGATGCCGCGGGCGACAGCGTTTCGGGGTTGCAAAAAGAGTTGGTTTTGCCTCGCTGAACGTTCGCTTGTCACATCGTGGTAAGCTGCCGAAATAATTACAGTGGGGCGCAAAGTGCCGGAATTCATTAGCGAGGACGATCTCAAAACGTTCGAAGGCTGGATGAGGTATCAGGGCGTTGATGCGACGACGACTTCGCCAGAGGAGTTGGAGGAATGGCGCCACTTTTTCGAAGACGCGAGGGAGCGCGCAGCAAAATTCCCGAAGGTCGGCCGGATGAAGCTACAACCGGTCCCTTGTGAATTTCGATACGCGGTAGCAGTCGAGGAGGGCTCAGACCTCTGGCTTGTATTGTGGGTGCGGCGCTCGCGGAGAGGCGAATTTTTCGTCATGCGACCGTCCGGCGATCGAGACTGGGACGTTCATACCAGTTATCACCTCGACGGCACCCTTCACATGAAAAGCTTTGGCAGGAGAGTCGTTGCGCCCCAGAAGTGCCAGCCGTTGACAGTTGCGTTCCGGGGAAGCCAGGACCTCGGTTTCTACGCAGGCTATGGTCCGAAAGGTGTCGGCGCGATCTGCGACCCGAGAGACTTCTCGGGGATTGTCAAGGTCGCGCCCGGCGTCTTGGGGCCGCGCGACGGCGGCGTTAAGGTAGACCTTGTCGAGCCGAATCACGAGGCGCCTGGGTTCGCTTGGGCCCAGATGGTCAGCCAGCAGGTCTTTCGTGACGTCCTTCCCTGGGTTGTCATTTCGGTGGGGTCGTGTCGGTGACGCCGCTAGTTAGCTCCCCATATCTCTTTGATTTGTTCTCTGGCGAGTAGTCGAAAGGAATTTCCTGAGCCACTTCCGACCATGGCTTGCATCCTGGCCTTGGCTTGTTGAACCACGAGCTCTCTACATAATCGCTCTCTTAGACCACGCAAAACTTTCTCGTGCAAATGCAGGATCTTCAATGCTTCAGGCAAATACTCGGCGATAGACTCTCCTCCGCGTTCGGTGATCATGCTTTGGTCATTCCCCGATGCTGCGTGGTCATAATCGCTGGCCGGGTCGAAAACTCTTTCACCTGCGATACCGCCGGCAAGGAAAACGAAACGCTCCCTGTTGCTTCTCTCTAAGGAATCCAAATGACATTCGGTTCTTGGACGGCCATCTTTTACGTCGATCCTATCAATGCGGAATCCAAAGTGCAGCCCCACCACTGCGTGCCCTGCCTCGTGGCTCATCGCGCGTTCCCGAGCGTCCATGATGCCCTTTCCACTTTTCATCCGATGATAAGCACAACAGAAAATAATCGACCCATTTAGCCGTACTATGAAACAATCCGCTTCGGATGTTCACTTGATTGTATGACCAAAGAGGAATTCTCACTACATTACCACCAGCTTAAATTCGAGGTGGAACTCTCTCGGCGCACAGGTAAGTCCTTCCAGGATTTCTTTGAATTGATCATGCAGAAGGCCGATCGTTCATTCGCAATGGTCAAACCGATGGGAAGAGTAGGAGATTGGAAAGCAGACGGCTATTCAACGAACACGAAAACCGTTTATCAATGCTACGCGCCCGAAGAACTTACAGGTCCGGACGCCGCAAAAAAGGCGCGAGAAGATTTTAGCGGGGCACGAGCACGTTGGAAGAACAAGATGCAACGCTGGATCTTCGTTTGGAGTTCTGAACGAGCTCTACCCCCGCAAGTGATAGCAGTGTTCGCGGATTTGAAAGCTAAGCACACTGCTCTGGATATCGATCACATGAACCCAGCTGGCCTCTGGGATATCGTTAAAGCCCTCTCGCTCGCCGACCGCGAAGCGCTCTTGGGTTGTGTGCCCGATCTGAACGATGCGCCCACTACAACGGCAGTTGAAATTCAGAGTCTAATGCACTTTTTGGGGATTCACGGTTTCGTGCAGTCGGATACGACGAACTTGGACCTTACGGCTATTGCAGAAAAGCTTCAGCGAAATCGACTCTCCGCTGCCATCACGGCGACGGTGACGATCGCTATGCCTGTAGCAAAGCTGGTCCGGGAATTCGTCACTAGCATGCCGAATCCGGACTTTTCCCAATCCATTGCGGTGGACTTGGCAGGAAAATACACCGAATTCGCCGCCTTGACGGATGACCCCGACGTGATCTTTAGCAATCTTGTAGAATACGTATTGGGAGAACATCATCTCAAATTCTACTGGGCGGCCGCTGGGATCGTGACCCACTACTTCGAACTTTGTGACGTTTTCGAACTCTGACAGGTGATCCGCAATGGTTCTACCGAACAAGCATTTGCCGCTGAACCGGACTTTGCTGGGTGTGGGAGCCGAAATCCTGCAAGTTCTGGCCACTCGCCCCCGGTCAGTCTCGGCGACGTGGGAAAGCCTAAAAGTTCGAGACAGCAAGACCTCGTTCGAGCAGTTTACGCTTGCGGCTAGCTTTCTTTTTGCGCTGGGTGCGCTGGAGTTTGAGGGAGAGAATCTCCGAAAGAACATCCGATGATCCACGCGATTCTCTGCGATCGGCCTGAGTTTCATCAAATTAAATTCGGTCCCGGATTCAATGTGGTGTTAGCCACGCGAACCCAAGGAGCGACCGACAAAGACTCCAGAAATGGAGCGGGCAAGACGACTTTCGTCGAGATCGTTCACTTCTGCCTCGGGTCGAAGGCGAATAAGAAGAATCGCCTGATGGTGCCTCAGCTTCGAGGCTGGACGTTCACTATCGAGGTGGATCTTCGCGGCAAGCTCTATCGAGTGAGCCGGAACACCGCGAATCCGCGACGCGTGATTCTTGAAGGCGACTTCAAAAATTGGCCGATCAAACCGAAGAAAGACACAAAGACCAGCGAGTTTGTCCTCTCAGTACCACAATGGTCAGAGCTCCTTGGCTGGCTTATGTTCGACTTACCTCCTCAGGCCAAGACCGATTTTTTCGAGCCGACCTTCCGTAGTTTGCTTTCATATTTCGTTCGCCGTGGACGAGACGCTTTTTCGACTCCCTTTGAGCACTTTCGAAAACAACAGGAATGGGACAAACAAGTTAACAATGCATTTCTTTTGGGGCTGTCGTGGGAATACCCTTCAAAGCTGCAGAAGTTAAAGGATCAAGAAAAGGTCGTTGGCCAGCTTCGATCAGCCATTAAGTCAGGGACATTTCCCGACCTTCTGGGAACAGTAGGCGAACTAGAATCGCAAAAAGTTCAGCTTGACGAACGCGTTGCGCGTCGGGCCGAGGAGTTGCGTACCTTTCGAGTCCATCCGCAGTATCAGGAATACCAGGACAAAGCGAATGTACTCCAAAGTGCCATTCGGCGACTCAATCAAGAAAATGCTACCGACCGAGCGATGCTCTCGTTTTATCAAGAAAGCCTAGTTCAGGAAAACCCACCGGCGACGGACAAACTCGCCACGATTTATCGCGAGGCGGGCGTGAGTTGGCCGGATGGGGTCCAAAAACGACTAGAGGACGTTCAGTCGTTTCACGACAAAGTCATCACGAATCGCCGCGCCTTTCTGGACACGGAAACCTCACGGCTCAGTCGGGCAATCTCGAAGCGAACCGACGAACTTCGCAGTCTGAGCGATGAGCGAGCGGATCTATTGTCTGTTCTGAGCAGTCATGGCGCGCTTGCCGAGTTTGCAGAGATGCAACGATTGCAAGATGAGGATATAGCCAGGCGCAGTGCCGTAAATCAGAAGATCGCAAATCTCAAAAAGATCGACGAAATCAAGTCTCAGGCGCGCATTGAGCGAGAGCAACTCCAGATATTAGCGCGTTCCTTTTACGAGGAACGGCGGGCTGATCGCGAGAAAGCAATTTCTCTGTTTAACGCGTTTTCCGAGGCTCTTTACAAAAGACCTGGGCAACTGATCGTCAATGTGGTCGACAGCGGATATAAATTTAATGTTGACATAGAGCGTCAAGACAGCCAAGGCGTCGAACAAATGAAAGTGTTCCTCTATGACCTCACGTTGGCAACCCTGTGGGCGGCGAAGCATAGCGGTCCGGGATTCTTGGTTCACGACAGCACCATCTTTGCGGATGTCGATGAACGTCAGAAAGCCCACGCCTTGGAATTGGCGGCGAGGACGGCAACTACGCACGGGTTTCAGTACATCTGCTGCCTCAATTCCGACGCTATTCCAAAGAGTGATTTCAGCGAAGGCTTTTCACTTCAACCTTACGTGCGAATCGAACTCACGGACGAAGGTGAGAAAGGCGGATTGCTCGGGATACGATATTGAGTCGTATGCGTTTCTCTGATATGTCGCTCTTAAAACACCTGAATCTGCCTCATACATAAGATAACGGCTCGAACTGTCTCGCGTTTTCAGGAGCTTGCGGCACGCTCAGTTTCTGGGTTCTTGTCCGACTTGGGGTATACCGGGTAGCGGCTCTTTTCAGTTTGCAGGAAGAGGGAAGCGTGACCTACCTCAAGCTTCCCTTAGGGATCAAACCATGCCGCGTTGCCACGGAAGAAGTTCGCCCTTTTGACGGGTAGTCGCCAAGCTGGATCGGCCAACGCCGGGCCCGTGGTTATCCCCGCTGTTCATGGGGTTTTGGCTTCACGGTCAGTTTTGTAATCAGAGGTACGGAACCTCCCTGATCCGCAGCGATATTCTAACACGCAAGAATATCCTGACTGTCGATGACGACACTTTCGGCGACTAATCCAGCATAGCTGCCGCGATTCGCGGGCGAGCCTCTAAACACGTGAGGGCCCGCCGCACGTAAAGGTGTCACTCTGCGTGTTCGCAAGAGAACGCACCTTACGTTCAGTCGAACACGCATATGTATCCAGGGTGTGTAGCATTTGCACGAAACTGCGTGGGCGGAGGCGCTAAGAGAGACATGAATATTCGGTCATCCATTCCGACGAAGGCGTGAATGTCACAGATTCAGGCGGAAGCGTGACAAATTAATGCATGTTGCGAGCGGCGGCAAATTGTGCGAGCAATAGCGTGACGACTTCTAGGAGGGATACGCTGTGAACGACGATCAGAAAACTCCCCGGCCGACGGTTCGTACCTTGGCCGGCCAGACTGACTATAAGCGCGAACTCGCCTACCAGCGTCTCGGCATCCGGGCGAAGGACGTGCAATGCGTCCCGTTCTTTGCTATCCAGCTGAGACGTATTGCTCGCAGCGTTCGGGGAGCTGACAAACACGGTCCACCCGCCGAGCCCGTTCGTGCTCTCGACTTTCTGCAAGGGTCCGAAGATCCGGAGGCTCGTAGAGTTGCAGATGCCTACCTGTCGGTTCCAGAGTCATACCGGCGACTGCTGCCTCCAGAGGCTTTCTGTCACGCCGCTGGTGTTTCGCCGTGGCGAGTCCTGGAGATCATCACGGTGGTTGCAGTACGACAGGCAGGGCAGGGGTCTGCCATAGTCGCCGCGCTCAACCACCCCCGCGTTGTGCAGAAAATTGTGGAGAAGGCGCTACAGGACGACGGCATAAGGGAATGCATAATGCTATACAAGGCCATGGGGCACTTGTCGGCGGTGCCTCGCGGTTTTTAGCTTTGTGGAGCGGTCTCTGGCGCCGGCGGCGTACTCGGGACCGCGGGTCTCGCTGGACTGCGTTGGTACGGTGATTTCCCTGGGCCCTGTTTGCTCTTCTTCGGCTTCCGCACCTCTCTGCCTCGCTTGTCTCGGTTGCCCATCGCTCACTCCTTTGCATACTGAATATGACACCGGCCGTTCAAGAACGCCCGCGGTTCCGTCGCGACGCGAAACTAGCACCGTTTAGCAGTCCTCATCCACGCCGCGCATGATTCTTCGAAGCTCGGTCTGCGGCGTGAGGACGTGTGCGGACGGTCTTTTCTGGAAATTTCCCTATGGCAGCATATACGAGATTACTGCAATTTCACGTCCGCGTCCGTCTGCGCGTCCGCAGCTAGCGGGAGTGCTGCGCTTCGGCGTCCTGTCGGCGACAAACACCCAGCCAGGTCCAGTCGCGATTGTGCCCGTACCTAATCTTCCCGCACCCTAGCGCTTCCAATCGGCGAGTGAATGCGGGACGCTCCACCGGACGCTGCACGCCGCACTGCAAGCACCAATCGAGGTATTCCGACCAAAGCTCGGCAACGGTAGTGTGTGCGTTAGGCTGGAGAATGCAGCGGTCCGCCACGAAATCTCGCAGCGGGTCACTCTCTTCGCGATAGGTTTTGGTGGCCTCCACCACGCTTGTCGGCGGCTTGAGTCCGTCTTTTTGCCATTCAAGACAGCCGCGGACAGCCCAGGCCAAAATTCCTGCTGCTTCGGCACGTAATTTGTCCGGAAGGTCCGGTTCGGTGCCGGGATCGAACTGGCAGTTGAATGGAATTAGGTGCACACGCCGCCAGAAACCGTGAGAGTCGTCGGCAACAATCGGCCGGCGATTGAAGGCCAGCCAGAATTTCGCTGCGGGATTAAATGTGAATAATTCCCTATACAGCAACCGGGCCGTAATGGGATCTCCTCCGGTCAGGGCCTTGATTCGAGCCTCATTGAGCCTCGCTGACTCGTCTGTTTCGATTGCGGTCACGAACCTCCGGCCTGGCAGCGTCGCGACATCATTCGGGATCGTTGAGCGCGCCATCAACTCGAATGCCGAGAACGGCAAATTGCAGGCGTAATCGCCTGCCACGTATCGAATGATGTTCAGAAGTGTAGTTTTGCCGTTAGCGCCCTCGCCGTGACAGCAGAAAATGCACTGTTCGGAGGTATCTCCTGTGAGGCAGTAGCCAACTGCTCGATTAACGTAGGAGATTAAATCCGTGTTGCTGTCGAATATCTCTTCAAGGAATGCGTCGAACCGGGGACATTGCGCGTTGGGATCGAACGCAATATGCGTATGAAGCGTGATCTGATCGCTGGGCTTGCCGGCACGCAGCTTGCCAGTCCTGAGTTCGACAACACCGTTGGCTGCGCCGAGTAGCCAGGGATCGGAGTCCCATCTGCTTCCGTCGTCGGCGAGCGGTTCCTCCGACTGCGCCAGCACGAGCATCGCTTGGAGACGCGGGAGGGATTCGCTCCGCAGGGCCCATTCTGCTTCCTTTTTCCGTCCTTCATCATCACCGACTGTCGCGGACTTCTTAAGTCGGGAGCGAGCTACCTGTTTTGCCAGTCGCATAATGCCGCCGTCTGGGTCGATCGTCCACCAATGCTCCGCATACCACAGCCACCTCCGGCGAGGATGATCGAACCGAAGGCGGTCGCGGAAAAGCGCGGCAAATAGCTCCGCGTTACCGGCATCAGTACGATTTGGCAATCGTTGAGAGTTCTTCTTGCGCGTTGAAGTCATCTCATTTAGCTCGCTCGGTTGGATCCACTGGGCATCGGGCTAGGTTGATCGGAGCGCAAAAACGCTTCAAGATCGCGCATGAGAATCAGGGTGCGACGACCAACCTTGCGCACCCGCAGGCGCTTTGCGCGAATGTAGTTTTCAAGCGTGCGACGCGAGAGCGTAGACATGCGCGACGCGGCAGCCAGGTCAACGGCGAGCGGCCGGACGGAGGCGCTTGGGGAAGACCCGCCAAATAGGTTGTCGTTGGAACTTTTGGGACTCATGTTTTCTCCTGCGCGTAACGCTACGACAGACCGCGCAAGCGCGCATGACAAGGCCTATGCTGTTTTCGGGTGGGGGCGTTGTCGGACTTGCTGCCGGATAAGCTCAGGTTTCACGGGGTCTTTCGCGAGCCGCCTTTTCGCTCTCAGCCGCGTCGGGAAGCACGTACCGGACGAAGTATTTCTCCAAGCTCTCGCAGGTGGGTGCTTTCTTGATTCCACGTTTCTCGCACACCGCGTGCAGCAGTTCCGCCAGAGGCTGGAGACTGGCTCGGCGGAATTTTTGGCGGGATTCTGGCCAGTCCCAATTCGTCCCTGTCGCCTGATAGGCGTGTCGTAGGAGTGATACCAAGGGTTGCCGCCTTACAGTAGGGCTAAGGGCGTGACGCACGCGGCCAAAGCCCAAGGCTTTCTTATTGAGGTCGTCTGCGGTCTGCCGCATGCCCTCGACTGCTTTTTGGGAGTCATACAGCGGTACGGTCTCGGTTAGAACGCCAAGCTGCATAGCCCACAGTTCGGGACGGCAGGTATCGCTGCTGTAAATTGTTCCCACCTCGTCAGCAAATTTCTGCAGGCGTTTGGCGAGGCTGCGCAGTCTGACTTTGTTCCCCCGTAAGTTCGATCGCCACGGTGCTTCTTCGAGCAGTATGAACGCGACGGCGTGCTTCAGGATTCTCTCGGGGCGGCTGCCATTATTTTTGAGTTTCTCCAGAATGGATTTCACCTCAGGCATGGCCGCGAACTCGCGTTGCGTCACCTCCAGCACGCGCTGGTACGCCGGCAACGCGTTGGCGAACTCTCGTCCGAAGGTACGGCTTTCTGAAATCAACTGCTGGATCGCCGGACTCGAAGATAGCGGAGCGTTGTTGATTTCAGCCGGCGTGATGCGGGCAGATCGACTGGCGCGCTTGGGTGCGTTCATGTGCGGATTCTATCAGCAATTCTTCTAATTGACAAACCTATCGTGTTGGGTTTATTATTCTGCTCATGCAATGCCACATTCACAATGTCAAATTGATTTGCTTCTGCCCGGCATGTCTGGGCTCGATACAGTCTCGACGCAAGGCGAGGTCTTCCAAGCGTAACGGCAGGCTTGGCGGGCGCCCGCCGAGGAAAGGAAACAGGCAATGATCTCTGAAACAGCGGCGACAGACGCGCAAGTTAAGACTCGGAGAGAACGCGAGACAGTTAAAGCGCGTGGCGTGTACGAAAAATTTCCCGGCTCTGGTGTCTGGTGGATTCGCTACGCAGATGCAAAGGGACGCATTCGGCGCGAGAAGGCCGGCACGAGAAGCAATGCTCTAACACTCTACCGAAAGCGGAAGACGGAAGCCCTACAAGGGAAGAAACTGCCTGAGAGTCTCCGCACGCCGTCTGTGAGCTTCGCACAGATTGCGAGAGACACTCTTGAGTATTCTCGGACAACGAAAGTACGCGAGGCGTATCGGATCGACCGTTGGCACATGGAAACAATCCTGGGATGGTTTCGTGGCAAGAGTGCCGAAGAGTTGAATCCGCAAGACATTGAACGAAGACTGAATGAGTTAGCCTCCGACGGCCGCAAGCCTGCGACAGTTAACCGTTATCGGACGCTCCTGAGCCTGACGTTTTCTCTCGCGGTTCGCAACGGCAAGCTCGTCTCTAACCCGGTGAGGCTCGTTAAACGGCGCAAGGAAAATAACGAGCGCGTGCGATTCTTAGATGATGAAGAAGAAGCCGTCCTTCGCTCTAAGATCCGCGAGGTGTCCCCTGCACACGAACTCGAATTTGACCTCGCGCTGCACACCGGGATGCGTCGCGGTGAACAGTACGGACTTCGTTGGCAGGACGTGGATCTCAAGCGGGGCATTATTACAATCCCGCGGAGCAAGCACGGAGAAGTTCGACATATTCCTATAAACTCAGTAGTTTTCACAACATTGCAAACGCTGCGGCAACTGGGCAATGGCCTAGGCTATGTTTGCCCTCGATTTCAAGGACCAGAGTCTCGCGATGCCAGAGAATGGTTTAATCAAGTGCTGAGCCATGCCAAGATCCAGAATTTTCGCTGGCATGATCTGCGCCATACGTTCGCTAGCCGTCTCGTGATGGCGGGAGTGCCGCTGCGAACCGTCCAAATGCTTCTAGGGCACAAGCGGATCGAAACAACGTTGCGTTACTCGCATCTAAGCGAAGCACATCTTCGGGAGGCCGTGGAACGTCTTACGGCTATTCCAACTAGCACCACAACTAGCACCGAGGAAAACAAGGAGCCAAGAGGGCGATTGGCGGCCACAGCATAAACTATTTAAAATGAATGGTGCCCAAGAGAGGACTCGAACCTCCACTCCCTTGCGAGAACTAGCTCCTGAAGCTAGCGCGTCTGCCAATTCCGCCACTTGGGCACGTGTTGCAGTTAAGCGAGGCAAGCCCATCTTGCCGCGCAAGAGTTACTTTGTCAACGAAGCACAGTGGGACGATGAAGCCTTGACCACTTGGCGATGCAACCTTAAATTAGTCGTGTAATAGTTCGGGGGGAACGGGTCTTTGGGCGCGGGGCACGAGGAGGAGCGGCAGCAATGGCAACGGCACAAGCGATGATCGAGAGGCGGCGCTCGAGCCGCGTTTTGATCCGCATCCCCGTGAAGATATTCAGCAACGGCACGCTCGGCCAGCCTCTGGACACTCCTGCTGAAGCGATCGCGGTGAGCCGCTGCGGCGCGCTGCTTCGGTCGCCGTATTCTCCGGCGCTCGGTTCGCAAATCGAGGTATTGAACGGACTTTCCCAGGAGACTCGGGAGTTTCGAGTGATCCGCATCGGCCAGCCAAAATCCGACGACGGCCTCTTCGAACTCGGCGTCGAAATCCTGTACCCGCTGCGCAATTTCTGGGGCATCCAGTTCCCCGACGAATTCCCGGCCGTTTGACTCTTTCCTTCCCCTAGAGTGCTATAATCCGCGGCAAATGGCCCGCCGAAGGCCGATCCCCCCTACGGAGTTCCTGTTCCAGCGGGCCGGGAGGTCGCGATGGAAAATGTTCACGACGCGTTGTACGCGCTGCTTATCGCCTGGGGTGTCGTGACCGCCGTGCTGGTGGTAGCGTTGATTTACCGCAGTAGGTTAGAGACCCGCGAAGAAGATCAAATCTTTCTCGATGCAGCCGGGGAGTCGATGGCCACCGAGCAACGCGCTCTTGTGGCGCGGATTGAAAAACTCAGCAAGCCGATTACGGCGCTGGTGGTGCTTTCAGGTTTGCTGCTGGTGGCAACGGCGGGAATCTGGCTCTGGCAGGCTTTCAAGAACTTTTAGCTCCGCGAGGCCGGCCTTTCTGTTTTCGGGTGACGTGTACCGTCGACCCTGTGGGTCGACCGATTGTTGTTCTCCAGTCTAATCTGCTGACGCTTCCCGCGAGCCAAAAATGATGCTGTAGCAAGAAGGCGTAAGGATCGTGGCAAAGAAGGACATATTCTGGAGAACGGTAGCAATCGTAGGGATCTTCGGCTCGTTTGGGCTGATCGTGCTCGGGGCTGTTTACGGCATCCTGTCACCCCGCGAGATGGCGATTGGGTGGTTTGCGTGGTTTGCGACGCTCATCGTGGTGACGATCGTGCGCAGGCTAACAGCAAAGAAGAATCCTGCATCGGGAGCGGCTCCTGAAATCGTGATCGATGACCGCACTCGCAGGCGCCTCTTGCGAGGAATTCGGATGAATAAAATTTGGATCGGTATTCTGGCGGTATGCCTTCCTCTCGGTGTCGCGAAAGGCATAACAGATCGCGTTCCGCGGCTGGGAATATTAGTCGCGGTGGAATCAGCCTTTCCTTGATGTACGTCGAAGTACTGAAGATTAGACGGAAGCGAAAACTCCTCAAATCAGACCCAGAAGTGACGCTCAGCTCGAGCGCGTAGCGTTCACCCGCCAGAGGCGGCGGGAATCACTCGGACAGATCGCGGGCGACGCGGAAGCCGTAGTCTGCGTATTGAAATTCCGGCGGGATGCTCGAGCGGGCGGCGCAGCGAGAGACTTTGGTGCAATGCCTCCAGGAGCCGCCGCGAGAGGCGCGGCGCGTCCCTTCGCTTGGCCCTTGGGGATTGCGCTCCGGCGAGACACTGTAATAATCCGCGCTGAACCAATCCGCGCACCATTCATGCACGTTCGCGCCGATGTCGCAGAGTCCGTACGCGTTTCGTTCGGCGCGTCCGACCGGCTCGGGTGCGGTCTTCCAGCGCTCGGCGTAATTCGGCAACGATTCGAGCGGCGCATCGCCCCAAGGGAATTGTTTCTGCTCGAGGCCGCCGCGAGCGGCGCGCTCCCATTCGGCCTCGGTGGGCAATCGATAGCGGCGTCCGGCGGCGCCACTCAGCCAATCGCAATAGGCAGCTGCGTCAAACCACGAGGGCGCGACGACGGGCTGCTCAGGATGCGAAAAGGTGGAATCGTCCCAATGAAGAGGTTTGCGATGTCCTGTGGCAATCAGGAATCGGCGGTAGTCCGAGTTTGTAACCTGGCATGCGGCCAGCTCAAACGCGTCAATCCAAACGCGATGCACCGGACGTTCGTTGTCCTGGCCCGACTCGCTCCCCATCTGAAACCAGCTTTCGGGGATGCGCACCATCTTCGGCTCGGCGAATTCGGCCGGACACTTTGCCGAAAAAGTGGCGGAATCGAGATGGAGCGCCTCAGTCATCCGCTCCCGTTGCCGGCGACGCGGCTCGCCGCGTCTGGCTTAGCAGGTTGACGAAGAGCCGGTACGCCCCCGGAACTCCGGCCGGCAATTGCCGGAAGAACGAAAGCCCCGTGTAGATGTAAATTCCCTTGGCGTCGTGGGCGTAGACGAGAGCGCCTTTGGCCTCTGGTTCGCCGGGATCTTTCAGGCCCAGCACCGGCTGATATTTCGAATCGAAGGAGCCCCAGAAATAAAGACCGCGCTCCTGCACCCAGCCTTTGAAATCGGCCTGCGTGATCTTATTGGGCGAATTCAAAAGCGGGTTTTGAGGCGCGAGGAACTCGACGGGTGAATTCGCATTCGTGACGCGCGAAGTCTGGTCCGGCATCTTCGCTGGAAACGGGCCGGGCAGAAGTTTGTTCCACGCGAAGTCGCGCTGGTACTGAACGAGCAGCGTGCCGCCGCGACTCACGTAGTCGAGAAGGCGCCGATTCGAGCGCATGACGTCTGGCCGCAATTCGTAGGCGCGTATGCCCACCGTAATTGCGTCGTAGCGGTTCAGGTCGCCGAACGCGAGCGCCACCTCGTCCAGCAGATCCACGCGAATACCGAGCTGCCGCAGAACCTCGGGGAGCGGATCGTTGTCTGCCGCGACGTAGCCGATATGGAGTCCTGCGGGCACGACGAGATCCAGGACGTGAACGGTGGCATCATCCGGCTCGCTCCAGTCGCGCGTTGGCAGAGTCGGAATAGGTTCGAGTGACGTGCGAAAGACCGCGCTACCAAACTTGGCGAAAGGATGCAGCGGATATGCGCCTGGGGCGATTCCTGCGGTGGGCTTCACGGTGAGCCGGATCAGCCGGTCACCTGGAGCCGAAAAATCGAGCGGAGCCACCGGTTGCGGGGTCCATTCTTTGGGCGCGTCGAAGCCGACCGAAACTTTGGCCGCGTTGGCGCCGTGGTATCGGACGCGAGCAAGGAGAGTGACCGGATCGGATGCGCGCTTTGCGGGCACCATGATTTGCGGCTGTTCAACGGTAAGGGTGACGGCGGGCACGAGTTCGAGCGGGTACGTGAGGATGCCGGTGGTCTTGGCTTCCATCGAATCCACGGGTTCTTCGACGGTGAACTCGTAGTCGTCAACCTTCACACGCAGGGCGACCTTCACAAGAGGCGGAGGGAACGGCAGAACTGCGTATGCCGGTTCGTTTGATGGCTTTGCGTCTGCCGGGATGACGACGTCGAAGCGATACGATCTGCCGCCCTCTTTCGCGTCGGCGAGTTTTGGCGTCCAACCCCGCGGCAATTTCAGCGTCGCGTTGTCCACAGTCCACGTGGCCGGGACCGCTGGCTTGTCTGGGAAATTCAGCGCGACCGAGAAGCTCTCACCCGCAACCAATTCGTGGCGGTCGGCGTTCGCGTTAACGGGAAGCGCGACGTCTTCGACAAGGGCGTTATTGATTCGAGCGCGAATCTGGTCGAGCTCCCAAAGAGCCGCGGTTGTGCTGGGCCCTTGCTGCTTCGCAATCGCGTCGCGAAGACTTGCGATCTGCTTCCCGGCGTCCTCGAGGGACTTCGCGGCTGCAACGCGATCGAGCTGGAGCGCGGACTTGCTCGCGTCCGAAAGCTTCTGCTCGGCTGAAGCCAGCGCCGGCTGCATCACCGATTGCAAATCCGGGAATTGCGCAGCGGCGGATGAGATCGGCTCGGCCAGGAGCTTCGGATCGAATTTGCCCGTGTCCTCACCTTTTTGATTTTCCGAAATGAGAAAAATCGGGCGGCGGAAAAAGGGATTACCCGAGAATGCGGGCGTGCCCTGGGAGCGGTGATGCGCGTGCCCCTCCATGCCGATATCCACGTAGCTCTTGCCCCAAAGAGGTGAAACGTCATTCACGGGCAATTCCACGGAGGCCGAGCCGGTATCGCGGGCTCCGCGAAGCTCCAGGGAAACTTTCCATGGAGACAGGCCCTCCGCGATTTGATCCGGATATGCATTCGGGTCTGCGGCTTTGGCGACGGCTTGCGGCGTGAGGATTCCGCTGGCCTGATGCTGCCCGTGGCCGGAATGAACCCCTCCCCAGCCGTTGATCACGACCTGCGGACGAAACGTGCGAATCACGCGGACGATGTCCTCGAGCGGAACGTCGCCCCAAATCTTCATCGTGTCTTCGGCGCTTTTCGAGAAGCCGAAGTCAACCGCCCGCGTGACAAAGAGGCGCACGCCGTAGCCATTGCACGCCGCCAGCAATTCTTCCGTGCGAATGATTCCAAGCTGGCCGCCCTGCTCCGGCCCGATCGCGTTCTGCCCGCCTTGGCCGCGCGTAATCGAGAGGTTCGCGACGTCCGCGTCGAGTCCGCGCGAAAGATACGTCAGCAAGCCCGACCATTCATCGTCAGGATGCGCGGTAACGAAGAGGATTCGCGTGGAGACGCGCGCTTTATTGATCGCTTCGACGGCATTCGGCAACGACTGCGCGGCGACCGGCGCCGCAGCGGGCGTAACCATCACCAACACTGAAAGAATACCGAGCAAGATTCTGGTCCAGCTCTTTATCAAGCGACCTCCTCAAACGGGCTCAAAAGGGCTCAAATGGCCACTGGCGCTCATATCGCGCGCGTCCCAAATATACAAGAGTACCAATTCCCATTGCTGCGAGCGAGGCCAGCATCGGGGTGCGTCCGGTCGCGAAGAAGATCCCGATCCAACCGAGTATGGAGATGACGACGGGCAGCGGATACAGCCACATCCGGAAGGGCAGCCGCTCGCGTCCCCAGCGCCGGTGCAAAATCATCAGACCGACCGCCTGGCCGATAAATTGGATGAGGCAGCGCATCGCGAGGATGGCGCGAATCGCGTCGATAAGTCGTAACGATAAGCAGAAAATGACGGCAGTGGCGCCCAGCGCCACAAGCGAAACGTTCGGGAAGCGCTTCGTGGGGTGGACGCGCGCGAACGCGGAGAAGAAGTTGCCGTCCAGGGCTGCAGCGTACGGAATGCGGGAATAGCCGAGAGTGGCCGAAAAGATCGAGCCGAACGCGCTGATCAGAATCAGCACCGTGGCGAACGTGGCCCAGCTCGGCCCAAATGTGCGTTCGACGAACAGGCTGACCACCGCTTTCGTTTTCGCCGCCTCCTGCCAGGGCACGACGCTGAGGATGCTGGTTTGCATCGCGAAATAGAGGAGGGCGATCCCGACAATCGAGAGGAAGATGGCGCGGGGAATATTCCTTTCCGGGTTCTTCATCTCGCCGCCGAGATTGCAGACATTGTAGTAGCCGAGATACGAGTACACCGTCTGCACCGTCGCATGCCCGAGGGCTGCCGCGAACACCCATGAAAGATCCCACGCGCCTGGCGGAAAGGAAAACACGAGACTTGGCTGAAAGTGAGTGGCGCCGCCATAAATCAGCCACAGAATCGTTGCTACGACGATCACGCATAACGCGATCGACATCTTGCCGACGGTGGTGATGCGCCGGTAGAGCAACACCACCGCAATAACGACGATCCCAGCGGCGATTGCTTTCTCCGGCGCCGAACTTTGCAACGATGATGTTATGCCGGCCTGGCTCGACTTGCCCGCGAGATAAGTGGAATAGCTCGCGAACCCCAGCGCGCCCGAAGCAATGCTCAGCGGGCCTTGAAACAGCGTCTGCCATATATAAAGGAACGACATGAGGCGTCCCCAGCGGCCGGGTCCGTATGCTTCGCGCAGAAAAACATAGCTTCCGCCGGCCTGCGGCAAAGCGGCGCCAAGCTCGGCCCAAATGCATCCGTCGAAAAGGGCCAGCACAGCGCCCGTGAGCCATGCGAGCAAGCATTGGGGGCCGCCCATCGCTTGCACGACGAACGGAATCACGACGAACGGCCCGATTCCGACCATGAACGTCATGTTGAGTGACGTCGCCTCGAGCAGGCCGAGTCCGCGTTCGAGTTTTTGGGGTTCGCTCATGCGTATGGAGCGGCTAAGAACGAGCTCGAGGGAACCTTATTTAGTAGGCCGGCGAATGATGCGACCGTTCTTCATAACGAAGTTGACCGCTCGCAGCGTCTCGATATTCTGCAGCGGATCTTCCGGCACAGCGATGATATCGGCAAAAAAAACCTTCGAGATTGCGCCGCGTTCGTTCTGAATTCGCAGGAGTTGCGCCGCATTGACCGTCATGCACTTCAAAACGTCGGCCGCCGGGATGCCCGCGTCGCGCCAACTGTTCAGAAATTCCCAGGTGAGCTGGTCTCGCGTTTTTCCGGGCACTTCGAAAGTCAGGTCAGTGCCGAACGCCATTTTCACGCCAAGGGCCTGAGCCCGGCGGAGACGATCCACCAGTTTTGAAGTGAACGCAGGGTCGTCCACCGGGAAACCAGCCGCAGCCATTTGCTTCGCGATGGATTCGGGCAAATCCGTGCCGACCAGAAAGGTACCGTGCTCCTTCATCAGCCGGAGAACGTCATTGGAAAGATTGAAGCCGTGCTCGACGGAATCGGCCCCGCCGAGAATGACGTTGCGAGCGGGAGCGTCGTCGAAAACATGCACTGCCACTGCGCGACCGGCCCGGTGGGCCTCGTCGACCGCGGCGCGAATTTCCTCGAGCGAGTAGTAGTAGGGGCTATTGTCGGCGACGAGTTTGATCAGGTCGGCGCCGTAGTAGATGTTTTGCCGCACGGCCTGGCGAACTTGATCGACGCCGTCGGCGTCCACGTATTCGAACCGCCAAAACGGGCCAATTTCGGGCGGGATGCCGCGTGATTGCCCTCCAAAGGGCGCGATGATTTTGCCCGAAGTGAGAATCGTCGGGCCGTTGAACCAACCTTTGTTGATGGCGTCCCGCAAGGCGATCGAAGCGAAATTTGCTTCATTTCCAACGTCGCGAACCGTGGTGATCCCTGCCCCCAGCAAGATTTGCGACGTGCGAAGGCCGCTCAAAACGCGCGCGGAGGAACTTTCTTCGAGGTAGCCGCCCTCGAGCGTGTGCTGGGGGTTGGGATCCATGGTGACATGCGTGTGCGCATCCATGATCCCGGGGAGAATCCATTCGTGCGACAGATCGACCACTTCCGCGTCCTTCGGAATCGCGAGGTCGGCTCCGATCTCCGCGATCTTGCCGTCCTTCACCAAAATTGTCTGGTTCGCGAGCTCGAGGCCCTTCGCAGTGTCGACAACGTGACCGGCGCGAATCACAACAGTCTGCGCCGACGCGGCAGCGGAAAAAAGAAGTGACATCAGAATCGCGGAGAACTTGGATTGCATTGGGCCTCCGGACGGCGGAAAAGATAATGGGTCGTGCGGCGCGACGTGCTGCGCCGAGCTTGAGCGCGTGAGTCTACCACGGCCGTGCGATGCTCGTTCGACTCGCGGCCGAGAAAGTTCGCGGAACTGCGCTAACATGGCAGGGAATGATCCGGCTCGGAATCGCCATCACGGCGGCGACCGCCGCTCTTCTGGTTGCCGGGTTCTCTCGCACGCGCCGGCGGCGCCCCTTTCCTGCTCATGGCTGGCTCGGAATCGTCGCGCTGGCGGGCGCGGAATGGCTGATGTTCGCCGGCATCGAGCCCGTGGCCACATATTTCACGCCGATTGCGTGGAGCGCGTACATTTTGATCGCCGATGCCGCCGTTCTTGCCCTTACAGGACGCTCGCGACTCAACGACGCGCCCATTACGCTGGCGCGGATGGCACTGCTTTCAATTCCGCTCTGGCTGATTTTCGAGGCCTACAACTTGCGGCTTCGCAATTGGACGTATGTGGGCGTTCCCGCTCAATGGCCGGTGGCGCTGCTTGGCTATGGGTTGTCGTTCGCGACGATTACTCCCGCCGTTTTCGAGACGGCCGATCTCGTCCAGGCCATGCTGCCGCCGTTGCCGGGAAAAACATGGAAACTCTCAAGCCGAACGGAGAACGCGTTGATCGTGTGCGGCTTGGCCTGCCTGGTGCTTCCGCTGGTGCTTCCGCAGCGAATTGCCGCATATCTTTTTGCACTGATTTGGGTGGGATTTCTACTGCTGCTCGACCCCGTGAACCGAAAGCTTGCGCTCCCGTCGTTTATTGGGGACCTTTCGGAGGGCTTTCGGCGGCGGCTTTATGGATTCCTGGGCGCGGGCTGGATCTGCGGGTGGTTGTGGGAATTCTGGAATTACTGGGCCGCGGCAAAGTGGCATTATACGTTTCCGATGTTCCAGCGCTGGAAGATTTTCGAGATGCCCGCTCCGGGCTTTCTCGGTTTCCTTCCGTTTGCGGTGGAATACTTCACGATGTACGTTACGGCGGCCTGGCTGGCCGGCTGGCTGAAGAGAGTGAAATGACGATCGACTGTCGTAAGCGCGCGCGCTGGATCTTCCTCTTAGCTTTCTGTCTAACAAGTTTGGCCGCCCCCTTGGCGCGCGCGAGCAACATCACGCTGACGCCTGACGAGCGGAAGGCGCTCGACACGATTTACCAGGGCGATCCCGACGGCGCGATCGCGCTTGCTCGGGCGATTCAGCAAGCCGAACCACAACAGCCGGAGGGTTACGTGATCGAAAGCGAAGCGCTGTGGTGGAAGCGGTACTGCGGCGCTTGCGAGATCAAGTACGGCATGATCGAGGCCTGGACCCACGAGAAGCGGCCGGAAGACGAGGCATACCTGAAGTTGGCCGACAGAATCGTGGAACTCGCGAAAGCGCAGCTCGCCAAGTCGGAAACGGCCCAGATGCACTTCTTCGAGGGAATGGGTTACGCGCTGAAGGTGCGCGTCTACGGCCTGCGAAGCGAGACTCGCAACGCGGCGCGAGCGGCCGTGAACGCGCGGTCCGAGATGCTGCGCGCGCTCGAGATCGATCCGGAGTTAGCGGACGCAACCGCCGCGATGGGAGTCTACAACTACTATGTTGATACGCTGTCGCCCGTGGTGAAATTCCTTCGCTTCTTTATGGGCATTCCGGGCGGGAACAAGGAACTGGGGGTGAAGCAGATGAGAATCGGAATGAATCAGGGCACGGTGCTCGCAGTGCATGTCCGATTCATTCTTGCCAGGGCTTTGCGGCAGTACGACCAGAAGTACGAAGAGGCCCTCGATATCGCCCAGCCGCTATTGGCGCGTTATCCGCAGAATCCGCTGTTCCTGCTGCTGCTGGGAAATCTGAACGCCGAGCTGGGCCGCGACGCGAAGGCCGCGGAATATTTCCGACAGGTGCAGAACGAGCAACAGGGTTCGTTGTGCCCGGAGCGAACGCGCAACCTGGCAAACTCGTTTCTTCAGACCCTTCACTAATTTTCCATATTTCATCCGAATCAGACGCGGGCGGATTCTTCCTGTTCGAAGGCGTGATACGAGGAGCGAACGAGCGGGCCGGCTTCCACATGCTTGAATCCCATTTGCTCGCCGAGGCGCTTGAATTCGGCGAATTCATCCGGATGGACGAAGCGTTCCACCGGAAGGTGTTCGGGTGTGGGCTGGAGATACTGCCCGAGGGTAAGGATGTGCGTTCCCTGCGCCGCGATTTCCTCCATCGCGCGCGAGACTTCATCGCGAGTCTCGCCGAGGCCAAGCATCATGCCGGTTTTCGTCGGCATCTGTGGGTCAAATTCGCGCGCGCGACGCAGCAATTCGAGCGAACGCTCGTAGACCGCGCCTTTGCGCACGCGGCGATACAGCCGCGGGACGGTCTCCATATTGTGATTGAGGACGTCCGGGCGCGCCGCCATCACGGTTTCGAGCGCGCTCCACTCGCCGCGAAAATCCGGGATCAGAACCTCTACTTTGCAACCCGGCACGCGCCGGCGAATTTCGTCGATCGTGCGGGCGAAGATGGCGGCGCCACCGTCGGGCTGGTCGTCGCGATTCACGGACGTAACAACGGCGTAGCGCAGTCCCATGCGCTCGACGGCATCCGCCACTCGCTGCGGCTCATCTTCCTCTGGTGGGCCCAGCGGCTTCCCGCTCGGAACGGCGCAGAATCCGCACGCGCGTGTGCAAATGTTGCCGAGAATCATAAATGTGGCGGTGCGGTGCTCCCAGCACTCGCCCATGTTCGGGCAGCGGGCGCTCTCGCAAACCGTATGCAGGTCGAGCGTCCGCATGATGCGCTTGAGTTCCTGGTAGTTCGCGCCGCCGAAGGATCGCACCTTCAGCCACGAAGGACGCGGGTGTGCGGGAGGTAGCGAGGTCAGGGCTTCAGCGTTCGCCCCGGGCAGAATGGTGAATGGCGATGCCATCGAATTAAACCATTATTGTACGACAACCTGTCCGAATCGGGCCACACCGGCAGGCCCGCGGTCTGCTTTTGTCGCTCGCGTCGCCGGATTACTTGCTGAAAAGGATCGTCACGGTGCCGGAGGAGTTGTTCGATACAACGATGTCGTCTTTGCCGTCAGCATCGAGGTCAGCTATGGCGACACCTGACCAGCCGGTGTGAACGTCGCGAGTGGAAATCTGATATGCGCCGTCCTTCGAGCCCAGGAACAGGATCAATTTGTCGTTTTGCGCGCAAGAGACGACGATGTCGCGGAATCCATCGCCGTTGATGTCACCCGTTGCCACACGGTCAGGCCCTTGGCAGCCCATTAGCGAAAAAGGCGAACCTCGCATCGTGACGAAGCCACCCTTACCATCGCCCAGAAGAACCGTGACGCCAAGTTGTTTCGGATCGTGAATGTCGCGATCGTACGGGATGACTGCCAGATCGAGGTTGCCGTCGTTGTTCAAGTCGTCCACTGCGACGGCCCAGGGAAAAACTCCGGCGGGAAAGGGCGAACCGGGGGCGCCGCGAAATCCCCCTTTGCCGTCGCCGAGCAAAATCGTGACGGTGTTGGCGCCCAAGTCGGTGGTGACCAAGTCGGGGTTTCCATCCTTGTTGAAGTCGGCGGAGCGCAAGCGCTGGTACGGGCGCTTCCCGGTGTGGAACGGCGTGCCCGGCAGGATGAGGTTCCCATCGCCGTCGCCGGGGATCATGAGTATCTCGTCGTGTCCCCAACTGTCGGTGGCGACGTCGGGTTTGCCGTCGCCCGTGAAATCTGCCACCGCAACGCCGTGAACGTGCGGATGCGACTCGGTAGCAAAGGGAGAGTGAGGGGAGGGTTTGAAGCCTCCCTTGCCGTCACCGAGCAAAATGGTGAGATACGGCGTTCCGGTATTCGCGATCACCAGATCGGGGTTGCCGTCGCCATTCATGTCCGCGACGGCGATATCGTTCGGGCCCTCGCCGCATGGGAACGGAGAGCCCGGCGCGGGAGCGAAATGCCGTTTGCCGTCGCCGAGCAGGACGCTGACGGTTTGGTCGTCGGTGTTGGCGACGATGATGTCCGGCTCGCCGTCATGATTCACGTCTGCGATGGCGATGGAAGCTGGCGCTTTGCCGACCGGGATGACTTTCAGGTCAAAATCGTGAGCCGAAACCGCCGTGAGCCGAGTGCCGGCAAATGATGCCGCCCCGATTCCCAGCGTCAGAAGAAGCAACTTGATCTTCATGGTCGTGTGACGGTCCTCAGAACTCACGGGGAAAGACGCAACACGGCGGCCTGGCGTTAACGCACTCTCAAGCCCTCGAACCCGCAACCGAAGGGCGATCCGTAGAGGGCGACGGAATGTCCCCACCGTACTCAAACCGGCACGCTGGACTGTCCGAACCGGGCCACACAAGAAAGGGCACATTTGTTGTATGATTGCAACAGTCTGCGCGAAAGCGGTGCTACGCTGTCTATAAGATATTGAAAACAAAGGACTCGATTGCCACGTCTCCGGACTGCTAGATGCAGGTGATTAAAGTGCCAGCCATGTCCCATCAACTCACGATTCAACGACCCGCAGAAATCGAAGGGGTGGGACTTCACACAGCGGTGCGGTGCCGTCTTCGGCTGGTTCCGGCAGCCGCGAACACCGGGATCGTCTTCCGCCGCGTTGACCTCGACAACTTCGAGATCGAAGCGCAGGTGCACAACGTCGCCCGCGTTAGCTATGCCACAAGCCTGATGAGGCAGGGCGTGCTGCTCTCGACCACCGAGCATCTGCTGGCGGCATTGTATTCCTGCGGGATCGACAACGTGTACGTGGAGCTGGATGCACTGGAGCTTCCGATTCTGGACGGGTCGTCAAAGCCCTTCATCGACATGCTGGCCCGGACCGGCACACGCCGATTGCGCCGTGCGCGTAAGTACCTGCGTGTGCTAAAGCCCCTGGAGTTTTCGGATGGCGACCGGCGCATCGGCATTTATCCGTGCGACGAATTCCGCGTGCACTGCTTCGTGGACTACGACCACCCGGATGTGGGTCCCCAGGACGTGGAATTGACCGTGAATCGCAAATCGTTCAGCCGCGAACTGGCCCCGGCGCGAACTTTCGGATTTATGAAGGACTTCGCCGGTCTTCGTGCGATGGGGCTGATACGCGGCGGCTCGGTGGAGAACGCCATAGTGTTGGATGACGAAAGAATTTTGAACGGCCCGCTTCGCTTTGGCGATGAATTTGGCCGCCACAAAGCGCTTGATCTGATCGGAGATCTTGCACTCGTGGGACGTCCGCTGCAGGCGCGCATCGTCGCGCATAAGGCTGGTCACGCTTTGCACACGCAACTTGTGACGCGGCTGCTCGCCGACCGCTCGCTCTGGGTGGAAACGACGGAAGAGGCTACCGAGAAACCCGGCCTCGCAACGGGTGTCCCAGTTTCCGCGAACGCTCTCTCCTGAACCACGGCAACCACATCAATAGACTGTTGCAAGATTATTGCAGCGGAGCGCTATCTGCCGTCGCGGCGCCACTTAGGTCGAACCGAATGATGCCGGTTTGGTCGGTGTAGAAACTGCGTTGGCCGGTGGTTCCCCTGGCAATGGGATCGGCCGAAGCCGCGTAGCCGGTTCCACCTGCCAGGCTGCATCCGGCTTGGATTGCCTCCGGCGAGACTCGAGGCGCGAGTCTGCTTTGCGAAACCAGGCCGTAACTGAAAACATAGCCAGCCTTCTGACCCGACGCGAGCGTAGCGTCGATGAGCTCGGCGTGATCGCACGTTGCAGTCCCTGAGCCGCCAAGAGCATCAAGGCTCGGAGGGAATCCATTGGGATAAGTTGCCGAATACGACATAGCTGCGGTGTTGATCACTCTGAGTGAGCCGACCGCGGACGCTTCGTTGGCCGCCATTCGCGCGCGGAGCAAATTGGGGATGGCGATGGCAGCAATGATCAGGAGAAACGGAATCGCTGCGAGCCCGATGTAACCCAGGACGAGGCCGGCGGTAGCCATGCCGTTGCCCAGGAGCCTGCCGCCGGATTTGCGAATGTCTGAAAGAGAAAGGTGACCGAGAACCACGGCCGCGAGCGCAGCGGGAAAAAAGAAAAAGAGGATTCCGCAGACAAGGCTGCCTATCGCCTTGCCGCTCGTCTGGGTCGGCAAAGGGGTCGCGCCACCCAAGGTGTTAGGGGCGCCCGTCGATTCCAGCGAGGCTCCGCAGCGTACGCAGGTGGGTTTGTTGTCCGCGTTGCTAGCTCCGCAAAGAGTGCAGAACATTCTTGCGCCTCCGATTCGCGGCGTTTGACCCAAGGAATTGCTCGTTGGTTATCACTTCAACAGCAAAATATCAACGGATTCTCGCGTTTCGATTGCCAAAGCTTCGCGGCGCGGAGACAATAGTTGCGATATGGCTGCTGCGAGCGACACGGTCGTCGTCATTCTGGCTGCGGGCAAGGGAACGCGGATGCATTCCGAGCTCGCGAAAGTGCTGCATCGCGCCGGCGGAAGGACGCTGCTGGAGCATGTGATCCGGGCCTGCCAGCCGCTCAAGCCGATGCAGGTACTGGTAGTTGTGGGGCATCAGGCGAAAGAGGTTGGCGCGGTCGCGACGGAGCTTGGCGGGCAGCCCGTCCTCCAACAGCCGCAGCGCGGGACCGGCCACGCGTTGCAGGTTGCGCGGCGAGCCATCCGGAAGAGCGCGAAGCTCGCACTGGTTGTTCCGGGTGACGCCCCGCTGCTTCGGCCGGAAACTCTGGCGGCGCTGCTCGATACGCACCGTCGGGGAGAGGCTGCGGCGACGCTGCTTAGCGCCGAACTGGATGACCCGACCGACTACGGACGCGTGCTCCGCGATACCGAGGGCCGGGTGCAAGCCGTCGTCGAGGAGAAAGCCGCCACTCCCGAGCAGCGCGCCATCCGCGAAGTGAACTCCAGCATTTATTGCTTCACGCTCGAAAACCTTTGGCCCGCACTGACCGCGCTTCGCCCTGATAATTTTCATCGCGAACTGTACCTGACCGACGCGATCGGCCTGCTTCGGCAACGCAACGAGCGCGTCCTGGCGCAGGTCGCGCCCGACGCGAACGAAATCCTGGGTTGCAACACGCGCGCTCATCTTGCCGACGTGGATCGCGTGTTTCGCGCTCGAAAAGCCGCCGACATGATGGCGTCGGGCGTGACGATCTATTTGCCGGAGACGGTGGTGATCGATCCGGAGGTCACCGCCGGAACTGACACGGTGATCGAGCCCGGCGTCCAGTTGCTGGGCAAAACTCGGATCGGCGCGCGCTGCAAAATTGGTACCGGAAGCATTCTGAAGGACGTTCGCGTCGACGACGACGCGTCCGTGGGCGCGCATTCGATTCTAGATTCGAGCCGCGTTGGCGCGACGGCGCAGGTGGGCCCATTTTCGCGGCTGCGTCCCGGTGCGGACATTCGTCCCGGCGCGCACGTCGGCAATTTCGTTGAAGTGAAAAACAGCGTGGTGCACGAAGGCGCGAAGGCTATGCACCTGACGTATCTGGGCGACGCGTCTGTGGGCCGCGACGCGAACATCGGCGCGGGCACGATCACGTGCAATTACGACGGCGTCGCGAAGCACCCAACGACGATCGGCAATCGCGTCTTCATCGGCAGCGATACGGCGCTGGTTGCGCCGGTGCGCGTTGGTGACGGCGCGTACGTCGCCGCTGGCTCTATCATCACGGAGAACGTTCCCGCCGATTCGCTGGCGATTGCGCGCGGCCGGCAGGCGAACAAGCCCGGCTGGGCCGCCAAGCGCCGCGCCGAGATGAAGCGTGCCGCGAACGCCAAGCCGTCAAAGCCGAAGCGCCGCAAAGCAAAACCTCGAACGCGCTCGAAGCCACGCCGCACCGTTCGCCGCGCTGCCCGCCGCCTGGTGCGCCGCTCCAGGGCTAAGTCCCGCCGACGCTGAAGTCTCCCTCGAATGGCCGTGTCGCGTCTTGACCCGCTTTGCTGCGGCCAGTAAGCTAGTCGTTTCCACAGCGAAGGATTTCGCAGCATGGACACCATTCAAATCACGTTGCCGGACGGCGCGACTCGCGAAGTGCCGCGCGGCACCACCGCGGCGGAAATCGCGCGTCAAATTTCGCCGCGGCTCGCGAAGGAAGCTCTGGTCGCGCGCACCAATGGCGAGCTGGTCGATCTATCGCGGCCGCTCGAGCACAGCACCAAGCTCTCGATTCTGACTGCCAAGGATCCCGACGCGGTGCAGGTGTTCCGCCACTCGGCGGCGCATCTGCTGGCAGCCGCTGTGATGGAGCTTTATCCGAACGTGAAGCTTGGCATCGGCCCGCCCATCGAAAATGGTTTCTTTTACGAGTTCGTGCGCGAGGAGCCGTTTACACCCGAAGACCTGGAAAAAATCGAAGCAAAGATGCGCGAGCTTGCGGGCAAGGACATCCCGAACGAGCGCAAGATGATCCCCAAGCCGGAAGCGCTCGAGCTCTATCGCAAGTCGAACCAGGAGTTCAAATGCGAGCTGGTGGAGGAAAAGGCCACGGAGCCGATGGTGTCGTTCTACACCACCGGGAAATTCATCGATTTCTGCCGGGGTCCGCACATCCCTTCCACCGGCCGCATCAAGGCGTTCAAGCTGATGAACGTCGCGGGCGCGTACTGGAAAGGCCAGGAAGGCAATCCGCAGATGCAGCGGATTTACGGCGCCTGCTTCGTCGACCAGAAGGAGCTCGACGAGTACCTGCACAAGCTGGAAGAGGCGAAGCGCCGCGACCATCGCAAGCTGGGTGCGGAACTCGATCTTTTCAGCATCGAGGAAGACGCCGGCCCAGGGCTGATTTTCTGGCATCCGAAGGGGGGCGTCATACGCAAGCAGATGGAGGACTGGCTGCGCGACGAACTGATCCGCCGTGGCTATGATCTCGTTTTCACGCCGCACATCATGCGCCTGCACTTGTGGGAAATCAGCGGGCACACCGGATTTTACAAAGACAACATGTTCGGCCCGATGGAAGTGGAGAAGGACGACTACCAGCTCAAGCCGATGAATTGCCCGGGCCACATCCTGATTTACAGATCGCGGCTGCGCAGCTATCGGGAATTACCGATTCGTTTGGCCGAGCTTGGCACCGTGTATCGCTACGAACGCTCGGGCGTGTTGCATGGATTGCTTCGCGTGCGGGGGTTCACGCAGGACGACGCGCACATTTTCTGTATGCCCGACCAGATTGAGAGG
>Ga0073928_10001263_pt1 | contig 49941 bp, 50 predicted proteins | sample PaiPotPPA55metaG_FD_76969 | JGI IMG/M metagenome (GOLD analysis project Ga0073928, IMG submission 76969) | Iron sulfur acid spring bacterial and archeal communities from Banff, Canada, to study Microbial Dark Matter (Phase II) - Paint Pots PPA... ...
CGGCCGAAAACCTCGACGAGAGATTCGGCGATCCAGGTGGCCCAGATCCGGGTGAAGCGACGAGCAGCGCAGCGAGCGCATCGTGCATGCGTGAGCGAGCAGCGGAGTCGCTGAACCCGGAGATGGGCCGCATGGGCGCCGAAGATCCGTCGACGGCCTTTTCGGCCGCGCCTCTAGTTCCAACAGAACTGCTGAGGCTGGCTGGGCGGCAGGTCGTTGCGGCAGTTGACCAGCCACGTCTTCGGGCCCCACGGAGGAGTCTGCGGTCCGCTGAAGTAAGCCGCACCTGAAATCGGAAGTCCTGTCCAGATGGGATAGAAATAGAAAAAGAAGAGCACCGCGATGCCGAGGAAGTTGCCCGCGAGCAGAATGCGGGCTTGCGGTCGCAACTGTTCGGCGACTTGCGCCAGCACGAACGCGAGCGCCAGGACCATGAAGATCAGGCCGCCGAACATGTGATACATGAAGAGCACGCGGCTGATCGGCGACCACGGCAGCCACTGCGACACGAATCCGAGCAGGATCAGAGTGGCGGGAAAGCTGCGGTGGCGGATGATGAAATACGGCAGGGTCGCGATGCAGGGGAGACTCGTCCACCAGATCCACGGGTTACCCAGGTTGGCCATACGCGAGATGAGCTGCTCGCCTGTCCAGTGGTCGATTCCGAGGTTCGTGTATTCGGCGTAGTACAGGACCGGCCGGGAAAGCAGGGGCCACGACCACCATGGAGAGCCGTAAGGGTGCGTTGCCTTGAGAGTGGCATGGTAGATGTACGACTGCTGCTGGTAGGCGATCAGGTCAGCCAGGTTGTGAAACTGCCCGCGCGCGAAGAACGGATACCAGGACTCGACATAGATCGCGAGCGGGATCGCCACGAGGGCGACTGCGGCCACCACGAGGTAGGTCGGCCAGTAGGTGCCCTTCGGAATCATCGGGCCTTCTCCTCTGCCCCACGACCAGATCGGGTTGCCCTGAGGGCCGATGTGGATGTCGACGTTGCGGCGAATCGCCCTGATGACCATCAGGAAGACGATGCTCGCGAATGCGGCAAGCACGATCCACTTCGACGCGATGCCGATTCCCAGCACGACGCCAAGCGCCACTAGGGAGATCAACGATGACGACGGCGTGCGGCTCTGGATGTGGACCAGGTAGAGAAAGTAGGCGAGGAGGATGAAGAAGACCGGAAAGATGTCGATCATGCCGATGCGGGATTGGATGAAGAACATGCCATCGAAGCACGCGAACGTCGCGGCGGAGATCGCGAACAACCGGTTGGGCCACAGCCTGCGCGCGAACAGGTACATCATCGGGATGCACAGCGTTCCGAAGAGGCACGCGGCGATGCGCCAGCCGAACGTGTTGAACCCGAGGTCGATGTAGTCTCCCGTCGCGCCCTGGAAATGCGCGCGGTACCACCCGTAACCCCATTCGCCGGACGCAATGAACAGCTTGGCGAGTGGCGGTTCGGGGTCGAAGTAGTTGTACTTGCAGCTGATCGTGCTCGGCTTGCACAGCTCTATCCCCTTGACGTCGTCGTAGGCGTCGACCGGGAAGTAGATCTCGTCGAAGACCTGGCCGTTGGGTGGCGACAGCACCCCGTTTGAATCGGCGTATCCGCGGTTGAATGGATAGGCGAGGCCGCAAATCGTGCCGGGGTCACCTTTTGGATCGATCGGCGTGTTCGGGACGCAGTTGGTGATCGCGGGGCCCTGGAAGGGATGGACGAAAAAGTCGGGCATGATCGGGCTGTAGAACCGAAGGATGAATGCGACCGCGGTCAGGGCCAGGACAGCGATCAGGTCCCAGCGGTCGAAATAGCTTGTTTCACGCCCGGCCTGCGCCGGCTCCCTCTTTTCTAGCTCGTAGGCGCGGGGCCCCTTCACCGCCGCCGTTTTTTGCGCCTGCCGCCGCCCTGGTTCTGACCCAGCCGGTACGGTAGGCGCGAGCTGATCTCCCATGCGGCCGCGTCGGCATCGGGTACTGGGACTGCGATCGTGTCCTCATTCATCAGGCGGGAGCCGAGGCGTTTGTGCATCGCAGCCAGCTCGGTTTCGTCGCCGCGGATTCTGATGAACAGCGCCGGCTTGTCCACGTACTGCTTCATCACGGGCGCGATCATCCGGCTCCTCCGGTCCATGAAGTGCTGGCGCAGCGGCTGCGCCTTCACCGACCTGATGGAGTCGTAGTCGAGCAAAACGCTGTTCAGGAGCGTCGACACCTTGACCCCGTCGTCCTGCACGGAAACGTGGCTGCGATACCGGTAGTAGAGAAATCCTCCTCCGAGCAGCAGGCCGCTCGGAACGTACAGGATCCAGATCAGGTTGGAGAAGTTGCCGGGGCGCTCGAGCTGGTGCTGGTAGATCAGGAGCCCGGTCATCACGACCCCAACCGCGATCAGAAAGCCCGCGAAAAAGCGCTGCTGCCGCCACAGGTGATGGGCGTGGAGGTTCTGGTGGCGGACGCGCCCAGGCGGGGCTTGGGTGCTCAAGGCCTACTGATTATCGGGTCTCGCCCAGCCTCGACTTCTCTCCACGGCACTGCGCCACCGCTTTTGAAGGGTGTCAGCCTCGTCGCGCGACATCTTCGGTTCGAACTCGCGGTCGAGCTTCCAGAGGCCTTGCAGATCCGCGTCGTGCCAGGTCCCGGCGCCGAGGCCGGCGAGGAAGGCCGCGCCCAGGGCGGTCGTCTCGTTGTTGCGCGGACGGCGCACCGGTATGCCGAGCAGGTCGGCCTGGAACTGGCACAACACGTCCATCACGGCGGCGCCGCCGTCGACGCGCAGCTCGGGCATGGATGAGCCAAGGTCTTTCTCCATCGCCTCCACGACATCGCGGGTTTGGTACGCCATCGCCTCGACCGCCGCTCTGACCAGCTCGGCGCGTCCGCTGCCCCTGGTGAGCCCGACGATCGCGCCGCGCGCGTAGGGGTCCCAGTGCGGAGCGCCGAGCCCGACGAACGCCGGCACCATGAACACGCCGCCGCTGTCAGCCACCGACGACGCAATCGGCCCCGCCTCTGCGGCGCTGCCGATGATGCCGAGGCCGTCGCGCAGCCACTGGAGAGCCGCGCCGGTGATGAAGATGGCGCCCTCGAGCGCGTAGCTGAGGCGCGCGTCACGACGCCAGGCCACGGTCGTCAGCATTCCCGAGGTCGATTTGACTCGATCCCCGCCGGTCTGCATCAGCACGAACGAGCCCGTCCCATAGGTGTTCTTGGCCATGCCTGCAGTGGTGCACGCCTGGCCGAAGAGGGCCGCCTGCTGGTCGCCGGCGATGCCCGTGATGGGCGCCGCGATGCCGCCAAAGACCTCTGGGTCGGTCCTGGAGATGTGGCCCGACGAATCGACAACACGTGGCAAGTTGTCCAGCGAAACACCAAAGAGGCCGGCCATCTCATCGCTCCATATGCCGCGCGCGATGTCGAACAAGAGCGTGCGCGACGCGTTCGATGCGTCGGTCACGTGGTCACGCCCGGCGGACAAACGTGCCACGAGCCAGCTGTCGACGGTGCCGACCGCCGCATCCGCCGCGCCGTCGACATGCTCGATCGCCCAGGCAAGCTTGGTGGCGGTGAAGTAAGGATCGAGCACCAGCCCGGTGACCTCGCGCACGCGCTGTTCGTGGCCGGCCGCGCGCAGCCCGTCGCAGATGGCGGCGGTGCGGCGGTCCTGCCAGACGATCGCCGGGCTGATCGGCTCGAGCGTGCGGCGGTCCCAGAGGACGAGGGTTTCGCGCTGGTTGGTGATGCCGACCGCCATCACGTTGGCAGCGGTCGCACCCGCGTTCTGCAGCGCCTCCTGGGCGCTGAGCTTTACCGCGGACCAGATCTCGAGAGGATCGTGCTCGACCCAGCCGGGCCGCGGATAGTGCTGCGCGATCTCGCGGTAGCCTTTTGCGCGCACCTCGCCGTCGAGCCCGACGACCACCGCGGTCGCGCCCGTCGTGCCCTCGTCGAGGCTGAGGACTACCTCGCGTTCAGCCACGGTGCGCTTTGCTACCTGGTCGGCTGCCAGGTGCGGTTCAGGCTGCCTGTCGAGTAGCCCTCGAGATCGGCGGAGACGAACTTGTAGCCTGCTTTCCGGACGGCGTCGACCACCCGGTCCCGCTCTGCGATCAGCCGGTTTATCTCCGCGCCGTCGACCTCGATTCGGGCTACGTCGCCATGATGCCGGACGCGGACCTGCGTGAAACCGAGCGCCTTCAGCGCCGACTCGGCGGCGCCGATCTGTCGCAGCGCCTGCACCGTGACCGGCGTGCCGTGCGGGATGCGTGATGAGAGGCAGGCGAACGACGGCTTGTTCCAGTTGGGCAGGCCCAGCTCACGTGCCGCGGCGCGGATTTCGGGCTTTCCCATTCCCGCCTCGAGCAGCGGGAAGCGGACGCCGCGGCGGACTGCCGAGCCGTGGCCGGGGCGGTGGTCGCCTGCGTCGTCGGCGGTCGCGCCGTACGCGAGATGGGCAAGGCCGAGCTCTTTCTGGATCGGCTCAAGTTTGTCGAAGAGCTCCTCCTTGCAGTGGTAGCAGCGGTCCGGGTTGTTGCGGGCGTATGCGTCGAGCTCGACCTCGTCGGTCGAGACCTCGACCAGGCGTGCGCCGAGCGAGCCGGCCATGACGCGCGCTTCCTGCAGCTCCGATTCCGGGTAGGCCGGAGAGCTAGCGAGCACCGCGGCGGCCTGGTCGCCGAGCTCGTCCAGGGCGAGCTTGAGCAGGAGCGTCGAGTCGACTCCACCCGAGTAGGCGATGAGCACGGACCCGAGGTCGCGCACTATGGCCCTGGCACGATCGAGTCGGGTGGCGTCGTGGCGATCGAGCTGGATCATCATCCAGCTTGAAGGTTAGCTGGCGTGGGCTTCGGAAGGCTCCATCGCGGGGGTACCGCACCACGCTTCGTAGTCGATCAATCCGTGCACAGTGGGGTGCTCGCCGCACAGCGGGCAGGCCTTGTTCTGGCGCAGCTTCAACTCGCGGAAGCTCATGTCCTCGCCCTCAAACAGGAGGTAGCGCCCGATCATCGGCTTCCCGATGTCGAGCAGGTACTTGATCGTCTCGAAGGCCATCATGCTGCCGATGATCCCGGGCAACACGCCGAACACGCCGGCCTCGGCGCAGCTCTGGACCGATCCGGGTGGAGGAGGCTCCGGGAAGAGGCAGCGGTAGCACCCAGTGCCCTTGGCCGAGTCGAACAGGGCGAGGCGTCCCTCGAACCGGAAGATGCTTCCGTGCACCAGCGGCTTGGCCAGGAAATGGGCGGCGTCGTTGGCCAGGTAGCGGGTTGGGAAGTTGTCCGTGCCGTCGACGATCACGTCGTACGGGGCGAAGATCCGCATCGCGGTCTCGGAGTTCAGGTGCTCGTTGATGGGGACCACCTCGACGTCCGGGTTGAGGTTCCGGAGGGTCTCGGCCGCGGACTCGACCTTGGGGCGGCCGATGTCGTTGTGGCCGTGGAGGAGCTGGCGCTGGAGGTTGGAGGCGTCGACGACGTCGAAGTCGACGATGCCAATCTTTCCGACCCCGGCCGCGGCCAGGTACATGGAGGCGGGCGATCCGAGGCCCCCCGCGCCGAGCAGGAGCACGCTCGAGCCGAGCAGCTTGCGCTGGCCGGCCCCACCCACCTCAGGGAGGATCAGGTGGCGGGCGTAGCGGGCGACTTGATCGGGGGTGAGGCTCTTGGTGGTGGACATCCTGCAAGTCAATATACCCAGGGTGCTTCTGCAGTTATTCCTATAGTGGAAAGCCGTGGAAACTGAATACCTGGACGAAGAGCAGGTCATCGCGCTCTACAACAAGGTGCGGACCGGCAAGCGAACGTGGCCGACCGGCATCTGGACCTCGCCCGCTGCTCTGCAGTACGCGGTGACGGTGTTCGACTACTGGATCCACAACGTCATGGGCTGGAAGGGCTGGCCCGAGGCTCGCGGAAAGGTGACCCCGGCACTGCTCGAGGAGCACCGCCTGGCAGACCTCGTCGAGAGCGTGTTCGTGCCGGAATTCGGCGACGACTGGCTGGACTTCGAGATCGTGCTCAACGAGAGCATGCGGCTCTCCGAGGACGAGGCCTGGGCGCCTGATGTGGCAGACCGCCAGGAACGGGTGGAATCCGCTTTCGAGCATGCCTTCGAGCAGCTCATCGGATCGCCGAAACAGCAGCCCAAGCTGCTCTCGACCTACCACCGTTTCCGCAACCACCTGCTTCGCATGTGGAGCGCATTCCAGGAGGCGCAGGCGGAGCACGACAAGGCAGAGCGCGAATCCGCCGAGCGGTTCTGGGCCCACCTGCGGCTGGTCCGGAGCACGCGCGCGCAGGCTGCTGAAGCGTGGTCGATCGTCAACTCGGACGACGAGCGCCGCGGCGAGGTGACGGTGGTCTGGGGCGAGCCGCACCCCTACTGCCTGGTGGTGCTGGACGACGACATCGAGACGGGCGGCTGGGAACAGGTGATCTATCGCCTCGAGCAGGAGATCCTCGTCGAGGAGCCCGGAATCGTGAGCTACGCGGTTTGGCACAAGGGATTCGTGGGCGAGTACTACCGCTGCGCGGACTGCGGCGAGCTGCACAGCCAGTTCGACGAGGACACCGGCAACGAGCTGCGGCTGGACGACCTGGAGCCACCGGAAGAGAGATAGGCCCGGGCGTTCAGTCGACGGTCAAAGTGAAGTTCTTGCCCTCCCAGCCGGTCATGTAGTGCGCCGTCCAGGAGAACTCTGAGCCCGGCGAAAGCCGGTTGCAGGCTATCTCGGCCACCCACACGCCGAGCGTCGTGTCCGTGGCCTCGACCTCTTGGTAGGTCTGCCACTCGTCGAACGTGTAGTGAACCGCGCCTGGACGCGGCAGTTGCACGCGCAGCCGGCGGCCCGCGACGATGCGGGTGATCTGGTGCTTGTGCGACCAGACGAACGCGGCCTCTTGCGCAGGACCCTCGGTGTAGCGGCGGCGGGCCGGCATCACGATGTCTGGGAACCCGGCCAGAGCGATGGTGACGAGCAACTCGAGATATTCGGCGTGCGCCCAGCCGAGAGGCGTGGCAGAACCGTTGGGCCTGCCGAGCTGCAGGCCACGCGCGGGAACGTCCGGCTGGTCCCACACCTGTTCGGGAAGCATCAACCCCTGGCCCGCGAAACCTTCGAGCGTGCGGATCAGCTCGGCCGCTGGGAGCCCCATCGAGAAGAAGTGGCGCGCGCGCTCGCCGGTGAGAACCGGCCACGGCCGGCCGCGACCGCTGCCGTCCCAGGGCGATCCGTCCTCGTGCTCACCGTATCTGTCTCCGACGTAGCGGCGCCAGCTCGGGCCGGCGGGCAGGCTCACCTTCAGCGTCGTGTCCACGCCCTGCAGGCTGCGAAGGATCCGCTCATCCTTCGGCCGGCGCAGGCCATAACGGACGAGCTCGAGAAACTCGGGGGCGATGGCGCCCTCGGTCGGGCGGTGATCCGGGTCGCCGGCGAGGCGGACGTACTGACCGGCGGCCGTCGAGCACCATGTCTCCACGCGATCGTTCCAGTAGTCCGCTACCGCGCGAAGGTGACTGGCCGCAACGTGCTCGCCTGCCTCGTGCGCGAACTCTGCCGAGACGATGAGGGCCGCGATACAAGCGGCGAGCGTCGACGGCGACAGTCCGCCGAGGTCCTCCCAACGGTCTAGCTGCGTGAGCGGGCCTTCGCGGATGATGAACTGCGCGGCCGGTCGAACCATGACCGGGTACGGGTCGTGGTCGAGGCAGTTCGCCACGCCCAACCGCCACGCGAGAAGAATTGGGAGGGCCACCTGGTCCAGCTCGGTCGAAGTCCAGTGAGGTGTTCCGTCGAGGAACCAGTTTTGATACCAGCCACCATCCGGACGCTGACGCGACTGCAGGTGACGGAACGCGCGCAGCGCGGCCGCGCTGTCGCCCGCGTCCAGCAGAGCGGTCGCGATGCGACACAGGTCGCGAGGCCACACGAGGTGGTAGACGTGGTTGCCGTCGTGGTTGTTCTCACCCCAGGGCGCGCTTGGGGACGCGATAAATGCGCCGGCGTGCGACTTGTCTTCCAGGCAGCGGAGCACGGTCAGCGATGCCCGGGCGAGCATTCCTTCGTCGCCGCTGACCTTTGCCAGCGCCAGCGGCATGTCGAGCTGCGCGCGCCACGCTCGTTCGAAAGCCTGGCGGATGTTGCTCGCACCGCGTGACAGAGCCGCGCGGGCGACCTCCTCCGCATCAGCGCGCGTGTGTGCAAAGCCGATGGCGATCTGGAAAGAACCTGCGCGGATGCCAATCTCGGCTCCGACGGAAACGTTGCCGGGTCCGGCGCGGTCGTAGATGTTGGTCAGGTAGCCGTCCCCATCGCTCAGGTCGATCTGCACGTCCGAGGTCCGGTAGTAACCCGCTGTCGCGCGACTGAACGGCCCGACGATACAAATCCACACGTCCTGCTGTCGCATGAGCAGGGCCGGCGGATGCGTGTCCAGCACCTGGCCGAAGTTGCCCTCTGTACCGGGCTGCCAGTGGGCCGTCGCCTGCAGGTAAAGGCGTACGTCGGGGAGCTCAGGCGTGAACGTTGCCGCGATGATGAGCGCGTTCTCCTCGGGGTCGGAGAAGTATTCCTTCGTCAGCCGGTACTCGTGGTGCGTGCTGTCGACGGTGAAGGCGGGCACGCCAGGGCTGATCCACGTGATGCGATGCTGCCCATCCGCGGCGTCATCGACCGGCGGCGCGCCTCCTGCGGACGCGAAGAAGCGCAGCTCGTGAAGCGCGACGCGATCCAGGAACGGGAAGAAGACCTCGCTGAGCGACCCATCCGCGATCGTGTACCAGAGCTTGCTCCTCGGACCCGGCGCCGCTCCAAACGCCATTTTGCGGCCGGGTCCCCACATCGGCGGCGCGCCCGGTCCTCCTGGAGCCTCCATCGGGCACTAAGTATGGAGAGCGGCTGGGTCAGATTAGAATCAAACGACGATCGTGACTCCCCGGGGAGGTGGCTGAGTGGCCGAAAGCACCCGCCTGCTAAGCGGGTAGGGGGTGTAAAGCTCCCTCGAGGGTTCAAATCCCTCCCTTCCCGCCATCTGACGATCAGCCAAATCGTCCTCCGAGGGTTACTATCGACCTGAGGGTAGGGGCTTTGGGTAACCGTCCCGGGCGGGCTGCGAAATCGAATGGCGTCGGGTTGCCCGACGTGATGGTCCAGCCCGGCTCTCATCTCGCCACTTACTTCAGCACCGACGCCGGGCGGCTCCGCATAGCGGTTCCATTCCTCCGCGAAGGTATCTCCCTCGGGCAGCCCTGCTTCTTGATCGCATCCGGGGAAGTCCTCGACCGGTACATCAAAGCCCTCGAGAAGGACGTCAAGGCGGAGCTTGCCGAGGCCAGGCGGCGTGGCTTCTTCGCGACAGCGCCGACTCCAGGCCGCACCGTCGAGGAATCTCTTGCCTTTTGGGACGAGAGGATCTCAGCGGTGCTTTCCGGATACGGAACGACCATCGTGCGCATCGTTGGCGACATGGCCTGTGTGAAAACGAGTTTCGAGACAGTCCACGAGATGCTGGTCTTCGAGCGCCTCGTCGGCGGAATCCTCGCGCGCTCCCCAAGCGTTGCCATCTGCCAGTACGATGTGCGCGAGTTCGACGGCCCAAGTCTGCTCGAAGCCATCAAAGCTCACCCGGACGTCTCCGAGCTCGGCTTTGCGAAATTCGTCAGCTAGCAGTCGCCCGGTAGACTCCTTGCGTGACGAGTCGGGTCGCCATTGTCCTTGTTCTCGTCGCGTTCGCGGCGGCCGCCTGCGCGCCGCCCGCGAATCCGGTTGCGAAAAACACTCCAAGCCCTTCGCCAACCAAGCTCACGTGGACCGACTGTAGCGGCGGCTTCCAGTGCAGCACGGTCCAGGCGCCGCTCGACTATTCGCATCCCGACGCCGGCACGATCGGAATCGCGATCAGCCGCAAGCCCGCAACTGATACCGCACACAGGATTGGCTCGGTCCTGACCAATCCCGGCGGCCCTGGTGCTTCCGGCATCCAATTCCTCCGCGGCGAAGTCGGTGCGATGACCAACCTCAATACGCGATTCGACCTCATCGGCTTCGATCCGCGCGGCATCGGCCAGAGCTCTCCGGTGCGATGCCTCGACGGACCTCAAGAGGACACGTTCAACGCACTCGATCCGGTGCTGGACGACCCTCAAGAGAAGCAGGCAGGGATCCAGGCGGACCAAACCTTCGCCGCCGGATGCAAGCAGCGCAGCGGCCAGGTACTTCCTTTCGTCGACACAATCAGCGCGGCCAAAGACATGGACGTGATCCGAGCCGCGCTCGGTGACCCGAAGCTGACCTACCTGGGATTCTCATACGGCACGTTTCTGGGCGAGAACTACGCCCACATCTTTCCTACCCATGTCCGCGCGCTTGCGCTGGATGGCGTGATCGATCCGACACTCTCGCCCAACGATCTCCTCTACGCGCAGCTGGTTGGATTCGAGCAGAACCTCCAGGCGTTCCTGACCGACTGCCGGGCGCGGAAGGCAGCCGCCACGCCGTGCGCCTACGCGCAGTCGGGCGATCCGGCGGCAAAGTTGACGAACCTGATGACCCGGTTGGATGCGACGCCGCTTGCCGTTGGCAGCCGTTCACTGACACGCGCTCTCGCAGTGATCGGGGTGCTCACGCCTCTTTATGACCCGAGCACCTGGACCTACCTCGACCAGGCTCTGACCCAGGCCGATCGCGGCAGCGGCACGCTCCTGCTCCGGTTCTCGGACCTCTACCTCGGCCGCAACGCCGACGGCACGTACGACAACCAGACCGACGCCAACGTTGCGGTCAACTGTGACGACCGGCCCGTGTCGGCAGACGTGGCCAGCTACGACGCGCTTGGTCCGAAGTTCGCGGCCGCGTCGCCCCTTTTCGGACCTGCGTTCCAGTACTCCAACCTCGTCTGCGCGTACTGGCCGGTCAAACCATCAGGCACAGTCGGCCCGCTCACCGCTGACGGAGCACCACCGATTCTGCTCGTCGGCGGGACCGGCGACCCCGCAACTCCTTATTCCTGGGCGCAGGCAGCAAACCAGCAGATCGCCGGTTCAGTGCTTCTCACGCGAGACGGCAACGGGCACGTGTCGTATGACAAGAGCGCGTGCGCCAAGCAGCTGATCGATGCGTACCTGATCGATCTATCGCTCCCCGCAGCGGGGACGATCTGCCACTGACGACCCCTTAGCCGGCGGCGGCCGCTGCCGGTGCGGGCACTGTCTTTTCGAAGGTCAGCTCTCCGCCCTTCACGTCGACCGTGACTGTGTCGCCCTCGCCGAACCTGCCTTCCAGAAGCATCATCGCCAGCGGGTCCTGGACCATGCGCTGAATCGCGCGCTTCAAAGGCCGTGCTCCGTAGACGGGATCCCATCCGCGCCGCGCGAGCAGCTTGCGGGCCGCGTCAGTGACGATGAGGCTCACCCTGCGCTCCTGCAGCCGCCGCCTCAGGCGCTCTAGCTGGATGTCCACGATCGCGGTCAGCTGTTGCTCGGTCAGGGGCTTGAAGACGATGACCTCGTCGACACGGTTGAGGAACTCAGGCCTGAAGTGATCACGTAGCACGGCAATCACCGCATCGCGGACCCTTTCGAAGTCCTGGCCTGACAACTCCTGGATCGCTTGGCTGCCGAGGTTCGACGTCATGATCAGCACTGTGTTGCGGAAGTCGATCGTCCGGCCCTGGCCGTCGGTCAGCCGTCCATCGTCGAGGATCTGCAGCAGCACGTTGAACACGTCTGAATGTGCCTTCTCGATCTCGTCGAACAGCACCACCGAGTAAGGACGGCGGCGAACCGCTTCGGTCAGCTGGCCGCCCTCGTCGTAGCCGACGTAGCCCGGTGGCGCACCGAGCATGCGGGCGACAGTGTGCTTCTCCTGGTATTCCGACATGTCGAGCCGGATCAATGCCTGCTCGTCGTCGAAGAGGAACTCGGCAAGGGCGCGAGCAAGCTCCGTCTTACCGACACCGGTTGGTCCGAGGAAGATGAACGAGCCCACTGGGCGGTTGGGATCGGACAATCCTGATCGCGAGCGGCGCACCGCATTGGCGACCGCCGTCACCGCTTCGTCCTGACCGATGACGCGGTCGTGGAGTCTCTGCTCCATCTCGATCAACTTCGCGACCTCGCCTTCCATCAGCCTGGAAACCGGGATGCGAGTCCAGCGGCTGACGATCTCGGCGATGTCCTCCTCGGTGACCTCCTCCTTCAGCAAGGGGTGTCCTCCCTGCAGCTGACCCAGTTTGGCGTTCGCCTCGGCAATCTGCTTTTCGAGCTCGACGGCCTTGCCGTAGCGCAGCTCGGCTGCCTTGCCGAAATCGGCGGCGCGTTCCGCACGATCGGCTTCGCCGCGAACCTCCTCCAGCTTGGCCTTCAGCCCGCGGATGCGGCTGATGACCTCCTTCTCCTGGTCCCAGCGCGACCGGAGCGAGGTGCGCTGCTCGGACAGTTGGGCCAGCTGGCGCTCGAGCGCAGCCAGTCTCTCTTTGGACGCCTTGTCCGTCTCCTTCTTGAGCGCCTGGCGCTCGATCTCGAGCTGCCGGATCTGGCGCTCGAGCTCGTCGAGCTCCGCCGGAAGCGAGTCGATCTCGGTGCGCAGCCGCGCGGCCGCCTCGTCGATCAGGTCGATCGCTTTGTCCGGCAGGAAACGGTCGGTGATATAGCGCTGCGAGAGCACCGCCGCGGCCACGATCGCGGAGTCCTTGATGCGCACGCCGTGGTGCACCTCATAGCGTTCGCGCAGCCCGCGCAGGATGCTGATCGTGTCCTCAACGGTCGGCTCGCCGACCATTACTGGCTGGAACCGGCGCTCGAGGGCCGCGTCCTTCTCTATGTGCTTTCGGTACTCGTCGAGGGTCGTAGCGCCGATGGCGCGGAGTTCGCCTCGCGCAAGCGCCGGCTTGAGCAGATTGGCCGCGTCGATCGCGCCCTCAGCGGCGCCCGCGCCGACCAGCGTGTGCAGCTCGTCGATGAACAGGACGACCTGGCCGTTCGAGCTCTCGATCTCCTTCAGCACCGCCTTGAGACGGTCCTCGAACTCGCCGCGGAACTTCGTGCCCGCAACCAACGCGCCAAGGTCAAGAGCGACTACACGCTTGCCCTTCAGTCCTTCGGGCACGTCACCCTGCGCGATGCGCTGGGCGAGTCCTTCAGCGATGGCGGTCTTACCGACGCCCGGCTCCCCGATGAGGACGGGGTTGTTCTTGGTGCGGCGCGACAGGACCTGGATGACGCGCCGGATCTCCTCGTCGCGGCCGATGACCGGGTCGAGCTTGCCCTCTGCGGCCAGCTTGGTCAGGTCGCGGCCGTACTTCTCGAGGGCCTGGTACTTGGATTCCGGGTTCGGGTCCGTGACGCGCTGGTTGCCGCGGATCTGCCGCAGGCCCTTGAGCAGAGCATCATGCGTGGCCCCTGCGTCCTTAAGAGCATTGGTATCGGTGAGCGCCAGCAGCAGGTGCTCGGTGGAGATGTACTCGTCCTTGAGGCGTTCCGCTTCCTTCTCTGCCTGCTCGAGCGCCTTGTTCAACGTCGGGCTCAGGTAGGGCTGTCCGCTGCCGCTGACCTTTGGAAAACGCTCCACCGCTGAGACGAGAGCCGGCTGGAGCGCCTGCACCGAGGCCCCGGCCCGCTCGATCAGGGTGCGTGCGACCCCCTCCTCCTCGCGCACCAGCGCGAGCAGAAGATGCTCGGGTTCTACCGCCTGCTGGCCGTGGTCGCGCGCCAGCTCCGCCGCGCCTTGAAGCGCCTCTTGGGCCTTCTCGGTGAACTTGTCAAATTTCATAGTTGAAAACTACCCCAGCGTTTGGAGCGCCAAACCGCCAGCCCGTATCGTGGCGGCATGCCCGAATTGCCCGAGTTGGAGGCGCTCCGGATCCGCCTTGCTCCACGACTGGAGAACAAGCTGATCACGGCTGCGACCGTGAACCCAAAAAAGGCCCATATGCTTCGATACCCCGTCGAGCATTTCGCGAACGAGCTCCCCGCTCGCCGCATCGTGTCACTTGTCCAGCGCGGGAAACACCTTGTTTTCGGAACCGAGCTGGGCGGCGGCGGATCGCCGAGGTGGCTTGTCATCAATCCGATGCTGGGCGGCCGGTTCCAGATCGTGGCAGGGGACGTCCCGGCCCCGGCGACGGAGGTCTTCACCATCCGGATCGAGGGGCGTCAGGAGCTGCGGTACCTGGACTTCCGGGACATGGGGCGCATCTACTGGGTCGAGGATTGCGATCGAGAGGTGCCGGGCTGGTCGGCGCTGGGGCCAGAGGCCGACTCAGTCACGGAGATGGGCCTCGACGTTTTCCGCAAGCGCCTGCGCCGGTTTCGCGATGAGCTCAAGGACCTGTTGCGAAACCAGGAGTTCCTGGCCGGAATCGGCAACGCGTACTCCGACGAAATCCTGTTTGAGGCGCGGCTGCTCCCGCTGCGGCGGCGAGCGTCCCTCAAGCCGCCGGAAGAGGAAGCGCTCTACGAGGCGATTCCGATTGTGCTGAAGCGGGCTGTCGATGCCATCCTCACCAACCCGAACTACGACGAGTCCAAGCAAGACCGGTCATTCATGGCGGTGCACATGAAAGGCGGAAAGACGTGCCCGCGCTGCGGCCACCGGATCAGCCAGCTCGGGTCCAACCGCGAGCCTCTGAACTTCTGCCGGGGCTGCCAGCTCTAGGCGGGCATACCTCTAGCGGGGCCCTCCCTACCTCAGCAGCCCGCCCCTCCCCCGCCGGCCAACCAGCCTAAGCGTACGGAGGCCGTCAACCCAGGCGGTTAAGAAGCCCGCGCGGCCAGGGTCTCCGAGATGCTTTCCAGCAGCCGGTGCGACGAGAGCGCGATCTCATCGATCGCCCCCTCGAAGGCCTTCTGGTGGCGGCTCGAGGGCTCGCGGAACCCGCTGACCTTGCGCACGAACTGGCGCGCGGCAGCGCGGATCTCCTCGTCCGTGGCGACTACGTCAGCCTGGCGCAGAGTCTTGATGCTTCGACACATGCCGACAACGATAGCGAGGGCGAGACCGGCGCAAGCAACCTACCGCCCTCGATGAGGCGGCAGCTCTGGCAGGTCATGCGGCGCCAGCCGCGTCGGGTCCAGCCCGGCTCGCTTGATCATCGCGTCCGCCAGCCGGTCGTATCGCCTCTCCGCGATGTCCCCGACCGGATCCGCGGAAGCCGACATCAGCTGCCGGAAGCTCAAAGTCGAGACCGCTCGATAGGCCAGCACCGCCCGCGCCTGCTCCGCCCGCCCCGTCATGGACGCGATCCGCACAAACGCCAACGCCGCCCCCGTCTCCCGCATGTCACGCCAGCGCCACCCTGCGTAGGGCAGCAGCACCAGCAAGATCGGCGGCGCCGCCACCAGCAGGGCCATCACCACAGCGGTTTGAAAGATCGCCTGGTGAATGTTCTGGCCGGCCGAAACCAACGGATCCCCCGAGTACTTCTTCAAAGCGTCGGCGGTGTCCAAAAGGAATTGCGTCAACAACGGAATTCCACCCGGCACCGCGTGGCGGAACGATGCGATCCACCCGTTGAAAGTCGCGCCCGTAGAAGTGATCCCGTCGGCGATCGCCTCCAGGCCCATGATCGTCTGGTAGATCAGAAATCCGAGATACGCCCACACGATCGTCCAGGCGACCGTCACCGTATCCGCCAGCACGCGAAGGAAAGCCGGCCACCGCCGATCCGGGTAGACCTTGATCATCACCAGCGACGATAAGTCAAAGGCGCGAGAACAGGTTCCTCGCCAGAGAGGATTACACTCGAACGGAACGATGGCGCAAGGTCGCGACCTTCAATTTCCAGCGCATCGCCTCATCGAGGCGCCGCACTGCTTCTGTACCTGCTAGGTCGCTAGCACCCGGGCGGCGCCCGGCCCATAGGCGACCTCGTCTTCCCCCCTCCGAAGCCCGCGCGCATAGACAAGGAGAAGCAGATTGGCAAGCACATTACTCAGACCCGACCAGACCTTCTATCCCTCGCCGCGCCTGGCAGGACAGGCGCCCGTCGAAACCCTCGCCTACATGGTGACGTTCGACCCGACCGCCAGGACACCCGATGCCCTCGTCACGCTCGACGTCGACCCCAAGTCCAAGAGCTACGGCAAGCAGGCGGGCCGTGTCGAGGCGCCCCACAAGGGTGACGAGTTCCACCACTTCGGTTGGAACGTCTGCAGCTCCGCTTTGTGCCCCTACGCGCCGCACCCCCACCTGGAGCGCCGCTACCTCCTCGTGCCGGGTCTCCGCTCGAGCCGCATCTACGTCTTCGACGTGAAGCCCAATCCCAAAGAACCAAAGCTCGTGCACACCATCGAGGCGAAGGAAATCGCCGACCGCGCCGGTTACAGCCGGCCGCACACGATCCACTGCGGCCCCGACGGCATCTATGTCAGCGCGCTTGGCGCGCCCGACGGAAATGGGCCTGGCGGGATCTTCGTCATCGACCACGACACCTTCACCGTGAAAGGCCGTTGGGAGCTGGATCGCGGCTCGCAGCACCTTGCCTACGACTTCTGGTGGCATCTTGGTTACGACACCGCGATCACCAGCGAGTGGGGCACGCCGAACATGGTCGAGAACGGGGTCATCCCGGAGACCCTGCTGGCCGGCGGTTACGGCCACAAGCTCCACATCTGGGACCTTCCAAAGCGCCGCCACCGCCAGGAGATCGACCTGGGCGCCGAATACCAGATGGTGCTCGAGCTGCGCCCGGCGCACGACCCGACCAAGGCATACGGATTCGTCGGGGTGGTGACGAGCCTCACGGACCTGAGCGCCTCGATCTGGGTCTGGCACCTCGAAGGCGCCAAGTACAAGGCCGAGAAGGTGATCGAGATTCCCGCCGAGCCGGCGGACGCGGACGACCTTCCGCCGCTGCTCAAGGGCTTCAAAGCGGTGCCGCCGCTGGTCACGGACATCAACCTGTCGCTCGATGACAAATGGCTCTATGTCTCGGCCTGGGGAACCGGCGAGTTCCTGCAGTACGACGTGAGCGATCCATTCAAGCCGAAGAAGACCGGCAGCGTCCATCTCGGCGGCATCGTCCGCAAGGCCAGGCACCCCAAGAGCGGACCGCTCAACGGCGGACCGCAGATGGTCGAGGTGAGCCGCGACGGTAAACGCATCTACCTCACCAATTCCCTTTACGCGAGCTGGGACGAGCAGTTCTATCCCGAAGGGATCAGGAGCTGGGCGACGCTGATCGACGCCAGGCCCGGCGGCGGGCTCAGCCTCGACGGCGGCTTCTTCTCGGAGTTCGAACAGCGGACTCACCAGATCCACCTCGAAGGCGGCGACGCCTCTTCCGACTCGTACTGCTATTCATGAGCGACGGCTGGTGGCCCTGGGCAGCGCTCGTGCTGCTCGGGGCCTACCACGGCGTGAACCCCGGGATGGGTTGGCTGTTCGCCGTTGCTCGGGGCATGCAGGAGCGCAGCCGCAAAGCCGTGCTCAGCTCCCTGCTTCCCATCGCCATCGGACACGAGGCGTCGATCGTCATCGTGGTTATCGCGGTGTCTCTGACGGAACAGTTCCTGCCGCCTTTTCTCATCCGCCTCATCGCGGCCCTCGTGCTGGTCAGCTTCGGCGTTTACAAGCTGGCAAGGCCGCGCACGCATGTGGGTGGATTTGGAATGCGCGTCGGGTTTGGCGGTCTGGCCGGCTGGTCCTTCCTGATGTCAACCGCGCACGGCGCCGGGCTGATGCTTGCGCCGGTGCTGCTCGGGCTGCCCGTCTACGCCGCATTTCACAGCCTGCGCGAGCTCTCGCTGCAGGCGGTGGCCGCCGCGTCGCTGCATGTCGCGGCGATGCTGCTTGTGATGGGTATCGTTTCCGTTGTGGTCTACGAGAGAGTCGGGCTCGGCATGCTGCGCCGAGGTTGGTTCAACCTCGACCTCGGTTGGAGCCTCGTCCTCATCGCGAGCGGGTTCATCACCCTGTTCACAGCCCTCTAGGCGATCGCGAAATCAACCTCTACGGTGACTGACACGGTGAGCTCCCCAACCGGCAGCTGAGTCGCGGCCGGCGCCGCCGCGCCCACGTCGTAACGCACCGGGGCGGCAGATGACGTGAGGTCGCTCACCCGGCTCACGGCTCCGAGCCTGACGCCGGCTGCCGATGCCATCGCCTGGGCCCGCGATCGTGCGTCCGCGATCGCAAGGTTCCGCGCCTCAGCGTGGGCGGCTTTCGAATCGGCGAGGCCGAAGCTCGCACTGACATTCGTAGCTCCGCCTTCCTGGACGATGGCGTCGAGCGCCTTGCCCACGGTGCTGACGTCATGCCAGGTGATCTGCAGCTGCTCCGACGCTCGGTAGCCGTTGACGATCTGACCGTTCGGCGCATAGGTAGGACCGATCCCGTACCCCGAGGTGTTGAGATCCTTGTCAGCAACCCCGAGCGCCTTGAGGCGCGCGATCAGCTTCGCCGCCTTGCCGGCCAGGTCGCTTTGGGCGGCCGACGCCGTGGACTGCTGCGACTCCACCCCCGCATACAAGAATGCGGTGTCGGGTTTCTTCGAAACGCTGGCATCGCCGCTGGTAAACACGCCTGTCTCGAACGTCGAGGTCGTGGTCGACGCGGCGGGCGATGTGATGAACACCGGCGGGCGGCCGGCGGCCACGACAACCGCCACCGCGACCAGCAGTGCGCCGGCCACTGAGACGAGAGCAACTCGAACCGATGAGGTCATGTTTGGCAATCTCCTTGTCACGCCAACGACGCGGTTCGCGAACAGGTAACGAGTTCGCATTCAGGGCGCTCTCGGTGATACCCCACACTGAGCCCGTGGACGACTACACGAGCCCGGCGCGTCTCGCCGAACAGTACTCAGACGCTACCAAGCTCAAGATCCGCCAGGAAACACACCGGCTCTACACCGAGCGCCGCATCAGCTTCCTCGAGTGGGTTACGGAGCGACTCGACATACGGCCGGGCATGACGGTCGTGGATGTGGGCTGCGGACGCGGAATCTATCATCCACTCTTCAAGAGGCGCGGCGCCAGGGTGATAGGCGTCGACCGCTCGCTTGGAATGTTGGAGGAGTCCCCCGATGGTTGCCTCGGAGTCGTTGGAGATGCGCAAGCCCTGCCGCTTCCTGACGCGATTTGCGACCGCGCTGCGTGCAATCACGTGCTCTATCACGTTCCGGACCAGCCGCTGGCGATGAAGGAGCTCCGGCGGATCGTGCGGCAAGGCGGGCGCGTCGTGATGGCCACCAACGGCGCGCGCAACAACGAGCGCATGTACGAGGTGGCGAGGCTCGCGGCGGCGGATCTTGGACGAACTGAGATGTTCCCCCGCTCATCGCCTTTCCGCCTCGAGGATGCCGAACGAGTTCGGGCCGTGTTTCCCAACGTTCGGGTACAGATCTTCGAGAACGCATTTCGATTTCCCGAAGCCGAGCCCGCCCTTCGTTACTGGCGCTCGATGCGCGACGATCCCGAGCTCGAAGCCGCGATGCGACCGCGCATCGACGAGATCATCCGGGTCGAGGGTTCGTTCAGGGTTCCGCTGGTGGCGGGCTGCTTTGTCGCAGAGACCTGACTCCGATTACGACGCCCGTGTCATGGAGAACTTCGTCGACGCGGACAACCGCCTGGTCGGCATTCCCGCCCAGCACAAAAAGAGGATGGTCATCCTGCGCTGGCTGGCCGAGGATTTCCAACCGGGCCGCCGCTACCCGGAGTCCGAGGTCAACCGGATCATCTCGCGGCGCCACCCGGATTTCGCCACCCTGCGCCGCTACCTCGTGGACGAGGAGCTGATGCAGCGGCGCCGCAGCGTCTACTGGCGCACCGGCACCGTGCCCAGCCTCGGGCACGATCCGTCAGATTTTCCAGGCCTCAACATCTGAAGAAAGCTGCCAGTTGCGGACATGTGAGGCAGCGCCTTTCGGACTTGGCGCAGACTTTCACTGGTCCTGGCAACTCCATAACTGAGGGGGAACGCGAATGTTCATGAGCATCCGGAGATATCGGGTCAATCCGGCCCAGCGCGATCAGGTCGTGACGATTGTGGACGAAGGCTGGGCCGATCACCTGCGCAATGAGCCCGGATTCCTTAGCTACCACGTGGTGGCGACGGCCGACAACGAGCTGCTCTCGATGACGGCCTGCCAGGACGAGGAGACGCTGGAAAAAGTCATCCAGAAGAGCGGCGAGTGGGTGGGCACGCACCTGTCCGGCCTGGACGTGAAGCTCGAAGACTCACGCATGGGCAAGGTTGTGTCGCACCTGGGCAGCTGAGCGGTACGAAAGGAGTCGCGAATGGCAGCAGGCAAAACCGGCATCCGGCGCATCGCGATCGGCGTGGACGGCTCAGAGTCGTCCGCGGCCGCGCTCAAGTGGACTATCCGGCTGGCCAGGGCGACCGGCGCCCAGGTGATCGCTGTCTACGCCATCGACATCCCTGTCTACTTTCCCGAGCCGGAAGAGCTGCCGTTTGTGCTCGACCAGGATTGGCGCGCCGGAATGAAGTCGGACTTCGAGGACAAGTGGTGCAAGCCGTTGAAGCTCGCCGGCGTCCGATACCGCACGGTCATGGAGGATGGGCGGGCCGCCACGGTGATCGCCGAGGTGGCCGAGCGCGAGAATGCCGATGTCATCGTGGTCGGGAGGCGCGGTAGAGGCGGGGTCGCCGAGCTTCTGCTGGGAAGCACCAGCCATGAGCTCGTTCTCCATTCCAAGCAGCCTGTGATGGTGGTTTCCGCGACGGCCTGAACGTTGCCGGCCCAAGCCATCGCGAGCGGATCGAGAAGCGCCTGGGGGCTGGGCCGTCGGATCAAGCGGCATACTCAACGACCGTGGCTGATGTTGAGGTGCGTCCAATACTCCCTGGAGAGATGGATGAGCTCCTCCCGCTGGTCGCCGGCTATCAGAGGTTTTATGGGGCGGAGCCGGATCTCGAGCGCAACCGGCGCTTCTTTTCGAGGTTCCTCGACCCAAGCGACGAAGGACTCCTGTTAGGGGCCTGGTTGGACGGTGGTCTGGCGGGTTTCGCGACGCTGTACTGGTTTTTCAGCTCCACCAAGGCGGCGGAATCGGTGCTGATGAACGACTTGTTCGTGCGCGAAGACATTCGTGGTGCCGGCATCGGTCGGGCGCTCATCAACAGGGCGCTCGACGAAGCCCGCCTGCGTGGCGCGGCGCACCTGGAGTGGTTCACCGCCCCCGACAACCAGGTTGCGCAGCGGCTGTACGACTCGATGACCGGAGCCCAGCCTTCCATGTGGCGCGCCTATGAAATCGACGTCGTAGGACCGACGGCCAAACCGCAAACCAGCGACCAGGCTCCCGGTGAAGAGACCGTCCAGGTCAACGATCAGTACAGGGGCGGGGGCAAACCGTCAGAGCCCGGCCCTAGAGAGGACGCACAGCACCAAACCGGCGGATAGCGGCCCGGAGGAAATCTCGCCTTGATTCAGTTGGCGGAGGGACTGGGATTTGAACCCAGGATAGGCTTGCACCTATAACAGTTTTCAAGACTGTCGCCATCAACCGGACTCGGCCACCCCTCCGCGAGGCAACTGATTGTAGGAATTAGCGGGCGCCGATCAGCTCGATCCCGCCCATGTAGGGCTTCAGCACCTCCGGCACCCTGATCAGTCCGTCGGATCGCTGATATGTCTCCATGATCGCGTCCATCGTGCGTGGCAGAGCCAATCCACTTCCATTGATGGTGTGTGCGAACTTCGGGGGCGCTCCTTTGGCGGGCCGGTAGCGGATGTTCGCGCGCATTGCCTGGAAGTCGTTGAACACTGAGCACGACGACACCTCCAGGTACCGACCGAGCCCCGGAGCCCAGGCTTCCAGGTCGAGTTTCTTGTACTGGGCGAAACCCATGTCGCCACTGCACATCGACAGCACGTGGTACTGCAGGCCGAGGCGCCTCAGGATGTCTTCTGCATCGGCGACGAGCTTGTGGAACTCGTCCATCGACGCCTCCGCAGTGGTCACCTTGACCAGCTCGACCTTGGAGAACTGGTGCATGCGGATGAACCCGCGCGTGTCCGAGCCCGCCGCGCCGGCCTCGGTCCGCCAGGACGGTGCATAGGCGACATATTTCAACGGCAGCACATCGACGTCGAGGATCTCCTCGCGGTGAAAGTTCGTGACGGGAACCTCAGCGGTCGGAATGAGCCACAGGTCTCTGTCCTCCACTTTGAACGCCATATCGGCGAACTTCGGCAGGTTCGCGGTTCCGACCATCGATGCGCTGTTGACCAGCATCGGCGCCCACACCTCGGTGTATCCGTGCTCGCGGGTGTGAACGTCGAGCATGAACTGGACAAGCGCCCGCTCCAGGCGAGCACCATCGCCCAGAAGAAAGGCAAAGCGCGAGCCGGCCACCCGAGCCGCCCGCTCGAAGTCCATGATTCCGAGCGTCTCGCCGAGGTCGTAGTGCGTCCGGGGCGTGAAATCGAAGTCGGGCTTGTCCCCCCACTCACGCTCGACCACGTTGTCTTTGTCCGTCTCGCCGATCGGGACCGATTCGTCGAACAGGTTCGGAACCTCGAGGAGCAAGAGGTCCAGCTCGTGTTTCACCGCGTCCGCCATCTCCAGCGCGGTCTTGGCGTCGTCGGACATGAGGCGAAGCTTGTCTTTCAGGCTTTCGTCTCGTGTCTTGGCAAATTCCTTCGAGAGCCGGTTCTGCTCCGCCTTGATCGTCTCCGCCTTATACAGATGGGCGCGCCAGGCCTCATCGAGCTTCAGGATCTCGTCGACGGGCGCCGGCTCTCCCTTCAATTGCGCGGCCCGCTTTACCCGCTCAGGGTCGCGACGGATCAGCTCGAGTGCGAGCACTACGTCTCGGCCTTCATGACTGGGAACAGGATCACGTCCCTCACCGACGGTTGGTCGGTGAGCAGCATGACCAGGCGATCGATTCCCACGCCGAGCCCTCCGCAGGGCGGCAGCCCGTACTCGACCGCGCGCAGGAAGTCCTCGTCCATCGGGTGAGCTTCCACGTCGCCAGCCGCGCGGCGCGCCGCCTGTGCCTCGAAACGCGCGCGCTGGTCGATCGGGTCAGTGAGCTCGGTGAACGCGTTCGCATATTCGCGACCGAGGATGATCAGCTCGAACCGCTCGACAAAACGCGGATCGTCCTCGCGCGGCCGGGCCAGGGGCGAGATCTCGACCGGATAGTCGATTACAAAGGTCGGCTGGCGCAGGCGCGGCTCGACGTGTTCCTCGAACAGATCGTTCAGCTCCTGGCCTACCGCGTGCCTGCCGGTGTGCTCCAGCACCAGGTCGGCCATCCGCTCGCGCCGGAACGGCGGCGTGAGGTTGACCGCCTCGCCCTGGTAGCTCGTCTCCAGCGGACGGCCCGCGGCCATCGCCGACACCACCATCAGGTCCTCGACCAAGCGCATCACGTCGTCGTAGTCCGCGTACGCCTGGTAGCACTCGAGCAGCGTGAACTCCGGGTTGTGCCGCGGCGAGAGACCCTCGTTGCGAAACACGCGGCCGATCTCGTACACACGCTCAAAGCCACCGACCAGCAGCCTTTTAAGATGCAGCTCCAGCGCGATGCGCAGAAACAGGTCTCGATCGAGCGAGTTGTGGTGTGTCACGAACGGCCGCGCATGCCCGCCACCCGGCACCTCCTGCAGCACGGGAGTGTCGACGTCCAGGAAGTTGCGCTCATCGAGCAGGCCGCGCATCGCGGTGATGATCCTTGTCCGCGCGCGGAAGACCTCACGCACGGCGGGGTTGGCGATGAGGTCGACATAGCGCTGCCGGTACCGGATCTCAACGTCTTTCAACCCGTGCCATTTCTCAGGCAGCGGGCGCAGCGACTTCGTCAGCAGCTGGAAGGACTGAACCTCGAGCGTGATCTCCCCTCGGCGCGTCCTGAAGATCGGCCCGGTGACTCCGATGATGTCTCCTGTGTCGAGGTCAGCGAAGCGGTTGAACTCTTCCTCGCCGACCTTGTCGCGGCTCGCCATGAGCTGTATGCGACCCTCGCCATCCTGCAGGTCGGCGAAGACGACGCCTCCCTGCAGCCGCTTGACCATCAGCCGGCCCGCCACAGCCACGGGCTCCGTCTTCTCGCTCTCGCCCAGCAACGCTTTCGCCGCCTGGCTCGTCTGCGTGGGCCGGAATCCCCTCGAGTACGGGTCGATCCCAGAGGCGCGCAGGCGTTCCAGCTTCTCGCGCCGATCGCGCATGACCGCGGGCAGATCTGGTTCCAACTCTTCCGTCACGATCGGAAAAGGGTAATCGCCGCCGGGCGCGCGCAGGGCGCAAGATCGAACTAGAGCGCCAACTCCTGTTCCTCGGCCGCCGGGAACGCGTTCACGTCCGCCCCGCCCGACTGGCGGTGGTTGCCCACCGCCTCCTCGATCAGGGCGTCGATCTCGGTGTCCGAATGCACCGGGTCGTGATGAAAGAAGGCAAGCTGCTTGGCGCCCGCCTGCTCGGCGAGGGCAAGCGACTCTTCATAGGTCGAATGCCCGAAGCCCGCGTGGGTCTTGTACTCCTCGGTGCTGTACTGGGCATCGTGCACGAGCAGGTCCGCGTCGCGACACCAGTTGGCCATGTCCTTCAGGGTGCCGTTCTCCTGGTTCGCGAACATCGCGATCTCGTTGTCCGTGGCAAAGCAGAAACGTGACGATCCCTCGTCGATCCGATAGCCGAAAGTCGGGATCGGGTGCATCAGCAGGTGCGGCGTGATGCGCAGGGCGCCGACTTCGAACGTCTCACCGGGGTTGCGCTCGATGAACTCCATCTCGGCGGGCATGTGACTCAGGCGGATGGGGAAATAAGCCGGGTCCATCTGGTCGGCGAATGCCGCCTGGAGCGATTTCGCCGATCCCGCGGGGCCGACGATTGTCAGGTGCGTGCCGGGCACGAAGGCGGGCAGGAAGAACGGAAACCCCTGTATGTGGTCCAGGTGCGTGTGGGTGATGAGCAGGTGCGCCTGCAGCGGATCGGTCGGGCTGAACCCATTTCCGAGCTCGGCGATGCCGGAGCCCGAGTCGATGATGATCAGGTTGTTCTCTCTGTCTCTCACCTCGACGCAGGTCGTGTTGCCTCCGTAACGGAGGGTCTTGCGCCCCGGTGTCGGGCGAGTGCCGCGCGTACCCCAGAACTTGATCCTCAACTGGACGCCGTCACGTCGTAGACGCGCTTGGCGATGAACACTTCCAGAAGGTCGGGATCGAGCTGGCCCCGGGCGGCCTCCGCGTTCAGGATGTCGAGCGCGGCTGACGTGGGTACGGCCGGCTTGTAGGGCCGGTCCCGAGCGGTGAGCGCATCGTAGATGTCCGAGATAGTCATCATCCGGGTCTGAGTTGGGATCTCATTCCCCACCAAGCCGCGCGGGTATCCCGAACCGTCGAGCTTCTCGTGGTGCCCCCACGCGAACTCCGGAATGTTCCCCATCAGTGGCGAAAGTTTCGTCCACTCGATCTTGTTCAGGAAGTCGTGGCTCTTTGCAACATGCGATTCAATCTCTTTTCGCTCCTCGTTCGTCAACGTGCCCTTCTGGACGCTCAGGAAATGGAATTCCTGCGGGGCGATCAATGGGTGCACCCGGCCCGAGACGTCTGGGAAGTCGTGGCCTGTCATGTCCGACAGGGTCGATGCCTTGTCTTCGGGCAGGACACTCGGTTCATTGGCCAGAGCGATGGCATCGAACCACATGCGGTACTGGTCCAGCTCGGCCTCGAGGCGCCGCTCGATCTCAGCGACCCTGGCGGCGTCGACACCATTCCCCCGTTTGGCTTCCAGCTCTGCCCTGAGCTGGGCCCAACGCTCGACCGAGTCGAACCGCCATTTGATCAGGTCTAACTGGAAGGGAAACAGCTTCTTTTCCTTGACCAGGATGTCCTCTCGCACGCCAATCTTCCCGAAGTCGTGCAGCAGGCACGCGTAACGCAGCTCCTTGAGCTGGTCCCTGCTGAAAATGACGTTGCGGTACTTGCCTACCTCGATCCTCGTGACCTCATCGGCCAGCTTCGTAGTGAGGGCTTCGACCCTGCCCGAGTGGCCGGCAGTGCTCGGGTCTCGCTGCTCGATCGCATAGACGCTTGCCGTCACGAATTGGTCGAACAGCTCCTCGATGTCCTTGAGAAGGGTCTTGTTGTCCAGCGCGACTGCGGCCTGGCTGGCGACCGACTCGATCATTTCGACGTCGTCCGGATGGAAGCTGACGACCTCCTGTTCCACGTTCGCGGGCGTCAAGCGCGTCTCGAATCTCCGCTTCGCATTGATCAGCTGGACTGCGCCGACGACCTTGTTGTTGTAGTCGCGCATCGGGACTGTGAGCATCGACTTTGTCCGATACCCGAACTGGGCGTCGAAGCTCTTTCCACCGACCGGCTTTCCGGGCGGCGGGTTATACGCGTCGTCGTAGATCTGGCTCGCGCCTACCGAAACCGCGTAGCCGACTACGGTCTTCTCGTCTACCGGCACCTTGAACGCGGAGTAGGTGCTCTTGTCGATCGAGTGGTTCTGGCTGGAAGCCAGGAACAGCTTTGCGCCGTCCTCGTCCTCCGTCTTCAGCCACAGGCTCGCCCCGTCGGCGTGTGTCAGCTGGCGCATGGACGTGAGGATGAAAGTCTGCAGGCGCTCGATGTCCTTCTCCGCGGACAGGGCGATGCCGATCCGGTTCAACTCGCGGAACTGGCGGTGCCTTCGGGCGACCTGCTGGTCGAGCTCGGCGACCTTGCGATGCAGCACCACGTTCTCTTTCGCCGCGCGAAGGAGCTCGCGCAAAACGGATGGAGGCGCATCGACAGGCGGGGTGAACGAAATATCGGAGTATCCCGCGGGGGCCTCGTGGCCTGGACCGATCAAGATCAGCGCAGGCTCCAGCACCTCAACCGGCATGGTCAGCGCCTTGCCCTCGAGGCCGAGCTCGGCCAGCACATTGGTGAGTCCGGGCTCCTCGAAGTTGCCCAGCACGTAGACGTGAAACGCCGGAGCCGTCGTCATACGGCCCTAATGTCCACCAAAATTAGTGTCTTGCATCGCCGTCCGAGTTTTGGGCGTAGATAAGACGTAAACCTTCCAGGGTCAGAAGCGGGTCGGTGGTTTCGATCACGTTGGTCAGGCCGGCCACCAGTGCCGCCTGACCACCCGTCGCGATGACTCTGGCCGACCCCCCGAGCTCGGCGACCATCCGCTGGACCATGCCTTCCACCTGCGCCACAAAACCCCACACGAGACCCGACTGGATCGAGGCGACTGTGTTGCGGCCGATGACCGAGTCGGGCGCCACGGCCTCGACCCGGCGGAGCATCGCCGTGTGCGAGACGAGGGCGTCCAGCGAGATTTCGACCCCTGGCGCGATCGCCCCGCCGAGGTAATCGCCCTCGGCGTTGATGGCGTCGTACGTGACGGCGGTCCCGAAGTCGATCACCACGACCGGTCCCCCGTACTTCGAGAAGGCCGCCAGGGCGTTGGCGATCCTGTCGGCGCCGACGTCCTTGGGGTTGTCGTAGCGGATGCGGACGCTCGTCTTCACGCCGGGCCCCACCATGAGCGGTTCGCATTTGAGGTAACGCCTCGAGGCTTCGACCAGCGCCGAGTTGATCGTCGGCACGACGCTCGCGATCACCACCCCGTCGACCACGCCGACCTCGAAGCCCCGCAGCTCGAAGAGCTGTCGCAGCTCGACCGCCATCTCGTCCGCCGTGCGTTCGCGATGCGAGCTGACCCGCCAGTCCGCGACGAGCTTGTCGCCTTCGAACAGCGCCAGGGTCACGTTCGTGTTACCTACGTCCACGGCCAGCAGCATCAGGGAGTCGAACTCTAGCTCGGAAGTCTCGGGGGATGTCCCTTGGCCCAACGCCTCAAAGCGGCGGCTTCGCGTTCCGCGGCCGCCGCGCGCGCCGCCACGCGACGGGGGTGCGGCGCGCCAGGGAGGTCCCGCTTGGCGATTGAGACCTGCGCTTTCCACGGCGCCTTCAGGCTTCCGTCGAGCACCTGCCGGCCGACCGTCTCGTAGGCCTTGCGGAAGGGCATGCCGGCTTTGACCAGGACTTCGGCGGCATCCGTGGCCAGGAGCCCAGGATCACCGGCCGCCGCAGCCAGCGTCTCGCGGTCGAACTCGAGGTGGTGGACGAGGAGGGACGCGGCGTCTAGCGATTCGAGAGCGTTATCGACCGCGGCGAAGAGCGCCGGCTTGTCCTCCTGCAGGTCGCGGTCGTAGGCGAGCGGCAGGCCCTTCAACACCGTGGCCAGGCTCACCAGGCTTCCGATCGACCGGCCCGCGCGGCCGCGCAGCAGCTCCGCGATGTCCGGGTTTTTCTTCTGGGGCATGAGGCTTGACCCGGTCGAGACCTCGTCGGCGAGCCGGATGAATCCGAACTCTGCGCTCGCCCATATGACGACGTCCTCAGCCAGGCGGCTGAGGTGAATTGACACGGACGTGCAGGCGTAGACGAGGTCCAGAGCGAAATCGCGATCTGCCACGGCGTCGATGCTGTTGGCGGTCAAGCGCTCGAACCCGAGCTCGCGGCGCACCCGTTCACGCTGCAGCGGAAGCGTGGTGGCCGCTAAAGCACCTGAGCCAAGCGGCATCTCCCCCGCGGCGTCATAAGCGTGGAGCATCCGTTGCGCGTCGCGGAGAAGCGGTTCGGCGTGCGCAAGCAGGTGATGGCCGGCCGTCACCGGCTGCGCGCGCTGGAGGTGCGTGTAGCCGGGCATCACCCATCCCGCATGCGTCCGGGCTTTGGCGGCTAGCGCGTCGACCGCCTCCGCGATCGAAGACACGAGTACCGAGGCGGCGGCGCGGCAGTAAAGCCGCAGGTCCAGCGCGACCTGGTCGTTGCGCGAGCGGCCGGCGTGCAGTGCGGCGCCCGCGGGCGTGAGCTCGGTCAGCCGGCGCTCGATTGCAGTGTGGATGTCTTCGTCCGAGTCTTTGAAATCGAATTCACCAGAGTCGAGCTCGCGCTTGACCCGCCGCAGGCCGCGCTCGATCGCTGTCAGCTTCGCTTTGGAAATAAGGCCCGCCGCGGCCAGCCCGCGAGCGTGGGCGACGCTGCCGGCGATGTCGAACGGATAGAGCTGGAAGTCGATCTCGAGCGAAGACGAGAACTGCTCCAGCTCGGGGAGGAGTGGGCGGCGAAACCGCGCGCCCCAGAGCTTGCCTATGACGTCAGCCTTTTGACATCGCCCAGCAGGTTTCCCATCTCGCGTGAGTGCAGCTGTCCCTGGATCCGCGCCGAGGTGCGCACCCCCATCCCCCACAGCTTGATGAAGCCCGCGGCGGCCGACTGGTCGAACTCATCGCCCTTTCCATATGTCGCAAGCGACAACTGGTAGAGCTGGTCGGGGCTCTTGCGCCCGACCACCTGCGACGCACCCTTGAAGAGCTTCACTCGTACATCGCCGGTGACGTGGCGCTGCGTTTCCGCGACAAACGCGTAGAGCGCGTCGCGCAGCGGGCTGAACCAGAGCCCGTCATAGACCATCTGCGCCCACTGCTGCGCGACAGTGTCCTTGAACCGCGCCACCTCTTTGGGAAGCGTGATGTCCTCGAGCGCCTGGTGGGCCTGCAGCAGCAGCACCGCCGCCGGAGCTTCGTATATCTCTCGCGACTTGATTCCGATCAATCGATTCTCGAGGTGATCGATCCGGCCGACGCCGTTCTCGCCGCCGACCCGATTGAGCTCGGTCACAAGCTCGAGGGCATTGACGGGCTTGCCGTCGAGCGACACGGGCACTCCCTGCTTGAACCCGATCTCCACGTAGGCGGGCTCGTCAGGGCAGTCGCGCGGATCGCGCGTCCAGCTGTAGACGTCTCGCGGCGGTTCAGCCCACGGGTCTTCGAGGACGCCGGCCTCGATCGAGCGTCCCCAGAGGTTCTCATCGGTCGAGTAAGGGGAGCGCACGGTAGCGGGGACCTCGATGCCGTGCTTGGCGGCGTATTCGATCTCGTCGTCGCGATTCATGCCCCACTCGCGGACCGGCGCGACGACCTCGAGGTCGGGCGCGAGGGCGGCGGTCGTGACGTCGAATCGGACCTGGTCGTTGCCCTTGCCGGTGCAGCCGTGTGCGATTGCTGTCGCACCTTCGCGGCGCGCCACCTCGACCATCATTGCGGCGATCAGCGGCCGGCCGAGCGCGGTCGCGAGCGGGTACTCCTTCTCATATACGGCTCCTGCTTGCAGCGAGGGCCAGACGAACAGCTGCAGAAATGGTGTCCGCCCGTCCGCCACGTAGGCCGCCGACGCCCCGGTCTTCAGGGCGCGAGCCTGGATTGCGTCGAGGTCCTTCTTCTCTCCGAGGTCGACGGTGAACGCGATCACGTCCCAGCCGAGATCCTTCAACCACCGGATCGCGACAGACGTGTCGAGCCCGCCTGAATAGGCGAGGACCAACTTCTTATTCTTCAGGGGGGAACTCCCCCCTTTGCGCCGGCCGGGCAAAGCCCGTCCGCCGCCCCCTCTGTCCGGCATGCAAGAGCAGGTCCTTCAGGGCTCGGCCCGCGCCCGGTTTGCGCAGCACCGCGATGATCGTGTCGTCGCCCGCCACCGTGCCGGCGACGCCGGGAAGGGCGGCCTCATCGATGCGCCTGGCCACGAGGCTCGCGGTTCCTGGAGGAGTCCGGATCACGGCCATCGGAGCAACGAGCTCGATCGACAGCACGAGCTCGCGCACGAGAGCGACCGAGCTGCGGTATCCCTCACCCGAGCGGACCAGCCCAAGCTCCTGTATGTCACGGGAGATCGTCGCCTGCGTCGTGCGCATGCCGCGGCGAGCGAGCGCGTGGGCGATGTCCTGCTGCGTGTGGGCGGAGCCGCGATTGACGAGATCGAGGATTGCGGTGTGGCGCTGGGTCTTTGTGGGCGTCACGAGATCACCTTTCGCATCGTGGAGTGGGCACTCTCGATCTGCGCGCTGTCGATGATCAGGGGCGGCACGAGCCGGACCGAATGGTCGTCTACAGCGTTGACGATCAAGCCGGCCTCGAGGCAGGCGCCCTGGAACGCTTTCGCGCGCGGTTCCTCGAACTCGAACGCCTGCATGAGACCGAGGCCCCGCACCTCCCTGGCGCCGAGGTCGCTGACGGCGTCGTGGAGAAGCTCCCCCATCTCGGCCGCGTGGCCGACCAGCCCGTCGCGTTCGATCACTGAGAGCACCGCGATCGCCGCCGCACACGCAAGGGGGTTGCCGCCGAAGGTTGAGCCGTGGTCGCCGGGTTCGAAAACGTCGGCACGCGGGTTGGCCAGGCACGCGCCGATCGGCACCCCACCGCCGAGGCCCTTGGCCAGCGTCATCACGTCCGGCGTGATGCCGTGGTGCTGGTGCGCAAACCAGCGCCCGGTGCGGCCGAGGCCCGTCTGGACCTCGTCGAGGATCAAGAGCAAGTTCTGCGCGTCGCACCACGCGCGGACGCCGGCCAGGTAACCCGGGGCGGCGGGGACGATTCCGATCTCGCCCATCACCGGTTCGAGCATCACCGCGACCGTGTGGACGTTGGTCGCGGCCTTGATCGCGTCGAGGTCGTTGTAGGCCACGTGGATGAAGCCTTCGGGCAGCGGTTTGAATGGATCCGAGTACTTGTGCTGTCCGCCGGCGGTGACCGCCGCAAGGGTGCGGCCGTGGAACGAGCCGGTCGTGGTGATGATCTCGAACGCGCCGTCGCGATTGCGGGTTCCCCATTTGCGCGCGATCTTGATCGCCGCCTCGTTGGCCTCCGCGCCGGAGTTGCAGAGGAAGACGCGAGACGGAAACGACAGCTCCACCAGGCGCCGGGCCAGCTCGACCTGAGGCTGCGTGTAGTAGAGGTTGGACGTGTGGATCAGGGCGCTCGCCTGCGCGGTCACGGCGGCGACGACGTCGGGGTGAGAATGCCCAAGCACATTGACCGCGATGCCGGCCACGAGGTCGAGGTACTCGCGACCAGAGTCGTCGTAGACGAAGCAGCCCTTGCCGCGTACTAACGTAACCGGCAAGCGCCGGCCCGTCTGCATCAGGTAGCGATCGGCCAGCTCTGACGTGCTCATGGTGATCAGGGCGTGACCATCGTCCCGATGCCGGCTTCGGTGAAGAGCTCGAGCAGCAACGCGTGCGGCGTGCGCCCATCGACGATGTGAGCCTGCGGCACCACGTCCAGCGCGCGCAAGCACGCCTCGAGCTTCGGGATCATCCCGCCCGTCACCTCGCCGGCCTCGATCCGCTGCCGGGCATCCTCGCGTGAGAGCACCGCGACGACCTGTCCGTCGACCCCCAGCACGCCGGCGACGTCCGTCAGGAGAATGACCTTGGCCGCGTTCAGCGCAACCGCAATCTCCGCGGCGACCGTGTCCGCGTTGATGTTGTACGCGTGGCCGTCGTAACCCATCCCGATCGACGCGATCACCGGGATGTACCCGCGGCCGAGGAGCGCGGTGATCGGCTCCTTGTTGACCTGCGTCACGCGTCCGACGAATCCGAGCGACTCATCGAGGGGCTCCGCGATGATCGTGGGCCCATCCTCTCCGCTCATCCCGACCGCCTGGCCGCCGAGCCGGTGGATCGCGGCCACCAGGTCGGGGCTGACCTTGCCGGTCAGGACCATCTTCACGACCTCCATGGTCTTTTCATCGGTCACTCGCAAGCCCTTCTTGAAGGCCGGCTTCAGGCCGAGCCGCTCGCTCATAGCGGAGATCTCCGGCCCTCCGCCATGGACGAGGATCGGCTGCATTCCGACGTAGCGCAGCAAGACGACGTCGAGCAGCGTCTCGTCGCGAGCGGAGTCGATGGCGTTTCCGCCGACCTTGATCACCACCACCTGCCCGTGGAATCGCTTGATGTAAGGCAGCGCCTCGACGAGCACCTTCGCGCGCTCTTCGACCGTCAGCGTCATGTCGTGTAGTCCGCGTTGATTCGCACGTACTCCTCCGAAAGGTCACATCCCCAGGCCTCGGCGTGCCCGTCCGCCAGCCCGAGTGTGGCCACGATCTCAATCTCCGGTTGCTCGAACGCGTGGCGGACGACCGACAGGTCCACGTCCACGCCGGCGCCCCGTTCGAACACGACCTCCCCACCCACCGTGAGGTGAAGCTTGTCGAGCGCCAGTTCCGCGCCACTGTAACCGAGGGCACACACGATCCGTCCCCAGTTCGGGTCACCGCCGTGGATTGCCGTTTTGACCAGGCTCGAGGCGGCGACCGCTCGGGCCGCGAGCCGGGCATCCGCGTCCGACACGGCATCGCTCACCCTGACCGTGATCAGTTTCGTGGCGCCCTCGCCGTCACGCGCAATCGCGCGGGCCAGCTGCTGCGCCACGACGAGCAGCGCCTGCTCCAGCTGCTCGGCCTCGACGCTGCCGATTCGGATCGGCGCGTTGCCGGCGGCTCCGTTCGCCAGGATCAGGAAGGTGTCATTGGTCGAGCTGTCGCCGTCGACAGTGACCTGGTTGAAGCTGCGGTCGGCGATCGATTTGACCAGCTTGCCCATCAGGCCGGGCTCGACGGCCGCGTCGGTCGTGACGTAGGCGAGCATCGTCGCCATGTTCGGGTGAATCATCCCGGAGCCCTTGCACATGCCACCAAGACGCACCGTCGTCCCCGCAATCTCGAGCTCGAGCTCTGCCGTCTTAGGGACCGTGTCAGTGGTGAGGATCGCGCGCGCCGCCGCCGCCCCACCGTCGGGGCTGAGCTTGCCGCACGCCGCGGCGATCCCCGGTTTGATCGCATCCATCGGCAGATACCGGCCGATCACGCCCGTCGAGCTCACCAGCACCTGGTCCGGATCAAGGTCCAGCCGGTCGGCCGAAAGCTTCGCAATCTGCAGCGCGTCCTTGAAGCCCTGCGCTCCGGTGCACGCGTTGGCGTTCCCCGACGTGATCGTCAGCGCCTGCACCCGGTTGTGCTGGAGGTGGAGCTGGTCGATCACCACCGATGCGGACTTGATCTTGTTGGTGGTGAAGACTCCACCCGTGTCGCACATGTGCGAGGAATGAACCACGCAGAGGTCGTCTTTCTGCCCGGTCGGGATGGCCGACGCACCGGCCGTGAAGGCCTTGATGCCGCACGCGGCGGTGCCGGCCCGAAAACCACGGGGAAAGGTCAGGGCCACTGGGCAGGGCCCTCCAGCGCGGTGGTGCGGTCGAAGCCGAACGCGATGTTGAAGCACTCGACGCCCTGGCCCGAAGCGCCCTTGATGAGGTTGTCCAATGCCGCGGTGATCACTGCTTTGTGGCCCTGGCAGGCGACATTGATGAGGCACAGGTTGGTGTGGCTCGCGAGCTTGGTCGTGGGCGTGTGATCGATGATTCGCGTGAACGGCTGCTTCGCATAGAACTCGCGATATGCGTCTTCCAGCTCGGCCACAGAGCCCTTCAAATCGAAATAGCACGTGGCGAGGATGCCGCGGGTCATCGGGATGAGATGAGGGACGAACGTGACCCGGACCACCTCCCCACTTGCTGTGGAGGTCGCGGGCGCAGCCGGCGGGTGGGGGGACGCGAGCTTGTTCAGCTCCTGCGTCAGCTCCGGCAGGTGACGGTGCCCGCCGATCGCGTAGGCGCCCACCGACTCATTCACTTCGCTGAACTGCACCCCGATTCCCGGCGACCGCCCGGCGCCGCTGACGCCCGATTTGGCGTCCACGACGATGTCCGATGCGACCAACCCGGCCGCCACGGCGGGCGCTAGCGCAAGGATGGAGGCGGTCGAGTAGCACCCTGGGACCGCGACCAGCTCGGCATCCCGGAGCTCGCGCTCGTGCAGCTCGGGCAATCCGAACACCGCCCGGCCCAGCAGCTCCGGCGCCGGATGCTCCTGGCGATACCAAACTGGGTACTGCGCCGCATCGTGGAGCCGGAAGTCCGCGCTCATGTCGATCACCCGCGCGCCAGCGGCGATCCACCCGGCCGCCTTGCCCGCCCCGACGTTGTGCGGGAGGCAGCTGAACACGACATCGAGCCCAGCGGCGTCCGGCTCGGGCTGAAATTCGCCCGTCAGCGCGAGGAGCGGAAAGACGTCGGAGTAAGGCTTACCCGCGTACGAACGTGAGGTGAGCTGGCTCAGCTGCACGCCGGGATGGCGGGCCAACAGGTTCACAAGAGTCATCCCGGCATAGCCGTTGGCCCCAGCCACGGCCGCCTTCACCGTCTTCGGCATGGACGCATGAGTATACAAGATGCTGCATAAACATCAGGTCGGCTTAGTCGGGGCCGCGAGAGGGAGGACCGAATGTAACCGCCGGCGGGATGGTGATCCTCCGCCCATCGTCGCCGCGGACGATCTGCCAGCCGCCCTCGTGCACCATCCAGTGATGTCGGTGACACAAGAGAATCAGCCAGCAAAGGACGGTGTGGAGATGGTGCCGCGAGACGTTGGTGCGGCGCATGGAGTGCAGATTTAGTCTGACGAGCAATGAATGAGCCTGAGTGAGGGGATGTTGTCAGCGACCTGAAAGCAAGGACAGGCCTGCATGACCTGCCGTTTATAGGTTGCCTCAAACCCGCATCCGACCGTCCCGTGCGGGTATGCGCCTAGCCCGAAACCCGCATTCCACAGTCCGATGCTGGTTTCCGCGCCGAATCCACTCCCAAACCCCGTCCCTACGCTCCCGAACCCCATCCCCACACCCTCTTCCCAGTTCCTTTCCCCGACCACCTCAGGGTTCGTTGAAGAAGCACGACTCGGCCCCCGTATGGCACGCCGGCCCCGCGGCCTTCACCTTCAACAACACCGAATCGAGGTCGCAGTCGAGACGCACCTCGACCACCTCCATCGTGTTGCCCGACGTCTCCCCCTTTCGCCACAACCCCCGCTCGCGCGAGTGGAACCACGCCTGACCGCTCTCGCGGGTGCGCGTCCACGACTCCTCGTCCATGTAAGCGAGCATCAGCACCTTGCCGGACTCCGCGTCCTGCACAACCGCCGGGACAAGCCCTTTCGAAAAGTCGGGTTTCTGATTTGGGGCGCCCTGCGTGCGCCCGGCGTCTCGTTTCATGGCCTGATCTCCAAACCCCTGGCGGCCAGCTCGTGTTTCACGTCCGCGATCGACAGCTCTCCAAAGTGGAAGACGGAAGCTGCGAGCATCGCCTCGGCGCCACCCTCAGTCAGCGCCCTGTACATGTGCTCGACCGTGCCGGCGCCCCCCGACGCGATGACCGGCAGCCGCACCGCCGACGAGAGGGCCCGCAGCAGCTCGAGGTCATAGCCCTCGTGAGTGCCGTCCTTGTCCATCGACGTGAGCAGGATCTCCCCCGCTCCGAGTTGCTCGCCCAAAACGGCCCATTCCACCGCATCCCGACCGGTCGTCCGCCGCCCGCCGTGGCTGAACACCTCCCAGCCTCCGTGACCATCAGGCCGCCGCCGAGCGTCGATCGCCAGCACCACGCACTGCGAACCGAACACCTCGGCGCATTCGCCGAGCAGGTCGGGATTCTCGAGAGCGGCGGTGTTGACGGACACCTTGTCCGCGCCATGAGTCAAGAGCTCGGCCATGTCTTCGACGCTGCGCACCCCACCACCGACGGTCAGCGGAATGAAGACCTGGTCGGCCGTTCGCTCGACGACGCCGAGCAGGATCTTTCGGGCGTCGGACGACGCCGTGATGTCGAGGAACACGATCTCGTCAGCGCCTTCCCGGTCATATGTGGCCGCCAGCTCCGCCGGGTCGCCCGCGTCGCGCAGGTCCTTGAACTTCACGCCCTTCACGACACGACCGTCGGTGACGTCGAGGCACGGGATGATCCGTTTGGCGGGCATCAGCTGCAGTACGTCACGAAGTTCTTGTACACGCGCAGGCCGTCCGGTCCGCTCTTTTCAGGATGGAACTGCGTCCCCATGACGTTGCCGCGGGACCCCGCCGCCGCGGGTGAATGCTCGGTCCACGCGATGGCCGCGTCTGACGACGAAGGCGTGTACGAGTGGACGAAATAGAAATAGGACCGGTCCTTGATCCCCTGCAACAACATCGAGTCGTCGCTCTGCTGCAAGCGGCACCATCCGATCACCGGCAGGCGCGGGCTGTTCGCGACCTCGACCACCTTCCCCGGCAGCAGCCCGAGGCCCTGGTGGCGGCCATGCTCCTCCGACTCTTCGAACAGGAGCTGGTAGCCAAGGCACACGCCCAGCAGCGGCTTGCCCCCTCTGGCCATGTCCACGATGCGGCGCCCGAGACCGTTTTCGGAGAGCTTGTCCAACGCCGGCGCGAAAGCCCCGACTCCCGGCAGCACGATACCTTCCGCCTGCTCGAGCTCCTCCGGATCTGCGGTGAGCTTCGGCTCGGCTCCCACCTGCGCGAGCGCCCGCTCGACCGAATGGATATTGCCCACGCCGTAGTCGACGATCGCGATCAACCCAGGAGACCCTTCGATGACGGGACGCCGGCAGCGTCGCCCGGCGACATCGCCTCACGCAGCGCCAGCCCGAGGGCCTTGAACGTCGCCTCCGCGATGTGGTGGCGATTGCGGCCGCGAATCACGTCGACATGGATGGTCGCGCCCAGGTGGATGGACAGTGCTTTCCAGAACTCTTCGATCACCTCGGACTCGAGCGTCCCGATCCGGCCTCGGAGAGCAACGTTGTAAGAGAGGAAAGGACGCTTGCCGACGTCGACGACGACGCGTGCGAGCGATTCGTCAAGGGGCGCGTAAGCCGACGCGAACCGGGTGATCCCGACGCGATCGCCAAGAGCCGCCGACAGCGCCTGGCCGACCACGATGCCCGCATCTTCAACCAGGTGGTGGGCGTCGACCTCGAGGTCGCCGGAGCCGCGCAGCGATAGGTCGAAGCCGCCGTAGCGTGCGACCTGCTCGATCATGTGATCGAGGAACGGCAGCCCGGTCGCAACCTTGATGCGCCCGCGACCTTGAAGATCGACCTTCGCCGTCAACCGCGTTTCCTTGCTCTTGCGCGCGATCTCTCCCTTCCTACTACTCAAGGCGAACCTCCACTGCGTGCGCGTGTGCCCCAAGCCCCTCCAGCTCCGCGAGGCGCACGCAGGCGTCGCGCAGCATCTCCAGGTCGCCGCGATTGAGGCTCAGGACGCTCGTCCGCTTCAAAAAAGTGTGCACGCCGAGCGGCGAGCCAAACCTCGCCGCCCCCGCGGTCGGCAGCGTGTGGTTCGGACCTGCGACATAATCGCCGAGCGGCACCGTGGCGTACGGCCCCACGAAAACAGCACCCGCGTTCTCCACCTGCGTCGCTCGGCGGCTGGCGTCGGCGGTCACGATCAGCAGGTGCTCGGGCGCGAAGTCGTTGGCGAGCTGCATCGCCTGGTCGAGGTCATCGGCGACCACGATGCAGCAGTTGGCCTTGCGGATGATCTCCTTGCGCTCCAGCCCGCCCACCAGGCTGTCGAGCTCCTCTTCGACACGGTCGGCGAGGTGCGACGAATCCGTGATGAGCACCGCCCACGCGAGCGGATCGTGCTCCAGCTGTGCGGCAAGGTCCGCCGCCACGAAATCCGGTCGCGCCTTTTCGTCCGCGATGACCAGCACCTCCGTCGGACCTGCGATACCGTCCACTCCGACCGCGCCGAACACCTCGCGTTTCGCCAGGGTGACGTAGATGTTTCCCGGCCCGGCCACGACATCGACACGTGGGATCGTGGCCGTCCCGTACGCCAGAGCGGCGATCGCCTGCGCCCCTCCCACCCGATAAACCGCGTCCACGCCGGCGATGTGGGCGGCCGCGAGAATGGCGGAGGGCACGGTTCCGTCGGCTCGAGGAGGCGTCGCAAGCACCACCTCGGGCACCTTCGCGATCCGCGCCGGTATGGCCGTCATCAAGACGGTGGACGGATACGCGGCGCGGCCTCCTGGCGCGTAAAGGCCGGCGCGCCGCACGGGGCGGGTCAGGAGCTTGAGGCCGGGCAGGCCGCTCGATGTCGATTGCAGCTGTCGCTCGTGAAACGCGCGGATGCGCTCGGCGGCGAACTCCAGGGCCGCCCGGTCTGCGGGGTGCAGCTTCCCGGCGGCGGCGGCCAGCTCGCCGTGCGGCACCTCGAACGTTTCGCCCGCGTCCGGAGCCCAGCCGTCGAACCTCGTGCCGAGCTCGCGCAGGGCGTCATCGCCCTCGGCGGCGACCCGCGCGCATATGCCGGCCACCACCGCTCGTTCCTTTCCGAACTGCGACAGGTCGAGCCTCCGGCGCGACGTCGGCGAGTCGAGCCACGAGCCGACGTCGAAGCGCTTGACGCCCATCAGCCCGCCGCCTCACGCAGCCGCGCGACCGCCGCCTGCACCGCGTCCGTTCTCGTCTTGAGGCTCGCCTGGTTGGCGATCAACCGCGCCGTCGAAGACCCCAGGATCGCCGTCACGCGCAGCCGGTTCTCTTTGAGGGTGCGGCCGGTCGCGGTGAGGTCGACGATCGCGTCGACCAATCCAACTAAGGGCGCGAGCTCGACCGATCCGTGCAGCTGAACCACTTCGACAGCCTGTCCGCGCGCCTCAAACCATGAGCTGGCCGTGCGCGGGTATTTCGTAGCCACCCGAAGCTGTGGCGGCCACGTTTCGGGACCGTTGAGCCTCGAGGTCAGCGGCACCGCAAGCACGAGCCGGCACCCGCCGAACTTGAGGTCCACCAGCTCGTAGTGCGCCCCTGGCGTCTCCCAGAGGATGTCCTTGCCGACGATCCCGAGGTCGGCCGCCCCGTGGTCCACATAGGCGGGGACGTCCGCCGGCCGCACCAGGATCACCCGGACACCGGAGCGATCGACCATCAGCTGGCGGCCAAGCTCTTCGGCGCTGAGGCGGGCCACGCCCGCGCGGGCAAGCAGGCGCAGGGCTCCCGGCATCAGGGCGCCGGTCGGCACCGCAATCGACACCTTCCCGCCCACGGCAGCCTTCCGCGCCGTCACGCCAGGCCCCCGGCCAGACGCCCCGCCACCTGCTCGGGAGGGAGCCGCTGCGTGCGCTGCCCACGCGCCGTCCACGAAACGTTCGATTCGTTCCGGCAGTGCACCAGGTTTACGGCGCCGACGGTCCGCCACCACGCTTTCGACGCTGCCTGGTCTCGCGCCTGGGTGTCGACGACCGCGCGCATGCCGAACAGCCGGAGTGTCGAGCCGAGCCTCAGCGCCGTTTTCAGCCCGGAGCCGCTCCAGGCCACGGCCGCGTCGATCCTGGGGAGCGCCGGCGGCCGAGCCGACCGTGTCAGCATCTCCCAGACGAGGTCGAGCTGAACGACGAAGCCCGTCGCCGGGGCCGGCCGGCCGAAGCGCGCGAGGAGACCGTCGTAGCGGCCGCCCTGGGCGACGGGGCGGCCGACGTCGGGCCCGTATCCCTCGAAGATGATCCCGGTGTAGTAATCGAAGTCGCGGATCGCTCCAAGATCCAGGCTTACGACGTCGCCCAGGCCATGCGCGACCAGGAGCTCTCGCACCTCGGCGAGCTCGGCGAGCGCGCGCTCAGACCGGCGGTTGCGGACGAGCCCGCCCGCGGCCTCGAGGATCTCAGGCCCGCCGCGAAGGGCGGGGAACCGCAGCAGGAGCTCGTGTTCGGCGGAACGCAGCGGCGTCCTCTCGAGCAGGGCTTCGAGCGCCACGAAATCTCGCGCCGCAAGCGCGACGCGGACGGCGGCCTTGACGTCGTCGGGCAGCTTGACCGCGTCCATGATTCCGTGGAAGAACTCGGCGTGCCCGACGTCGACCTGGTAGCGCTGCACGCCGCTTGCCTGCAGGCAGCGGGCGGCGAGCGCGATCACCTCGGCATCCGCCACAGTCCCCGGAGCGCCCACCAGCTCGGCCCCCACCTGGTAGGTCTCGCGGCGCTGGTGAAACCGACCCTCTTCGGTAGAGAGCACCGGGCCGGAGTAGCAGAGCCGCAGCGGCAACGGCGATCCCCTGAGCTTGCTCGCCACCAGCCTGGCCACCGGAACCGTGCGCTCGCCGACCAGCCCGATGACCTCGCCCCGCGCGTCCGCGAACTTGAAAAGGCGGCGCCGCTGCTCCGCGCCAATGCCCCGCTCGAGCACCTCGGTGCTCTCGACCATCGGCGTGATCACGTGGCGGTAGCCCCAACGGCGCATCTCGGCGAGGACCGATTCCTGCGCCTCTCGCAAAACCTCGGCCTCGTCCGGCAGACGGTCGCGAAACCCTGGGACGCTGCCCAGGGCTACGAATGGTGCGCCCTGCGCGCGCCCGGCGACTTCTGACTCGCGACTACCGCCGGTGAAGAGACCTCCGGGCCGCGGCCACCTGAGATTCGCTAGCTGTCATCTTCGTCCTCGTCATCGGTGTCGGCATCGGCATCTTCGCTGAAGTCGACCGGCTCGGCATCGTCCTCAACCGCGTGCATGCCCTCCTCGAGGTCATCGCTGGCCGCGGCTTGAACTAGCGGCTCCTCTTCGTCATCCTCGCCGGCGAAGACCTCCACCTCTCGCGAGAGGAGGCTTTCCTTCGTATAGGGCCGGAACTCCACCTCGCGCTTGCGCCGCATCGGGAAGCTCGGCTTGCCCGCGAACTTCGGATCCTGATAGGTCTCGCGGATGATCAGCTTCACGGTGCTGCCGTCGCACGCGGTTACCCCACCCTGGTAGCGGTTGCCGCCGCGCATGAATTTGATCAGGCGGCGGGCCAGCTTGGCTTCGAGTGTGCCCAACCGGACGCCGCGTGACGTCTCGGCCACGATGCCGTCGTCATCGACCTTGAGCTCGGCGACGTCGCCGGCCGCGACTTTGGAGCAGATATCGGCCGATGCGCCCTCGAGCGCGGTGATGATCGTCTTGCCCATCTCCTCGACGAAGAGGTTCAGGTCGACTCGGGTGCCTCCGACCTTGAGGCCTTCTTTCTGGTGGAGCAAAGTGTTGATGCGCGCCGCGTTCTTCTTGGCGATCGAGTTCATCGGGTTGAGCTTGAGCGCGGCCTCGTACGCGGCTTTGGCGTCCTTTAGCTTGCCGAGCTCGGAGAGCGCTTTTCCAAGGCGGTTCTGAGTCTCCTCGTCGGCGCCGAAGGTTTCGACGATCTGCTTGTTGAATTTGACGGCTTCATCCCACTTGCCTGCGATCGCCAGCTGGACGGCCTCGTCCGCATACTGCGATCGCGGCTTTAGGTGCTCACCGGTTTCGGTCTTCAAATAGGGGCGCTCCTGGAGGAAGTGCGCCGGGCGGCATGGTGCATTGCCCGGCTGGGAAAGGAGTACGAGTATAAGAGTGTCTGGGCGCCGAGGTCCGCCGCAGATTCGCGGCATCGGCGGCCGGAGCCAAGGAAAGGGTGGCGCGGCTAGGAGCGTTTCCTGCGGGGTCCCCGCGTCGTGGTCGCGGGGGCGGCGACGCGGCGCCGGGCCCCTTGACGCCGGCTTGAGCGCCGCAGGCGCCCGGCCACCTAGGCCGCGAAGATGCAAGGAACTCGGCGACCGGACACTCCAGTGTCGGGAATGCGATAGAGCATCGGGGCCGTGGACAATCACCCGGTGCGATCTCACCTCGGGGCTTCGGCGGTCGTCTCCTGCGTGCTCCTGCTGGCCCTGCCGGCGTGCACCGGCGACACCGCCGCGGCGCCGCCCAACAGGACGATCACGATCGGCGTGGACCTGCCGCTGACCGGAGTCGAAGGCCGCGCCGGCACGTCGACGCTCAATGGCGTCCGCTTCTTCGTATCCCGCCACCCGCTCCTGGACGGGTTCACCATCACCGTCGACGCGCGGGACGACCCGGCCGGCGCCTCCCGCGAAACCGCATCCGGCGTCAAGAACCTTCGGGCTCTGATCGCAGAGTCCAGGGTCGTGGCCGTCATCGGTCCGTTCGACTCGAATGTGGCGCGCGCCCAGATCCCCGTGGCGAATCGCGCGCACCTGGCGCTGGTCAGCCCAGGCACGAGCAGCCGATGCCTCACCAAAGAGCCGTTCCTGCCCGCGGCGCTCAGCCCAGCCCGCACGGCGATCACATGCCACGCCGCGGGTCTCCCTTCCCCGGCCGAGCTCCGGCCCACCGGAGTCAACAACTTCTTCCGCCTCTCGACCACCGATGAGCTCCAGGGCCCGGCCGCCGCCGATTACGCCACCAGGCAGCTGCACCTTCAAAGGGTCGCGGTGCTCACGGATGGCGAAGCCTATGGACAGGGGCTCGCCGAAACCTTCACAGCCAGGTTCAACCACTTCGGAGGGACAGTGGTCGCGCATGCGGATCTCGATCCGTCGAAGGCCATCGACGCCACCGCCTTCCTGCAAGCGGCCAAGAACGATCGAGCCCAGGGCGTGTACTACGGCGGAACCTCGGCAAACCACGCCTGCATCCTGCGCAGCCAGATGGCGGCCGTGTTCGGGGCGGATGCGGCGGCGCCGCTGATCGGCGGCGATGGAATCGCCCTCGATCCAGCCTGCGTAGCGGACGCCGGCGCGAGCGCAGCCGGCATCTACGCGACGGTCCCGGCCGCCGACGCGGAGCACATCGACAGTGCGGCCCCGGTGATCAACGCCTTCAGGAGTCAATTTGGGCGTCCTGAAGATTTCGGGCCGGCCACAGTCGCGGCATACGACGCGACAGGCGTCGTCTACGACGCCCTCGACCGTGCGATCAAGGCATCGGCCGGAAATCTGCCCGCCCGGGACAGCGTCGTCGCGGAGCTTGCGGCGACAACGTCTTACAGTGGCGCAACCGGCGTATTCGGCTTCGATCGCGCAGGCGATACGACACTCCGGCTGGTGTCGATCTTCCGGCCGGCGGGCCCGGACCTCGATGCGGGCTGGACCTGGATCGCGACCATGGATTACAGCACCGCACTCCCATATTGATATAAAGTCGCACTCACGTCAGGAGGGAAGGAGCCAAGTCCGGCAATCTCAGGCTTGACTTGCAGGCTCTGTCGAGTCCAAAGTTCTGACCGGAGTAGTGGTTCGGCCATCCCATGTGGCCGCATTCGTCGCCGGCGCACTCTCGCCCCGACCAGGCTTTGAGTTGGGAAGAGGGCGGCGAATGAGGGGAGGCAGTTTGGTCCTGAAGTTTTCGGGCCTCCCTATAAACACAAGGGGGAACCATATGGTTCGTGCTCGAGGACTCGCAGTCCTCATAACGGCGACGTTTGTCGCATTCGCCTGCGGCGGCACCGGCGGTGGCGGCGGGTCAAAGGGCGAGATCGACATCGCCAGCGACCTTCCGGTCTCCGGCGCCGACGCGTCCAGCGGCCTGCCGACTCAGCAGGGCGCGCAGTTCGCCATCACCCGTGCGGCCACGGTACGCGGCTACACGCTCAAGTTCGTTCCTTTTGACGACGCGGTCAACGGGGCTCACGACGCCCAGAAGGGCGTGCAGAACGTCCAGGCCATGCTGTCGAACAGCAAGATCCTGGGCATGGTCGGCCCGTTCAACTCCGGTGTCGCCAAGGCTGAGATCCCAGTCGCCAACCAGGCGCCTTTGGCCATGATCAGCCCGTCGAACACCAACGAGTGCCTGACCCAGGCCCTCGACTACTGCCAGGCGGCCAACGGCTTCACGCCGAGCAGCCTCCGACCGAGCGGCAAGAACAACTACTTCCGTGTCGCCGCGGCGGACACCTTCCAGGGTCCGGCCATGGCCGACTTCGCGATCAAGGCCGGCCCTCCGCCGGCTGGCCTCGGCATCACCAAGGTCGCTGTTTGGGATGACGAGGAGACCTTCGGCCAGGGCGTGGCCAACAACTTCGCCAAGGAATTCACGGCGAAGGGCGGCACCGTGGTCGACCGCAAGAGCTACGACCCGAAAGCGAAGAAGGACTTCAAGGACTTCCTCGCATCGGCCAAGGACAAGGGTGCCCAGGGCATCTACGTCGGCGCCACCTCGGCGACCGGCGGCTGCATCGGACGCGGACAGATGGCCGGGCTCTTCAACCCCGACATCTACTACCTCGGCCCTGACGGCATCGGCGACTCGCAGTGCCTCAAGGACTCGGCCTCACTGGCGACCAGCAACATGTTCGCCACCCAGGGCGTGGCCGACGCCACCCAGAACCCCGACGCCAAGGCCGTCGTCGACGCTTACTCGGCGGCTTACCCGGGCGCATCCAACATCGGCGCCTACACCTTCGCCGGCTACGACTGCGCCGCCCTCCTGATTGACGCGATCGGCCGCGCGATCGACGCCAACAACGGCAACATGCCGAGCCGGCAGCAGGTCATCGACGCGCTTGCCAAGACCTCCAACTTCAAGGGTCTGACCGGCGTGATCACGTTCGACCCCAACGGCGACCCCACGCACCCGACCCTGCAGCTACAGCAGGTCAAGGGTGGAGCGTGGGCCTTCGTCGCTCAGTTCTCGCAGGGCGGATAATCCCCCTGATTCGGTAAGTCGACAAATCAAGGAGGGGGCGGCGACGCCCCCTCCTTATGATTGGGTGACCTTGGGAGGGGGAAGCACTTGATCGGAGCCCTGGCCCGGACGCCGGCGACGCTGCGCAGCTTCGGGAACTCCCAGTTCGCCACGCTCGCCGGGCTCTTCATCGTGGCCGTCGCGGTCGTCCTCACGATCCAGCACGTGCTGCAGCACGACCCGTCCTACTTCTTTCAGATCCTGACGATCGGAATCGCCGACGGCTCGATCTACGCCCTCATCGCCCTTGGGTACACGATGGTCTACGGCATCATCGAGCTGATCAACTTCGCGCACGGCGACGTGTTCACGCTCGGAGCCTTCATTTCGCTGGCGCTCTTCCCAATCTTCGGCGTCACCGAAGGCGGCACCGGGTTGGGTTATGTCGTCCCCCTGCTGGCGGTGGCTGTGATCACGATGGGGCTTGTCGCAATGATCAACGTGACGATCGAGCGCATCGCGTACCGTCCCCTTCGCCACGCGCCACGTCTGGCTCCGCTGATCACGGCGATCGGTATGTCCTCGATTCTCGAGGGTGCGATGTACCTGTGGCGGGGCCCATTCAACCTCCACTACCCAGACCTCCTGCCCGCCACTCGCCTGACTATCGATGGCGTGTCGGTCGGCGTCAAAGACCTGATCGTGCTCACACTCGCGATCGTCCTGGTCGTCGCCTTCACCCTCTTCATCAACTTGAGCAAGCTTGGGAAGGCAATGCGCGCCACCGCCCAGGATCGCGACGCGGCCCAGCTGATGGGGATCGACATCAACCGGACGATCGCGGCCACGTTCTTCATCGGCGCCGTGCTGGCCGGAGCCGGCGGCATCATCTACGGCCTGTACCTGAACAACGTCACGTTCGACCTGGGTTTCATCACGGGCTTGTTCGCGTTCACGGCGGCCGTGTTCGGAGGCATCGGCAACATCCCCGGAGCCGCGATCGGCGGACTGCTCATCGGCGTCATCGCCGCGTTCAACAACGGTTACTTCGATTCCTCGTGGACCGAGATCGTCATCTTCGGCATCCTCATCGCAACCTTGGTCTTTCGCCCCACCGGTCTGTTGGGCATGCGAGTGCCGGAGAAATGAAACGCTTGCGCGAGGCGATTCGCGAGAACTCCCGCAATCCCAACGCCATCGCCTACGCCGCGATGGCGATCGCCGCCCTCACGTTTCCGGGCATCTCGCAGTTCGCTACGGGCGGCAACGCCGACTATCTGGTGAGCCTCGCTGCCGACAGCGGGGTCTTCGTCCTGCTCGCCATCGGGCTCAATGTGGTGGTCGGGTTTGCGGGTCTTCTGGACCTCGGCTACGCCGCCTTCTTCGCGATCGGGTCATACACCTACGGAATGCTGGCGTCACAGCAGCTCATCAGCTCCCCAATCCATCACGCTCTCCACGTCCCGTTCTGGATCGCCCTGGTGCTGGGCACGTTCATTGCCGCTGGGGCCGGCGCTCTGCTCGGAGCTCCAACGCTGCGCCTCCGGGGCGACTACCTCGCCATCGTGACGCTCGGGTTCGGCGAGATCGTGCCGAGATTTTTCCGCAACATGAAGGTCTGGACAAGCGGTGTGAACGGCATCAGTGCCCTCGACATCCCGACGCTGCCCTTCTGGATCACCGGGCCATGGGCAAACACGCAGCTTGCGATCGAGCAGAACTTTCGGTTCGTCTCTTTCAACCCGACCGCCTGGTACGTGCTGATCATCATCCTTGTCGTTGCGTCGGTGATCGGAGTGAACAACCTCTACCGCTCGCGGCTCGGGCGTGCCTGGATGGCTGTGCGCGAGGACGAGACGGCGGCGGCGGCGATGGGAGTGAACACTGTGAACACCAAGCTCCTCGCTTTCGCCATCGGAGCATCGTTCAGCGGGTTCGCGGGTGCTTTTTACGGCGCCAAGCTGTCGCTGGTCAGCCCTGACAGCTTCGGATTCATCGTCTCAATCACGATCCTTTCGATGGTCGTACTCGGCGGCATGGGCAACATTCCCGGCGCGATGGTGGGGGCCCTGCTTCTGTACTGGGTCCTCTACAAGTTCCTGCCGGACGCTCCTCAGCAGGTCGCTGCGCTGGCCGACAACTTCGGCTTCCACAGCCTCAACGTCATCACACCAAACTGGCCAGGCATCGCCGAGTTCGTGTCGAGGCTGAAGTTCATCCTCTTCGGGTTGATCCTCGTGAGCATCATGCTGCTGCGCCCGCAAGGCCTCCTGCCAAGCCGGCTTCGGACGCAGGAGCTCAAGCGCGGCGTGCACGACGAATCGGCGGTCGTCACCTCATGAGCACCGACCCGCAGGCGATCCTCTCGCTCCAGGGCGTGATCAAGCGATTCGGCGGCTTGACGGCCGTCGACCAGGTGAGCTTCGAGGTCCCGAAGGGCCAGGTCTTCGCCTTGATCGGGCCCAACGGCGCCGGCAAGACGACGCTGTTCAACTGCATCACGGGAATGCACGTCCCAACTGCGGGCAGGGTCGTATTCGAGGGGCGCAACATCGCGGGATCCAAGCCCTACAAGACGGCGCAGCTCGGGATCGCGCGAACCTTCCAGAACATCCGCCTATTCGAGTTCATGAGCGCGCTCGACAACGTGAAGGTGGGAGAGCACGTGCGCATGAAGGCCAAGCTCTGGGACGCCATCTTCCGCACCCCGTTTGCCAAGCGCGAGGAGCGCGAGGTCACCGAACGCGCGATGGAGTTCCTCAAGTTCGTGGGCATCGAGCGCCACGCCGACAACTACGCCCGCAACCTCGCGTACGGACAGCAGCGGCGCCTCGAGATCGCGCGCGCCCTGGCCACCGAACCGCATCTCCTGCTGCTTGACGAGCCGGCCGCCGGCTTCACCCCGCAGGAGAAGGTCGAGCTGATGAAGCTCGTGGACAAGATCATCGCGCGCGGCATCACGGTCTTCTTGATCGAGCACGACATGAAGGTCGTGATGGAGGTCTCGCAGCGCATCGTGGTGCTCGACCACGGCGAAAAGATCGCCGAGGGTCCGCCCACCGAGGTGCGCAACAACCCGCGCGTCATCGAGGCCTACCTGGGCAAGTCGGCCTGATGGCCCTGCTGGAAATCTCCGGAGTCGACGTCTTTTACGGCCGCGTCCAGGCCGTCCGCGGCGCTTCGCTGCAAGTGGACGCTGGAGAGGTCGTAGCCCTCATCGGCTCGAACGGCGCCGGCAAGACGACGACCCTGCGGACCATTTCAGGCCTTCTGCATCCGAGCGCGGGCACGATCAAGTTCGACGGTAAGGACATCACCCGCACCGAACCACAGAAGATCGTCGACCTCGGCATCTGCCAGTCCCCCGAAGGCCGGCGCCTGTTCGCGCGGATGACGGTTCTGGACAACCTGAGGATGGGCGCGTACACGCGCAAGAACGCCGCGGACGTCAAACGCGACATGGACCGCGTCTTCGAGCTGTTTCCGCGCTTGAAGGAGCGCCTGCACCAGATCGCCGGGACGCTCTCGGGCGGCGAGCAGCAGATGTGCGCGATGGGCCGCGCGCTCATGGCCTCGCCCAAGCTGCTCATGCTCGACGAGCCCTCGCTCGGCCTCGCGCCGATCCTGGTCGAGACGATCTTCGACATCGTGCGGGAGATCAACGCCCGCGGAATCCCGGTCCTGCTGGTGGAGCAGAACGCACACAAAGCGCTGGAAGTCGCACACCGCGGCTATGTCCTCGAAACGGGCAACATCGTGAAAACGGGCACCGGCAAAGAACTGCTCGAATCAGAGGACGTCCAGAAAGCGTACTTGGGGATGTAGGACGTCCCCCTCTCCCCGCAGGGGAGAGGGTCGAGAAAGAACCTTAAGCTCGAATCAGCGCCCGGGCTGATAGCTGGAGACGAACAGGTAGACCAGCACCACCGCGAAGGCACCGTACTCGAGCACCACGTTGCGGGTGAAGCTGTCCTCCACCGTGTGCCGGACCAGGCCACGGTTGATGTACCAGGCGAACAGCAGCATCACGGCAAACGTGCCCTCGTTCACCACCAGGTAGATCGCGAGCGCAGTGATGGCCCAGGCCAGGAACGTGACGACCTGGGCGACGAACAGCGCAAAGATGAACGCCCTCCGTGGGTGAATCGCGGTCCCGTTGATCCGGAAGCTTCGATAGGACGCCAGGAACGTGATGGTGAAGATCCAGAAGAGTTGGAGGATCGCGTTGAAATGCAGCGAAACGATGACGAGATACGCGCCGGCCAGGGCCAGGATGAGGATGGTTTCCTGGAGCACCACATGGCCGCGCTTCTCCTCATCGCGCAGCCTCAGATAGTCCAGGCGCGCGGCCAGGACAAAGCCCGTGCCGAAGACAGCCGTCAGGACGAGGTACTTCCAGAGCTCGGGCACGAGCAGCGAGAGGCCCGCGAGCGTGATCGCCCCCAGCGCCACCGGTATGTAGTGCTCGATCCTGGGGAACTCCTCCATCCCGCGCAGGTATCCGAGCAGCGCGGGCGCGGCGACGACGACCATGCCCAGGCTCAGGGCCCAGACCTGACCCTGGCCGAGCAGCTCCGATTTGAAGCCGAGTGCGATCGCGACCAGCACCACGCCTGTGAAGAACAGGAAGCTGCGGTCGCGCTCTGACCCGGACACGGTCGTGGAGGGCGCGAGCCTTTCAGCGGGAATCGGAGGGTTCTTCATTCGACCGGTGAGAGTCTAGTCTCCTGCTTCGGAGGTTCGGCGGAAAATCGCCGGATCGACGGCCGAGCTCAAGGCGCCGGCGAGCAACGCAGCGCGCATGTCGGTAGACCTGTAAGCGAGTAGCGCAGCCGGCAACGCAGAGATC